>Ga0208034_1000247_pt1 | contig 49008 bp, 32 predicted proteins | sample June2015DPH_8_10_FD_184699 | JGI IMG/M metagenome (GOLD analysis project Ga0208034, IMG submission 184699) | Peatland microbial communities from SPRUCE experiment site at the Marcell Experimental Forest, Minnesota, USA - June2015DPH_8_100... | ecosystem: Environmental > Terrestrial > Soil >...
AGCAGAGCCCGCCTCCGCTTCACCAACCGGGGCTGAGTCTGAAACACCTCAGCCCGAATGACAACCACAATCCAGCAAACGGCAAGCTGTCAAAACTCAAACTGTCTCACCCGAGGGGGTCACCTCAGGAGATGTCAAGAGCCTGACCACCCACGAATCACCCTAACCCGCTGAAAACACTCGCAGAAATCTCTTCACCAGGTTTGCATATAATTTCGCCTTCTTCCCGCATAATCGCTTCATAGATCAAAATTCTGGCCTTCTCCTCTTCGCGGCGGATTATTTCCGCCCCGTTGCGCATTTCAGGGCTCCAACACTTCTGGGGACGCCGGGAGATCCGGGAATCGCGGAAAGCCCCTTGGATGGAATACTTTGCAGCTAACACCAACGATCGAGGGACTTTGCCCCGATTGAACGGCGCAAGCCCTTTTTCACCAGGATTTTGCGCAAAATGACTGGGGGAGGAAGGGGGGAGGGGGGAGATACTACAAGGTAAACAGCCCAGCGGACCCAACCAGCCATTTGAAAGCCGCGAGCTGGCTTCTGCTCCGCTGACTTGCTGCGTCTCAACTTGAACTGCCGGCACATGCCCTGGGCGCAGCCGAAGAATCAATGCTTCTTGGTTCCCTTGGTCTTTGCTCCGGGCTTCGTCTCGCCCGGCTCGTGCGTGACGGGAATCGGCGCCATATCCGGCCCAATGCGTTTCACCTGGGTGTCGATCATCTCGTAATTGATGGTTCGCGGAGCTGCGGGGCGTGTGATGCCTGTCGTGGGATCGGTCCGCACGTCATTGTTATTGGCCAGTTGAAAACTGAATGCCGGAACGTCGCTCTTTGGCGTGTTCGCAGAAAAGACGCGCACCGGCAAATAGCCCTGAATGGGATGCAGCCGGAAGGCCGTCTCGTAGCGGTGGTGTTTCAGGCTCCACGTAAAGACGCGCACTTCGTCGAAGTCGAACGGCAGTCCGTAGTGAAGGGGAGCGAGTACGGTCAGGTACTCCGCAACCTGGTGATCCGGCGTATCGGCCTCCGAGTCCGTCACCTTGGTAAGGATCCACGCGCCCATGATCCGCTGCCCTTCGGCATATTGGGCAATCGCGTCCGGCGCGTCCACATCCAGCCGGCTGGCTAGCAGCCAGCCCACGCGCCCCTGCGCATCGCGCGCCAGCCACCAGTCCTCCATTTCGGGAGGAGCAGGTTCTTCCGTACCTGTTGCATTTGCCGGCGCCGCTCCATTGGTTTTCGAGTTTGGCGCGGCGGCCTTGCCGGTTTCCGCCGGGTTCGGCTGCATGGCAGAAGGCAGCGGCCCTAACACCTCGGCAGGCTTCTTAGGAGCCGACGCCCGCGCTAGCAGTTGCACCTTGGAATTTCCGGCAAGCAAATAGAAGCGATCCGTCTCACGGCCGGGAAGAATGTGCATGGAAAGATCGTCGCGTAGAGTGCCCGAAGCCGCAATTGCATCGTCCTTGTGCTGCTGGGCGAGCTGCTGGAACCCGTTGTAGGTCTTGGCGTCGATCACGGCGCGATCTTCAATCCAGCCAATCTCGTTCCTGTCTGTCTTGACCTTCAGAAAACGCCGGCTGTGATCCAGCACCTCGAGAGGCTGCCCATTCACCACTTCGCACACGCGATTCGAAACCGGCGCCACACGATCATGCAGGTATGTGCTGCGGATGGACACGTAAACCATCTCGTGATGCTGGTGGCGAAAGCGGCTGCACCCGGTCGCGACGGCAAGACAGCACGCCGCCGCGAACAGCAGCGCAGTGACGGTTCTGAAGCGCCTGAAGGAAGTTGGAAGAAGAGTTGGAGGAGGTGTGAGCACAGCTCTAGACGTTCACTTCGAGCATAGCACTCACGGCAACGCCGCGATGGCAACCGCCCCCACGGGATCGGTTCCAGTCGAAGACTGAATCGCGGAGGTCAGCGCGCCGGAACTCATCGTGTAGGCATCGAGGTCTGGATTGCCGCTGGATGTCGATCCGCCCGTCGCAACCGCGAGCACAAAATTGCCGTCGCTGTCTTCCGCCAGCCCGATGGGCTGAATGCCGGCGGCGATCGTGTTTTCCGCCGCTACCGTGTACGTGGTTCCCGAGACGGAGACAGAGAATGCGGCGACGTTGCCGGTCGCCGTGTTGCCCGTGCCATTGGCGACGTAAACATTCAAGCCGGACTGGAAAGCAAGGATGGCATTTGGAGCAAGTCCGCCGCTCGACAGGGGCGAGCCAGAAATCTGTGTGGGAGCGTTTCTAGGTATACCTGTGCCGAGGGAAGTGTAGTCGTACACCAGCAGCCCTCCCGAGGTGCCTGCCGAGTTTGCGTTGGTTTCGCCGATATAGAAAAGCCGGTCCTGCGGATCGACAGCCACAGAGTATGCCTGGGCGTTGCCGTTGGCCACGTTAATCGTGGTAGCGGTTGCTCCCAGTGGATTCGAGTTGCCGAGATTGAAGGGAACCACAATGGTCCCGCCTGCTCCGAGCGTGACAAAGAGGTTGTCACCATCTGGAGATAGGACCATCTGCTTCACCGTTGCATTGGCAATATTGAACTGCTGGGATTGCACAGGATTGCTCTGTGAAACCGCGGAAAGCCCATTTGAGGACGAAATGGGTATGGCATCCAACTCGACTACGCCAGGCGTAAGCAAGAAGGCATCGACGAGCCATGAGCCGCTGACTACCATCGCCGCCGGAATCTGCCCACCTTGGTAGGAGTAAATCGCCTGGCTGTTGCTTGTGCCTTGGAGTGCGCCGCCCGACACAATAGTGTAGAGATAGATGGCTCCGGGAACTCCGACATACAAGTAGCCGCCGGTGGGCGCGATGGCAAGAGAATAAGGCCCCAACGGCAGCGTTTGCGTGCCGCCTGTGATGGTCCCAAGTTTTCCGGAGCTGATCGAGTAGCCGACGATCTGTTTGGTCGTCTGGTTCAGCACATAAAAGACGCCGCTCGAAAGCGTGGTCGGCGTGGTGCCCCCCGAACCGCTCGAAGGCGGAAGATCCCAAAACCCCTTGCATCCGGCCAGAGACACGAAGGAAGCAAGGCAAAGGCTCACCAGGATTCTGCCCTTCATCGTCATCGCTCACACCGATCCCATCTGAAACTGCTTGATTCAGAAACCATCCATCAATAGCTCAACTCAAAGGGTACCGCGGTATCGCGCGTCTTGTCCCGCCGCGAAAAACAATCCGCGCGATCAAGAGAGTGCGGTCAGCGATCGTCAGTGAATAGACGGCTTTTGCATCGATTCCGCTCGCCGCAGTTCCCACAATCACTCGCGGGCGACGAGAAGCTCGGGGCCGTTGTTGCGAACGTTTCCGACGCGGCTGCTGACCGGCCATGCGATCATTTGCTCGGCGGCAAAGGGCCGTAACAAATCCACCGGCAACCTATCCTCGGCAGCAGGCTCCAGCCAGCGTTCATAGTCCTTCGGTTCCAGGATCACAGGCATTCGGTTATGGATCGGCTCGAGTACTTCGTTAGCGTCGGTGGTGAGAATCGTGAAAGTTTCAAGCGCATCGCCTTCTTTCGGGCGCCACCGCTCCCACAGACCCGCGAAGGCATACGGCTCGCCGCTTTTGAGCGCGATGGCGAACGGCTGCTTGTTCTTTGGATCGCTGCGCTCCCACTCGTAAAAGGCATCGGCGGGAATCAGGCACCGGCGCTTGCGAAGCGCTTCACGAAAAGCTGGCTTTTGCGCGGCCTCTTCTGCCCGCGCATTGATCGTTGAGTAGCCGATCTTGGCGTCTTTGGCCCAGAAGGGTATCAGGCCCCACCGTAGCAGCCCGAACTCGCGCTCTCCTGTGTCTCGCCCCTGGCGTACCACTGGTTGCACACTCTGCGGTGCAATGTTGTAGCTGGCAGCAAATGGCGGCAGGTCTTCCAGGTCCACACCGAACCAATCCGCAAGAACCTCGCGAGTCGATCTTCGCGCAAATCGCCCACACATATCCGGAATCATACGGCCGGGCCCGCCGCACACGCATTGCGAACCAGCTAACAGGGGAATCTCGATCAAGGGTTAGTTGGGACGGTCGCCGAAGGAGGCGCGGCGGCGGAAACGTTCGTCAACGGGCTGCCGGCCCTGAAATCCGGCTTCCACCGTATGCCAGTGTTCGATCGCAGGCTCGCCCATGCGCCAACAGAGCAGAACCACCTGATCGTCTACTCGGCAGGGAAAGTCAAGCAGCCCGCTATCGAGATCCTTGAGCTGCACACCGATCGCATCGATTTCCGCAATGCTCTCTCGAACTCGCTTAAGGTGCGCTTCCACTTCAGCGCGCTGCCGGGCGACATTGGCAGGATTCACCTGCATACCACCCGTTAAATAAATTCGTTGCGCCAGTTCATTCAGACCCGACTCGACGATTTGCGCAGAGCGTCTGTCTTCCATGGCGCGCTTGAGCAGTGATTCAAGCACCGGAAGCAGCGATTGCGCTTCGTCGAGGGTGAATGTCTTCATCGAACGGCTCCCCATTCTCAGAATACGACGAAACGCTGGAAAACACGGTTCCCGTGAGGGTGCTCCGCTGCTGACCGATTCGAGTCGCGCCCGCGAAAGGAATTCGGAGAGGCCGGCTCGAAGTCTCGCTCAGCGGACCCGCCCTGTGGATAAGTGGACGGTTGTGGATATATAGACAAAATCGTGCTGACTTTGGACGACAGTGTATTGTGCTGCTCGGTTTATCTACATTTCTTGCACCAGAAAAGCAGCAACTGTTCCGGGGAAAGAATCAGCAAACACCGCCAATTCCCGGCAATTCCAATCAGTAAGCAATCAGGCAACCCTCCTGGTTACGACTGCGTGTTACCGGGGCGTCCTGATCAAAACTATTGTGCCGTTGACACTCAATTCCATCTCTCCTATCTTCAAATGGAGATTGTAGATTTTTTTGAAGTCGTGAGCGTCGAAAGTTCGAACCGCTTTTTGGGGGCCTTGTCCAACGCTCCTGGGAATAGTAAGTAATTGGGGCTCTTCTTCCCTGGGAGGTTGCCCGATAGGCAACGGACGGACGTGCTGTATTGAAACGTTGGACGCTACGATAAACCAAGACGCCTCGAACGGTTATTAAATAGCCGCACAAGAGGCTTAATCCCGCATTTACTGGTTGATTTCAGCCGCCCGAGACCCTTTCGGGCAGGCAGGGTGCCGTCATTCTTTATTTTTGGGGCCTCGCGCCGTCGAATCTATTCGGTGACGGGCGTTTCAACTACCTGTGGCGGGAGATAAGCATCCAACGTTCCAGGTTGGCTCGAGTTTCTGTGCAAGACTGCGTTTCCGAAAGAGGCCTTGGTGAGATCGCTCCTCCTCGTTCTGAGCCATGTTCAGAACGCTAAAACTCGCCCTATCGTAAAGACGGTTCTTGAGGGCGCTGGCCACAGAGTCATTGAGGCGCCTGGAGACTCGCAGTGTATCTCCCTTCTGGGCAACGGACTTGATCCTGACCTGCTGTTCTGCGAGGCTTCCTCGACCGGCTCGTCGGGAATAGCGAGACTTCGTCAGGCTTTAAAGTTCACTTCAGCAGACAAAATCTGCCTGATCACGAAGCTGGGTGAGCAGGGTATGTCGCGAGAAGCCGCTGAACTCGGGGTCAGGCACTTCCTCACCATGCCGGTCACGCGCGAAGACGTCGAGTCGGTCGTCGAATTGATGACTCCTGGGAATGGCCAGCACGGCATGGACTACGCCTCTCATACCGACCGCGAACACTGTGCGGTTTTTGCGGGCGATCCCGCGAGTTTCGATCATATTCCCGGCGACATGCCCGCAGTTCCCTACATAGAAGATCTCGATGGCAGCAATTTCTTCCTGGCGGCGTCGCCAAAGATGCTTGAAATTCATCGTCAGGTGAATCTCCTTGCCGATATCGATGTGAATGTCCTGATCCTGGGCGAAAGTGGCACTGGCAAGGAAGTGATCGCGCAACTGATTCACAAGAATTCACGGCGTTTCAGCGAGCGATTCTTGAAAGTGAACTGCGCGGCACTTCCCACAGACTTGCTTGAGAGCGAGTTGTTTGGTCACCGCCAGGGTGCTTTCACCGGAGCTATCAACGACAGGCCCGGCAAGTTTGAACAGGCGAATCGCGGCACCCTGCTTCTCGACGAGATTGGCGAAATTGGAATCCAGATGCAGGCCAAACTGCTCCATGTTCTCCAGGATGGGCGGTTCACCCGCCTCGGAGCTCAGGAAACCACTCAAGTCGATGTGCGAGTGCTCGCGGCCACAAACGTTCAAATGGAAGCCGCGCTCCTCGACAGGACGTTTCGCGAGGATCTTTACTACCGTCTCAGCGTCTTCACCATCAAGGTCCCACCGCTCCGTGAACGGCGCGAGGAGATTCCCTATCTCATCGAGGAGTTCATCCGCCGCTCGCCCGTCGAGTTAAGGAAAGGGTTTGGGACCAGCCTTCCTTCGCGGCTGATGGATGTTGCGCTCGTTTACGATTGGCGCGGCAATTTGCGCGAGCTCCGGAATTTTGTCACCCGCACCATCGTGATGCGCGACGCGGACGCGGCGACCCGGGAATTGGAATTCAAGGTGGCAGCATCTGGCACTGCTGATGCGCCGGAGCAGTTGGCAGATGCGCCGCCTCCTTGCGTTGGCATCCGATCCATCGTCAGCGACGTTAAGGCCCGCACCGAGGCGAAAATGATCCAGGGCGCGCTTGAAACCTTCGGTTGGAATCGCCGCCGTGCGGCGCAATATCTCGACATGAGCTACCGGGCCCTGCTTTACAAGATTCAGCAGCATCAGCTTCGACCTTGGCCCGACGGAGATCCGCAACAGCCAGGGCAAAAAGTCCGTTCCACGCGCTAGAACGCCATTTCGTAAACAGACTCTCAAGTTCGAAGAATAAGAAAAAGAAGCGCTGGGAATATTGTCGGCACTGCGTTTGAAACGGTTATCGACGCGGCCACGAACGAGCTTCTTCCTCTAAACGTCGATGCGAGTCCCTGTTCGTTTTTGATGCCTTAGCTCTCTCTTCCGAGCTGGCGACCGTACGGGATTTCCGATGCTTGCGCCACGGCACTCGGCTGATTTTTCCTTGCTGACCGCTGCACACACCTTTTGATGACCAGCCAGCCGGGAGTCCAAACGGGGCGCGATCAGCCAACCGTCGTTGGGCAGCGGAGGATAAATCGCGGGTCAACATGTGCCGCTCCGGCGAAAACGAACCATCGGAAAGTTGCGTGATCGAGCCGCTTCAAACTTCGTTTAGCAGAGTTGTCGCAATGCATGGATCACTAAGGTTGCAAACAATTGGTATGAAGTGTGCAAACTTTTGCACTTACAGGAAACGATCCATATTTCGTGCATCTCCCTTAGTGATGCCATCTGCTATGGAATCAATTCCAAAGAGCGTTTCGAGTGACTGGCGCTCGAGTTGCAGAATGGCTACCCAAATGCAGTGTTACTTCAGAAAGAGCCCTCGGTCTTTCAAAAGCCTATGCCGGCAGAATTGAATCAGAGCTATCGGATCGATCCCTCGGATTTGCCGAGTGAGGCGGTGATCTTCGGATCCACGCTAGGCATGCGCGAAATCCGCGGCAAGATCGACTCTGTCCTTTCCAGTAACCTGCCGGTGCTCATTCAAGGCGAAAGTGGAACGGGGAAAGAGGTGATTGCAAGATACGTGCACACGCGCTCCAACCGGCGGGATGCGCCGTTTGTGAAGCTCAATTGTGCCGCCGTCCCGGCCCGCCTGCTTGAGACCGAACTCTTTGGCTGCAGGAAAGTTTCCTTGAGCGGAGCCCGGGACGATCGCTCCGGCGTGGTTGAAATCGCTGATGGCGGCACCCTTTTTCTCGACGAGATTGACAACATGGCCTGGGAGCAGCAGGGAAAGTTGCTCCAGCTCGTGCATGAGGGATCCTACTCCCGCGTCGGGGGCGCTGAAAAGCATTTGGCCCGCATACGGCTGATTTGCGCGACCAATACCGACCTTCAGGAAGCGGTGGAAACAGGCGCATTTCGCGAAGACCTTTTCTATCGAATTGCCGTTGTTACTTTGCGCCTTTCCGCGCTGCGCGACCGCAAGAGCGATATTCCGCAGCTTTGCGATTACCTGGTCCAGAAACTGTCCCGCAAGTTTCAGAGAAACGTACCTCGGCTGAGTCAGGATACGTTCAACCTCCTTACACGGTGGGACTGGCCAGGCAATCTGCGTGAACTGGAGAACTGGGTGGCGCGAGCTGTCATCCTCGGCGACGACGAAGCAGTCGGAGCAGAACTTCGCCGCCAGGTAGAAAGCTGCAGCGCATCGTCAGGCCGCGTGCCCATCGTCAGTTCCGCGAAGAATCGTTCGCGCCGGGTACCGGCGCCGGGAACGAACTTGCTTCTCAAGGTTCTGCGAGCGAATCGCTGGAACCGCCGGAAGGCGGCGGAAGAACTGAACATGAGTTATCGCTCGCTGCTTTTCAGGATGCGCGAATTTGGACTTCCTCAGCGACGAAGAGGCCACAGAGGGATGCCACCAAAACATTGAAACTTGCGGTGGCTTGAACGGGCTGTGGGATCGGGTTGTAAAGGGCGATGATAGGCCGACAGGTGGAAGTCTGGACTGAGTTTTTGGAAAAGCATGGCCGAAACGGACGATCTACAGCCGTAACCGGCATGCAAACAGAGGTATGACGTAGGTAATGGTTTCGAAGGGCGAGAAACGACGAAAGCGCCGCAAGCCCGGCAATAGCCGGTTTCGCCTTTCGGGCTGTTACCTTGGGTGATTTGAACGTGTTACTGGGAACCAGGTCGCTAGCACGATTGGGGAATTGCCACTCGATGTGCGTGTCTACGATGATGAAAACACGAAATTTGTGCCCTATTCTTTATTAGGGAATTCCCCTCAAAACTGGTCATAAATCTTGAGGGTGAATTTTGGACTTGGGGAACCGGTCGTAACCGTGGATTGTGACCCACAGGGCGGAGCTTTACCTTAAAACGGCAAGTTCTCCGCGGCGAAGAGTCCGCAAGGGGGAGACGCAAAGTGCAGATTCGAGAACACATCGACGACGGAATAGCTGATGGCTCCGCATGGTGGGCCCTTTATACACGCCACCAGCACGAAAAGGCCGTCGCAGAGATGCTCTCCACAAAGGGCTTTGAAGTCTTCCTTCCGCTTTACGAGTCAACACGCAAGTGGAAGGACCGGAGGAAGGTCCTCTCGCTTCCATTGTTCCCGTGCTACCTTTTCGTGCGCGGCGGCCTCGACCGCAAACTGCAGGTGTTAACAACGCCGGGGGTGCACATGATTCTGGCCTGCGGCGAACGCGTTGCCATGATCCCGGAAGCGGAGATCGAGGCCATTCAAAGAGCCGTTGATGGAGCGTTGCGAGTCGAGCCGCACCCCTTCCTGAAGTGCGGTACCCGCGTTCGCGTCATACGCGGTGCGCTCGAGGGCGTTCAAGGGATCTTGATTCGCAAAAAGAACCTTTACCGTCTTGTCCTTTCCGTGGACATGCTCGCGCAGTCGGTGGCGGTTGAGGTCAACGCCTGCGATGTCGAGCCTGCTGGGTCCGGAGGCCCAATCGAGGAACTTGAACTCTCGATGATTTACACAAACCAGACCCGTGCGACGGGCGCCAATGCGCCACAGATCGTAACGCTATAGAAAGATTAGAAGTCTTCATTCTTTAACCAATTCGCTGCATCTGGTATTGGCAGGCCGTTTTGGGGATTCGCAAACACACAACATTCATCTTGGGCGGCACGCGATCAAAATCATCGCCGTTCATCGGCACATACAGCCATACCAGGGTGGTTGAGGACCCTGTCATGAAGAAATGGATTAATCGAGCACTCGTCACCTGCCTTCTTTCATCTGTTGCCTTCAGCACGAGCACGAGGGGGCAGGTTGCGGTTTCAAATCCGGCGGACGGCACCGCCGCCACGGTCGACACTCCTTCCATCCCTCCACATGTCGATAGCTCATACGTCATCGGCAATGACGATGTTCTGTCGATCAATGTTTGGAAGGAAGCCGAACTATCCCGGCAGTTTCCAGTGCGATCGGATGGAAAGATTTCGTTGCCTCTTATCGGAGAAGTGCAGGCCGCGGGCCGCACGCCGCTGCAACTTCAGCGGGACATCACAGACAAACTGAAAAGCTTTATCAGCGATCCGCAGGTAGCGGTGATTGTCCAGCAGATCAACAGCCTCAAGTTCAATGTTCTCGGGCAGGTGAACAAGCCGGGGTCCTATCCGCTCACAACCGGGACCACCATCGTCGATGCCATTGCGGTTGCCGGCGGATTCAGAGACTTTGCCAAGAAGAAATCAATCTACGTCATTCGCCAGGATGCCGGCGGCAATGAACACCGCTTCACGTTCAACTACCAGGCCTTCATCAAGGGCGCGAAAACTGACCAGAACATCGCGCTCAAACCGCGTGATACCGTCGTCATACCTTGAGAGATCCTATGTCTGCTCGAATGCTTCTATTCCTTGGTTTTCTCGTTGTAGCAGCCCCTGCGCTATCTCAGGTGGAGCCTGCCGCCGTTGGCGGCGATGAACCGCCTCAAAACAGCTTGCAGATGATGGTGCCGCCGATCCTGAACGGAGCGCTATACGCTTCGACGGCCGGCGCTGACGTCCGCCAGAATTTCTTCACCGCTGCGGTAACCGTGGACTCCGCCTATATCGACAACGTTCTTCCCAGCGGCACGCTGACCCCTGTCGCAGACGAAACCGTTTCGATCTCTCCGCATTTTAACTATCTGCTTTCATCGCCCCGGCAGCAGGTCACGCTCGACTACACCCCCGCCTACACCTTTTACACGCCAACGAGCGCGCTGGATTCCCTCGATCAAAGCGCGAACGGAGCTTACCAGGGCCGATTGAGCCAGAGCGTCTCCCTGGCCTTGCAGGACAACTTCATCAGGACATCGAACGTCTTTAACGTGTCTTATCCGTTCAATACCGGCGGACTCAGCGGTTCGACCCAGCCGCCCATACCGGCCGCCATCGCGCCGTTCGAGCAACAAACCAGGAATACCTCGAGTGCGACCCTTACCTATCAATTCTCGGCGGATGGAATGATTGGCGGCGGAGGGCTGTTCTCGGAATACCGGTTCCCGAGTCAGCCGCAAACGAGCGGCCTCTATAACTCGGATCAAACCGGCGGTACGGTGTTTTACAACCGGCGCATTACACGCCGCCAATATACAGGCGTGAAGTACGAGTTCGATCGCTACCTGGCTTATCCCGTGAATTCGCAGGTTGAAGTGCAGATGCACCTCGTGCTGCCCTTTTATTCCGTCTTCTTCACCCGCACGTTCTCTTTGTCGGCCGCGGCCGGAGCGATACACGCCGATGTAAGCCAGACGCAGCAGCCGGCCATCGCATCCTGGTCTCCGGCAGTTGTCCTGAGCATGGGATGGCAGGGCGACAAGGGCAACGTTGCGGCCAACTTCCTGCGCACGGAGATCTCGGGCGGCGGCTTTCTCGGCGCCTACAACTCAACGAGCGCGAATATATCCGGTGGCTGGAAATTTACCCGCAGTTGGACCGGGGACGCCTCGTTTTCTTATCAGAATGTGGAACCGCAGGCGGTATACGCCACTCTCCCCTATCAAGGCGGAAACTCCTTAATGGCGCAAGTCTCATTGGGCCGCACGCTTGGGGATCATGTTTCGATCGAGGGTGGATATCAACGGCTTCACGAGCAATTTGGAGGGATTCCGATCATCACCGCAAGTCCTAATGGCAACCGGGAGTTCGTGACCATCACTTATCAACTTAGAAAGGCGCTGGGGAGATAAATATGCCGGATTTTCTTGAAGAGCAGGAATCGGAACGACTGGACCTCCGGCGGATTTCGGATGTTATCCGCCGCAGGCATCTTCAGTTTCTGATACCGCTGTTCTTGGGCTGGGTTCTCGTGTGGGGAGCCAGTTGGGTGCTGAGGCCGCACTATAAGTCGAGTACTACCATTCTCGTTGAGCAGCCAACGATGCCGCAGAATTATGTGGTTCCCAATATCAACGACGATCTGCAGACCAGGCTGCAGAGCATTACTACGCAGATCCTCAGTCGAACGCGCCTGCTCCTCATTATTGATAAGCTTCACCTCTACAGCGGAACCGAGAATCCCGCCACGGCGGATGCACGTGTCGATCGTATGCGAAAAGATATCGACGTTGAGCTGGTACGCGATCCTCAACGGCAGGACATTACAGCCTTCAAGATTTCTTACACGGCAAAGGACCCGCATGTCGCGCAGCAGGTTACAGGTGAGCTCACGACCCTCTTCATTAGCGAAAACCTGAAAGTCCGCCAGCAGGAATCGGAAGGAACGACGAACTTCATTGAGCAGCAACTGCAAGACGCGCGCCAGAGTCTGTCCGAGCAGGAGGCGAAGGTCCGGCAGTTCGAAGGGCAGCACGAAGGAGCTCTGCCAACTCAGCAAGCGAGCAACCTGCAGATACTCGCCGGTCTTCAGGCCCAGCTGCAAAGTGAACAGGATGCCCTGAACACTGCCAAACAGCAGCGTGCTTATCTCCAGGCAATGATTGAGCAGGAGCGGATTGCGCAACCCAAAGCCGGCTCTGGCCAGGCGGGCGCCGGAGCTTCCGCGGATCTAGCGTCGATCGACCAGCAGCTGAATACGCTGAGAGCCCAGCTTGCCGACCTCAGTTCCCGTTACACAGATCGCTATCCCGACGTGCTGAGCCTGAAGGACCAGATCGCGAGGCTCGAGAAAACGAGGGCGAATCTGGTTGCGGCGAATCAAAGGGCAAGAGAATCGCAGAAGGGCAGCGACAATACTGCACCGGGGGCCGCGACCGATCCCACGGTTGGTACGACGCTGCGGCAATTGCAAGGACAACTGCAGGCCAATCAGGTTGAGGTTACGAACCGCGAGAACACTATCGCGGACCTCAAGAACAGAATCAGCGAATACCAAGGCCGCCTGAACGCCGAGCCGGGAACGGAACAGGCGTTGGCCGACCTCACTCGCGGCTACGATCAATCCAAAGCGAATTACGACGATCTGCTGAAAAAGAAAGACCAGTCCGAGATGGCCACAAGCATGGAGCAGATGCAGCAAGGTGAGCGGTTCACCATGCTCGATCCTCCCAGCTATCCCACGCGGCCAGACTTTCCCAATCGTCTCAAATTCTGCGGTGCCGGTCTTGGTGTCGGTTTGTTGTTCGGCCTGATCGTGGCGGGCGGCCTCGAGTTCTTCGACGATCGCCTGCACACGGAAAAGGAGATTAAGGCCCTTCTGCCCATTGCGGTGATCGCCGAGATTCCCGCGATCGAGAGCGCGCTAGACGATCAGCAAACAAAGAGGAAAGTGGCGCTGGGATGGGCTACAACTGCATTTGTGCTGAGCACGATGCTCATTGGTTCCGTTTTCAGTTTTTTGCACAACTAGACGTCCAATTCCAATGTACAAAGCTTACTTCCATCTCAAGCGTAACCCGTTCGATCTTACTCCGGACCCTCATTGCTTCGTGCCCACGCCGCGGCACAATGAGGCGCTCGCGGCGCTTTACTACGGCGTTCGCCGGCATAAGGGCTTTGTCGTCGTCACCGGAGAGGTCGGCACCGGAAAGACACTGCTTCTCCGCTGCCTGCTCCGTCTGCTCGAGAACAGCAAGGATATTGCATACGCCTACATGTTCAATAGCAGGCTTGAGCCCACTGATTTCCTGCAGTATGTTCTCACCGACTTCGGACTTCCTGCTTCAGGGAAGAATAAGTGCGAGCTCCTTGTCGACCTGAGCAAGTTCCTTGTGACGCGCGGTTCCAGCCAGATGACAACCGTACTCATCGTGGATGAGGCGCACGATCTTTCACCCGACACGCTTGAGGAAGTTCGCCTTCTCTCTAACCTTGAGACCGCGGAAGACAAACTGTTACAAATCATCCTGGCGGGGCAGCCGGAACTCGACAAGAAGCTGGATTCCGTTGAGCTGCGGCAATTAAAGCAGCGCGTTGCGCTGCGCACGCAGCTTGGCGCACTAAGCGCGAAACAGACTCAGGAATACATCGAGCAGCGCCTGCGTATCGCAGGCGCAGACTCAAACGCACCTGCCATCTTCTCTGAAGAAGCCGTTATCGCCGTCTATTCCTACTCGCGCGGATACCCACGCCTGATCAACACGATCTGCGAGAACGCGCTGATAAGCGCTTACGCGCGCCAGTCCCCAATGGTGACGGCGCGAATCATTGAGGACGTGGCGAACGAGTTCCGCCTCGAAGCTTTTATACCTGTTCAATAGAGTTTATAGCGTGTTTTTCACTTTCTCATTCCGGTAAAGCAGAGGAGATATGAGCCGAATTTTTGATGCGTTGCGACGATCCGAAAGTGAACGCTCGGGGAGCGACCTGGATCTGCTGCCCAAGGGCCCCGATCTGCTGCGTCGCGCCGAGCATCTCGCCGCTTCGAGATGGGAAGACGCGCCTTTCGATAAAGAAACTGAAGCCAAGATTCACGTTGAAGGCGATGAGCACGCCGCGCAGGAAACGGCCCGAACCGCTGTTGCCGCCGCAGAGCCGCCACTCGATCACGGAGGCCTAACTGAGGCGGAGCGTGTTAAAGCCCTTAGCCAGTTTGAGAGTCTTTCCGTCGCGCCACCGTCGCTGAGCCGGATGGTGTGTCTCACTGATCGCGAGAATCCAACGGCCGAAGCCCTGCGCCTTCTCGCGGTGCGGTTGAGGGATCTTCGCCGGGTCCGCCCGTTGAAGAAGCTTCTCATTACGAGCACGATTCCGCAGGAAGGCAAGAGCACGATCGCCGCCAACCTCGCCTGTGCCCTCGCCCAGGCAACGGATGAGCGGATTCTGCTTGTGGATGGCGACCTTCGCCGTCCGTCTTTGTCGCGGATTTTCGGCATGAGCGCGACGCGCGGAATCAGCGAGTGGCTGCACGATGATGACGCGGCTCTCCCCGACATTTTTCGCCTCGAGACGGCTGGTATCTGGATCCTGCCGGCCGGCAATCCGAGAGGAAACCCGCTTGAAGCTCTCCAATCGCAGCGGCTCCCGGTTCTTTTGGAGCAGCAGGCCGCGTATTTCGATTGGATCATTATCGATTCGCCTCCGGTCATGCCCCTGGCCGATACGAGCGTGTGGATGAGGCTCTCTGACGGAGTGCTTCTGGTTACCCGCCAGGGAACAACCGAAAAGAAACAATTGCAAAAAGGACTCGATGCGATTGACTCGCAGAAACTGCTTGGTGCTCTTTTAAATGGGACCATGGCCTCTGCTTACAGTGGCTACTATTACCGCTCGTCCCCATCATCCTGACGCCTCAAAACTTCTTCAATACGAACGTGTAATCACGGGTGGTCCGAACTTCCGCGTGGAGCCAGGCCCAGATCACGCGAGAGCAAGTCTTTGACACCGGCCCCTATCGATTGTGATCCCCAGGCTTCTGTACCGAAGAATTCAGGAGCCCAGGATACGCGCAGCCGTTTCATCCGGCTCCGCAGACACCATAAATACAACCTTGGCCCCGAATGAGGAGTATGTCGTGAACCGAACACATCAAGCGAAATCGCCAAATCCGGTTGATCCGCTCCTGGAAACCTCGCCGGCTGTGGAACGCAAGCCTCTGGAAGAGGAGACCTTCAGGCAGACGATCGCCATCGAGCGCAAGCGAACTGAGCGCTCCAAGGCGCCCTTCCTGCTCATGTTGCTTGAAGCCGACAGTGGAGATGGCCAGCACGGCAGCCACAAGACTCTCGACAGAGTACTTTACGCATTGTTGTCTTCGAGCAGAGACACGGACCTCATCGGCTGGTATAAGAATCGGGTCATTGTCGGGGCAATGTTCACCGGCCTTGTTGTCCATGACAAGCGGGCGGTTTTGGACACGTTTTTGACCAAGGTTACCGCAATGCTCCGCGAGGAGCTGACTTCGGAGCAATTCAATCAGGTTCGAATTTCTTTTCACCTCTTTCCTGACGACTGGGATCATGGAAAGCCCGGTCTCCCGAGTAATTCCGCGCTTTATCCAGACTTAATCAGTCGCGATAAAGGTCAACGACCTATCCTGTTGACGAAGCGCGTCGTCGACATTCTCGGCAGTTCGCTCCTGCTTCTCCTATGTTCGCCGCTCTTTCTTGTTATTGCTCTGGCTATCAAGCTCACCTCAAAGGGCCCCATCTTCTTCCGGCAGCCGCGCGTTGGCCGTTATGGCCGGACCTTCACCTTTCTCAAGTTCCGCTCCATGTACGTCAATTGTGATGCCACCGTTCACAGAGAGTTCGTCACCAAGCTCATTTCCAGCAACGACGACCGCCAAAACGGAAGCGGCGAAGGCTCAAATGTATACAAGCTTACGAACGATCCGCGAATCACGCGTGTAGGCAGATTCATACGCCGCACGAGCCTCGACGAGCTGCCGCAGTTCTTTAACGTCATTCAAGGCGACATGTCGCTGGTCGGCCCAAGGCCTCCGATTCCCTATGAACTGGCCGCGTATCAAACGTGGCACCGCAGGCGCTTGCTGGGCGTTAAACCTGGAATTACCGGCTTGTGGCAAGTGATGGGGCGCAGCAGTGTTGAATTCGACGAAATGGTTCGCCTCGATCTTCGTTATGCCTCAACGTGGACACCGTGGCTCGACCTTAAGATCCTTCTCCGTACGCCGCTGGCGGTGATCAGGGGAACCGGCGCTTATTAATTCGAGATCGTCGACTTGGCAAGCAAACGTGAAAACCGTCCATTTCAACAATGCGTGGTATCTAGGCTGTCCTGGGAGCTAAGAGTAACGATTCAGACAGAGATAACCCGGCAACGGTGCCGGGAGTAAGTCAAAGACAGCGCGGCGCTCGCAACGCCAAAACATCCTCCCCGACCATATGGATCAAATAAGCGCCGTCTGCAAAGGAGATTAGAAGATATGGATTTCGGTGTAATTGGCTACGGCTACTGGGGCCCCAACATCGTAAGAAACTTGGCGAACCTCGACGGCTCGCAGGTAAAGGCGATCGCGGAAATCAACCCGGCGGCGCAAGCCCGTGCCAGAAAGGCATATCCAGGCGTCAGGATCACAGCAAGCGCTATGGAGGTCATCTCGGCAACGGACATCGACGTCATTGCCATCGTTTCTCCGGTCTGGACGCACTACGAGCTTACGAAGGCTGCTCTCGAAAACGGCAAACACGTTTTTGTCGAGAAGCCGTTTACTAGCACGGCGGCGCAGGGAGAAGAGCTCATCGATCTCGCGCAGCAAAAGAACCTGAAGATCATGGTGGACCACACGTTTCTCTTCACCGGAGCCGTCAGGAGAATTGGCCAGCTGATCGATGAGGGCGCGCTGGGAAATCTCTACTACTACGATTCGACGCGCGTCAACCTGGGGCTTTTTCAGCACGATGTGAACGTGCTGTGGGATCTGGCCCCGCACGACCTGTCAATCATGGATCACCTGATCAAGGCCAGCCCCGAAGCGGTTGTGGCCACAGGCCAGGGACACCTGAATGGGCATGAGGACGTCGCATTTATGACGCTTTATTTCCCCGACAAGGTTATTGCGCACATCAATGTCAACTGGCTCTCGCCGGTCAAGGTCAGGACAACTTTGATTGGCGGCGAAAAACGGATGATTGTGTGGAACGACCTCGAAGCAGATGAAAAGGTGAAGGTATACGACAAGGGCGTCAAGATCACCAGCCGGGAGGGTGTCTACGAGTTATTGGTCAGCTACCGCTCCGGCGACATGTGGTCTCCGCAGCTGGAGCAGGTCGAGGCCCTTCGCCAGGAATTGAACTACTTCGTAGACTGCATCTCCGCCGGGAAAGAGCCGTTCAACAATGGCTGCGCGGGAGTGAGAGTCGTACGAATGCTCGAAGCTGCCAGTGAATCGTTAAACAGAAAGGGAGCGTTTGTCCGCCTATGAATCCGTGGAACTCAATCTCCGACGACGTCAAGCTTGGCGAGAATGTGCGGTTGGCGAAGTTTATCAATCTCTATGGGTGTGAGATCGGCGACGAGACGAAGATAGGCGCCTTCGTCGAGATCCAGAAGAACGCCAAAATCGGCAAGCGCTGCAAGATATCGAGCCACTCCTTTATTTGCGAGGGGGTCCTTATCGAGGACAATGCCTTTATCGGCCATGGAGTCATGTTTATCAACGACGCGTATCCACGCGCGACCAATGCTCAAGGAGATCTCCAGACGGACTCCGACTGGGAGGTCCAGCGCACCTGGATCGGAAAAGGCGCATCGGTAGGATCAAACGCGACCATCCTTTCCAATGTCAGGATCGGAGAAAATGCAATCATCGGCGCCGGCAGCGTGGTGACGAAGGATGTTCCGGCCAACGCGGTTGTCGCGGGCAACCCCGCCAGAGTGCTGCGCTTTCTTCGGGACGCCGGCGACCAGAAGACCGAAGGTAGTGTTCCTTTTCTCGATTTGGTCACGCCCCATCGTGAGCTTGAGCAGGAACTCGTGGGCGCTTTCCGGCACGGCCTTCATACAGCATCGTTTGTCGGCGGCCCGGTGGTCGGCAATTTCGAGGAGGCTTTCGCCGAATTCTCCGGTTGCAGCCACGCCATCGCGGTAAGCAGCGGCACCGATGCGTTGCGCTTCGCCATCATGGCAGCCGGGATCGAGCCGGGCGATGTGGTGATAACCGTGCCGAACACGTTCATTGCCACGGCCGAGGCCATCTCGCAGGCGCGCGCCATTCCTGAATTTGTCGATATTGACGAACACACCTACAACATTTCTGTGCCGATGCTGGAGCGGTTCCTTGAGAGGCAGTGTGTCCGCAACCATGCCGGGAAGCTCGTTAGCCTGCGCAGCGGAAGGCCGGTTACCGCGATCGTGCCGGTGCACCTATATGGGCAAATGGCCGATATGGACGCCATCCTCAACCTGGCCGAGAGATTCGGCCTCACTGTGATTGAGGACGCTTGCCAGGCGCATGGCGCGGAGTACTTTTCCAAGCGCAACAACCGCTGGATGAAGGCCGGCTCCATGGGGCGCGCGGCGGCGTTCAGCTTCTACCCCGGCAAGAACCTGGGGGCCTGCGGCGAAGGCGGGGCGGTCACAACCAGCGATGCCGATGTGGCCGCGAAGTGTCGCATGCTTCGCGATCACGGCCAGGTAAAAAAGTACTACCACGATTTGGAGGGATACAACGGAAGGCTGGACTCAATCCAGGCCGCTTTCCTCCATGCCAAGCTGCCGCACCTGCCGGAGTGGAACAAGCAGCGCCGCGCACGCGCTGAAGAATACAACCGGCTCCTCGCGGGTCACGATGGCGTGATCCTTCCCTATGAGCCCTCATGGTCCCACGCCGTTTTCCACCTATACGTCGTGCGCACAGCCAATCGCGATGGCCTGATCGAGTTCCTGAAGAACAGGGGCATCGGCACAGGCATTCATTACCCCGTTCCGCTCCACCTGCAGAAGGCATATGCATTCATGAATTACACACGCGACGACCTTCCCATCACATCGCAAGTGGCCGGTGAGATCGTGTCCTTGCCGATGTTCCCGCAGCTCAAAGCCGACCAACAGGCAAGGGTGGCACGCGAAATACAGGCCTTTCTTGCCGGCACACCCCAGGTGCCCGACGGACGCGAAATTGGCCGGGCCGTAGAGGCTGGACTGATCCGATAATCCCTCCGCAGGATCAGATTTCGCTGATTGATTTCGCTGACAAGCACAAGCCTGGATCATTCTCGAGCTGTCGATGTTGTTGTCTGCGGACCTGGTGCCGCAGGGCGAGCCGGCCGCGACAGTGGTCGCCGAAGGGAACTGATGCCGCAACTTCCAACCTACGTTTTAATCACTCCGGCGCGCAACGAAGGCCGGTTCATCGAACAGACGATCGAGTCCGTCGTTGCGCAGACGTTTTCGCCGATGAGGTGGGTGATCGTAAGTGATGGATCGACCGACGACACCGATGCCATCGTCAGTAAGTTCGCGGCTCGGCACCAGTGGATCGAGCTCCTTCGCATGCCGGAACGCCGGGAACGCAACTTCGCCGGGAAGGTCTTTGCGTTCAATGCCGGCCTTGATCGAGTCAGAGAGTTGCCGTATCAGGTCGTCGTCAGTCTGGATGCGGATATCACCTTCGAGAGGGATTACTTCGAGTTTCTTCTCGCTAAGCTCGTAGCTGATAGCTCGCTCGGTCTGGTGGGAACGCCTTTTCGCGAGGCTGTCACGGATCGCATGTACGATTACCGCTTCGTAAGCATCGAGCATGTCTCCGGCGCGTGCCAGGTATTTCGCCGCGAGTGCTTCGAAGCAATTGGCGGTTATGTTCCCATCAAAGGTGGGTCAGTCGACCATGCGGCTGTCATCTCAGCGCGCATGAAAGGGTGGAAGACACGGACCTTCCCTGAAAAAATATGTTTGCATCACCGCGCCATCGGCACGGCGCAAGCCGGCTCGTTGAAATCGCGCTTCAAGTACGGCCAAAAAGACTACGCCATCGGCAATCATCCTGCGTGGGAGCTTTTCCGCACGGTATATCAGATGACGAAACCGCCTCTCATCCTGGGCGGTCTGGCTCTCGGGACAGGGTACTTCTGGGCGCTTATCAGCCGGCAGAAAAGGCCTGTGCCGCGCGAGCTCGTTGCTTTTCATCAGGGAGAGCAAATGCAGCGGCTCAGAAAGCTGCTTTTCCGGAATCGCGCATCGGGCGGCGACAGCTGCGCGCCGGCGAACTCAGTAACCTCAAGATAGACGAAGCTGGAACTCCTTTGCCGCATGGCGCCGGGGTCTCGAAGGCTGTATTGAATATGACGGGAACCGTGACAGACACTCGCGCTTTGCCGGAATGGGATATGCCCGAGTCGATTGACAACCAGGCCTCCGCAATTTCCGGCGCGGCCGTGATCATCAACGCCGACGATTGGGGCAGTGACCGCGAAACTACCGACCGCACCCTTGACTGCCTCCTCAGAGGAGCAGTCTCTTCCGTCAGCGCAATGGTCTTCATGGAAGGGTCGGAACGCGCCGCCGCTCTCGCTCGGAAACACCAAATCGACTCCGGCCTTCATCTGAATCTGACGACTCCGTTTTCCGCGAAGCAAGCTTCCTCGATGCTCCGGGAGCATCAGCGCAAGCTCACAGGCTTTCTCCGATCACATCACTATGCTTCGGTTGTCTACCATCCTTTTCTCGCCAGCTCCTTTGAATATGTCACTCGAGCGCAGCTGGAGGAATTTGAGCGCTTGTATGGCTCTCCGGCCGCGCGCATCGATGGCCATCATCACATGCATCTTTGCGCAAACGTTGTCGGTCAAAAGCTTCTGCCCGCCGGGGTCATCGTCAGAAGGAATTTTTCCTTTGCGTCCGGTGAAAAGAGCGCGTTGAACCGCTGGTTTCGCGCCCGGCAGGACAAGCGTCTCGCGAAGCGGCACCGCATGACCGATTTCTTCTTCTCTCTTCCGCCGCTTGAACCCCGCAGCCGCCTGGAGAAGATTTTCAACCTCGCCCTGCATTCCAATGTTGAGGTCGAAACGCACCCCATCAATCAAGACGAATTCCATTTCTTAACCGGCGAAGGGCTAGCGCGCTATGTGTGTGCTATCCCCGTATCCCGGGGCTATCGGTTGCGCCGCGATGCCTCAATGTACGCGTGAGATGCGCCGGGCCGGTCACTAGATTCAGATGAGCTCCGCCGCAGATCAAGCCATCCCGCACATCAGCGTTTGCGTCTGCACCTATAAAAGGCCGCAGATGCTACGCCGGCTCTTGGCTGAGGTCGTCCGCCAGCAAACCGCCGGGGAGTTTACGTTTTCCGTCGTAGTTGCGGATAACGATGAGGAAAAGTCCGCCGAAGCAATCATCGTAGAAATTGCCGGCGCCACTTCGATTCCGATCACTTACTGCGTCGAACCACGGCAGAACATCGCGTTGGCGAGAAACAAAGTCGTTGGCAGTGCCGCCGGGGACTATCTGGCGTTTATCGATGACGACGAGTTTCCCGTACCCACCTGGCTCCTCACACTGCTCCGGACCTGCCGGGAATACGGCGTCGATGGCGTCCTCGGTCCCGTGCTGCGGCACTTCGATGAAACTCCACCCAAATGGCTTGAGAAGAGCAAGTTTTATGTTCGGCGCGTAAATCCAACAGGCACGAAAGTCGACGGCGAAGAAGCGCGCACCGGCAATGTCCTTATCAAGCGCGAGCTGGTCCTTGGCGATCCAATGCCGTTCCGCCCGGAGTTCCGGGCCGGCGAAGATCAGGATTTCTTTATGAGAAAGATCGATGAAGGCCGGAAATTCATCTGGTGCGCCGAGGCTGAAGCGTTTGAAACGGTTCCTCCGGCTCGCTGGGGCAAAAAATATCTCCTCCGCAAGGCCTTGCTGCGCGGCGCCACCGCGGGGTTACGGACGAACCTGATTGGAGTTCTAAAATCCGTGGCGGCGCTTCCGATCTATGCGCTGGCCCTGCCGTTTGCCTTCGTCGCCGGTCAGCAGCACTTCATGACACTTCTCGTCAAGTCCTGCGATCATCTCGGGAAGTTACTCATCTTGGTTGGAATCAATCCGGTTCGCGAAGAGTACGTCCTCGATGAACCCCTGGTGAAGCCGCAGGCAACTGGATCCTGAGCGCAGCAAGCAGGAGCTCCTGTAAAACTTTCAAAGCGCGTGGGTCGCCGCTGCCATTGTGAACCGGCCATGCCTCCGTTGACATTCGCTCCCGGCAAGCGAGCACTCTCAATCTCCTCGCGATCGCTTTCACAAGTCAACGTCGCAACCCAGGAATCGCAGTCAGGTGAATAGGCAAATCGATGACAGAACAACTTGCACAGTACGCACCCGCTGATGCCCACACCCATTCCCAGGCATTGCCCCAGGCAAATGACTCCATCAGCTCGGAGAGAGATATGCCAGAGCCGATTTCAAGAGGATCGATCAGCAGCCGCGAGGCCGGGGTGATTGTGCGCGGACGCCTCGTGAAAATGGCTCACCCCGACCTCGATAAATATGAAGCCATCATGGATCCTGAAGCAACGGTCGCAGAGCTAAAGCGCGTTGCTCCGCGTATCGACATTTTCACATTCATCCAGACCATGGCCGACAAGGATAGGACGCACCCCTATAAGGCCGAACACGACAATCTGGCCATCCTTCCCGTCTCAACTTTCGACGATTGGTGGAATAAGCAGATTAAGTCGTACCCCAGAAACAGGGCCCGCCAGGCTGAGAAAAGAGGTGTTGTCATCAAGGAAGTTCCCTTCGATGACGATCTCGTCCGCGGCATCTGGGAAGTCTACAACGAGACCAAGGTGCGGCAGGGGAGGCCAAACACCCACTATGGCAAGGATGTCGAAACGGTGGGCCGTGAAGAGGCCACCTATCTGGACCGCTCCGTGTTCATCGGTGCCTATCTCGATGGCAAACTCATCGGCTTTGTGAAACTCGTCTTCGACGTATCGCGCATGCAGGCGAGCCTGATGAACATTGCCGCCATGGTATGCCACCGCGACAAGGCGACTACGAATGCTCTGATTGCGCATTCGGTTCGAGCCTGCGCGGACAGGGGCATCCCATATCTGATGTATCAGAACTTCGAGTACAGAAACAGAGGCACGGATTCCATGAGCCATTTCAAGGAAATCAATGGCTTTCAGCGCGTCGACGTAGCTCGCTACTTCGTGCCGCTCACAGGGCTTGGCCGAGTAGCGCTGGCTCTAGGGATGCATCGGCGATTTCTCGATCGCCTGCCGCAGCCTGTTTCCGCGGCCATTCGAAATCTGCGCAGCTCCTGGTACAACAGAAACGCCAAATCTGAAGCGGAAGGGGCGTAGGAGCGAAGAATGCCGGGAATCGTCGGACTCATTACAAAAATGCCGCGCCAGGATGCCGAGGCGCAGCTGCGAACCATGGTGCATTCGCTCGAGCATGAGTCCTTTTATGTGTCAGGCACCTGCATCGATGAGCAACAGCATCTTTACTTTGGATGGGTGGCGCGCAGGGGATCGTTTGCTGACAAGATGCCTCTGCATAACGAGCGCGGCGACCTGACACTCGCATTCTCAGGAGAGAATTTTCCGGAACCCGGAACGGAATCCCACCTCAAAGAGAAGGGTCACTCGTTCGAGCCGGGGACCGCTTCCTATCTCGTCCACCTGGCTGAAGAAGGCAATGATTTTCCGCGCGTCTTGAACGGCAGGTTTCACGGCTGCCTCTCCGATCGCACCTCCGGCACGGTAACGATCTTCAACGATCGCTACGGGATGCACCGGCTTTACTATCACGAGGCCAAAGACGCGTTCTATTTTGCACCGGAAGCCAAAGCGATCTTAGCCGTCAGGCCCCAGCTCAGGGCCCTCGATCCCGAGGGCTTTGCGGAGTACATCACCGCCGGTTGTACCCTGGAAAACAAATCGCTGTTCAAGGGCGTCGGCGTTCTCCCTCCCGCATCTGCGTGGACATTTCGCGACGGGGCGCTGCAGCGCAAAGCGGCCTACTTCGACCCGAAGGAATGGGAAGAGCAGTCCATCTTGGACGAAGAGTCTTACTACCAGGAGTTGCGAGCCGTTTTCGCACGAATTTTGCCGCGATACTTTGGAGGTAACGAAAAAATCGGCATGTCGCTGACGGGCGGGCTTGACTCGCGGATGATCCTGTCATGGCACAAGGCTGATTCCGGGGCTTTGCCGTGCTACACGTTCGTGGGGCCTTATCGCGAATGCCAGGACGTCGTCATTGGACGAAGAGTGGCGCGCGCTTACGGTCAGGATCATCAGACGATCCCGCTGGGTCAGGAGTATTTATCTCAGTTCCCTCATTATTCTGAGCGCACCACCTATCTGACTGATGGCTACGTCGGAGTTGTGCATTCGGTTGACCTCTACCTTAATGAGCGCGCGGCGAAGATTGCTCCTGTCCGCGTGACGGGCAACTATGGCGGAGAGGTACTGCGCAGGGTTCGGGCGTTCAAGGCAATTATTCCCGAGGATGGGCTGTATTCACCCGATCTCTCATCGCATTTCAAAGGCGCCATCGCGACTTACAACAAGCAATTCGACACGCACCCGCTCACATTTGCGGTCTTCCGGCAGGCTCCGTGGCATCATTACACTCTCCTCAGCCTTGAGCAGACCCAGCTCACTCTGCGCTCGCCGTTCATCGACAACGAGTTCGTGCAGACCGTCTTTCGCGCGCCCCAATCGGTGCTGACCAACAACAATATTTCCCTGCGCCTTATTCGCGACGGCAATCCCGAGCTGGCCAAAATCCGCACCGATCTGGGATATGGAGGAAGTTGGCCACGCCTGCCCGCATATCTGATGGAAAAGTACCTGGCATTCACCTTTAAGGCCGAATACGCTTACGATTACGGTATGCCGCAGTCGGTCGCAAAAGTCGATCATGCGCTCAGAGCATTTCATCTTGAGCGGCTCTTCCTGGGGCGGCACAAGTTCTACCACTTCCGCGTCTGGTTCCGCGATGCCCTGGGGAATTATCTTCGGGAGATGCTGCTGGATCCGCGCACGCTTTCAAGGCCATGGCTTCAGCGGAAGACGCTGGAAGACATGGTCAATGGGCACCTGAAAGGCGACAGGAATTACACCCTCATGCTTCACCGGATGCTCACGCTTGAGCACATGCACCGCTTGTTCCTCGATCCTCGATGACGCCGCAGGTCGCCACTTTTGTCTACGTGATCGGCATCGCAGGTCTCTTCTTTCTGGACCGCGACAAAGGTGCGCGTGTATCCAGTTGGCTTTGGATCCCGTTGCTCTGGCTGCTCATTGTTGGTTCGCGCCCGGTTTCCATATGGTTCCAGTCCGGTCCCACCATCTCCCAGTCAGACCAGAATCTTGACGGAAGTCCTATTGACGCAGCGATCTTTGGCGTTCTTGTTCTGGCGGGAATCGTCGTCCTCGTCATGCGGTCACGTAAGGTCAAGACTTTTTTGCGGGCTAACTGGCCCATCCTCCTCTTCTTCTCCTTTTGCGCGCTCAGCATCGCATGGTCCGATTATTCCTTCATCGCCTTCAAGCGGTGGATCAAGGCCATCGGAGACGTGATCATGGTTTTGATCGTGCTCACCGACCCCGACCCGCCAATCGCAACCAAACGGTTCTTCTCCCGGGCGAGTTTCCTGTTGCTCCCCATCTCCATGTTGTTCATCAAGTACTACCCGGACTTGGGGCGTGCATATGACCACTGGACCTGGACCCCGATGTATACCGGGGTGACCACATTCAAGAATCTGCTCGGAATGACCTGTCTCGTCTGCGGCCTGGGTTCATTGTGGTCGTTCATGGGTGCATATCTCGACAAGCAATTGCCTCATCGCCTCCGGCATATGATTGCCCATGGCACCATGGTCCTTATGGCGATTTGGCTGATCCACACCGCCAATTCGATGACCTCCTTGGCCTGTCTCCTGATGGCAGGCACTCTCCTCTTTATTCCGTTGCAGAAGCGCTATCGAACTCGGTCCATCGTCGCGCAGTGCCTCATCTGGGGCACCATCAGCTTGTCTGTATTCAACCTGTTCATCGGATCAGGATGGATGCTCCAGTCCTTGGGCAGAGACGCTACTCTGACCGGCCGCACGGATATCTGGAAAGCCGTCCTTTCCATGCACACAAACCCGTTGCTGGGAACGGGCTATGAAAGCTTCTGGATGGGAAGCCGCCTGCAGCAGGTGGATCGGATGACGGAAAATGGCATCCAGGAAGCGCACAACGGCTATCTCGAGGTGTATCTGAATCTGGGATTTGTCGGCATCGCGCTTCTGGCGGGCATCATCGTTTCGGGATATCGAAATGCCCTGGCCGTTTTCAAGCGGGATCCCCAAGCCGGCCGCCTTCGTCTTGCTTTCTTTGCCGCAGGCGTCATCTACAGCTTCACTGAGGCGGGCTTTCGCATGTTGACGCCCATCTGGGTTGGGTTTCTTTTCGCAGCTACTTGTATTCCCCTTGAGCGGGAGCGGCGGCCTCAGGCGCGGGCTGCAAAATCGCCCTTCGAAAACAAAGTCGAGAAGGTGCTGGAGCCCGCAGGCGCATTAAGGATCGATTCGGCATTGGGAGAGCTCGACGCCCCCGCGCCATCGATTCGTTCCGGCAGAATCAGTGGATTCACGGCATAGAGAAGGAATTTTAAAATTCATGCGAGGCTGTACGGCGACGCCTAGACTCGGGCATCGAGATCATCCTGTCTGCCGATGCACTCGGGTGTCGGCAGAACAGTTTGATCAGGTGATGCGGTAGTTCGGTCGTCGATGATTCATCGAAGCCCGGAGCGTCGAAAAAGGAGTGCATTTTGAAAATCAGCGTCTTCGGCCTGGGTTACGTGGGGACGGTGTCTGCGGGGTGCTTGGCGCGGAACGGCCACGAGGTTGTGGGCGTGGACCCGCTCAGCACAAAGGTGGATTTGATCAACGCTGGCAGGTCTCCGATCATCGAAGCGCAAATCGGAGAAATCCTAGCTTCCGTCGTCAAAGCGGGCCGCCTGCGCGCAACGTGCGATCAGGATCAGGCGATCCGCGATACTGACCTGTCCTTTGTCTGTGTCGGAACCCCCAGCCGGTCCAATGGAAACCTCGACACAACCTATGTCAGACGCGCATGCGAGCTCATTGGGGCTGCGCTCAAAAACAAGTTGAGCCGTCATACCGTTGTCATCCGCAGCACGGTATTGCCGGGCACGATGCGCGGACTCATCATCCCTATCCTTGAAGAACGCTCCGGAAAGAAGGCCGGCGTTGACTTCGGCGTCTGCAACAACCCCGAGTTTTTGCGCGAAGGTACGGCGGTGGCGGATTTCGATTCGCCTCCCAAGACGGTGATCGGAGAAATCGATCGCCAGAGCGGCGACACGGTTGCTTCGCTTTATTCGAATCTTGACGCGCCCTTGGTCAGAACCGAATTGGAAACAGCCGAGATGGTGAAGTACGTCGACAACAGTTGGCATGCCCTCAAAATCGGCTTCGCCAACGAAATCGGAAACTTGTGCAAGGCGACGGGCGTCGACAGCCACAAAGTGATGGAGATTTTCTGCAAAGACACGAAGCTGAATATCGCTTCCACCTACCTCAAGCCCGGCTTCGCTTTCGGCGGTTCGTGCCTACCCAAGGATTTGCGCGCATTGTCTTACCACGCGAAAACACACGACCTGCAGCTGCCCATCCTTACATCCATTCTGCCCAGCAACGAGCTTCAGGTCTCGCGCGGCCTGCAGATGATCATCGACAAGGGCAACACGCGGGTCGGTGTTTTGGGTTTCAGCTTCAAGGCAGGCACTGACGACCTGCGCGAAAGCCCAATGATTGAGGTCATCGAGCGTCTACTTGGAAAGGGTTACGACCTCCGCGTCTTTGACAAGAATGTAAATCTGGCGAAACTTGTCGGCGCCAACCGGGACTTCATTTTGAGCCGCATCCCTCATATATCGAGGTTGATGGCGCCCAGCATTGATGAGGTCCTGGAGCACGCTGAAACAATTGTCATCGGCAACAAGGATCCTGACTTTGCGGATGTTCCAGTACGGCTTCGTGAAAACCAGCAGTTAGTCGATTTTGTGCGCGTGAGCAATCAATGGAGGATGGATGGAAAGTACGAAGGCATATGCTGGTGAAGAGCTGGCTCTCGTGAACAGCAACAGTTCTGCGGGTCCGATCCACGATTCGATTCTTCGCCTTTTCGGGTGGCTCGAAAAGAATGAATATCGCGGCTATGACACGTTCGACGGGCTCAGCTCGAAACTCCTGTTTCCGTTGACCTTCGGGAACAGATACCTTCAGATTGTTCTGCAGCAAGGCGTCCGCCGTTTTCCGCTCAACCTGCGTCCCCTGCTAGGCATCGCGAAATCCCATTCGAGCAAGGGAATGGGATTCTTGGCGCGCGGTTTCATACGCCTTTCTGAGGCGACGGATAATCCTATCTGGGCCGAAAAAGCAAGGTTCTGCCTGCGCTGGCTCATCGAGAACCAGTCGCCCGGCTATCCCGGCCCCTCCTGGGGAAATCATTTCGAATATGTTTCGCGAAGCGGCCGCATCTCGAAGGGTGTCCCCACCGTTGTCTGGACGTCTTTGATCGGGCAGGCGTTCCTCGACGGCTACGACCATTTCCACGACGACGAGTATCTGCAGGTCGCCGTCAGCATCTGCGAGCATATCGCGCACAATTGGAGCATTTTTCCCCAGGAGGAGGATGTGTGTATCGGCTATACCCCGGACGCCCGGATGGCCGGGGTTCACAATGCGAATACGCTCGGCGCTGCAATTCTCGGCCGCACCTATGCTTACACCCGCAACGAAGCGTACAGAGATCTGGCGCAGAAAGCCCTGCGATATACTGCGGAACGTCAACGTCCCAACGGGTCATGGTATTACGGCGAACCGTCGAATCTGCACTGGGTTGACAACTTCCACACCGGCTACGTGCTCGACAGTTTCAAGCACTACGCCGACGGCACGGGCGATCCTCAATTCCAGCAGGCCACGACGCGAGGTTACGAATTCTGGAAGAACACGTTTTTCCTTCCGGATGGAACGCCAAAATATTACGATTTCAAGACTTTTCCTCTCGATATCCAGTGTTGCTCGCAGGCAATTGACACGCTGATCTTCTTCTCTGGCCAGGATCCCGATGCTTTGCCGTTGGCGCTAAAGGTTGCCCAATGGACAATCGCCAATATGCAGGATCGGGATGGACACTTTTACTATCGCCGTTATTCGCCATGGCTGGTCAATAAAACTCCAACACTGCATTGGGGCCAGGCCACGACACTTTGTGCGCTTGGAGGACTCTACCAACAACTCTCAATGCAGATGAGGTCTGCATGAAAAGAAAAATTCTGATCATCATTGAAAATGCCCCCGCCCCGGGTGATCCCCGTGTATGGAAGGAAGCTATCGCGCTGCGTGATGCGGGCTATTCGGTAACGATCCTCAGCCCAAGGGTGAAAAGATTCCCCAAAGGCTATGAATTCATCGATGGAATTCATATTTATCGTCACCCGATGCCGAAGGAAGGCAATGGCGCATTTTCCTACATCTGGGAATATTTCTGGGCATTATTCTGGGAGTTTCTCTATTCGTGCTGGATCTTCATGCGCCGCGGGTTCCACGTGATCCAGGGTTGCAACCCTCCCGACGACATCTTCCTTGTCGCTCTGCCTTTCAGGATCTTCGGAGTCAAATATATCTTCGACCATCATGACGTAAATCCCGAGCTCTACCTGGCTAAATACGACAGGAAGGATCTCCTGTATAAGATTCTTGTCCTGATGGAGAAACTGACGTTTCGCTCTTGCCACGTGGCCATCGCGACAAACGACAGTTACAAGGAAATCGCTGTTGCCCGCGACGGAATGTCGCCCGATAAGATATTTGTCGTTCGCAATGGCCCCAGTCTGAAGACCTTCAAGTCCGTTCTTCCCAATCCTGCGCTGAAGTATGGCAAGCCCTACCTCGTCGGTTATGTCGGTGTGATGAGTGAACAAGACGGATTGGATATCCTTCTGGATGTTGCGGAGCGAGTGCGGAGCCTTGGCCGTAACGACGTCCACTTCACCTGCATCGGGGGAGGATCGGCATATCCCAGGCTCCTGGAGATCGTCAAGGAAAAGAATCTCGGCGATATGGTGACCTTTACAGGCAGGATTCCGGACGACGAGATGATCGAGATCCTCTCCACTGCAGATATTGGTGTGAATCCTGACAAGCCGTGCCGGATGAACGATATTTCTACCATGATCAAGATCACGGAGTACATGATTCTCGCCAAGCCCATCGTTCAGTTCGATCTGAAGGAAGGCAGAATCAGCGCGCAGCAGGCATCGCTCTACTGCGATACCGATCCCGGCAACCAGGTCAATGATTTTGCTGACAAGATTCTCTGGCTGCTCGATCATCCAGAGGAGAGAGAGAGAATGGGTGAGTTCGGGCGCCGTCGAGTGGAGACAGAGTTGGCGTGGGAGTATTCGGTCGGGAACCTGCTCGCCGCATACGAGGCAGTGTTTTCCAAGAGGCCCGAAAAGGCTGAATCGCAAGCAGAGGTCGCCCGGTCCCAAAACTGAGGCCTCAGATCCCTGCCGCTTTTCTTGGGAGAGGCCGTAAGGTTTCGGTCCCAAACTGAAATCGATCTGCCTGGAGATATGCAGAATGAGGCGCGCTTCGATGAGCCGTTCGTCCTCTGCCCCTTTTCGCGTTCTTTGTCCGGCTGGAAGGCCAAACTTAAGTACCCAGGCGCACTTGTCGGTCACATCGTGGATGGCTATACTGCCCCTAGCAGTTAAAACAATGGCGGTTTGCCTTGATCGTTTGTCCTAAACAATATCGTCCCTGATCGAAGCCTGAATTGCTTGAAAATCAATAACAACTAGGCTGAAGGGAAGAGGATACTCGAGGCAATATGAAACGGATTGCTACAAGTTTTTCCTTTTTGTTCTTTGCTGTCTCCCTTTGCGGTTACGCTCAAACGTGGTCGGGAATCTTAAACAGCAGCCAGGCGATCAATTGGTCGAACTCAGGAGTTGGTGGGATTCCGGCAAGGACAACCAACTGCGCCAGCCTGACTTCGTCGGCCTCTGCCGCTCAGATCAATTCGGCACTGGCATCCTGCCCGAGCGGTCAAACCGTCTTCCTCGCGGCGGGCACTTACAACATTAGCGCTACCATCAACATCCCCTCCAACGTCACGCTCCGCGGAGCCGGCGCCAACCAGACGATTTTGAATAGCTCAGGAGGCGGTGGCGGAGATTTCATTAGTTTAGGTTCTGGTTTCCCAAACTACAGTCCGGTAAATATCACGGGTGGAGCAAACGCCGGGTCAACCACCATCACTGTCAGCAGTGCATCGTCCATTAAGGCCGGTGGATACCTGGTGGTGACAGAAACAAATAATTCAAGCTTTGTTTCTTCGACGGGAACGGAGGGTGCCTGCACCTGGTGCGACGGATGGACGAGCAATGGAAGCCTTGTCCGTGGCCAGATTGTCGCAGTCACGGGCGTGAGCGGCTCAAGCGTCACTATTTCGCCTGGGCTTTACGGCGCGTATACCAATTCTCCGGTTGCTGTTCCCATCACCATGTCAGCGAGCTACGCCGGAGTTGAGGATCTGCAAGTATATGCGAACAACACCGGATGGGGTTCAAGCTTCGGTATGAACCTCTGCGCGTACTGCTGGATCAAAGGAGTCGAGTCGAATTATGCCGATGGGGACCACGCGGAGATTTATTGGGGATTCCATGACGAGGTTCGCGACAGTTATTTCTCCAACGCCTTCCTTCACGCACCGGGAACACATGACTCCGACATCCAGATCGCGTACAAAACCAGTGCCTCCTTGTTCGAAAACAATATCATTGAGAGAACGCATACCTCGATCATGCTTGAATGGGGAGCAGCGGGAAATGTCGTCAGCTACAACTACACAGAGGGAGAATTCGATAGCGGATCGACGAATTTCCTGATCGGCGGCATGGATTTTCACGGCGCGCATCCCCAATACACGTTGTTCGAGGGCAACGTGACATCGATGATTGACTATGACTCGATTTGGGGAACATCGAGCCAGGCCACAGCGTTCCGCAATTGGGTGATTGGAACCAGCCATATCTGTAACCCCTTATCGGGACGCGGAACCGTCACTTGCTCGGGAAGCAACGGTTGGTATGCATTTCAAGCGGCCCGCGCAATCCAACAATCCCAGTTGTCGCTGTACGACAACTTCGTCGGAAACGTAGTTGGTAGCACACAGGATCAGTCTCTGTTGTGTTACGGCAGTCCCTGCGGGCAGATTGCCTCCATCGAGTACCCGACAAACCGGAGCTACGACGCGGATGCTTATGGGTGGACATTCGGGTACGGTGAATCTAGCGACAGTGGTGGGTCAGGTGATCGCGTCGTTTCAAACACCGATGTTCTTCAAGGGAATTTCAACAATATCTCCGGAGCGATCTCCTGGGTTGCGAGCGCAATCTTATTGCCCCCGTCGTTTTACCTTAGCGGCAAACCGTCTTGGTGGGGCTCGCTGCCCTATCCTGCAACAGGGCCCGATGTGAGCGGAGGAACAGGTCCTGGCGGGCACAGCTTCGGCAACCCGGCCGAAGCCTGCTTCCTCAACGTGATGCACGGCACCGATGGCGGGGCTGGCGGCCCCTACACCTTTAACGCCAACACCTGCTACGGCAGCGGAGTGGTTCCGGCGGCAGCCATAAACCTTACGAATACGGTCGTGCAACAGTAACAGCACGCGAAAGCCGCATTCATCTTGGTGAAGGGGCTTGAACTAAGCCCCCTTCACTTCATCGTTCGCGCGCGCGGCTTGCCTTCCCGGTTATCGAACCCGTAATGCGAGCATGCGATCGATCTGCCTCGGAATACAAACTTCGATCCGCCTCGGAACACAAGCTTCAAGGAACGCGACGTGAGCGGGCGCATGGCCGGAAGCAAAGAAGCAAGGCACAAAGCGTTCATCAGGTTCTGGAGCCTCTGTTGCATTGTCGTTCTTGGCGTAATCCTCGTTGCCGGGCTCTGGCCTTTTTGTGCCCCGGAAAATCAGGTGCAGTGGCTCCCGGGTCAAAACGGCCTCCAGTTCGGCGGCCGTGGCATCGCAATCGGCGAAAGCCCCTTTCATGAACTTTCGCCAGCGGGGCCGGCAGTGCTTGAAATTTGTCTGCGCCCGGCCGGCTCGTCAGGTTCCGGAACCATTCTTGCGTTCGATGACTTCCCGAATCCCAATTATGTTTTTGCCTTACGCCAGTTCAACGGCAGTCTGGCGGTCCAGCGGCCCAACCATGAACCGCCTGGAAATCTGGTCAGGGAATGGTGGGCAACACGCGGCGTATTTTCCGGGAAAGAACCCGTAGTCCTCACCATCGCAAGTACACAGGATAAGGCGACCCTCTATGTAAATGGCGCTCAAGTGAGCGAATCGAAATTTCATAATGACTTGGCACGCGATCTATCCGGCACGCTCGTTCTTGGCAGTTCCGTAGTTCAGGATGGGTGGCGCGGGCAAATCACAGGCGTGGCGATCTATAGCTCACTCCTCACGCCGGCCGAGATTGAGCACCACGCGAGTCGATGGTTGCAAGGTCAAACGCCGTTCGCAGAAGGTGAGCCTCTTCCAGTCGCTTTGTATCGGTTCAACGAAAGAGCCGGCGATACGGTTTACGATGCCTCAGCTCACGCCAGAGACTCGCTTCAGATCCCACCGCGGTATCGCCTCGTACATCGGGAGTTCCTGACTCCTGTATGGGCGCAATATCGTAGCCGGTGGGATGGTTGGATGACCAGAAGCTATTGGTCCGACGTTGCACTCAACGTTGCGGGCTTTATCCCATTTGGGTATTTTTTTGCAACCTGGTTTTTCCTCATTCGATTCACGTCTCGGCCACGGTTGACGGCGCTTCTTCTAGGAATGCTAGTCAGTTTCGTCATTGAATCTGTGCAGTATTTTCTGCCTACCCGCGATTCCAGCATGACGGACCTGCTGACGAATACCATTGGCACGGCGCTCGGGGTCGCTCTGAGTCGAAAAGCTCCTTTCGAGGACTGGATCGCCTCGTAAGCATCGAGCTCGCACGGCCTAAATCATCGATATACGAGTATTGGGCCACTAATCACCGCAACTCGCAAACTATAGGTTGACCACTTCAAAGGAATTCCTTGAGCACTGATTTACGAGACAAGGTAAGTGTTTCGGCTGAAGCGTCGCAGACTGATCACTTCCGCACTGACCATCTGATCGAAAACATCGGGCATCGCGCAGTTTCCGGTGGCTTTGTCACCTTTAGTGCGCAGGCGGCAAAGTTCGCCATGAACCTCGGAGCTGCCGCCATCCTGGCGCGTTTGCTTATCCCTAAAGACTTTGGGTTAGTTGGGATGGTGCTCGGAGTTACAAGTATCGTCAATGTCTTTAAAGATCTTGGGCTCTCAAGAGCGACCGTCCAGCGTGAAGAAATAACGCAAGAGCAAGTGTCCAATTTGTTCTGGATTAATGTCGCCTTCGGTGTGCTCCTTACGGGAATCTGCGTCGCGCTGGCGCCGTTCCTTGCGTGGTTTTATCGCGATTCACGTGTCGAAGGCATCATGTTGGGCATGTCGCTGGTATTTGTGCTCGCCGGTTCAACGGCGCAGCATCAGGCACTCTTGACTCGGCAGATGCGATTCCAGGCACTGGCTGTCATCGACGTGTCCTCGATGGCGATCGGGTTCATAAGCGGTGTCGTCCTGGCTTGGATGGGGTTTGGGTATTGGGCCCTCGTGGCTCAGCAGGTGCTCACCGCAGCAGGCGGGTTGGTGATGACTTGGGTGATCTCAAGTTGGCGGCCGCACTTGCCGTCGAGGAACAGCGGCGTCCGGCCGATGGTCACTTTTGGAACACATCTAAGCGTGGCTGATCTGATCGTACAGTTCACCGGCAACTGCGATAGCATCTTGATCGGCCGCTTCTTTGGAGCGGCGCCGCTCGGTCTCTACACGCGCGCTCAGGTTTTGTTGTCACGGCCGATTCAGCAGGTCATTTCGCCCATCAACTCCGTCATGATTCCGGTCTTGTCGCGGCTACAATCAGATCAGGAGCGATATAGACGCAGCTATATGCAGGCCTATGACGGGTTGGCTCTCATGGTCTTCTCATTTTCCGCCATGTGTTTTGCCCTGGCGAAGCCGATTGTGCTGGTGATTCTGGGCCCGAAGTGGACGGGCGTGATTCCGCTGCTGATGGCGTTTGCCATCATCGGGGTCACTTGGCCGCTTGCGGAAATATGCGCCTGGCTTTATGAGAGTCAAGGCCGGGGAAAAGACCAGTTGCGCAATCACGCGCTCGCTGGCTTGGTCACCGTCATTGCCTACTCGATTGGACTGCATTGGGGGCCGCTAGGCGTCGTCGCTGCGAATGCGGTGATGGGCATTCTGGTTCGCCTGCCCATTGTTTATTTCATCGCCGGCCGCCGCGGCCCGGTCTGCACAAGCGACATGTGGTTGGGCTTCGTATCTCATGTTCCCTGCTGGGTCGCAGTGTATCTCGCTACCGCGGGTATATATCAGACCATGGTTCACGTGAACCCCTTCATCCAGCTGCTTGTCTGCGCGCCTGTTGGCCTTGGAGTAGGAACGGTGCTTATGCTTCTGTTCCCGCGGCCTCGGCGCAGCGCTTTGTTTGCCGGCAGCAAAATCATGGGCGCATGGAAAGTACGGTTTGCACCCGCTTGATCACCATGGCTGGAAGATATGTCAACCCAAGCGTATGACTATGGCTTTAAGTGCGCTGAATTCTTTTCATGTGTGGAGTTCTTTTGTCTGCTAGCTCTTCAATAAGTCGAGACAGCATCGCGATGGCATCCGTGTCTGAGTCACGGCAACACGAAAAAACCGTGGGCAGATCTCCATCGCGGAACCTCCTTGCCGAATTAGATCGGACTCATGGACCGGTGTCCACTCCCTACGAAATTCATCCCGTCTCGGATCCTCGCTGGGCGCAACTTGTAGCCAGCCATCCCCACGCGTCGCTTTTTCACGATCCCAGGTGGCTGCGTGCGCTTGAGATGGCCTATGGATATCGCCCGGTGGTGTTCACGACGTCTTCGCCGGGGATGCCTTTACGAAACGGGATCGTCTTCTGCGAGATAAACTCTTGGCTCACTGGCCGGCGCCTTGTTTCGCTGCCCTTCTCGGATCATTGCGAGCCGTTGACCAGCGAACCGGGTGATCTTGACCCTCTTCTGCGGCACGCGCGGCAGCAGGTTGACGCCGGTCGGTACAAGCGCTTCGAGATACGGCCAATCTCTTATGAACCAGGCAAGGCGGCCGGGCTTGGCAAGGATCACTCTTACGTTTTCCATCGGCTCGACCTGCGGCCGCCGATCGAAACGATTTATCGCGGCTTTCACAAGGATTCCATCCAGCGCAAGATTCGCCGCGCCGATCGTGAGAAGCTGCAATACGAAGACGGAAACTCCGAGGAACTGCTCCAGAAGTTTCTCCGCCTGATGACAATCACACGCCGCCGCCACGGCCTGCCCCCACAGCCGCCACGCTGGTTCCGGGCTCTCATGGCCGCCTTTGGAAGGGACCTGAAGCTTCGCATCGCGTCGAATGACAGCGTGCCTGTCGCCGGAATCCTCACCATCTCGCATCGCCGCACTGTTGTTTACAAGTACGGATGCAGTGATCATGCGGCCAGCCGCTTCGGCGGTACGCCCCTTCTGTTCTGGCGTACCATTCAGGAGGCCAAGGATAACGGCCAGGAGGAGCTCGACATGGGCCGGTCGGACTCGGATGGCGAGGGGCTCATCGCGTTCAAGGACCATTGGGGCGCTCGCCCATCGATACTCCAGTACTGGAATTACCCTGAAAGGGACTTGACTGCTACAAGGCCGTGGCTCAGGAACGCCGTCAGAAGCGTGACCGCCGCAGCGCCAGATTTCGCCCTCCGCGTGGTTGGCAACCTGCTTTACCGTCATGTCGGCTGACTAAATGTACCTTACGCTTTCCGCAACAGATCCGGCTGGGATACGCAAAGGTTCAATCAATCCGGAAACTTTGTTTATCAAGAGGCAGACGTCCCCATGTTGACAAAAATCTACTATACGCTAAAGCCCATTTTGCCGTGGCGCCTCCGCCTCGCCCTTCGCCAGGTGCGTGCGCAGCGCCGGCGCAAAGCCTTTGCAAAAGTGTGGCCGATTGACGCATCCGCTTGTGCCGTTCCTCCCGGATGGCCCGGGTGGCCGGATGGCAAGCAATTCGCTCTCGTTCTAACACACGATGTAGAGGGACAGAAGGGCTTCGATCGGATCCCGCGCCTCATAGACCTTACGCGGAAATACGGGTTCCGCGCCTCATTTAACCTTGTTCCAAAAGGCGAGTATCAGGTTGATAATCAGTTGCTCGATCTGCTGAATTGCTCTGGATTCGAGCCGGGCGTGCACGGGCTGGAACACGACGGAAAGCTCTATCAGTCGAGAGAAAAGTTTGCGGCGAAGGCGATCGAAATCCGTAAGGTTCTCGGGAACTGGGGGGCCTGCGGGTTCCGTTCTCCATTAATGCAGCACAGGCTGGGCTGGATTCACACACTCCAATCTGAATACGACGCCTCGACCTTTGACGTCGATCCTTTCGAACCTCAGCCAGATGGTATGTCGACCATCTTCCCCTTTTGGGTGCAGGGAGAGGGCAACACGGGATACGTGGAGTTGCCCTACAGTCTGGTGCAAGACTTTTCCCTTTTCAAAGTGCTTGGTGAAAAGAACATCGACATCTGGAAGAAGAAACTCGATTGGGTCGCGCAACACGGCGGCATGGCGCTCATCAATACCCATCCCGACTACATGTGCTTTGAAGGAAACCCGGCCCGCGACGAGTATCCAGTTGCATATTATGAAGAGTTCCTCAAGTATGCCCGCGAGAAGTACAACAGCAACTTCTGGCACGCTCTTCCCCGCGACGTCGCCCGCTACTATTGCCAGAAACTGCCTGTTGGCAGCCGCAATACCCGCCGCAAGATCTGCGTCATCGCGCAGACGGAGTACGAATCAGACAGTCGCATCCGCCTTTTCGCTGAAAATCTGACTGGGCGCGGTGACATGGTAGACGTCATTTCAGTCCGTCCTGCATCGGCGGGCGCCGCCATAACAAGGCTCAACGGTGTAACCGTCCACCACGTCCTCGCTCGCACTGACACTGAGCCCGGACCGCTGACTGGATTGTTGCATCAACTGCTCTTCCTTGCCCGGGCCTCATTCGCCGTTGGCAAACTACATAATCACAATCGCTACGATGTCATCCACATCCAGAATGTTCCTGACTTGATGGTCTTCGTAGCATGGCGTCCGAAACTCTCCGGCGCAAAACTCATTCTCGAATTCCGCGACGCCGCCCCGGAACGATTCGATACCCAATCCAGTTCTTCCCTCAACAAACTCTCTGCCGGCATCCTGAAGATCTTCGAGAAGCTTTCGGCTAAGTTTGCCGATCACGTTATTATTTCGAATCCCGAATTGCGCGAGAAGCTGATTGCGCGATCAGTCGACGACGGCCACTGCTCGGTTGTGGTCAGTTCCAGCGATACTGTTCGTTTCACTCTGTCAAATGAAGAGGATGCTTCGGCGACGGGGAAGTCGGAGGTGACCCCGGCCAATGACGTTCGCGAGTCGCTTGTCGCGCATCCTCTGGAGAATGACACAATCGATGGCTCAGAGCGGAAGAGCGAAGACTATCAAGGTTTGATCGACGTTCTATCCACGGAACGTTTCCGCAATGGCGAAACGGAGCCGGATCAAACTCAGACGTTGGAACGCTGAGCATCCGCTCGGCGTCCTTAAGGTACGGGTCAAGTTGTGAGTGTGGTTAACGGAATCGCGGATCGCGAAAATCACGCTGTCCAGGTAGACTCTCTCCGCCTCAGCGTCAGAGAGGCGAATCCCTGCCTCGATCCTCGCTGGGAATCATTCGTGATGCAGCATCCGGATGCTCTGGTCTACCATCACCCAGCCTGGCTCTCGTCCTTGGAGCAGGAGTATCGGCAGTCGAGTGTTTATCTCATATGTGAAGACGCCGATGGGAAGCTTCTCGGCCTCTTCCCGCTGATATTTACGCGCGGCGTTCCCTTCCGTAAGGGAAACCCGCTGAGCGGGCCTCGACTCTCGTCGCTCCCTCGCACTCCCCTTGCCGGACCCCTGACCACAGATCCACGCGCCACAACTCTCCTGCTTGAAGAAGCCGTCAGGCGTGCGTCGGCCAGCCATGTCCGATTGCAGATCAAGGCACAAGGGACAGAACTGAGTGGGCTGGTCGACGGCCTCGTCACCAAACCTTGGCGCCTCACTTATTTGTTGCGTTTTCCTGAAAACCAAGAAGAGCCGTTTCGGGTTCCTAACAGTCAGAATTGGGCCGGCATCAAGAGGGCCGTCAACAAGGCTATTGCAAACGGGCTGCGCACGCGCCCGGCCGAGACAGAAGCTGATTTAGCCGCCTGGTACACCCTGTATCTCGAAACCATGCGGCGCAATGTCGTGCCGGCCCGCTCTTACCGTCTCTTCCAGGCTCTCTGGGAGCGAATGCGGCCAAAAGGGCTCATACGTCTCCTGCTCGCCGAGCAACAAACAGCAGCAGGATCAAGAATCATCGGCGGGTGCATCTTCTTTTACCTTGGCCAAACTGTCACCTACGCTTTCGGCGCGTCACAAACGAGTGATCTTGGCCTTCGGCCGAACGACATCATCTTCCTCCAGGCTATCAACGACGCGCGTCGCGACGGATTCCGCATCCTCGACTTCGGCGAAGTTCCCGAAGGCGAAGACGGCTTGGTTCGATTCAAGAGCAAATGGGGCTCCGAGCCTGTGCGTCTCTACCGCTATTACTTCCCCGGATTTGCCGATCCGGAGAGTTCTTCAGACGATTCCGAATCTCTTTTGGCAGGAACGGTCAGGGCAATCTGGCGTCGTTTGCCTCTTCGCTTGACCTCCTGGATCGGAGATCGAGTGTATGCCCGCCTGTGACGAAGATGAGAGAGAGGCATTACTCGGCTCGCACGTTTTCTTCATCGCCATAAAGTCAAACTGGTTCGATTCGCTGAATCATCCCGGCGACACCTGTGATTCGCGGGCCTGTTGGGAGTCTTTGCATGATCGCGGGATAAGTCGAGAGCCTCGGTTCATTCGCCGCATGAAGGCATTGCCGGCGGAGATAATCTTGGTCCAGTGGAATGAAACAACAGCCTCATTGAAATAGGCCCAATCGGAAGTTACCAAGGCTTGTTACTTTCGGGGCATAGCCCCGTATCCCGGACGAACGCGCGTCCAATAGCCTGCACCAATCTCAGGCAGTTTTTCTATTGATTTCAGCCGGTTTTCTTCTCGCTGTTGGCCGAACCGGTATAAAGAACAACTCGTTTCTTAGCTTACCGATAACCGAACACCCACCCACCTCTTTCTCCTCGCCTCCGATCCCCCAATATAGGTATTGTCTTACCGTTTTGGGTCGGTAGAATCCAAACCAGCTTTAGGCAGGAGACTCACCCTACAGTCCATAACTGGATATCCTCCAGGTTATTTCTCCGTTCGTCGGATTGTTGTCACTCGCCAGTCAGTGCTTCCGTTCGCTAGCGGACTCCACCCATGGGAGAAGAAAGTTCATGACCGCTACTCTTGATTGCCACGTGATAAATCCCTCTCCGGATCAATTCACGCATTTCCCGCTCCGCGATTGCTTCGACTCAATCTCGCGGAGCTTGAGAATTGTCGTTGCCTTTCTCGTGTTGACCCTTCTGTGCGGCCCCGGGATTTCTCTCAATGCGCAGACCGCGCATTTCAGCGGCTACACCACAAATCTCTACACGGGCAACTACTCGACAAATGTCCTGAATCCGGTCGGCGTCGTCATGGACGCCAACCACGACATTTTTGTCGCCGATGCCGGCAATGCCGCAACGGGTGGAAGCGGGTTCACCCATGTCTGGGAGATCACGCCCAATGGATCTGGCGGCTACAACACGCCGGTTTCGCTGGCCGCGGGTACTGCCACCAGCTCTCCATACATCTATATCTATGGCGTCACCCTCGATTCTAACCGCAACCTCTGGTTCACCGATTACGGCTGCGGCGCCGCTCCAACTTCGGGGTCAACCTATTGCTCAACGAATGGCAATCCTGCTGGCGCCGTCTGGGAGATTCCGTATTCGGCTGGAAACTACAACGGCACTCCCGCTAAAATCACCGCTACCTGGGGAGCTCCCTATGGTGTGGCCGCCGATACCAGCGGCAACGTCTTTATAACGGATTTCAAGAACAATTCTGTGAGTGAGGTGGCAAGCGGCGGCAGCTCGGCTACAACGCTGGGCGGAACCGTTCCAGCCCCTCGCAGGCTCACTGTCGATGCCGCCGGCAACCTCTATGTCATCAGCAGCACCGGCCTGGACATCTACAAGCTCTCAGCGCCGGGTTATGCCACAGCGGCCGTTCTCGGCACCGCCACCTTCAACACCCCCGTTGGAATTGCCATCGATCCTGTCGGCAATCTGTGGGTCACCGATCCCTACAGGAATGCGCTTGAAGAGGCAACCATCGCGTCCGGCTACGCCGATGTGCAGGAGTTTGCCAGGGGAGGTTCTGGAATTCCCCTTGAAATTCCCATGGACGCGTTCTTTGACGGCAATGGCACATTCATCGTAGCCGACTCGTATTCCGGCCTAGATTCCATCGAACAAATCAACGTGCTTGGCATCGATGCCGGGCAGCCGCAGGCCAACGTCGGGACCATCGGTCGAACTCTTCAGTTTGAGTTCAACTCGGCGGGAACGATCAAGGCTCCTCTCGTTCTCACCTCGGGTATCGCCAGCCTTGACTATGTCGACGCGGGCACGGGATCCTGCACCACGCAAGGCACAAGTCACTCGTACGTTTCCGGTGAAACGTGCACGGTCAATGTCAATTTCACTCCCAAAATATCCGGCTCCCTCTACGGCGCCGTCGACTTGTTGAACGGTTCTGGTGCGGTGATTGCCCAGGCCTATCTCTATGGAGGCGGCACCGGGCCGCAGCTCATTTACGTCGCACCGGCATCCGATGTGCCGGCCACGCTGAAAAGCACCTTCGGCATGCCGATGGGTCTTTCGGTCAGCCGCAATGGCGCCAACGTCTTCGTTGCCGATAATTCGGCTGGCGCAGTTGATGTTATCTCCGGCTCCACGGTCACAGCCATTGGCGGGTCCTTTACCAAGCCTGCCGCGGTCGCGGTAGACGGCGCTGGCAACGTCTTTGTCGCCGATTCCGGCAGCAAGACGATCAGTGAAATTCCCTACAATGGGACCACCTGGGGCACGGCGGTTTCATTCAGCAGCCTGAAGAAGAACGGTGTCAGCTTCACTTTTGCCGATCCTATCGGGATTGCTGTCGATGCTGACGACGACATCTTTGTCGCGGACGGCTCCGGAGCCGCCGTCTATGAAATCCTCCAGGCCAGCAATTACACAATTGTGAACCAGATCGCCAGCTCGTTCACATTCAGCAACCCGGCCGCTCTTGGATTCGACGGCGACGGCAATCTCTATGTGGCCGACTCTGGAGCTGGCGCCATTTACGAGCTCACATCTGCCAGCAAATTTGCTGCGCCTGCCGGAGCGCTCGTCAGCGGCCTGACAACGCCAACTGGTCTTGCCGTTGATGGCGCCGCCAATCTCTTCTTCATTAGCGGGACTAAGTTACAGGAGTTCCCGGTCGGTGGATCGATCACAACCCTGGCATCGGGTCTCGCTGCTCCCTACGGCATTGCGGTCGACCTCGGCAGAAACATCTATCTCGATTCGGATAATCTCGGGAGCAACAATCCGGTTCTCAAGCTGGATTATGTCGACCCGCCGACGCTGAACTTCGCCTCCACTTCCTACCTGGCGACCAGCTCCGACAGCCCGCAATTGGTTATCGTTGAGAATGTCGGCACAGGTTCAGGCTCCGCGATCACCCTCACAGCGAACCCAACCGTCACGACCACTACGGCTGGCGCAGGTGGCAGCTTCACATCCGATGCCTCGACGACCTGCAGCTCTACCACCACGTTGGCCGGCACCGCCGCAGGCAGTATCTGCAACATTGGCGTCGACTTCGTCCCGCAAGCCGTTGGGTCGATCGCCGGTACAGTCACCCTGACCGACAGTTATACCGGTTCGCCACAAACAATTAACCTGGCGGGCACCGCAATCAAGGCGAACCAGACCACATTGACTGTGACCGGAATGCCCGGGACGCCGCAGATGAATGGTTCGAACTTTACGGTCGGATCATCGGGTGGCAGCGGCACCGGCGCGGTGACATTCGCCGCGTCGGGAGCCTGCTCGAACACCTCGGGCGGAGCCTTAATCACCATGATCAGCGGCACGGGCACCTGCTCGGTGACCGCGACCAAAGCTGCGGATGCTGACTACAACATCGCGACTTCAGCCCCGGCGACGGTGGCTGCGACGCTGGCCACACAGGCCACGCTCACGGTAACAGGAGTTCCAGGAACAGCGCAGGCTTATGGCGCGACATTTACGGTAAGCAGCTCGGGCGGCAGTGGAACGGGAACGGTGACGTTCGCGGCGTCGGGAGCCTGCTCAAACACGGCCGGCGGGGCTTTGATCACGATGTCGAGCGGCACGGGCACGTGCTCGGTAACGGCAACCAAGGCTGGTGACTCGAACTACAATAGCGCGACTTCAGCGGCAGCGACGGTGGCTGCGGCTCTGGCCACACAGGCCACGCTCACGGTAACAGGAGTTCCAGGAGCAGCGCAGGCTTATGGCGCGACATTTACGGTAAGCAGCTCGGGCGGCAGTGGAACGGGAACGGTGACGTTCGCGGCGTCGGGAGCCTGCTCAAACACGGCCGGCGGGGCTTTGATCACGATGTCGAGCGGCACGGGCACGTGCTCAGTGACAGCGACCAAGGCGGCCGACACGAACTACAGCAGTGCAACGTCAGTAGCAGCGACGGTAGGCGCCAAACTGGCAACGCAGGCGACGCTGACAGTCACAGGAGTTCCAGGAACCGCGCAGGCATATGGCGCGACATTTACGGTAAGCAGCTCAGGCGGCAATGGAACCGGCACGGTGACCTTCGCGGCGTCGGGAGCCTGCTCAAACACGGCCGGCGGGGCTTTGATCACGATGTCGAGCGGCACGGGCACGTGCTCAGTGACAGCGACCAAGGCGGCCGACACGAACTACAGCAGCGCGACGTCAGGCGCGGCGACAGTTGGCGCGACCCTAGCCACTCAGGCCACGCTGACAGTAACAGGAGTTCCCGGAACAGCTCAGGCTTATGGCGCGACGTTCACGGTAAGCAGCTCAGGCGGCAATGGAACCGGTGCGGTGACCTTCGCAGCTTCAGGATCCTGCTCGAACACCTCGGGCGGTGCCTTAATCACCATGATCAGCGGCACGGGCACCTGCTCAGTAACTGCAACCAAAGCTGCGGATACTGACTACAGCAGCGTGACGTCAGGCGCAGCGACGGTGGCCGCGACGCTGGCAACGCAGGCGGCATTGTCAGTAACGGGAGTTCCCGGGACTGCGCAGACCTACGGGACATCGTTCACGGTGGGTAGCTCAGGCGGCAATGGAACCGGTGCGGTGACCTTTGCAGCTTCGGGAGCCTGCTCGAACACCGCCGGCGGATCGCTGATCACGATGTCGAGCGGCACGGGCACGTGCTCCGTGACAGCGACCAAGGCGGCCGACACGAACTACAGCAGTGCAACCTCGGCGGCGGCGACAGTTGGCGCGACCCTAGCCACTCAGGCCACGCTGACAGTAACGGGAGTTCCCGGGACCGCGCAGACATACGGGACATCGTTCACGGTAAGCAGCGCAGGCGGCAATGGGACCGGTGCGGTGACCTTCGCAGCTTCAGGATCCTGCTCGAACACGTCCGGCGGGGCTTTGATCACGATGTCGAGCGGCACGGGAACATGCTCCGTAACTGCAACCAAAGCTGCGGATACTGACTATAGCAGTGCCACGTCAGGCGCAGCGACGGTAGGCGCGGCACTGGCAACGCAGGCGGCATTGTCAGTAACGGGAGTTCCCGGGACTGCGCAGACCTACGGGACATCGTTCACGGTGGGTAGCTCAGGCGGCAATGGAACCGGTGCGGTGACCTTTGCAGCTTCGGGAGCCTGCTCGAACACCGCCGGCGGAGCTTTGATCACGATGTCGAGCGGCACGGGCACATGCTCCGTGACAGCGACCAAGGCGGCCGACACGAACTACAGCAGTGCAACCTCGGCGGCGGCGACAGTTGGCGCGACCCTAGCCACTCAGGCCACGCTGACAGTAACAGGAGTTCCCGGGACCGCGCAGACATACGGGACATCGTTCACGGTAAGCAGCGCAGGCGGCAATGGAACCGGTGCGGTGACCTTCGCGGCTTCGGGAGCCTGCTCGAACACTTCGGGCGGAGCGCTGATCACCATGTCGAGCGGCTCGGGAACCTGCTCAGTAACTGCAACCAAAGCTGCGGATACTGACTATAACAGCGCCACGTCAGGCGCAGCGACGGTAGCCGCGGCACTGGCAACGCAGGCGGCATTGTCAGTAACGGGAGTTCCCGGGACCGCGCAGACCTACGGGACATCGTTCACGGTGGGTAGCTCAGGCGGTAACGGCTCGGGCGCGGTGACGTTCGCAGCTTCAGGATCCTGCTCGAACACGGCCGGCGGATCATTGATCACCATGACCAGCGGCTCGGGAACCTGCTCAGTAACTGCAACCAAAGCTGCGGATACTGACTATAACAGCGCCACGTCAGCGCCAGCGACGATAGGCGCGACGCTGGCCACGCAGACCACGCTGACAGTAACAGGAGTTCCAGGAACCGCGCAGGCTTACGGCGCGACATTTACGGTAAGCAGCTCGGGCGGTAACGGCTCGGGCGCGGTGACGTTCGCAGCTTCAGGATCCTGCTCGAACACGGCCGGCGGATCATTGATCACCATGACCAGCGGCTCGGGAACCTGCTCAGTAACTGCAACGAAAGCTGCGGATACTGACTATAACAGCGCCACGTCAGCGCCAGCGACGGTAGGCGCGACCCTGGCCACGCAGGCGACGCTTACGGTGACGGGAGTTCCCTTAACGGCGCAGGCTTATGGCGCGACATTTACGGTAGGCAGTTCGGGCGGTAGCGGCACGGGCGCGGTGACATTCGCGGCGTCGGGAGCCTGCTCAAACACGGCCGGCGGATCATTGATCACGATGATCAGCGGCACGGGGACATGTTCCGTGACAGCGACCATGGCGGCCGACGCGAACTACAGCAGCGCGACGTCAGTAGCAGCGACGGTGAGCGCAGCTCTGGTCGCGCAGACGATCACATTCGCTCCACCGTCTAGCCCGGTAACCTATGGAGTCTCGCCTATTACGCTGACGGCCACTTCCACTTCGAGTCTGCCGGTGGCATTCACTATCGACCCGACCAGCACGGCAACGGGTAGCATCGTCGGGAACACGCTGACGATTACAGGCGCGGGCACGCTGGTCATTGACGCCTACCAGTCAGGCGACACCGACTTCCAGCCCGCTGTTCAAGTGCAGAACACCATCGTGGTCGACCCGGCCAGTTACATCGTTACCGTAAGCAGCGACGATGCGGGAACCGCCTCGAACTGCACGCCGCAAGCCACGCCCGGTCACGGGACTGACGCATCCTGCAGCCTGCGCGACGCACTCCTTGAGACGGCTGCGACCGGCGGCGGCAATATTGCCTTCGATTCAACTGCCTTTGCGTCGCTCACAACCATTACCCTCACCAATGGCAGCCTCACGGTTCCTTCTGCCACCACCATCACAGGAGCAACCACGGGCAGCGGAGCATCGCTCGTCAATCTCGTCACGGTAGACGGAGGCAGCGCCTCGACCGTATTTATCGTCAGCTCAGGTGTCACAAGTGCTTCAATCGCGAATCTAACCATTCAACACGGGAATGGCTCGCAAGCCGGCGGTATCAGCAACTCCGGCTCCCTCACGCTGACCTCTGACAGCATCATCAACAACACGATATTCGGTGGGAGTACTGGCGGCGGCATCAATAACAGCGGCACGCTCGTTTTAAACGGCAGCACGATCTCTGGCAATTCGGCGGGCAGCAATGGCGGTGGCATCTACAACACCGGCACGCTCACGCTCAAAAACGACACAATCACCGGCAACGGTTCGGGTGCCGCAGGCGGCGGCATCTATAACAGCGCAACATTGATCGTGTCTGACACAACTCTGTCAGGCAATACGGCTGTGACCACGTCTGGTGGCGGCGGCATCGACAACATTGGATCCGGCACGGTCGCTTTGGCCAACACTGTCCTATCCGGTAACACCGCCAATAGCGTTGCCGACGACTTCGACGGAACGGCGTACACCGATAACGGCGGGGACGTTGCGGGCGTCGTAGACGGCGCCACGGTTAATGCAAACGCCATTACCCTCGCGCCCCTCGGCAATTACGGCGGTCCCACGCAGACGAAGATCCCGCTACCCGGCAGCCCGTCCATTTGCGCGGGCGCTGCCGCCAGCATTCCTTCGGGCCTCACAACCGATCAGCGTGGCTTGCCCAACACCAATGCGACCTACCCGAATTACTCGACATGCGTAGATGCAGGCGCTGTTCAGACGAACTATGCGCTCAGCTTCAGCACGGCACCTGCCGGCGCCCAGGTCAACGCAAACTTCGGCGCAGGTGTAACGCTCACTGAAAGCGGCAATCCGTTCCAGCCCGCGGTTACCATTCCGCTCACCCTCACGGGAACTGGCACTCTGAGCGGCGGCTCGGCGGCGACATCAAGCGGCGTCGCGACCTACACGCTCCAGATCGACACAGCCGGAACAAACGATTCGCTGACGGCAAACCTGACCCTGAACGCGGGGCTCGCTCCGGCAGTCGCAATCTCAACCACGAGCACCAACTTCGGTGTTGGAACCGTGACGCCCACCGTAAACCTGAATCTTTCGTCAGTCACGATTACCTACGGCACGCTCGAAACCTTCACGGCGACCTTGCCGACGGCGGCTACGGGCACGGTTACCTTCTACAACAATGGAACCACCTCGTTGGGTTCGGGAACATTGAGCGGAGGAACGGCAACATTCTCAAGCTCGACGCTTACGGCTGGATCGTATTCGATCACCGCGGTATATTCCGGCGACTCGAACTACAATACGGCAACGTCCACCGCGCAAGCCCTTACCATTAATACTGCCAACCAGGCCACGTTGACGGTTACCGGTATGCCCACCACCGCGCAGACCTATGGCGCAACGTTTACAGTAGCAACGTCCGGCGGTAGCGGCACCGGCTCCATCACATTTGCAGCCACCGGCGCATGCTCGGTCGATCTGAACTCGGGTGTGGTTACAATGACCAGCGGCACGGGCACCTGCTCCGTCACGGCCGCCAAGGCCGCCGACACCAACTACAACAGCGCAACATCGGCGCCGGCAACGGTCGCCGCGGCGTTGGCAAGTCAGGCAGCGCTCACGGTCAATGTCTCGTCTCCAGCTACCTACAACACGCAGCAGACACTGACGACAGCGGGCGGCAGCGGCACCGGCGCAGTGACTTACAGTGTCGGTGCATCGACCGCCTGCACGG
>Ga0208034_1000249_pt1 | contig 48915 bp, 38 predicted proteins | sample June2015DPH_8_10_FD_184699 | JGI IMG/M metagenome (GOLD analysis project Ga0208034, IMG submission 184699) | Peatland microbial communities from SPRUCE experiment site at the Marcell Experimental Forest, Minnesota, USA - June2015DPH_8_100... | ecosystem: Environmental > Terrestrial > Soil >...
AAAGGCCGCCTCCGCACGGCTACAACTACGCTTCGACAACGCAGTTATGCCATGAAATGACGGCCTTTCCAACACTTTTCCTGTCTATCGTCACCGCAATCAGCAATGAACCTGTGAGAAATGCGGGCTAAAGCGGTTCTCCAATTGGTGTAGAGCAGAGCCTGGAATCTTGAGTGGCATTTTCCTCGAGAAAATGCCACCTCGCACGCCCCTCAAGACTCGACAGTTATTGGAGAACCGCCGTAAAGGACTCCCATTGAAACAACTTGGCTTCCGTACATTCGCTATTTCCTCCCTCTTGCTGTTCTCGCTTGCGCCCGCGCTCCGCGCTCAGGCCCCCGCCGCTGGCCAGCCTGCCGCTCCCGCCTCCCTCCCCACCGCTTCGCTCGAAGACCGCCGCAAGGCCCTCAACGACCTCTTCCACGACTACTGGGAAGATCGGCTCAAGCACGATCCCGAGTTCGCCTCCACCATCGGCGATCTGCGCTACAACGACCAGATCAGCGACTACTCCGTCGCGGCCATCAACGACGCGCTGGCGCGGGAGCAGCGATTCCTGCTCCGCTTGGCCGCCATCGACCCGACTGGTTTTACGGATCAGGAGAAGGCCAGCCAGGAGCTGCTGATTCGCGAGTTTGAAGAAGATCAGGAGGCTGCCGAGTTCAAGGAGTGGGAGATGCCCCTCACCCAGATGGATGGCATCCACGCCCGATACCCGCGTTTGGTGGCCGAGCTCACCTTTTCGACCGTAAAGGACTACGACGACTGGATCGCGCGCCTCCACGCCCTTCCCCACGCCTTCGACCAGGTCACTACGAATATGTCGATCGGCATGGAAGATCACCGCGTGCCGCCCAAATTCCTCCTCGAAAAGGCCCTCGAGCAGGTGAAGCAACTGGCCAACCAGAAGCCCGAGGACTCGCCCCTGGCCATGCCTCTCAAGAACTTCCCGGCTTCGATTTCGGCTTCAGAACAGGCGCGCATCAAGGGCGAAATGCTCGACGCGATTTCGAATGAGGTGTTCCCGGCCTACCTGCGCTTCGCCCGCTTTCTTGAGGTGAGCTACATCCCCGCCGGCCGCGATCAGCCGGGAATTGCAGCCCTGCCCGATGGCGCGAAGTACTACCAGTTCCTCATCAAGCGCACCACCACGACCGACCTGACCGCCGCCGAGATTCACCAGATCGGCCTCGACGAGGTGGGCAAGGACGAGGCTGCGATGCTGGCCATCGCGCAGAAGCTTGGTTTCAAGGATCTAGCCAGCTTCCGTGCCAGCCTCAAGACCAATCCCAAACAGCACCCAGCCTCCGCCGACGCGCTCGTTGCGGCCTATAAAAGCTACCTCGGCCCCATGCAGGCCCGGCTGCCGCAGCTCTTTGGCACGCTGCCCAAAGCGCCTTTTGAAGTGACCACGGTTCCCGATTACGCTGCGAAGACCTCGCCTCCGGCTTACTACGAGTCCGGCACGCCCGACGGCTCCCGCCCCGGCCGTTTGTTTATCGACACCTACGATGCTACCGACCGCAACCTCTACAGCGTGGAGTCGATCGCCTACCACGAAGGCATCCCCGGCCATCACCTGCAGATCTCGATTGCGCAGGAGTTGCAAGGGGTTCCTGAATTCCGCAAATTCGAGCAATACACGGCTTATACCGAGGGATGGGCCTTCTACTCCGAGCATTTAGGCAAGGACATCGGCTTGTATCAGGACCCTTATTCCGACTATGGCCGCCTGGAGAACGAAACCTGGCGCGCCATCCGCCTCGTCGTCGACACCGGCGTCCACTCCGAGGGCTGGACCCGCGACCAGATGGTCCAGTACTTCCGCGACCACTCCGCTATTGATGAGCCGAGCATGCAGGCCGAGGTCGACCGCTACATTGCCTGGCCCAGCCAGGCGCTGGCCTACAAGATCGGCCAGCTCAAGATTTTAGAGCTCCGTGACCGCGCGCAAAAGGCTCTGGGAGACAAGTTCGACATTCGCGCCTTCCACGACCAGGTTATCGACGCCGGCGCCCTGCCCCTCGACGTCCTCGAGCACCGCATCGACGCCTGGATTGCAGCCCAAAAGCCAGCCTTGACCGCCGCGCAAAAATGACCGCCTCCAGCCGGACAAATCGCGCCTCATTTCTCCACTTATAGGCACATATTTCGCATCTCGTTTCTACCCTTATAGGCGTAGAAATTTTGCAAAAATCTTCGGTGACCCGAAAATCTATGCTTATAAGGGAAGATATTTTGCAGAATCTCGCCTTCCACACGGACAGAATGCGACCAAACCTGCCCATATAAGCGGAGTACGAACAAGTTATGCGTCCCACTTTGCGCGCTTGCGTGTAGCTTTTTGCGCATCTCCTTGCGCATCTCCCCGCAAGTTTATGCGGACTCGTCGAGAGATGCACCCAGCACGTTGACCCGTAGAACCAGATGCGTGAATTTCCTTGCACACCTGCACTAAGGAAAGGAAAGTCCTGCCGTGATATTCTTTCGAGTTCGCGCTTAAGGCGGCTCATCCCGCTATGAATATTCGGCGCCTATGCGGGTTGCAGCGGATGGAGAGGGTCTATGAAGAGGGGCTTGATTCTGGCTTGCATGATTTCATTTGGATTCGGTTGCGACCTGTATGCGCAGGCTGCAGCGCCCGTGGATACGACGGTTTGCGATGTGGTGAAGAAGCCGGAGGTATTCAACGGCAAGATTGTGCGGATCAAAGGCACGGTGGTAGCCGGATTTGACGAGTTTGTGATCAAGGACGCGACGGATCCCAATTGCGGATATCCCGTAAACGCGATCTGGCTTGCCTATCCGCCAGGAACGAAGGGGAAAGCGGGTCCCGCGGCCATGCTGGTGATCCAGCCCGCAAAGAGCTTCACCGGAAAGTTCACGCCTTCGGCGCGCACGCCGGTAACGCTGGACAAGAGCAAGGACTTCAAGCAGTTCGATTCACTTTTGGCGCAAAAGCACGAGAAGGGCGCGGACATGTGCCTGGGGTGCACGCGCTATGAGGTAACAGCGACGCTGGTGGGCAGGATGGATAGCGTGGCCGATGCGACACTGCAACGCGACGCCTCGGGCAAGATTGTGGGCTTTGGCGGTTTCGGGAACATGAATGCCTATCCTGCGCGCCTGGTTCTCGAATCGGTTTCAGACGTGACGCCGAAGGAGATCGATTATTCAAAAAACGACGACGAGACCAAAGGCAATGAAGCGGGAGGGGGTGGGGCGATCAACGCCGATATGTATGGCTCCGGCGCTGGCTGCGGCACCGGGGGTTGCATGGGAGTGGGAGGGGGGAGCGATATCGACCTGCATGGTGCAATTGCCGCGGCGCAAAAAAGCGCTGACGCGCTGGCCGCTGGCCCTCCCAAAGACGCTGCAGAAAAGGCCGCCGCGGTCTACGGAAAGGCCGGTGACCGTTCGACGGGCGTCTCCGTGGCCTATGGAGCGGCAAACGAAGCTTCGCCGAATGATGAGAATTTGGGCACCAAGGACTCCCTGGACGGCGTGCTCTTCAATTGCACGTTCAACTCGGATCGGCTGCAGGGCCCTGCGCTGGCGCGGGCCGTGATTCACATGGGGGAGCACGTGTCCGAGTTGCGCAATCCGGCGCCGGGAAATGAAGCCGCGCCGGCCTACTTGCTTGAGTCCGACGCCTGGGTGGTAACGGCGGTCTCGGCGGTGGTTGGCGGCCAGAGATTTCTGTCGCTGCCCGGCGGTTACGTGATTTGGGATAGCAGTTGGTCAGCAGACGATCGCAACACAAAGATGGCGGATGTGCTCAAGGATTTCCTGAACAATGAAGCAATGCTAAGCCAGTAGGCGAACAAGTTGCAGGTCCAACTACCGTCAGCGACAGGCAATGGCACAGTGCCACTGAATTCCGGGAATCGGGCTGCCGTGGACGTGGAGTATCGATTCCGGTGACAGGACAAGGATGCATGCGCCTGATGCGAGTATCCTTGGGAGTTGTAGACCGCACTGGTCGCTTCAAGCTTTGAAGGCGCCAGATTCATCCTGCATGAAGGGAAAAGAGAGTATGGCCGAGATCGCCGTCGAGGCACCGCAAACTCCTGCGCAGCTGCCCCAGGTCCGCGTGGCGGTTCTGGGCGCCGGCAAGATGGGCGGCATCCTGTTGCAGGCATTCTTGAAAGAGAACCTGTTTGCCGCCGATAAGATTCACGCCACCGTGGGGCACGCCGAGCGTGCGCTTGCGCTAAGCACGCAATGGGGCGTGGACGTAAGCACCAATAACCTTGAAGCAGTGCGCCAGTCGGATCTGATTCTGGTTGGGGTGAAGCCGTTCCAGGTTCCGGATCTGATTGCGGAGATCAAGCCCGCGCTTACGGCGGCCAAAACGCTGGTCTCTTTCGCCGCGTCAGTAAAAACGCGCGCCATCGAGGATGCAGCGGGCATGGAGATTGCCGTGGTGCGCGCCATGCCGAACACTCCCTCGGCGCTGGGCGCCGGTATGGCTGCCTTGTGCCGCGGTCGCTTCGTGTCAAAACAGCAGATGGAATTGGCGCAGCGCCTGTTTGAGACCGTGGGCCGCACCGTACTCGTGGATGAGAAGCACATGGATGCTGTGACCGGCCTATCGGGATCCGGCCCGGCGTATCTTTACATCATCATCGAAGCTCTGGCAGAAGCCGGCGTGAAAGTGGGCCTGCCGCGGGACATTGCCACGCAATTGGCGGCGCAAACGGCCTACGGTGCGGCGAAGATGGTGCTCGAGACCGGCTACCACCCGGCGCTGCTCAAAGACGCTGTGACCACGCCCGCGGGATGCACGATTGACGGCATCCTGGAATTGGAGGAAGGCGGCTTGCGCGTGACTCTGATTAAGGCGGTGATGCGGGCCACTGAGCGGGCGCGGCAGTTGGCGGCGGGATGAATTCGCTCTGAATGCGGCGAAATACTTTGCCCATGCAACGTCCAACCTGGCTTCCCTCCTACCTGCCTGAACTTGACGGGTTGCGCGGCCTGGCGATTCTGGCGGTTGTTCTCTATCACTGCCAACCGCGCCTCAAAGGAACGTGGATTTATTCCGCCAGCTTATGGGGATGGGCGGGAGTCATCCTCTTTTTTGTTCTCAGCGGTTTCCTGATCACATGCATTCTGCTGGGAACGCGGGACAAGCCGCATTACCTGCATAATTTTCATGGGCGCAGGGCGCTGCGCGTGTGGCCGGTGTATTTGCTTGTCCTGGCGGTTGTTTACCTGAACGCGCCATGGTTCATTGGCCCCAGCGTGTGGGACGCGATCAGGACTGCACCGTGGTTGGCCTACATCTTCTGCGTGCAAAACCTGTTTCACCTGGCTTTGCCGCCAGCGCTCGGACCCACATGGGCGCTGGCGATCGAAGAGCAATACTACTTTGTGTGGGCGCCGGTGGTGCGCGTGCTCCGCCAGCCCTGGATGCTGGCCATAGTGCTGGTAGCTGCGCTCGTCGCATCGCCTGTGCTGCGTCATGCGAATCTGCATTGGATGACGCCCACCAACACACTGATCCATTTGGATGGGATCGCACTGGGCAGTCTGCTGGCGCTCGGGTTTTACACTTTGAAACTGAGCCGCCGGGCATGGCTTGCGATCGGCCTCGCTGCGTTTGTACTGGGCATCGCAGCGGCGGCGACCATTGCCGGCGGAACAGCATATCTCGACTCCGCGCTGGCGGTTGGCTTTGCCGGCGCGGCGCTTGCGGCGATCGCATCAACCGGCGCGCGCAATCCGCTTAACGCGACGTTGCGGCGCGGACCGCTGGCGTTTTATGGCCGCATCAGCTACGGCCTTTATATGACGCACATTTCCGTCTTCATCTACTTCGGCTGGTTCGATGTGCGCATGGATTCGTACGGCATCGCCGGAAATCTTGCGGTTGTGGCTTTTCGTCTCGTCATGGCCACGCTAGTAGCCACGGCGCTTTGGTACGGATTCGAATCGCAGATTCTCAAGCTGAAGCGTTTCTTCTAGAGCGTGTTTCAAAATTGGTTGGGTAGATCCCTGTTGTGATTCCGCAGGGGCTAAAGCCCCTTGTTTTTCCTGCGTTTTTCGGCCCGGCTAAAGCCGTGCCCTTGTTACAAAACCGATTTTGAAACACGCTCCAGGAGGGCGAAGTGTTGCAGTGTGACATGAGTCACCCTTCGACATTCGAAGCGGCTGATAGGCTTGATCACAGGCGATTCACCGGGTTTCGTGACGGTCTCTGCAATGACGATCTCTTCAACTTGATGCGTGCCCGAGACCGCCGGTGATCTTTAAGAGGCGAAGGATCGGCGCGGGGCAACGGTGGCCATTCCTTCGCAGCCCTGCTGATTCGCTGACGAAATTTCCTGAAAGGTTTCTGCTCCATGCCCTCATTGCCGATTCTGGTCTTGAACAGCGGTTCTTCTTCGATCAAGTTTTCGTTGTATGAAGCCGGCAACGGCGAGCGGGCGCGGCTCCTTGAAGGCGCGGTCGACGGCATTGGCACCGATCTGGGGAAGTTCTGGATCAAAGACGCGTCGGATAAGAAGCTGGTGGATCAAACACCGGCAGTGCCCAGCCGCGCGGTTGCCTTCAAGCTGGTAGCCGATGCGCTCAAATCGGGCGAGGTCCCTGCCCCGGCGGCCATCGGACACCGCGTGGTCTGCGGGGGACCGACTGTTCGCGAGAACCAGCGCATCACGCCTGCACTGATCGACGAGATTGAAAGCTACGCGGCTCTCGCGCCGTTGCACACGCCGATCGCCGTTTACATCATGCGCGAGGCGCTGCGGCTGTTTCCGGGCATTCCGAACTTTGCGGTGCTCGACACGTATTTTCACCGCACGCTGCCGGAGGTTTCGACGCACATGCCCATTCCCGCGGAGTACGTTGCCATGGGCGTGCGGCGCTACGGGTATCACGGCATCTCATACGAGTCGATCATCTATCAGTTGCAGCCCAACGTTCCGGAGAAGTTGATCGTTGCGCACCTCGGGAACGGCGCGTCGATCTCTGCAATCCGCAACGGCCGGTGCCTCGACACGTCAATGGGCCTGACGCCATCGGGCGGCCTTATCAGCGGCTCGCGCACTGGCGACATCGACCCTGGCGTTCTGATTTTCATCCTGAAGAAGATTGCTGAGACCACGCCAGATGCAGCGGAAGCGGCCGATAAGCTTGAGACGGTGGTGAGCAAGAAGTCTGGGTTGCTTGGCGTGAGCGAGCTCTCGAACGACATGCGCGATCTGCGGGAGGCGATCGAGGCCGGCAATACGAAGGCGCGGTTGGCGGTGGACAAGTTCTGCTGGACGATCGCGCGATGGATCGGGAGTTATGTGGCGGAGCTGAATGGCCTCGACATGTTTGTTTTTACCGGCGGCATCGGCGAAAACGACATTGCATCGCGCGCGGAGATTTGTGCAGGACTTGGCGCTTTGGGAATCGTGCTGGACGCAAAGCGAAACAATGTGCGCAGCGCGGCGGTGATCTCCGCGGAAGCGTCGCCTGTGACGGTGCGCGTGATCCCGCCACTCGAAGACCTGATGATTGTGAATCACGTGGTGAGACTGCTGAACGAGTAAAATCCTGAAGCGTGCGGCATCTTTGAAGACCGCATTATGCCGGCCGAACGTCCCGAGACGAGTTTGTTCTAAACTGGTGGGTTCGATTCGGAGTCATCTATGGCCATCGCTGCCGCACCGGCGCAAACTGATCGTCTTCCCTCGCTCGCATTGCGGCGATTTGCGTGGGGCGTGCTGGCTTACTTTATCGCCGTGATTTTGTGGGGCGGGCTGGTGCGCGCCACGGGCTCGGGAGCCGGTTGCGGCGACCACTGGCCACTGTGCAACGGCACGGTGATTCAGCATTCTGCGCGAATCGACACGATGATCGAGTTCACGCATCGCATCACGAGCGGGCTTTCGTTTTTTTCAGTCGTGGCACTCCTTTGGTGGACGTTTGCGCGCACGGTGCGCGGTCATCTGGCGCGCGTCGCGGTGGTCGCTGCTGTCGGTTTCACGGTGATTGAAGCGGCCTTGGGAGCATTCCTGGTCAAGCTCGGACTGACCGCGCAAAGCCGGTCGCCCCTGCGCGCGCCGTACCTGGCGTTGCACCTCACCAACACGCTGCTCCTGCTGGCTGCGCTCACCCTCACAGCGCACCTGCTCAGCCGCCGAACAGGATACCTACGCGGAAAAATCCGCATTGCAGCGCCGTTCGGCGCCGTCGCTTCGATCATCGTCGTGCTGATCGTTGGCGTGACTGGATCTCTGGCTGCGCTGGGTGACACACTTTACCCGGAAAGCTCGTTGGGCGCGGCGCTGGCGCAGGATTTCTCGGCGACGAGCGGATGGCTGGTGCGCTGGCGCTGGACGCATCCCACGGTCGCGTTTGTGGCCAGCATATTCCTCATCTGGCTGCTGGTTCGCGCCGCGCAGCGGTCAACGCATTGGGACAACCGCGGGCTCTCCGCGCTCGTTCTGATTCTTTTAGCGGCCCAGTATGCGCTGGGTATTCTCGATGTGGCATTTCTCGCCCCGGTATGGCTGCAGATTGCGCACCTGCTCGGCGCCGACGCGTTGTGGGCTGCGCTTGTGGTTCTGACGGCGCGCCTGACTCTGGAGCCGGTTGAGGGCGAGGAGCGAACATAGGCTTCCGCGTCAGAGTTTTGGAGTCAACGAAAAGGCCCCTCGCGGGGCCTTTTTCAATTTGACAGGTTCGCGGTCCCTGATTCGCCTATTCTTCGAGAGCGGGGTGATAGTGGCTTTCCCAGCCGAGGTACCGCGCGGCTTCGTGAATGGACTTCGACACGTCGCTGAAGTTCGCGGCGACGTGGTGCTCGAATCCCTCGCGGCAGATGTACTTGAGCAGCTTCTGCAACTGCGGAATCTCGGCCACGCCGGCGCCGCCGAAGGTCTCGAGCGGGTCGTCGGTGAAGCGGCCGGCGCCCGTGTAGCCACGGATGACGCCACGCCGGTCGTCGGTGGAGTAGCGCGCAAAGCACATGGCGCCGGGCTTGATGACTCCCTCGCATGTGCCGTAGGTGTTTTCTTTGCCCACGGTGCCGGCGATGATCTGCTGGAAGTCCATCTTCACTTCCCTGAAGAAGTGCTTGGGCAGGTTGGAGCAGTGGAAGCAGACGCACTTGTTGGGATCGCTGCCGTAGTTGTTGTTCCAGTCGAGCAGCGCCGAAGGCGTGCCACTGGCCAGCGCCAGCATGTACATGCTGAGCGTGCCGGGGACGTCGACCTCGCAGGCGGAGGGGATGAGTTCGTTCGACATCATGCTCATGATGGTGCAGGGCACAACGCCAAGGAACTCTTCCATCGAAGTCCAACACTGCACGGCACTGATGGTGCAGTTGGTCTGCTTCATCCAGCCGTCGACGACCGCGCCCAACTTGGCCATCTTAAGCAGCGCCGCTTCGGGAATGCCCGCAGTGGTCACATACTTCTTGATGGCAGCGAGCTTGGTTTGAGCCGCGTCGTCGTTGTCTTTCATCCGATTGATACGACCGAAGATTTCGGAGAGATCGATGGGTTCGATGGAGATGCCGGAAGTTTCGAGGATTCGCTCGGAGTAGCGCACGGTGTTGAAGGCCGCCGGGCGCGCGCCGATGGTGCCGATCTTCAAGTTCTTGAGACCCTTCACGATGCGGCAGACTTGCGAGAACCATTCAAGGTCAGCCTTGAATTCGGGCGAGGTCACGGCCTCAGTGTGCAGCGTGGTGAGCGAATAGTTAATGCCGTACTGCATCATGTTATTGCACGCACTCATCTTGCCGCAGAAGCTGTCGCGCCGCACGGCGATGGTCATGTTGTCTGAGCGGTCGGGTGTGGCCTGAACGAGCACCGGAACCTTCAGACCGGAGAGCCGGATGGCATCGACGATGCCGCGTTCTTCGCCGAAGTTGGGCAGAGTGACGATGATGCCATCGATCTCCTCCGCGTGTTTCTTGAAGAGCTCAGCGCATCGCTGCGATTCGGCGTAGGTCTCGACCGCACCATGTCTCGACTCCTCCGGACTCAGCACGATGGCCTGAGCGCCCACCGCCTCTAAAACGGCTATAATCTCTTCCCGGCCCGTCTTGGCCAGATGGCCAGGGAAAAAGCCGCGATTACCCACTACGATTCCAAAAGTCATTTTGCGTTGCGCTGCCATTTTCGTGCTCCTTTAACCGTTATTTCTGCGAAAAAACCAGACGATTGCGAAAGTTGCCTACTTGCTCGAATTGCCGGGACGAAACTTGACGACGTAGAAAAAGCCGAGCGCCGCCAAGAGGCCACCCCACCAAACCGGCGTGTGCAGGTTAGTCAACTGTACGCCCGGCGCGTAACTTCCCGTCGTCCACTCAAAAATACCGTAGCCGAGGATCATGGCGCCGTATACGACAAGCAGTACGCCAATGAAAAACCAGATCGGAATTCCTGAACCGTGCATAACTCTTTTATCCCTTTCCGCTCCTTAACTGTGCGAGTCTTCTGCGCTGTGACGAGTTTCCGTCCGCTACCAGAATATGACGTTGAGCCCGGCGAAGATGATCACCACAAGGCTCGCCCACACCCATTCCTTTTTGTAGAACGGCACCGGCCCTTCTTCCGGCAGTTTAGTAGCGCCATAAACAAGACCGTCCAATTCCGCCACTGGCCGCGGCCTCGTGAGCAGGCTCACGAGGACAATAACGATGGCGGTAAAGAGAAACGCCCAAAGCGCGCGAAAGACATTCTCGGCCATCGGTTTGGCGTCGGGCGAAAGCGCAACGTTGGCCAATGCGGCGGGATCGAGCTTGACCCACATGAACAGACTGGCTGAGAACACTATGCCGAGCAACAGGCCCAGAAAGCCTGCCAGCTTTGTAGCGCGCTTCCAGAACATGCCGAAAAGAATGGTGGCCAGCAGCGGGGCGACGAAGATGCTGAAAAGCGCCTGCACATAGTCCATAATGCCGTGCGCGTGCATCACCAGGTAGGCCGCGCCAATGGAGACTGCAACGCCAATCAGGATGGAGAGACGCCCTACCAGCACATAGTGGCTATCGGAGCCTCTCTTGTTGATGAGCGGCTTGTAGATGTCGTAGGTCCAAACGGTGGAGAAGGCGCTGACGTTGCCGGCCATCCCGCTCATGAATCCGGCGATAAGAGCGGTGATGCCGAGACCGAGAAGACCGGGCCCGAGATAGCGGACCATCATCAGAGGCAGGGCCTGGTTGTAGCTGTGCAGTTCCGAGCCGGGAGCCCCAGTGAGGACTTTCTGCTGGAAGTCGGCGGGCAGGGTGGTCTTGGCCATTGCCGCAGAGCAAGACGACGCATCTTCGACCTGTCCGGATGAAGAGGAAACAGCGCAGGCTGCGACGACATCTTCGCCGACAAGCTGCCGGCGGCTACCATCGGGATTCTGCAACAGGACCAGGCCGAGCAGACCAGGCAGGATGACGATAAACGGAACGGCCATTTTGAAGAACGACCCGATGATTGGCGCCATGCGCGCAGCGCGCAGGTTATGGGCGGCGAGCACGCGCTGGACGACGAGGAAGTCAGTGGTCCAATAGCCGAAGCTGATCACAAAGCCGAGGCCAAAGACGATGCCGGTCCAGTGAACGCCCATAGGATTGGCGGCAAAGCTGCCCGTGTCGCGCCACAGGTGGAAGTAGCTGTCACTACGCACGCCGGTCATCGACTGCATGTTGACCATGATCTGTCTCTTCAGGCCAGCGACGCCGCCGGTCTGAATCAGGCCGAGGATGGGCACCAGAAGCGCGCCGCCCCAAATGAGGACGAATTGCAGAACCTCATTGAAGATGGCCGAGCGCAGGCCGCCGAGGCCCACGTAGATGGCAACCGCGATCGAGGAGACGAAGATGCTGAAGGTGATATCCCAACCAAGGACGACCTTCATGACAACGGCCATGGCAAACATGTTCACGCCGCTCATGAGGATCATCTCGGCGGCGAAGGAGATGGCGGCGACGCTCCTGGCCCCGCCGCCGTAGCGCAAGTCGAGATAGCCGGGTACAGAATGGGTTTTGCACACGTAGTAGAAGGGCATCATGACCAAGCCGAGGAAGAGCATGGCGGGAATGGCACCGATCCAGTACCAGTGCGTGGCCAGAATGCCGTATTGGTAGGCGGACCCGGCCCAGCCCATCAACTCCAACGAGCCCAGATTCGCGCTGACAAAGCTCAGCCCCGCAATCCACGCGGTCATTTGGCGGCCGGCCATGAAAAACTCTTCGCCGGTGTTAGAGCGGCCCTTCAAGTAAAAGCCAATCCATAGCACCATGGCGAAGTAAAACGCGATGACAAGAATATCGAGCGTGCGGAGATGCGCGAGCGGCTCGGTACTCAGTGCAAGCAAAGCTGGCCAAGAGCCGAAAAAGCTATCGGCGAAAGCGGCGGGAGCGAATCCGAACATGGGCATCACCCGAAACGGCGAGAAGGCGTCCGCAAAGCTGTTAGACGTTCGCCCTCAAGTAAATTGCTTTACTCGGACACTTGTCAAGCGGAGTGCATCCTCGCAAAGAGTCTCGCTTCGCGCCGGAAAAACTCGCGGCAGGAGAGAACCCGGAAGAATCCATTTGCGCTGGCCGAGTAAGCGTTTTCAGCACGCAGATTAGTATAGCGGCTCAGGCCAGCAATCCGTCGCACTGCAGCCATTTTCCATGCGATTCCGGCGGATCAAACGCCACGGATTATTCGTTGCCCACCGCGATTTCATGGAGCCAGTTGGGCGCTTTGAGGAGTTCGCGGGGACGTGGACCATCGGCAGCGCCGACCAGGCCGTCACGCTCCATGAGATCGATCAAATGCGCGGCACGTCCGTAGCCGATGCGCAGCCGCCGCTGAAGGAGGGACGTGGAGGCCTTGCCGAACTCGAAGACGAGACGAACCGCATCGTCAAACATGGGATCGTCTTCATTGGCGTCTTCATTCTCGCCTTCGATGGCGGCGCGTTCGTCCTTGGGTGATTCGAGGAAGCCTTCGACGTACTCGGCCTGGCCTTGCGACTTCCAGAAATCAACCACGGCTGCCGTTTCCTTCTCGCTCACATAGGGAGCGTGCAGGCGCATCAGGCGGCTGGTTCCTGGCGGCAGAAAGAGCATGTCGCCGCGGCCCAAAAGCGCCTCGGCACCATTGGTATCGAGGATGGTGCGCGAGTCAACTTTGGTGGCGAGGCGGAAGCTGATGCGCGTGGGAATGTTGGCCTTGATAAGGCCGGTGATGACATCGACGCTGGGCCTCTGCGTGGCGAGGATGAGATGAATGCCGACGGCGCGCGCCATTTGTGCAAGGCGCGTAACCGATTCTTCGACGTTGGCACGGTCGAGCATCATGAGATCGGCCAACTCGTCGATGATGATGATGATGTAAGGCAGCGGCTCCTCCTGCTCACCCTCATCAAAGAGCGAAGGCATCGACCCTTCGAAGAGCTTGTTGTATTGGTCGATATGACGCACGCTGCGGCTGGCCAGTAGCTTCAGGCGGCGCTCCATCTCGCGCACTGCGTTGCGCAGAGCGTTTGCGGCCAATTTGGGCTCGGTGATAATGGGCGTGAAGAGATGGGGAACGCCCTCGTACATACCCAGCTCCACGCGCTTGGGATCGACGAGGATGAGCCGAACCTGGTGAGGCGTGGTGCGGTAAAGCAGGCTCATGATCATGGCATTGATGGCCACGGATTTTCCCGAGCCTGTGGATCCTGCAATCAGAATGTGCGGCATGGAGGCCAAATCGGCAGTGACGATGCGGCCGTTGATGTCTTTGCCCATGGAGATGGTAAGACGCGAACGCGCCTTGACGAAGGTTTCGCTTTCGATTACGTCGCGCAGGTGAATGGTCTCGCGCTCGTGGTTAGGTACCTGAATGCCCACCGTGCTCTTGCCGGGCATGCGCTCAATGAGGATGCTTTCGGCGCGCATCGCCAGGCACAGATCGTCGGCCAAGCCTGTAACGCGCGAGTACTTAACGCCCGCCTCAGGCTTGAACTCAAAAGTGGTGACCATAGGCCCGGGATTAATCTGCACCACCTGGCCGCGTACATCGAACTCTGCGCACTTCTCTACCAGGACCTTGGCCTCTTCACGAAGCTCGTCCTCGCGCACGGATTGCGGGGCTTCACCGGCACTCAGCAACGTGCTCGATGGCAGCTTGAAGCCGCCCATGTTTTTGGGGGCGATGGTGACCATGCGCAATTGCGCGTCGGCGCGATTGTGAATCGCAATCTCTTCCCCATGAGGTTGTGGTGAATCCTGAAGCGGCGCTGGTTTCGCCGCGGCCCAGGGATTCACCGGCTGTGCGGCCCCTGGTTCAGCTTGCATGGGCCGGAGTGGCGCAGCCAACGCCGCTGGAACTGTTGGGGGAGCGGCCGTTGCCGTTTCTGGCTCGCGGCGCTCCCAGATGCTCGGCCTGCGGTGCGTAATGGGAATCGCAGTTTCAGTCGGTACTTCAGACCCCTGCTGCAGATCCTTGCGCTGATAGGCAGGGATTTCATCCAGCGGGTCCTGCCTTGTTGCGCGCCGGCGCATAAAGAACGACAGGAAGCGATTCGGGCGGCGGATAGGCGGTTCTGATTCCTCGTCAAGTCCGATTGCGGTAACAAGCTTCGCAAAAGGTACGGGCTGGTTCTGTTCAACTTGCAGAGCTTCGCGTTCCGCGCGCATTTCCGCGCGCTCCTCGCGGCGGTCGCGCCATTTTTCCCGCCAGGAGCAGATTTGAGCCCAACGTTCCGCGAGATTTTCGCGGATGACCCAGAAACTGATAGCGGATGCAAAGTAAAGGCCGCAGGCGGCGAGCGCAGTGGCGACCAGCCAAGCTCCCTGGATGTTCAAATAGACCACGAGCAGCCCGGCTACCAGCCGTCCAACCACGCCTTCCACTGGAACGATGTGGAGCCAGCGCCAATGCCACGGGAGCAGACCAAAGACTGCTGGCAGGAAAATCAGAGCGAGCAGTGTACCCAACCAGCGGAGGATGGGCGAACCTCCAGGCCGCGACTGCATCCATGTCCAACCCACGCCACCCAGCCAGAACGGCAGCAAGAATGCAGTCAGGCCGAGCGATTGCATCAAGACGTCGCTTAGATAAGCGCCAAAAGGGCCGACCCAGTTGCGGGCCACCGCGGAATCCGTGGCCGTGTTCAGCGAGGGGTCAGAGGCGTGAAAGGTTGCCAGAGCGAGGAACAGAAGGAGCGAGACCAGCACCAGAACCAACCCCAGGAACATGTTCACGGGGCGGCTGCGCGTGGGCGACAGAACAATGCGGATAGGCTTCATTACGAGGGCGGTCCCCTCCTCCGTCTGCCGCACAGAGCCTTATCGGCAGGCCGAGGATGCAGGCAAAATCGTCCCAGAGCAACTTCCATTATCGGCGTCCGAAGAGGCGTATCCCTGCAAAACGGCGCCAGGGGGAACCTCGGACATTAACCGTGGATGAGCAATTCGACCGCCCTTGCGAAGCGAGGCGAAGGCGCGGCGTAAATCACGACGCGGACTCCGGCCTGGATTTGAACTTGAGAGACCGGGCGAGCCTTGAGACTGGGCTCAAAAAGAATGCCTTAGCCTGCAGCGAACGAAAGCTGAAGTCTGCCGGCTTTTGGCCTGAATGCAGCTGCAGAACACCTAAACCCCACTGGTAGTGAATCCGGAAAAATCGGTAGTCTTGCGGGTGCTGGGCCAGGAAGTCCTCGATTGCGGTGAGAACGCCGTTCTTTGGGCCTCCCCCGTGCAAGGCGTTATTGTAATGGCTGTTCAAGCCGCCAACCTCGGCCAGCGCGCTTTTGCCACGGATCATGCCCTTCTGTGCGAATGGATGCCGAAACTCTACTGGAATCGCGTCCGGCTGGTAATACAAGTCGCGGCGGCCATAAGGCCAATCCACGTCGTGGAGGAAGATGAATCCTCCGGGCCTGACCAGTGCGCGCTCGCGAACGAGGCGCAGTTCGTTGAATACGGTGTACCAGTTGTGATCGCCGTCGATGAGAATGCAGTCGAATGGCGAAGCGGGGCCAATGCGCTCGTTGGAAGCCAACGCGTCAAGGCTATTGCTTTTGACGACATGAACGCGGGGGTCGCCGGCATATTTCGCCGCAAGATCCTGGTCGAGGCACGGATCGATGATTGTGTAACTTTCCAAAGGAAGCTGGAGCAAATGATCCGCGCTGGTTCCAGTGCGGGAACCAATCTCGCAGATGGACCTCCAGTGGCGCGAACGTGCCAAGGGAGCAATGTAGTGGCGGACGAAGGTTCGCATTGGATTTCAATGTGCCGGGCTCACTGCCCGATCAACTTTGCTCCCCAAATCAGCAGCGCGCCGCCCAGGAAAATACGGTAGATGGCGAACATGGTGAAGCCGTGCTTGCGGACCCAGTGAAGAAACCACTCAACGACCCCAAGCGCGACGATGAACGAGACGACGGTGCCGATGATCAGCACGATCCAGCGTTCCCCGTTCATGACCACATGGGCGGTGGCAATAGCACCATCGACAGACTTGGAGGCATGAACCTCCTTGATCAAATCCCAGCCGGTCGCGGCAATCATCGTAGGAATGGAGAGCAGAAAACTGAATTCGAGCGCCGAGGGGCGGTCGAGACCCGCAAGCTGGCCAGCGGCAATCGTCGACATCGAGCGCGAGGTGCCGGGAAAGATCGCGGAGAGCGTCTGGCAAAGGCCAATCCACACAGCTTGCGGCAGGGTCATCTCCTCCACGTGCGTGGTGCTCGGCTCATGGCGCGTGCTCCATGCGTCGACGACCCACATCACAATCCCGCCCGCGAGCAGCGCGATTGCGATTGCGTTCAGGCTGTCCAGGTTCTTTTCGCTCCACTTGCGCAGCAAGAGAGCGGGGACGGAAGTACAAGCAAAAGCAATGAGCGTCAGTGAGATGGGGTTGTTGAGCAAGGTACGGTCGCCGGTTTCGCCGCGGGGAAAGGTGCGGAGAAAGTTGATGATCCTTTCCAGGAAGAGCAGGCATAGCGCCAAGATTGCGCCAACCTGGATGACGATTGTGTACATATTCCAGTACGCGACATCCTGAAAGCAAACCGAGTTGCCAATGGAGCAGGCTGAGTTGCCCAGCGGGATGTTCATCAAGGCTTCTGCAATGCGCAGATGCGCCGTCGAACTGACCGGTAAAAACTCGGTCAAACCTTCCACAATTCCCAAAAGGATGGACAGAATGTACGGGCTCAAAAAGCCTCCTAGCTGTCTCTACTGGTGCGTTTCGCAGCGCGTCCGGGAGACCATGAGCCTCTCACTCCCGTTCAATGCCGTAGACAGGAACCCCTTCATCCAATTTGTACACCAGCGTGCCGGCCTGCAAGGCATAATCGGAATCGGCAAAGTGAGCTTTCAGTTGGGCGGCGACGGCGCGCGCCTGGTTGTGGGCTTCGTTGCTCTTGCGATCGTCCCCGCTGGCGTCGTACATGTCCTTAAGGACGGCGAAACGGTAAACAGCCTCATAGAGCGCACGCGCCGTGCGGGGGCCGTCTGGGTATTCATCGGCGTATTTGAGGTAGATGTCGGCCTCTTTCTCGGGGCATTGCGCCGTGCCTTCCCAGTCGCCGCAGAGCTTGTTGTCAATCAGGTCGAAGGCCGCAAATGCCGCCCAGCGCGTGCGGGGATAGTACTTGATCACCTTGTGCAACGCATCCTCGTCCATTGGCTGCCGGTACACCGGATCGCGCTCGTGTGCGGATGGCATGGTTGCGGCGTCGGCTTTCTGCAACTGCCACTGAATGTCGGCAGCCCGCCACGCGGCTTCAGGCGCAAGCGGCGAGTTGGGGAACATTTCGACCACGCGGCGATAGAGGGAGCGCGCGCTTTGGGCAGCATTGGCCGGGCCGCGCGGATTCGAGGCCAGAGCCTCCTGGTTGGCGGCTGCACCCATCAGAATCTGGTCGCCATTGGGGGTGGTTTCTTCGACGATTCCCTTGGCTTCGATCCATCCGGAGATCGGCGGTGGCGTCTCGTCTTCGCCAACCATCGGTGTGTCCCTGTCGTTGTGTTGCTCTTCAATGTCGGTGTTCGCGAAAACGCGAAACCACGTGCCGTTCTTTTCCGCAACGACCATTTCGCGGCCAACTTGCACCTTTTCGACCTTTTGAGAACCGGTGTCGGGCGAAATGTAGAGCCAGGTAACGCGCAGGACCGTGGCGCGGGGGCCAGCCATGGGTTTGACGTCCTGCTGCGGCTTCTTGTCGGCGTGCGCGGCAGACACGGCGCATGCAATTCCCAGTCCTAAAGCGAGAGCACGAAACGCCGGAATTCGCGGATTCATCGTATGCAGAATCATAGTTGAACGACGCTACGGTGTGGATTCAGTGAGCACTTGGGCCAGCATCAAGGGATCCACATTGCCTCCGCTTACCACGGCGACGGCCTTCCTGTACGCGGGCAGTTGATCACCATGAAAGAGCAGTGCAGCCGTCGATACTGCGCCGCTGGGCTCAGGAACCAGCCGCGTGGCTGCCACAATGGCACGCATGGCAGCGCAAATCTCCGCCTCCGTCACGGTAATGATGCCATCGACAAAGGCCTGAATGTGGGCGAAGTTGCGCACGCCAACACTCTGCGTGCGCAGGCCGTCCGCAATGGTCCGGCTGGTGGCCTCCGCCGTCCATGTGACGATTTCGCCGGTGCGAAAACTCTCCTCCGCGTCGCCGGCCAGCTCCGGTTCGATGCCAAAGACCTTAGCATTGGGGCGCAGTCGCTTCACCGCTGTGGCGACTCCACTGAGCAGGCCGCCGCCCGAGACCGGCGAGACGACGAGGTCCACGTCTGGCAACTCTTCGACAATCTCCAAACCGCACGTTCCCTGCCCGGCGATAATTTGCTCGTCGTCATAGGGCGGGATAACGACATAGCCGTGTTTTCGCACGAGTTCCTCAGCAACGGCCAGGCGCTCGCTCGAGGCAAGACCCACGTCGACGATCTCGGCGCCCAGGGCCAATGTCGCCGCGCGCTTGATCGCCGGTGCGTTCGACGGCATGACGATCACCGCCTTCGCACCGACTTCACGCGCTGCATAGGCCACGCCCTGGGCATGATTGCCGCTCGAATAGGTGATAACCCCGCGCGCGACCTGCTCGGGTGTGAGCTGAAGAATCTTGTTGGCCGCGCCGCGGATCTTGAAGGCCCCGATCGGCTGCAGACTCTCCGCCTTGAGCCAGATCTCCCTTCCAGTGCCGTGGCCGGACAGGCCCGGAAACGCCGCGCGCACCAATGGTGTTTTCATCGCAATTGGCGCAATGCGCAACGCAGCGGCGCGGATGGCGTCGAGCGAAACGAGGTTTTGCGTTTGAGTCAGCACAGCACACTCAGTCGGTCCGCATTACGCGACGCTGCGGAGCTCCGCCTTTAAGTATCGCCCCTCTTGCTCTGGGAGAAACACCAGCCGCGAAGCGCCGGGCACTATTCGTATGCAAGCGCGTCAATGGGGTCCTTTCGGGCAGCCATCCAGGCAGGATAAAGCGCGCCGCAGATCGATCCGGTGAAGGCGATCAGCGCGGCATAGGCGATCCAGGTTCCCGTGATTTCAAACGTCTGCGTGGGAAAGAGATGCGTCATCAAAGCGCTGACGCCATACGTTCCCGCAATTCCAACCAGGACGCCGGCAGCCGCCAGTATCGCGCACTCGCGCAGCACCGCGCTTACGATCGTCAATTTTGACGCGCCCATCGACTTGAGGATGCCGATCTCACGCGTCCGCTCAAGTATGGCCGTGTACATGGACTGAAAAATCACCAGGAAACCGATGACCACGGCAATCCCGGTCACGATTTCAAGCGCCAGGTTGAAGCCGGGAATCTTACTTGGCGTCATTTGATCGAGCCAGCTATCCACCGTCGTCAATGTGTTGTTTTCAAAGCCGCGGGTGGAGCGAATTTCCTGCATCACCAGATCGTCGTTGGCGGGGTCGTCGCACTTGATGTAGAAGAGCGAGGCCTTGCCTTCGGCATCAACCAACTGGCCCATCGTGTCGAGCGGGATCAGCTTGCGTCCACCCTTGCCCTCTTCAACAATTCCTGAGACACGGAATGGATGGCCGAGAATCTTCACCGTATCGTCCACCCTGTATGGCTTTCCGGTGGCGGGGTTCTTGCTGCCTGAAAATACGTTGTCGATGACGGTGTCGTAGGGCCCCTGGGGCGGACCGCCGCTGAGAAAGACGAAGGGCTTGAGCGCATTGAAGCTCGCGTAATCGATGCCGTAAAGAATCTCCACGCTGCCGCTGGTCGAGATCTTCTGGATGGCCGGCGAGACCACGGTCACGTGGGGCAGCTTCAGCAGCACCTCCTCGTCCTTAATGGGCATCGAAGGGCTTCCCAGTCCATTAAACATGCTGGCGTTCGACGGCAGCAGCATCAGGTCCGCGCCGATTCCGTTGGTGCGCTGCTTCTGGGAGTTGAGCATGCCCATGAAAATCGCCACAATGGACAGAATCATGATGACTTCAATGGCCACGGCCAGCACGCTGATGACCGAGCGCATGGGGCGGTGCAGAAGGTTGGCAAAGATGAGCTTATTCATGTTCGGGCGTGGATCAAGAGCGCGAACAGCGCCAATATCCCAACTCTCAGGGTAACAGCCGGGAGCGGCGGGATGAAGCAGCAGTGGGGACGACAGTTCCGATTTGGACCTATTACAAAAGTGTGTTCAAACCCTGAAAAAGAGAGGCGTTTGGCAAGGAATCGTTTTGACCCGAGGTGAAACCCGGTTTATTGTGAAGGTGCAAATCCCGCATGGGTCTTTGACCCGCGCCCGGTCGCCGATGGGAAGATTTGGAGAAGACCTGCGCAAGGAGCGTTTAGCACGCAGCTTTGCGCTGGAAGACATTTCGGCGGTCACCAAGATCAGCCAACGTCATCTGGTTGCGCTGGAGCAGGAGAGGTTCCGCCTGCTTCCGGGCGGCATTCTGAGCAAGGGGATCGTCCGCGGATACGCCAGCGCCATCGGACTTGACCCGCAGGAATGGACTGAGCGTTTTCTTCAGGCCTACAACACCGCAGGCCAGACGGCGGACGATGACAGCGGCTGGACAACCTTCGCCTCGAATGTGGGCAAGGCGCGGATCCTGCGCCGTGAAGCCATTGAGGTCCGTTTGCGCTGGATCGGCGCCGTCGTGTTGCTGTTGACGGTTGCCGCGGCTGCATTTCTTACCGTGCGCTACTATGGCGTGCGCGAGGGATGGTGGCGAACGCTTCTCCCCATGCATGGTGTTTCCATGGCATTCAGCGGCGCCTGGTCTTCCGCCCGCGGCTTGGTTGCACACCTCCTCACCAGGATTTAGGCCGCAACCAAGAAAGCGGCTCAGGGGCTCCAATCCGCCATTGGACGCTCATTGCTTGCCGTACGCTGCATCCCTTTGCCCCGGGTCGCCCAACACAATTAACATGGAGAGGATGTTCTATCGGGCCTGAGCCTGCGCGTGCAGGCAAGCCGAATCAAAGGACTGCACAATGGGCTCAAAGGAGTGAGGGAGCGGGCGGCTACCAGAGCGCGTCATCCCGAGCCGGAGGGCCCAACGACAGCCACCAAGTTGAATCCCGTCATGGGAAGGAGTTTGAAGTTGAGCGACCGTTTCTTGTTTACCTCTGAGTCCGTCACCGAAGGCCACCCCGACAAAATTGCCGACCAGGTCTCCGACGCAATTCTCGACGCCTGCCTGGAGCAAGACCCCTACAGCCGTGTCGCGGCAGAAACGCTCACGGCCACCGGCCTTGTCGTGATCGCGGGCGAGATTACTACCAAGGCCTACGTTGATTTTCAGAGCCTTGTCCGCGGTGTGATTGCCTCCATCGGGTACGACAACGCGCTCTACGGCTTCGATTCCAACACGTGCGCCGTAATTTCCAGCATCAACAAGCAGTCGGGCGACATCGCCCAGGGCGTTGACACCGGCGGCGCCGGCGATCAAGGCATGATGTTCGGCTACGCTTCCGACGAAACTCCTGAGCTGATGCCGGCGGCGATCTCACTGGCGCACAAGCTCACGCGGCAATTAAGCGCGGTTCGCAAAAGCGGCAGGCTGCCCTATCTTCGGCCCGACGGAAAGAGCCAGGTCACGGTGGAGTACGGGGAGGACGGAAGACCGGCGCGCATCGATGCAGTCGTGATCAGCAGCCAGCACTCTGAGGCTGTGAGTAACGACGAGTTGCATTCCGACGTGCTCAAGCACGTCATCCAGGCAGTCCTGCCCGCAAAGTGGCTCGACGAGCACACCAAGTACCACATCAACCCCACGGGCCGCTTTGTCATCGGCGGTCCCATGGGCGACACCGGCCTGACCGGCCGCAAGATTATCGTGGACACCTACGGCGGCATGGGCCGTCACGGTGGTGGAGCTTTCAGCGGCAAGGATCCGACAAAGGTCGACCGGTCTGCTGCCTACATGGCGCGCTACATTGCCAAGAACATCGTGGCTGCGAGGCTGGCCAGCCGCGCTGAGGTGCAACTGGCTTACGCCATTGGCGTGGCCGAACCGGTGAGCGTGCTGGTGGAGACATTCGGCACCGGCAAGCTGAGCGAAACGAAGCTGACCGAGCTGATCCGCAAGAACTTCCCGCTTACGCCCAAGGCCATCATCGAGTACCTGAACCTGCGGCGCCCCATCTACCAGAAGACGGCGGCTTACGGCCACTTTGGCCGTACCGAGCCGGAATTCACATGGGAAGCCACAGGCAAGGCCGCCCAGTTGGCCGAACAAGCTGGAGTGGCTGCGACGACAAAGGCAAGGTGAGGACGCACCGGAAGTCAATCAATTCGAACCGCTAAAGAATGGGACCTGCTGCTCGCGGGTCCCGTTTCTTTTTCGCTTGCGGCATCGATGCCTTAGAATTCTCCGGGGCGCTTACGCTCCAGTTCTTTGAGCAGATTCAGAGTTTCCGTGATGTGGCGGGAATCGTGCAAGGTGGCTTTTACTTCCACCTCAGAGGCAAGGACCCGCCGCTGGGGACCCCGGGGTTAAGGAAAAAGCCACTCAGCGGCATCAGATTCCCTCACAGCAACTCTGAATTTGCTGTAGCGGGGATATCCATGCGTCTTTCTATGATTGCTGCTGTCGTGCTTGGATTTACTGCGGTCTCCGCAGCGCAATCCGGAGCCAATTGGACCTACGAAGGCAAAACCGGTCCGTTAGTGTGGGGCAAGCTCGACCCTGCGTATGAAGCCTGCTCCAAGGGCCACGAACAGTCGCCCATCGACATTCGCGGCGCACATCTGAACAAAGCGCTTGAGCCGCTCGAGTTCCACTTCATCGCCGGACCCATGACTCTTGAAAACACAGGACGCGGCATCGTCGCTCACGTGGATCCCGGCAGCGTACTGGTGGCTGGCGGGGCGCGCTACCACCTTATCGAGCTCGACTTCCATCATCCCAGCGAGCACCCGGTGAAGGGGAAGCTCGGCGACATGGAGGTGGACATGGTGTACCACGGCGAGGACGGCAAGACGGCGGTCGTTGCGGTGCGGCTGAATCAAGATCGGGGCTTTCCCAATGCACTTCTGGCGACGCTGTGGGTGCACCTGCCCACAAAGCCAGGCACGACCGAGAAGATCACCGATATGGTCAGCGCCGGCGGCCTGCTGCCAGCTGACCATGGCTATTGGACCTATTCCGGCTCCGAGGTTACGCCGCCCTGCACCGAGGGAGTTCGCTGGTTCGTATTCGAGGAAGACCTAAGCATGAGCCGCACGCAGATGCGCGCCTTTGCGAATCTATTCAGGTTGAACACGCGCCCCGTTCAGGACCCACACGGGCGGAGGATAGAGGCGAACGAGTAAAGCAGCTTCTAGCTTTCAGCTTTTCGATGCCGGTGCGGCCAGCGGTGTGAGGTTTAACACGATCTGATCGCCGGCGTTCTCAACGGAAATGCCGGTCAGGTCAAGCACCAGGTAGTGCGCAGCATCGAGCAACTCCGCGGGATGGGAGAATGTAGTCGCCACGACGGTGCAACCCGCCGTGCGGCCAGCTACCGCTCCCGACGACGAATCCTCGAAGACGACGCACTCCGCTGGCGCAACGCCGAGCAAAGATGCCCCGGCCAGAAATGGCTCGGGATGCGGCTTTCCGCGCGTGACTTGATCGGCGGTGACGAGGCGCTTCGGCACGGGAATGCCTCCGGCGGCCAAGCGAATCCGCGCCAGCCGTTCCGTGGCGCTGGTGACCACGGTCCATCGATCTGGAGGCAGCGCCGCGAGCAGATCCAAAACGCCCGGCAGCACAGTCAGCCCTTCATTATCCTCGACCTCGATGTCTTCGATGACCTTGAGTTCCTTCTCACTGTCGAGGTCGGGCCGGAGTTTGGCGATGGTCTCGATGGCGCGGCGGCCATGCGCAGTCGAGCGCGCCAGCGCGGGATCGACGCCACGGAGATGAGCCCATTTGGTCCAACTGCGCTCGACCGAGCCAATGGACGAAATGAGAATCCCGTCCATATCGAAGAGGATGCCTTTGCAGCGGATCAGGACAGGGGAAGAGAAGATGGATGAAGGCATGAGTCGATTTTAGATTGGCTTAGATTGGAGCGGATTCACTTACGCTTTTCCCCTCGCGTCTCCTTTGGCGCCGGAAAACTCACATTCGGCGGGTCTCCGAAGGTGACGGCAGCTTCGACGGGGTGCTTGCTGTTTCCCGAAATGACCTGGTTCGCGCCGAGGTCGATGGCGCCATCGGCGATGGAAGCGTCCGCGGTCCAGCGATCGAAATGGGCCAGAGCAGCGGGAATTGGCGGAGGCTTGGTCGGGCCAGCGGCAGCCGGGGTTCTTGCATTTGCGATGCTTCCTTGCCGGCACTCGAAGTGCAGAGTGCCTTTGGCCGACGCGGCCAATTCGCGGTCGGTGTAGCCGGTGAGATCCACGTTGCCGTTGCCACTCAGTGCTCCTCCCGTCCAACGAAGGCCCAGCAACTTGCCCAGGTCGGCGGCGTTGAGCTTTTGGAAATCGCCTCCGATGACATAAGCCGGCTTGTCCTGGTCGGTTGCAGGCTTGATAAGAGTTCCGCCTAAATGGACATTGCCGCCGAAAAGGCCGGCATCGAGACTGCGGATCTCGGCGCCAGTAGGCACAATTTGCAGAGAGGCCGACACTCCCTGGAGCGTAACCGGACCAAGAACGAGCGAAACCGCGGTTATGGCGCCATCAAGGCGCGGCCACGGCGGCGCAGAAGAGGGATGGAGCCGGTCGATAAGGCCGGAGAGCACAGTGGTCTTCGCTCGCGCGCCAAGCAGCGCGCTCTCCAATTCCGCCGCGTCCAGATCGTCAAAGTGAATTTGGAACTGGGCCGGGCACGATTGTTGAGAAGCTTTCTCCGAAACACAGCCGGCAGGGAGGGTCAGGTCCCCGGTTCCCTTGAGCGGGCCATAGGTGAAGTTCACAGGGTCCCAACGGAGATTGCCGCTCTCGATATGAAGCGTGGCGTCATTGACGACAATGTGACTGGCCAGAAAATCGGACTGCCAGTTGGCATTATGCACAGTTACGGTTCCGGTCAGAGTGTCGCGATCGTGAGTTTGGGGCGCAGCGCCAACGGACGGCGCCGAAGTTGAAGACTCAGGACCGCTCCCCGGTGCAACTTGGGCGGAAGAAAGGCCGTTGAGTGGGATCACCTCAGCCGGGATCCATGGCCCTTCGGCGGTCAGGTCCACCGAGATGGGTTCGCCAGCAAGGGCCGCTAGCGCCTCTGAAACCGGAATGCCGGAGGCGTGGGCGAACTCTCTGGCGCGCGCGAAACTTGCCTGACCGCGGGCCGCGACCTGATAGCCGGAGCGCGAAAAGCGCAGATTGAAGGTGAGCGGAACGGCTCCGCCCGCTGGGACTGTTACGGAGCCGGCCAGCGCTTGTGCTGTGCTCCCGGCGCCTGTCTGGCTCCCATCGGCCGGCGATTGAGAGGTCGCCAATACGACTGGCGTCGGCTCCAGTGTGAATTTCGGCGCCTGAATCGGACGACTGAGGCCTGCGCCCGTCAGGATGAGGCCTTCGACAGTCAAATTGCCGGTGAGCGGGCCAACTTCTTCCCCGCCAGCCTTTACCGAATGCTCCTGCTTGATCTGCACGACCGGCGCAGACGTGGCTGGCTCCGCGTTCCCCTGAGAGTGAACGTGATAGACAATCTTTCCACTCACCGTCCCGTTCACTTCGAGATCCGGCACGAGACCGCTGCGGAGGGTGCGCAGCGCATCGAGGCCAGCAGTCACGGGAACGCGATCGAGTTCAACAGAAATGCTCGGCGGGGCGTCTTCGCCCGGCTTTTCTCCGGTAACGTTTACGCGGCCATCACCCAGCGGCGAATCGCAAGCAAAATTGTCAACGCTGCGGTTAGCGTAGTGGTAGACAAACCCGCAGCGAGCATCGAAATCGAGGGGCGACACCGGAGTAAATTCCGCGCGGTGCACGCCGGAAGCGCGGAGTCGCGTTGAGATCTGCGCGGCATCGGCGGTACCGTCGAGGTGCAGCTCGCCAGTAAGGTCACCGCGCCATCCGGGATCTGAACCGGTGATGAGGCGGGCGAGCTGGCCGAGTTGCGCCTCGCGCCAGTCGATGTCGAGGTGCAGGGGCATCTGGCGGAGCGCGGGAGCACGGCGCATGCTGGCTTCAAGGCGCACAACGCCAGTCTCTTCTTGGTGCAAACTTACGTCGGTCCTGGCCGGCTGGCCGCGAAGGCGGACACGCCACTCGCCGGGATTCTCCTGCCACAACGAGAGATCGGCGTTGACGAGAGAAAATGGAAGCTTCTCCGCTCCGTTCTTGAAATTGATGCGAGAATCGGTGGCTTCAAGGTAAGGGAGCGGAGCTACGCGGCGCGTGCCTGATGATGAAGCAGTTTGCGCGGCGGCAGTGCGAAAGATCGAGTCCAGGTTCCAGCGGCCCGGTCCGGCGCGAACGAGATTCAGACTAGCCTCATCCACATCGATTTTGCCAATCTCAACGCGGCCGCGGAATAAGGCGAGCAACCGAATGGAAGCGGTGACCTTATTGGCATGGAGCACAGGTTCGGCGCCGTAGGCCGGATCTTCTGCAACGCTCAGATCCGAAATTTCGAATCCAGGCCAAGGGAGAATGTGCGCCTGGACCGACGAAAGGCGCACCGGCCTGCCGAGGGATTGCGAGATGAGCTGCGTGATCTGACTCTTGAAGCGACTGACGCTGATGAGCGGGGGCACTACGAGCAGAAGCACCAGGACCGCGACGGTTGCGAGGGCTATTCGCAGCCACTGACGCAATCGTTCCTTGCCTCCGGCGCCGTCTGTCATTGCCTATAGATTCTAGCTGCTCGTTACCGCGTCAGGTGGAAGGTGCGGCTCCAGCGCGTTTGCGTGAAGAAGTGCAGAAATACGTGACCCATCCAGGCGAGGCGAGGGCCAAGCCCCGTTTGCTCGTAGGCCGATTCCGGCGTGATGAACGACCAGTAGTTAAAAAGCGGGCGGCCCACAATGTTTTGCCGGGGCACGAAGCCCCAGTAGCGCGAGTCGAGGCTATCGTGCCGGTTATCACCCATCATGAAGTACATGCCGGAAGGAACCACGAGATCGCCGTCGACGATATGGTTTGGCGCATCCACGACCCAGCCTTCGGTTGCGCTCCCGCTTGGGTCCATCGCGGGCGGAATGGACGGGAACTCGTCCAGGTAGTCGCGTTCGATGGCCGCTCCTGGCTCGTCTCCTCCCTCTTTTGGCGGGTTTTGGGCGACGCCGTTGAGAATGACGATGCCGTCGTGCAGGTGAATGTGGTCGCCAGGGATGCCGACGAGACGCTTGACCAGAAAGAAATATTGCGGCTTGCCGTCGGCGTCCAGTTCCGGCTCGGGACTGGGCTTGATGAAGACCACAATGTCGCCGCGCCTGGGTTCACGGTAGTGAACCAGCGGCATCCAATTGGTGGGCGGGGCCAGATTAATGCGGTCGACGACCAGGTGATCGCCCACCAGCAGCGTCTTCTCCATCGATCCCGAGGGGATAACGAAGTTCTGCGCAATAAAGGTGAGAATGAACAGACCCACCACCAGCACCGAGCAGATGCTGGCTACGGCTTCGAACGGCGTCTCTTCAACTTTGGCAGGCTCGGGAGCCGGCTCCTGACGTTTCTGGGAGGGCTCGTTGGCTGCTCGCGAACTTTTCTTTGTCATCCTGTCGCTCTTGGAGGGAGGTCACCGGCGCCTTTGCGCCTTTTCAGCGCCGAATCAATGCACAACGCGGAAGATGCGCCGCCAACGGGCAAATGCCGCGAGACGTTCGGCGAAGTCTCGTTCGTGTCCGAGTCTATCATCCGCGACCTGTTGCGCAGTGAGAGGATCGATTTGCTCGATGTCAGTAGAAGAGGGGCGCGCGAGCGAGAAATAAATCACGAGGGGGCGAGCGATGATGGCCTTCCTCGGCACAAAACCCCAGAAGCGGGAGTCCTTGCTGTGGTTGCGGTTATCGCCGAGAACGAAGTATTCGCCCTGGGGCACCGCCAACTCACCGTTTTGAGTGAGGCTTTGCATCTGGCGCCACCACTCGGGATCGACCTCCGGATCGGAATAGATCCGGGCGGGAAAGTTGTCCCGCGCGAAGTTGGGCGGAGCAGGTTCGAAGGCCACATAAGGCTCTTCGAGAGCCACACCGTTCAGAATCACACGTCCATTGGAGATGCGCAGACGGTCACCAGGAACGCCCACGACCCTCTTGATGAGCATAGGCGGCTGCGAGTGGTGGAAAACGATGATGTCGCCGCGCTGAATGGGCCGATAGGGCAGGAGCCAGTGGCTTATCCATCCGGGGGGCGCATAGACCTGCTTGTTGAAAAGCAGAAAGTCTCCGACGAGCAGCGTGCGTTCCATGCTTTCGGATGGAATGAGAAGCGGCTGCAGTACGAAGGTGAGGACGAACAGAGCCACCACGACGGTCTGCAGCAGCGAAGCCAGGACCTGCGGCAAAGTGGGAAGATGAGCGCGCACGTGTGCCCACCGTTCGAGAAACGGAATGGGCGCTCGAGCAGGGCCGTTCATTGCGCGCGCTGGCTCTCTTTGCCGGAAAGCGTTGTGATGCCGGCGCCTGGAATTCGAAGGCCGCCGCCAGTGTCCGCGCCAGAAAGCGAAGGGTCTCCATTCGCCAGAAGGTTGAGCGCCCGGCGCGCTGCATCTTGCTCGGCATGCTTCTTGGTGCGCCCCATGCCGCGGGCCAGCGGCTTCCCTTTCTGCCCGGCTTCGCTCTTCAGCCGCACTTCGACCAGAAAGCGTTTGTGATGGTCGGGACCGCTCTCGGTCTTCACGCGATAGACCGGTGCTCCTGCGCCCGCAGCCTGGAGCCGCTCCTGGAGCGCGGACTTGTAGTTTCCCAATGCCTCGCCGGAACGCAATTCGACGGCCAGGCGCTCGGCAGCTTCGCCCATGACCTTGCTGCGGACGAAAACCCGAACGGGCTCCAAACCTCCATCGAGAAAGAGCGCACCCATCACAGCTTCCATGGTATTCGAAAGCACGGTGCTTCTGCGGCGCAGGCCGCTGCGCTCCTCGCCGCGGCTCAGACGCAGGTGCCTGCCCAGGTCAATCTCTTCGGCGACTTGCGCCATGTGTAGCCGGCTAACCAGCCCTGAGCGAATGCGCGTCATTTCGCCTTCCCGCCACTCCGGATGCAGGATGAACAGCGCCTCCGCCACAACGAGTCCCAAGACAGCGTCGCCGAGAAACTCAAGGCGCTCGTTGTCGGCCGAAGCTGACTGCTTGCCGCCATCCGCTTGGGCAAGCTGGTGGGCCAGCGAACGGTGTGTGAGCGCGCGCAGCAGCAGCTCAGGGCTCGAAAATTCGTGTCCCAGAGCAGCTTCAAGCTCTTTGAGATCTGCTTTCACTCCTGCCTCGCTGTTGAATCCTTCTCACATTTAGACGCATTGAACGCGCCGCACGCGCGCCGAAGATGAATCCGGCAAGTTTCGAGGTTCGACGCTTCCTTTCAGCTCGGCCGCTAGTGGGATACGCCAGAGGACAATTACTTCGGTTTCCAGGCGCGGTCCTGCGCTTGCGGTGGTGGCTGGGGCGCGGCAGAGCCGCTGGGCCCGCCGCCGGCAGCCGGTGACTCGCCTGGCTGAGTTTGCTGAGGCGGAGAACCCGGCTCGTTGTCGCCGGTCTCATCATCGCAGTCGTGCTCATGGCCGCGCTGCACGTAGGCAGCCTTCACGCCCCGTTCGGCGGCAACGCGCGTATCGAGTTGACCGTCGCGGACAGCCAAAGCCTCTTTGTACTCGGCCAGGGCCTCGTCGCGCTTGCACTCTAGATCCAGCATTCGGCCAAGGTAGATGTGCGACCACGCGAGCAGCCGCTGCTCCTTGCTGGTGGCGAGGGTTTTCTGGAAGTCTTCAATTGCCTCGTCGGGATGGCCAGTCATCAGATCCACCCGGGCCAGGATGAAATGGGCGCGTGCGGCATCGGCCGTCGACGCGATGCTGTCGTCCTGGCTGGCGAGCACCTTTTGCGCCATGGCAGTGGCCGCAGGCACATCTCCGCTGGCCAGCTTGGCCTCGGCGAGATCGAGTCCCGTCAGCGGGCGAGGCTTACTATGCTGCAGAATGTCTTCGTCGCCCTCCTTGTCGAACTCGGTCTGGCGCGCACGGTGCACCTGCTGATCGACATCCATGCCGTACACCATCTCTCCGATAGTGTCTTTCAGGCCGGCAGGGTCCTTTTCAAACTGCAACAACTGCTCATAAAAGTACTGTGTCAGGACATAACCCTGGCGCATATCATGCCCGACGGCCGCCCATTTCACCGCGTCCACCTTTTGCTGGTAAAGCTCGCGTTCATGCTCGTAGCGCGGCAATTGCGAGCGATCCACACCGGCCGGAATCTTGTACTCGTGAATGCCCGTATCCATGGTGCGCGCTTCAATGGCCTTGATCAGGCATTCGATGGTCAAAGCCACGGTATCGGAGCGGAACCGGAAATCAAGTGGAGCGTCATGAACTTCTTTGAGTATTGGCTGCTCGCGATCGATGGCGTTGGACCGCGCGTACAGCAAGGGATCGATGACGTAGTGGAGGTAAGTGTGGCGCACGTCGGCCATGGGGACTTTTCCATTGGCGGGCGAGACGACTACCACATAATCGGTGCCGTAGATGCGAGCGTTGACCATGGCCGGAGAGAGCTGCGGCTCGATGACCACGATGAATCTGCGGCCATCGTAGGTGGAGGCCGGCATCTTGAGGTAGAGATTCGTGCTGACGATCATCTGCGATAGCGGATCGTGCAGATTGTCAACCTCATCGTCGTAGAGATGGTGCGAGGCCAGCCAAATGCCGTGCAGGTCCACCGCGGCTGCAAATGAGCGAAGCAAGGGAACAACCTCGGCCACCTGAGTGGAATCGGGCGGCATTTCAGTCATGTCGGCCGTGACTTCGAGTTCCGGCGGCGGCGTGAGGTAAAGAGCCAGCGAGATGTACTGCGAAATGTCGCGCTCCGAGCCGGTCATGCGGTGCTGGGCAATGTATAGGCAGAGCGCGTCGCGCTTGGTGCGGGCCTCTTCGCTTTGCGCGAGCGCCTGATTCATCTCGTCGCGGACGTGCTTGCGGATGGGCGCGCTCTCCTCCAGGCCCTCGTCGTAACCGCAGGCGTTCAGCGCGGCCGCCATGACGAACACGGGCTCGGCACTGATGAGCGAGATGGTCGGCCCTGCCGGATCGATCAGCGAAGGGGCTTTCTCCCGCGCATACATCTGCCCTGAAGAGGAGCTTTGGTTGGAGGAGGAACTACTGGAGGATTGAGCTTGCGCGGACTTTGGGGCCAATCCGGCCAACAAACATAGAATTGCGACAGGAAAGAAAGCGGAAGAACGAAATCGACGCGTCATGAGGAAACCCTGCCTGCAAGTTTATTTAGACGCAACGGCAGGGTCAAACGGCCAGCTTTCAGGTTTTAGCCTTCAGCCATTAGCTCTTCGTGCGGTGATTTACGTCAGCGGCAAAGCCATCATTGAGTCCGAGCAGAAGACGCAGCCGTCGTTCCGGCAAGAAAAAGCTGAAAGCTAAGAGCGAACCGCTAGAGGCTGCTTTTATCCCCGCACTGAAACGCCGGAAAACGACAGCACCGCCAGGCCGCGGACGGGCTGACCAAAGAAACGGGCGGGCTCAAAGCGGCTAAACAAGAGCAGATTCTCCACCTCGGAGCGAGTCACGGCGTCGGTGGGGCCGGAAACGATGCGATAGTCGTAGACCTGGCCTTCGCCGTTCACGTACGCTTCGACCGTAACCGGGCTGGAGATGGCGTCTGTTTCATCGTTGCCCTGTGCATTCGAGAAGTAGAGCAGATGAGGAGCGGTTGCATTGCCCAAAGGCTCGTCAGGCGTAGCCTGGGCTGCCTCCGGCTGGGCCAGCACGGTCACCAGTACGACGATGGTTCCCAACAGCAGAACCGCACTGGCAAATCCCGCGCCTGCCTGCAACAGAAACGGTCCCACGGTGTTCTTCCATGCCAGTCCCCAAGCGGTGAAAATGTGGCGGCGGCTATGCGCCCGCTCCTGGCTTACCGCGACACGAATTCGCAACGGAAGGTCGGGCGGCTCCGGCATGGGACCCAGGGCGGCGAGCGAAGCCTGCAAATCGCGTAGCGAATTCCACTCCCGTGCGCAATCGCGGCACTCTTGAATGTGTGCATCGATCTCATGCATCTCGTGTCCGCTCAACCGGCCATCCAGATAATCCATCAAGCGAGCCTGCACTTCATTGCAGCCGTTCATCGCGCCCCCTCTCCCAGGGAGATCTTCATCCCTGCCAGCGCCGTTGGCCGCGAACCCGACCGCTCAACCGTCAGCAACGCCTTCAGGCAAGCGCGCCCGCGTACCAGCCTCGATTTCACTGTTCCCAAATTGACCCCTTGAATGGCCGCCACTTCCTCGTACACGAATCCTTCGATATCGCGCAGGACGAGCGTGGTGCGGAATGGCTCCGGCACCTGGCGCAGCGCCTGCTCGACCCGCGTCCGGTTCTCCTCGTGCAGGACCGCGTCATAGGGCGACTCGGCAGTGTCCACCAGCATGTCCTTCAGCTGCACTGGCCGGCCGCAATCTCCCTGCGCCATCTCCTGCTCCATCGCGATCTCCTGCTGTTGATGCCTCTTCCACCAGCGACGCTGGTTCGATGCCTCGCGCAAAGCGATGCGGTAAATCCACGTGCGCAAAGAAGACTGGCCGTGAAAACCGCGAATTCCGCGGAAGACTTTCACGAACACGTCCTGGGTCAGATCGGCAGCGTCGGCGGAGTTGCGCACCGTGCGCGCCAGCAACGAATAGATTGGCTGGTGGTAGCGCGCGATGAGCCAGGCAAACGCCTCCTCTGAACCGGCTCTTAGTTCTTCGACGAGAGCCGCCTCATCCGATTGGAGCGTCAGCGCTCTGGCAAGATTGCCCATGGTGAGGTCCGCCTGCAATTCTGTGTCCTCCCACGTTACCCCAAATCAGCCATTGTCTGCACGTGCGCCCATCACGCCGGGTTATAGGTTTCGGACCTGAACCGATCATTCAAAGCCACTTGCTGCCGCCTCCAGCGGAGGGTTAGCCACCGGAAGCGCGGTATTTACCCTGAACGCGTGGGCCCGGACGTACCGCAATATGACCCATGCGCCTACCTTTCTTAGACACCGCGGACCGCTGAAGTGTTCCCAGTCGCATTCGGCAGAGGTTTTCGCCTCACCAAAACTTTGTTGACACATTCAACGGGAAGTTTGGCTAATCAGACCGTGAAGACGATCCTGCGGCCTTTCTCGAGGCGATCCCAAGCTGTCTTAACCTCGACAAGCGGGACCGGCTCCACGGCGCATAGGATGAAAGGCGGAGGCGTCTGGTCATGTTTTCCGCCCATCCGATCGGCTTCATTCATAGCCCTTACCGTGAATCTTCGGCGATTCCCAAAGGTCTTGGCGCAAGGCACGATGCCGAAGGCGTCATCGAGTTCTTGCGCGAATTCGAGCCGGGGCTGAACGACATCGATGGCTTTTCGCACTTGTTCGTACTTTGGCAGTTCGACCGCGCCGAAGGCTTCGATCTGGTTGCTCATCCGCCGACCGATGAGGACAGGCCTCACGGCGTCTTCGCCACGCGATCACCGCGCCGGCCGAATCCGATTGGCCTCACAGTTGTCGAGTTGCTGCGCCGCGAAGGCTCGTCGCTCCATGTGCGCGGCGTGGACATGCTCGACGGAACGCCGGTGCTTGACATCAAGCCGTATCTGTCCAGCATTCCAGCGGAGAAACTGCGGCGCGGATGGCTTGCCGAAGCGGAAGCGCGGAAGGATTAACCACCCTATAATCCTTCGCTGCGAGCGCCCTATCAGCTGCTGCGAGCTCTGTGTCTACGGAATCCCAAGCAGCTTGTGCGTCTGCAGGCTCAGCCGCCAGCGCGGATGATCGAGGCAATACGCCAGCGCCAGCGTTGTGTTCAACTCGCGGCTGGGCCCATCCATGGGCTGGAGGAAGAAATGCCGGAACGGCAGCTCCTCAAACCGCTCCGGCTCCGCTCCAGGCTGCGGGAAGATCAGCTTCAGCTCGTCTCCGCTGCGCTGCTTGAACCCGGCACCCGCCTTGGGGCTGACACAGATCCAATCCAGTCCCGCAGGAGCCGCAATGGTTCCGTTTGTCTCCACGGCAATCTCAAAATTGCAGGCGTGGAGAGCATCGATCAGCTCCTTGTCGAGTTGCAGAAGAGGTTCGCCGCCGGTGCAAACTACAAATCGATTGCCGGGTGCGGCGGTTGCGGGCCACTTGTGATTGATGGCCACAGCCAGAGCCTCGGCGGAGACGAAGCTTCCTCCGCCGCGCCCATTGGTATCGGCAAAATCGGTGTCGCAGAATTTGCAGATGGCCGATGCGCGGTCCTCCTCGCGTCCCGACCAGAGATTGCATCCGGCAAATCGGCAGAAGACTGCCGGCCGGCCAGTTTGGGCGCCTTCACCTTGGAGGGTGTAGAAGATTTCCTTGACCGCGTAGCTCATAAAGGCAGCTTCTAGCTGCTAGCTTCTAGCTCATTGACCAAGAGCGCAAGCCTCCGTTTCAGCGCGGAAGCGGCTAGAAGCTCATGGCTAAGAGCTAGAGGCTTGTTTTTTGCAGCGGGTCTTCGATCTCGTTTTCGCGGAAACCCTTTTGCCTCAGGAGGCAGGAGTCGCATTGGCCGCACGGCATGCCCATGGGGGAGGGATCGTAGCAACTGCTGGTCAAACTGTAATCGACGCCCATGCCACGCCCCAGGCGGATGATTTCCGCTTTGGAAAGTGCGATGAGCGGCGTGTGAATTTTCAGCGCCTGGCGGCCTTCCACACCCGCCTTGGTCGCCAGGTTGGCCATTTTTTCGAAGGCAGCAATATATTCAGGACGGCAATCGGGGTAGCCCGAGTAGTCGAGCGCATTCACGCCCAGGAAAATATCGCTCGCGCCCAGCACCTCAGCCCAAGCCAGAGCAAAGGCGAGAAAGATCGTGTTGCGCGCAGGAACGTACGTAATTGGGATGCTGCCGCTCATCTCCTGGGTTGTGCGGCCCTTCGGAACCGCTATGTCGGCCGTGAGCGCCGAGCCGCCAAAGGCGCGCAGGTCAATGGGCACGGTGCGGTGCTCCGCTACGCCGATGGACGCGGCAACCCGTTTGGCCGCATTCAGTTCCCACACGTGCCGCTGGCCATAGGAAAACGAGAGCGCGTAGAGCGCGTATCCCTCGCTCTTTGCCACAGCCAGCACGGTGGCCGAGTCGAGGCCTCCGCTCAAGAGAACGACTGCGCGTTTTGGTTTGTTTTTCATGGCTAGGGACGAGGCTACTTGAGATCGCCGCCGCGGCCAATGTCCATCGACGGCGAGATCGGATTGCGCTCGTCGATGTAGGCGTCGATGCATTGGTCCAGAACGCCCTTGGCTTCCAGGATGAACTCGACCGCGTCGCGCGCCCCGCCATAGCCGCCCGAGTTCGGGGTTACGTAATGTGCCTCGGCCTTCACGCGTTCGCGCGCATTGGCCACGGCCACCGCGAACCCCACCTCGCGCATCGCCGGCAGATCGATCACGTCATCGCCGACGTAGCAGATCTCGTCCAGCGCCACGCCTTCCTTAGCAACAATCTCGCGGATCGCCTGCATCTTGAAGGCGCATCCTTGATAAACGAATTCGAGCTTCAGATCGCGTGCACGCGTAGCCACGGTTTCGCTGATGCGCTTAGTGATGACGCCACACTTCAGGCCGCCCAGCCGCGCCAGCGAAATCGCGGTACCGTCGTGCGCGCTGTACCCTTTGGCCTCGACCATGGTCGCCGATCCGACGCCGAAGCCGATATTTTCCTTGCCACGGATCTCGTCCAAAAGGCTGCTGTCCGCAGGACCACCTGGGACGAGCCAGATGGTGCCGTCAGTCAATACGCCATCCACATCGAAAAGAATAATCTTGACCTTGCGGGCGCGATCTTGCGCGGTGAGTGCCATTCCTAGATTTTACCGGGGACGCCCGAACACCAGCTGAGGAATTGCGAGGGGGCAAGAGACAATACGAACGTGGATCGAGATTCTCCCACGACCGCGTCGCAGGCTCCGCCAGGACTCGAGCCCGAAGATTATTACTTCGAGGGCCCCTGTCTGGTCTTTACCGTTGCATATCACCTCAAGCGCGGGACCTGCTGCGGGTCAGGGTGCCGTCATTGCCCCTATCGAGAGAGCCCTGCCTCGGAAACCGACCCGATGAAACTGGAGTAGCGACCGGCTACCGGGGTACGAAATTTCTCGCTGGCTGGATGTACCCTAGCAGTGCTATAAATCCAGACTTGCGAAACTCGGAAGCCTAACCTTCGCATTGCGACGGTTTCCCCAGCTCCCGATGCCGCGAAAATGAACAGATTCTCTAGATCGAGGAGGGGAGAATGGGAATTCTCATGTGGATCCTGGTCGGCCTGGTTGCAGGCTGGCTGACGGGCAAGATCATGAAGGGCTCGGGTTATGGGTTCTTCGTCGATATTCTGTTGGGCATCGCCGGAGCGTTGGTGGGCGGGTTTATCGCGAACCACCTTGGATTGGATGCGCACGGCGGATTCATCTACAGCACGCTCATCGCCTTGGCCGGTGCGATCCTTCTGGTGGTGATCCTCCGGCTACTCAAACGCGCGTGACGGCTGCCCGCCCTTTCCGCAGCGGCAACCGCAGAAGGGGTGGGGCCCACGGAGATCTTAATCCGAGCCGCCGCTTGATGGTGACTGCGCTGCAGGTGGCGGTGCCGCCGGCCGAACTGCCGGCGCAAGTGCCGGCACAGCTGGCGGCTCACGCACCAGAACGGCAAAGCGCGGAAAGGCGAAGCTTCCCGCTGCGTCGTCGATCACATTCAATTGGCAAATGTACGGCCCCGGTTTGAGCCCGCTCAACGGCACATCGAGCTCGATTGAGACTGCGTCGCGTCCGTCCACGTTGATCGACCTGGCTTGCACAATGGGCGTTTCGTACACCTTCGTCGATCCCTGAATCAGCTCCAGGCTGCTTAGCAGATCGATCGCGGATTTGGCTTCCTTCGGCGCCCCTTCGGTTGCCTTTGCGTGCGCCGGATCGTAGATCTCATAGAGCAAATACATGTGCTGATCCTGGCGAAAAACGTGGCTGATGTTGGGCACGTACTCTTCACCATTGCGCACCAATGGATCGTCCTTCTTGCTCGGCTCGCGCTGCGACGCCAGCACGATGGAACTCAGCTTGAGCGGCGCCTTCTTCAGATCGGGCAGTGTAACGTCGGCGATAAAGGACCCCATGCGCCCGGTCTGGTTTTCACGCACAACGAACTTAAGCTGGTACTTGCCCGGCGGCAGGTTGAAGCTGGTGGTGTACTGGATGTTTTTCTGCCGCGCCTGTAGCGATGGATCGAGGTTGAGTTTGACCGTATCGCGCACGCGGCCCACCGGCCGCTGAGACTCGTCGATCACGGCGCCGATGATGTCGAGCGTAGCCTTGTCCTTGTCGCCGCCGTTTACGAAGGGAATCTGCGAGCCGGGGACAACCAGCGAAACGGGCATGAAGAAGCGATTTTCGTCGAGACGGAAGTACATGGCGTCCATGTAGACGGCCATATCGGTAGCCGGCAGGTCACTGGCCAACTGATCCTCGAGCTCCTGCTCCCGGTCTTCCTTGCCGGAATGTTTGAAGTCTGCCGGCGCGTAATATCCGGGCCGGTATTCGAGCTTGACGCTGGGCCGGTCGAGCTTGAACGTGAGCTTGCGGTACTTGCCGTCGCGCGCGGTGTTGGTCGAGTGAAAACCGATGGCGTAGTAGGCCGAGTTGTCCTTCTGCACCTGCGCAAAAGCCGGCGCGAAATCATTCGAGTCGAGAAATGCCTTACCGCCGGTGTCGCTGGAGAGCGTGGCCATCACTTCCTGCGTGTCGAAGTTCGCGTTCATGTTATTCAGAAGCGATCCGCCGTTGAAAGCGACCTGCCCGCGATAGCTTCCGGTAGACGCGTCGCTCAGCGACGTCACGGCCTGCAGGCCGCGCGTGTCCACGCTGTAGATAGCAAGATCGGCCCGCACCGCCGCATTGATTGCAGACCGCAGCGAAGCCTCGTTCTCAATGCCGTCGCGCGAGATGCCGCCAGAGAAGTAGAGCAGCGATTTTTTCTCATTGATCTTGGCGAGCGATTGCGAAATCGAGCGCAGCGCGAAGAGCTCGCGGTCAGTGTTGAGGTCGTTGTAGTCACTCTCGTCGGGCGTGTAGGCAGTCGTATCCTCCACCTGGTTTGTATTGGAGTTTGCGCCCTGGGCAAATCCCTGACCCTCCGTTCCGTTGTAGGCGCCCACTTCGTTGATGAGCGCGTTCTTGTCGGCGGTAAAGTCCTGGTCGACATTAAGTGTGTCGCCAAGGGAGACCAGAGCCACGAGATCGGCCGGTTGCATCTTGGTCCGCAGAAAAGCCTGCGCCGCGTCCACGCTTCGTTCCAGGTCTTCAGGCTGCATCGAGGTCAAATCGAAGAACATCACGATCAGCCGGTGGTTGCGGAGCTCCTCGGGCTTGGCAACGACAACAGCCTTCGATCCGCTGGGGCCGAGAGCCAGCCCGCTTACTGTGGCCTCCTTGAGCGGCGCGGCCATGTCCATGCTCTCAAAGTCGAAGGAGTCGATCTGCTGTTCTTTACCGTTTTCGTAGATTTTGAAGTCGCTCTGCTTCAGGCCTGTGATCAACTCGCCGGTCTTCGCGTCTCGCGCCACCACGTTGGTGAGCACGAGTTCGGCGTTTGCCTTGAAAGTGAAGCCACCTTGCGGCGTGGACGTGACCGTGGTTCCAGGCGGCGGATTTTGCGGTGCTGAAGGGTTGGAGACCTGGCTCGAGGCCTGCGCAGGGATCGGCGGCGCGCCAGGCGCCAGAAGCGCCATAAGCGCAACCACCGCAACCATTCTCTGTGCCAAGCTCTTCATCCCGCTCCTGCCGCGTCGCGCGGCGAAACCCGCTGACCTACCGCTTAGAACCTGAAACTTGCCCTGAACTGGAATTGCCGCAATTGGCCAACCGAAGTGACCTGGCCAAACTGCGGCGTGCCGTACGTCGCGTCCACACCCGAGTACTGCACGGTGTTAAAGACATTGGTGATGTTGGCGCGAATCTCCATGCTGCGCGTCTCGCCCAATTGCATGGTTTTGGAAAGCGCCATATTGTTTGAGACTGTCCCCGGCCCTTCAATCGAATTGCGCGGGGCGTTGCCGAAGTAGTCGCAAAAGCCCGGTGTATTGCCCGGCGCTTTATAGGCCGCGGTGTTGAACCACTTGCGCAGTGAGCCGCCGCCGGCAGTCACCGACACACCCGGGTAGAGATTCGGCCGAAGCGCGCTCGTGTTGCCGCACTCGACGCTCTGCGAAGTTGGTTCAAATCCCGGTGAGAGCCATGATCCCGTGGCGAAGTTGAAGCTGCCCGAAACGGAAAAACCCTCCAGAATATGCGAGCCCGCGCCCGAAGTGACCCAGTGTTTATCCGGCCCAAAAGGCAGCTCGAACAGATAGTTCCCGCTCACCTGGTGGCGAATGTCGAGGACCGAGTGTCCTTCCTCTGCGACAAGGTTCTGCCAATCCTGAACAAGGGAGCCGCCACTTCCGTTGACCGACGTCGCGTCGTCAATCGCATGGCCGTATTGGTAGTTGGCACCCATCGAAATGCCCTTGGAGAGACGCTTGTTCACTCGCACCGTTCCGGCGTTCATCTTGTAGTACGCAGCGGCTTCGTCGTAATTGAAGATCAGCCCCGTTGGATCGGTGCCTGGACTGCCGGGCAGTGCGCGCGGCGCGAGCTTCACGTCGAGATGATTCGATCGCGACCCGTTATAACCGACATTCATCACGATGCCCCAGGGCAGCGTCTTTTGAATGTCGAGGTTCCACGCCATCACGTAGGGCAGGCCGTAGTGCGGTTCCAAGGCATAGTTGCCAATCGTGGCAGGCGCGGGGAATCCGCTGGCCAGCGTGAAGCAGGTCCCGGCCTGTGCGCACGCCGACGTAGCCGTGTTGCCCACAGCTTCCTGATTGGTCTGCTCATCGGTGAAGGGCGGCTGATGCGCCATGGTGGTGGCGAAGGTGGAGTACTCGCCGACTGTGTAGTTTGTGCCAAACCCGGCGCGCACGACGGTCTGCTTGATCTTTGGCACGCGCCAGGCCAGCCCGACGCGCGGTTGGAATGCTTTGCGCCAAGGAAGAACGAGCGAATCGGGCAGCCCGTTCATTCCGGCAGTTTGCTCGGTTTCGCTGGTGAATCCACCGTCGGGATTTGTGGCCACGTCAGCCAAGTGGCCATATTTCTCGGTGTAGGGCGCGAAGAACTCCCAGCGCGCGCCGAAATTGAGCGTGAAAGAGGGCAGCATCCGCCAATCGTCCATGGCGTAAGCGTCAACGACGTTGTCACGCAGATAACTCTTCGCCTCTGAAGAATTGAGCGTTGTGGACTGGGGCAATCCGAGCAGAAAATCGGCGATGGATGAGCCGGTGGTCAAGTCCCCCGCAGCGTCCTCAGTGAACAAGCCGGTGAACGCGAAATTTCCGGTGGCGTTGGAGCCGGCAAGAAAGTCGCGGTGAACGCGACGGTAGTCGCTGCCGAAACGCATGTTGTGTTTGCCGTGAATCCAGCTCAGGACTTCAGTGAACGAGATGGTTTGCGCGGTGGAGAAGCTGGGCTGCGTTTCACTCAGGCCCTGGATGCCGTTGCTGAGCGAAATATCGGGCACGCCGTAGTTGAGCGGAACGTTGTTCGGCACATTCACGCCGACTGTTGCCGCGGGATTGTTGGAAGTGTTCGTGAAGAAGTTAATGGTGTGGCTGCTGCTGCGATTCCAGTTGAGGTTCGAGATGCTGGTGAAACGATGGTAGCCCACCGTGTAGCCAGCCTGAACGGAGTCCGAATCTGAAGCGCTTTCGCCGCCCAAGTCTGGAATCAGATTTACAAGGTCGGAGGCCGAGTGGGACCAGTTGTAGTTGATGTTGATGCTCTGGCGCAGGCCCTGAGACTGCGAGCTGCCGCGTCTGCCTCCGCCTGATCCGCCACGGCCGCCGGGTTGCGTGGCATGGGCGCCGAGGCTGCGGTTATAGCGGATGCCGGCTTGTGTGGAGTTGGACTGGGCGGTGGTCAGCAGGTGGTAGTTGTACCCGTTGATGGTGGTGCCCGCCGGCAGATTCGGCTCGGGGAAGTAATTCAAGAGCGCCGTCGCCTGAGGGGATATCGATTGTCCCACAGCTCCCGTAGCTGGGATGACATTGGGCGTGCCGTTGTAGATAAATTGCTGGCCGGTCACGGGATTGTATATCGCAGGCAAGCCGGCAGCGGAAAAATCGCCACCCCGCTCCGCATCGGTGGGAACAGTGGCATAAAAGTCGTCGGGGCTGGACGACCGTGAGCCGGAAAGGGTTAGAAAGACGGTATCCTTTCCGCTAGGCTTGGTCAGTTTCGGGATATACGGTGCACTCATGAACGAAATCGTGAACTTATTGCTTCCGTTGGGCGGCTGAATCTGCTGCTGGCCGAGAAGCGAAAATGGCAGCGCATTGATGGCCGAGTTCGTTCCGTTCCACGCAATGGAGCCGTGCGGCTGGCCGGGATTAAAGTTGCGGAAGTTTCCGCGTCCTCCGCCTCCGCCTCCTCCTCTTCCACCGAAGCCACCACCACCCCCGCCCCCGCCCCCACCGAATCCACCGCCGCCAAAGGCCCCGCCGAAACCTCCGCCGCCACCGCCGAAAAGACCGCCCTGACCTGCGTCCCCCCCTTGCCCGTTCAGGCCACCTTGAACCTGGATCGACTGGATCGCGTCGCGCACACGGTCCATGTCGATACCAGCCAGCGCACTCACCTGTCCCGCCTGCCCGGTGATTGCCACGGATTCGTCGCTGAAATCTGAGTTGGCGGCAATCGAAGGCAGAGCGGCGCCGCTGGCGCCCGCCGTTCCGGCCTCCGTATCAGTGTCGGCGGCGAGTGTATTCATCAAGCTCAGGTTTTCCGGCGAGTTCCCCGCCAGTTGGCGAACCGCCGCTGCGACATTGCTTTGCTGGTTGGCTTGTTGCTGATCGAGCGCAGCCTGCCGCGAAGCCAGAATCAACTCGAAATTCACTGTCTGATCGTGGCTGGTTGCGTTTAGAACGGCCTCCTGCGACCCTCCAGCGAAAGCTGCGAGCTGGGTTCGAATGACATAGCGGCCATTGAGCGGAATCTTCATTTGCCAAGCGCCGGTAATGTCGCTGGTGGTTGAGTAGCGCTTGCCGGTCAGAGTGTTTTGCGCGGTAATGGAAACGCCTGGCAGCGGGATGGTTCCGCTCTTGACCACGCCATGCAGCGTGCCACCCGTCACGGTTTCAGACACAGACGGTGCAGCGGACACAGCGGGAGACGAAGGAGCCTGACTTGGCGGGGTTTGCGTTGTGGGCGCCTGCGGCCACACAGCAAGAGAGGCGGCCAAAGCAATCCCTGCCGTACCTGCACGCCTCATTGCTGCCTGCCGCATTGCGCTACCCGACCTCTCTGGAACCGGCCTCATAAGCCATCTTTGTCAATTCGCTGGAATCTCAACTCGCTAGAATCTTGGGGACCCGCCTCGTTGTTGGGCCCCATACTTGCCCACTATGCGCCACAGGCGTTTATGACACCGGTTGTAGCCAGTATTCAGTCTGACGAGCCACGCAGTGTGAAGGTTTACCAGCCCTGCTGCGCGGCCGATGCAGCACGCTGCTGCGGGCGCGGTTGACCAGTTAAACCCGGAAGAAGGTTTTGCGCTTGCAATCCCGGGCGAGGCATGTTAACTCTCAAGTTAATAGTTTTCTTATTGCTACCGGGTAAGTAAACCATGGTACGCATCGGACAGGACTTGAAATGAGCATAAAGATCGGGACCACGATTCGCGCTTACCGCCTGCAAAAGGGATTGTCGCAGGGGGACATTGAAAAGAAGACCGGCCTATTGCGCTGCTATCTCTCTCGCGTGGAGAACGGCCATACCGTGCCCTCACTGGACACGCTGGCCAAGATTGCTCACGCGCTCGACCTGCCAATCGCGCAGTTTTTCGCCAGCGACACGCTCTCCCGCCAGATGAATACGCAAAATCTCTCCGACGACGAGCTGCGTTTCCTCACTCAGCTCAGGCGCTACTCCACAAATTTGAATGAGAGCGACCGCAAGCTGCTGCTGGCCATGGTGAAGAAGTTCTCCGCGACGGCGACGCGGTAATTGCGGCCGGGTCAACCCTGCGGGGGCGGTACGTGGGCGATGTAGAACCCGAATAACACCAGGAGCAGCACTACCAGGGCAACAGTCAGGCGCAGCTTGAACTGGAATTCGCCGCGCGGCGAGCCAATGCGCGGGACCATCGGAACGGCAAAGAGCAGTCCGCACAGAAAGCCTCCGATGTGTGCTGAATTGTCGACTTCTACACCAGTGAATCCGCTGCCGAAGTTGATGGAGAGACCGATTACCAGATTGATCGCAGCAAAATAAATGACCGACTTGCGGAGCCTTCGGACTTCTTCCGGCGGCACAGGCAACACTTTCGACCTAAGCAGCACGATCAACGCACCGGCTATGCCAAAGACCGCACCTGAGGCTCCCGCCCCGGCCTGAAAGAGTATCGCTCCCGAAGCATCGTGAATGGGGTACATCCAGTTCTTGAGCGTTGAGAGCAGGTTCCCGGCGGCGCCGGTGAGGATATACGCCGCGAACAAGCCGAACGAGCCCATCAAAGGTTCGGCAAGCAGACCCAGGTTCCACAGGCACCACATGTTCGTTGCCAGGTGAAGAATGCCCACGTGCACGAACATTGCGGTGACGATGCGCCACCACTCCCCATAAACAAGCACATTGTTTGGTCTGTCGGCGCCCCAAAACATCAATTGATCAAGAGTCGGCATCCATATGCTGGCGCCGCGCGCCACCATGGCCAGAAACACAGCGCAATTGATCCCCAGGAGCAGATGGGTGGCAGGAGCAACCGCCCACGCTGGACGCCGTCGCCGCGGTGGCGGAGCAGAATCGCTGACAGGAGGAAGAACCTCCGGCTGGGGGGGCGAGGGATAACTTCCCATACCACAACTCTAAAGCATTCCCGGCAGCACCGCGGGCTGCGGATTACGCCGGCGGCAGAGGGAAATGCTTTGGGTCTTCAGGCTGGCCGAGACCTTCACAGGCGGGCGAGCTTCGCGATGTAGTCTGGAATTTGGCCGGCGCTCTGCGGCAGTTTGGAAAGGCGGTGCAGGCCCGTGCGGATTCTTAGACCAGGAGCAGAATCGTGAGTTCGGCAATGGATCGAAATGGAACGGGCGCGAAGACCATTCGCCGCGCGCTTTTGAGTGTGACCGATAAGACCGGGCTCGTCGAGTTTGCGGGCGAGTTGAAGGGCTTCGGAGTCGAATTGATTTCAACCGGGGGCACGGCGAAGGCGCTGCGCGAGGCCGGCTTGGCGGTGAAGGACATCAGCGAACTCACGGGCTTCCCGGAGATGCTCGACGGCCGCGTGAAAACGCTGCACCCGCGCGTGCACGGCGGCTTGCTCTACATTCGCGGCAATGCGGAACACGAGGCTGCCGTGGCCGCGCACGGTATCCAGCCGATCGACATGGTGGTGGTGAATCTCTACGCCTTCGAGAAGACCGCGGCGCAGCCCCGCGTCGCCTTTGGGCATCTCATCGAAAACATCGACATTGGCGGGCCATCGATGGTGCGTTCCGCCGCGAAGAATTTCGAAGATGTGGCGATCGTGACTCGAGTAGCCGATTATGCAGCGCTGATTGAGGAGTTGAAGGGCAATGCAGGCGCGCTCACTCGCGCAACGCGCTGGCGGTTGGCAAAGCAGGCTTTCGCGCTCACCGCCGCATACGATTCGGCGATTGCGAATACTCTCGAACGGATCGCCGATGCGCCAGCGCCAACTGCCGCTGCCTCGCCCGACACAACGCAACTGCCAGCCACGCTGCGCATCAACCTTCCGCTGGCCCAGGCGCTACGCTACGGCGAGAATCCGCATCAGCACGCCGCGCTCTACGCCGACGGATCCGGCCGGGGCATTGCCGGTGCGACGCAGTTGCAGGGCAAGGAGCTGAGTTTCAACAATCTGGTCGATCTGGATGCCTGCTGGGAGCTGGCGCAGGAATTTGAGGAACCGGCCGTCATCATCGTCAAGCACACAAACCCATGTGGCGCTGCCACCGGAACGACCGTCCTCGACGCCTATCAAAAGGCACTGGCCTGTGATCCGGTCTCGGCATTCGGAGGGGTCATTGGGATCAACCGCGAGGTGGATCTAGCTGCCGCCGAAGAAATTGCCAAGCTGTTTGTAGAGGCTATAGCGGCTCCGGGTTTCTCCCCTGAAGCGCGGGAGCGTTTTGCCACGAAGAAGAACCTGCGCCTGGTAGAGGTTCGCGCCGCCGAGCCGCGCCCCGTGGTCAAGCACGTTTCGGGAGGACTGCTGCTGCAAGACGCCGATACCGGCCGCGTGACGGAGTCGGAGCTCAAAGTGGTCACGTGGCGTCCGCCCTCGGCCGAAGAGCTGCGCAGCCTGCTGTTTGCCTGGCGCGTGAGCAAGCACGTGAAATCGAACGCCATTGTTTACGCGCGCGACGGCCAGACGCTGGGCGTGGGAGCAGGCCAAATGAGCCGTGTGGACGCCGCGAAATTCGGCGCCATGAAAGCCGTGCTGCCGCTCAAGGGCTGCGTCGCTGCTTCCGACGCGTTTTTTCCCTTCCCCGACGGTCTCGAAGCCGTTGCCCAGGCCGGCGCTACCGCAGTCATTCAGCCTGGCGGCTCGGTTCGGGATGACGAAGTCATTGCAGCCGCTGATAAGTTGGGTCTGGCCATGGTCTTTACCGGGATCCGGCACTTCCGGCATTGAGCAACCGGAGGGACGCTCACGCAGTTTCGGCGGGCCGCAATCTGTACCTCGCGTCCCACTTTACTTTCGCGAAAATCCCGCAATCTGCCGAGCATTTGCGACCAATGACGGGTAAAATCGTCTGTAAGAGTAGGCAGGCTCGCTCAAATCTGCTGCTTTAGCCGCTTTTCCTGAGCTTTGCGGCTGAGAACTTAGGAAAATCCCCGGATGATGAAAAGAAACCTAGATATGTCGACTTTTGCGCCCCAGTTTGCAGCCGCCATTCTCTTGTTACTGCCCGTCACTCCTGTATTTGCCCAAAACTCGCCTGCCAGTAGCCCTTCAGCCAGCCCAACGAAGGACCAACAGACCCAGCCAAGTGTTGCACCTGCCCAGGTTGCTCCAGTGGAGACTGCGAAGGCCGACTCGGGGACGAAACCCGTAGTACCGGTGCCTGACGCCACCCCTACAGAACCGAACCGCGCTCAGGCGTACTATCACCTGGCCCTTGCTAGCGTGTATGAGGATGATGCAGTTTCAGAGGGACGCACGGATGAGGTGAATCAGGCCATCGAGCAGTATAAGCTGGCGCTCAATGCGGATCCCGACTCTGCCGAGCTGAACGACGATCTTGCGAATCTCTATTTCCGGGCGGACCGCGTGCACGACGCCGAGACCACGGCACACGCCGTGCTGAAAACTCATCCCGACGACATCGACGCCCACCGGCTTTTGGGGCGCATCTACCTGCGCCAACTGGGCGAGGGTCAAAACGGCGGTGCGTCAACCGCGAACTCCGCCAACGTGCTTGATCAGGCGATCGGGGAATTCGAAAGAATTGTCGCCCTGCAGCCCAAGAGCGTGGAAGACCACATGGTGTTGGGCCAGCTCTACACTGTCAAGCACCAATCGGAAAAGGCGGAGGCTGAATTCAAGACCGCCCAGGCTATTGAACCTGAGTCGGAAGAAGTCGTGCTGAACCTGGCGCGGTTATACGCCGAGAGCGGGGATGTGCAGCATGCCGTGAAAGCGATTGAGGCTGTTCCCGTTGACGGGCGGACGCCGAAGATGGAGTTTACGCTGGGCGCGCTTTACGACCAGCTGAAGCAGCCCAAGGACGCCATCGCTGCTTATAAGCGCGCTGACGATCTGGAACCCGGTGACCTGCAGACGATGGATGCGCTTGCCACGGCGCTGCTCACAGACGAACAGCTCGACGAGGCGCTCAAGCAGTATCAGGCGCTTGCCGAAGCCGACCCGGAGAACACCGAGGCGCTGGTCCACATCGGCGAAATTCAGCGCCGCCAGGGCAAATACGAAGATGCGCTGGCCACCATTCGCAAGGCGCGCAAAATCGATCCCACCTCGTTGGAAGCAGGCTTCAATGAAGGGCTGCTCCTCGATATTTTGGGCCGCTTCGACGACGCCATTCAGACCTACCAGGAAATGGTGGATGCGACCTCACACGCCAACGGCGCGTATACCGACGAGGAGAAGAACAATCGCGCTATCTTTCTGGAGCGCCTTGGTGGGGTCTCCCTCGAAGAGAACAAGATCGATCCGGCGATCGCCGCCTACCAGAAGTTGATCGATATGGGCGGAACCTTCGCCGCGCGCGGCTACCAGGGGCAAGTAGACGCGTACCACGACGCCCACGAATTCGACAAGGCAATCGCTGTTTCGCGCAAGGCCGTAGCCGCCGATCCGAAGGATCGCGATTTGAAGCTGATGCTCGCCGGAGAGCTGACGGACCAGGACCATCCCGATGAAGGCATGGCCATGGCGAAGAGTCTGCTTGACGGCGCCACGCCCGACGAACAGCGCGGCGTATGGTTCGCAATCGCTCAAATGAACATCCGTCTGCGCCGCTGGAAGGATGCCGAGGATGCGCTCGACCAAGCCGAACCCCTGGCGACAAAGAAGGATGACCGCACTTACTTGTTCTTCCTCCGCGGCGAATGGGCTGAGCGGCAGAAGCGCCTGGATCAGGCCGAGCAGTTTTTCCGCCAGGCGTTGAACCTGGATCCGGAAAACGCAATGACCTTGAACTATATGGGTTATATGTGGGCCGACAAGGGGATCAAGCTGCCCGATGCGCTCAAAATGATTCGCAAGGCCGTCGACCTTGAACCGATGAATGGCGCATATCTCGATTCGCTCGGCTGGGTCTACTTCAAGATGGGCGAATACGAACTCGCCGAGGACAACCTGCGGCAGGCCGTAAATCGCGACCAGACCGATCCAACAGTCCACATGCACCTGGGCGATCTTTACGAAAAGACCGGCCGCATACGGTTGGCAGCGGCGCAGTGGCAGCTTTCGCTGGACGAATTCGCCAAGTCGTCCGCTGCCGACATCGAGCCCGGCGACGTGGAGAAGGTGCAGAAAAAGCTTGAGGGCGCCCGAGTCAGGCTCGCCAAAGAGGACAGCTCCGACGGCCAAGCCAAGCCGGAATAAACCTCGGGCAATCTCGGCGCCGGATTCGGATCGACGGCACGGAACCAGAGAGAATGAAGGGGAACTGCGGCGTTCTCTTCGGCGAACGCCGCGTTCCGTTAGCCCGCATTTCTCACAGGTTCATTGCTGATTGCGGTGACGATAGACAGGAAAAGTGTTGGAAAGGCCGTCATTTCATGGCATAACTGCGTTGTCGAAGCGTAGTTGTAGCCGTGCGGAGGCGGCCTTT
>Ga0208034_1000250_pt1 | contig 48636 bp, 52 predicted proteins | sample June2015DPH_8_10_FD_184699 | JGI IMG/M metagenome (GOLD analysis project Ga0208034, IMG submission 184699) | Peatland microbial communities from SPRUCE experiment site at the Marcell Experimental Forest, Minnesota, USA - June2015DPH_8_100... | ecosystem: Environmental > Terrestrial > Soil >...
GACGCCTAGCGCGCCAACACCAACACCGACGCCTAGCGCGCCAACACCAACACCCCAGTCGACCGCGACGCCAACACCGACGCCTAGCGCGCCAAATAGCACCAAGGCTTTATAGTTGAGGTAATGATAGGTGTCAATTCGCCCGTTGTTATGTGCATGGCCAACTGCTTTGAGCACATTTTCAACGTCGTCTTTGGTCACGATGCGGCTCGTTACATGCTTACGTATTTTGAGGACTTTCGGCGTCTCCAAAAAGAGTTCAAACGCCAGATGGCGCGTGTCAAAGGTGGTCTTTCTCAAATACTTGAGAAAACCTTTCGTGAAATTGAGCACGTTGCGTTTAGCATAAACGCACTTGTATTTGCGTAAAGTGGTTTCTCGTACCGCATCCAAGGCTGCTTTGCTGATTACGCTATTAGTGCAGTCGCACAGAATCTCCATCGCTTTTTTCATCCAGTTAACGCTCTTTCTGCCGAGGCCGGCATGAACGCCCCCCTATACTGATCGATGGGGCGCACTTCTTCGCCGGTCTCTAAGCGTTCGCACGACATCCCGGTTGGTTCCTTCTCTAAGGCATTCCTCGTACACGTTCACCTTTTTCTATCAGAATTTTGGGCTTTGCGCACTGTAAACCTGATATGAGGTTATACAAAGCGTTTTATGGTTAGATGCACAATACCCGCCGAAATGGCCAACCCACAGATAAAGAGTGGAACGTTATTCAAACAACTAATGAGGTATGTCGACGACGTGAAGCCAGAGCAGGTGTACTTTACGCCCTCTCACGGACAGCGAACAATATATTTCGTGCTGGATATGCCAAGCGAGGACAAAATGGCCTTAGTGACCGAGCCGCCGTAGCTCGATTGGGGGGCTGATGTTGGTATGACGCCTGTGATGAAGCTTGCCGACTTTGAAAAGTCGGGACAGGACATGGAGAAATTAGTTCGCGACAGGTCGCTCCGAATCAAAAAGAGGCCTGCTAAAAAATTAGTTACGCACGATGCTGCTACAGAAGATTGTCGCGAAGGAGCCTAGCGCGTCGCTTTCCATCCGCGCGGCCTTGCCTATCGAGAAGCGTGCCCAGGACAAGGCGCTTACCTGAGGGGCTAAGACGCGCGTGATATCCTTCTCTCTCCCTCCTTCTTTCCCCGTATTTCTGAAACACGCGCGCGACTCAATAACTCCGCATTGCTCCCTGTTAAGAGCACTCCTTCCTCAATCATGTTTTCCCCCATCGTATCGGTCGATGCGATCACCAAAGCATCCAGGTCATCGTCGAAGTCAGAAGCGTTGTTTCTACTGGTACCGTCCCCGGGGTCAACCTCGAGCCTTTCAAGAATTTTTCGTCTGTATCATTTATTCTCGCTTCCCTAGAACAAGCGACAGCAACAAAAACAACAAAGGAAACGCCACTTTTTGTAGTTCGTTAGCAGCCGGCTCCAGGAAAATGTCAACTGGACCGTACTGAAGTCTTCGCGGTCGCGTGCCTCGGCCAGAGATCTCGTCTGTGCCTTCTCGCTTGTCGGGACGGCCTACGCACCCACTCAGCGATCCAAAATGACCTGTAGTTCTGAAACAGGGGTCAGAAAGAAGAGGATAGCTCGACAGGCTCCATGATAGGCCGCTACCCTACCCGCTTGCCGCCCTAAGGATTCCTGACGAAGCACAGCTTACTAACCAAATATTAATAATAAAGCGTTCTGCGAGCGTGCACGAGCCTCAGAAGCAAGTTAGAACGACGTGCACTTAGCACACGCGGGGCACTGGATCGCCAAGTGGAGCATCGACAAAGCGGGTTCCGCCAATACGCGTCGTCATCAGGACTTTTTTGCCGGTTCTAACCTCACCAATTATGGCAGCGTTTGTGCCGTACTTGGTGTTCTTTATCGCGTTGAGCATTGCCTCAGCACTGTCAGCTTCAACGCCGACGATCGCCTTCCCCTCATTGGCAACTTCCAACACGTCAATGCCCAACATTTCAGCGGCGGCCTGTATTGACTGATTAATCGGCAAAAGCTTTTCTTCGATAACGACCTCCACGCCGCTTTTACGTGCCATGTCGTTCAGGGCGCTCGCCACGCCGCCCCTCGTGGGATCCTTCATAGCTGTTATTGCAGAAGAGTCAACTTCGAGTGCAGCCTTGACGGTTTGCCAAATGGGGGCGACATCTGAGCGCAGCTCCGTGCGAAAGTGGAAATCCTCCCGCTTGGCAAGCACCGCAATGCCGTGATCGCCGATCGTGCCTGTGATGATAAGCTTATTCCCAGGTTTCAGACCGCAGTCCCGCACTGGCTTCCCAACACAACCGATCCCCGCCGTGTTGATGATTATCTTATCAAGCGCGCCCTTCTCCACGACTTTAGTATCACCGGTCACGATCGCCGTGTCAACCTCCTGGGTCGCCTCGTCCATCGACGCAACAATCCGGCGCAAATCGCTGATCGCGAACCCGTCCTCCATGACGATCGCACTCGTCAGCGCGAGCGGCGCCGCGCCCATCATCGCCAGGTCGTTGACCGTCCCGGATATCGACAGCCGTCCGATGTCCCCCCCAGGAAAGAAGATCGGCTTGACCACGTGGGTGTCTGTCGTAAGCACGAGGTAGCCACCTTGCGCCAGCGGAATGGCAGCGCCGTCGTCCAACGATTCCAAGCCAATGCCGCCTACGTTCTTGTTCTTAATCTTCGTCAGAACGTCGGCAATGAGGGCGTTCATTATCTCGCCGCCCGCCCCATGAAGCAAGCTTACGTATTCGTCGCCCTGTCCTCCCTGTGTTTGCATAATTCAGTCGCCTCGTCGTCTAGCTCTCGTCTTCAAGCTCGACCTCAAGATTCTTAATACAGATGCCCCGTCCTGAAAGCAGCTCGTACATGCCACCGCACTTAGGACACACGTAGTCTTCGTCGCCCAACGCGCCCTCAAAGCCGCACTTGCATTTAGCGACGGCGGGAAGCGTTTCTACTCTCATTTCGACGCCCTCAAAGGGACCGCCTTCAGTAATCATTTCAAAGGAGAATTTGAGCTGCTCGGGGTTCACCATCGCGAGCTGCCCCACCTCGACGGTCACCGAGATCAGCCGTTTCACCGGTCGGCTCTCGACCGTTTCCTTCACGACGTTGACGATTTCGGTCGCGATGCCAAACTCATGCATTTTCCTGCTCGAGCTCTTCCAACTCCTTAAAAATCGCAAGCGTTTCGAGCGCAGCTTCCTTGCTTAGCTTCTCGATGGCGAAGCCTACGTGGATCAACACGTAGTCCCCCGGACGGACGTCCTCGACGAGATCCAGGCTTATCTCCTGTTCTAAACCTCCGTAATCGACCACGCCTTTGTTCCCGTCGACCTTAATAACCTCTGCAGGAATTGCAAGACACATATGGATTAACTCCTATAACAAGCAACGGTGCGAAGCCCATCGCAACACCCGGCCACAGGAAGAACCGCGCGAGCATCACATTCGTTATGTACTTTTGTCCCGCGGCCATATATAGCTTCCCTCGCCCCGTTTGGCTGTATACGCGCTAAAAGGTTTTTAAATAAAGCGCTCACTATATCCTCTGTCGAGCGACCGGCTGCAAGACGCGTGGTCCTTTTTGACTTTTTGTCCGTGTGCAAAGCGGAGATCTCCCGATATGAGCGACCCGATCGAATCAATAAAGCGCTACGAATTCAAGCGCGTTATCGAGAACCTCGAGGGAAAGAAGGGCCAAGCGACGGAACTCATCACCATCTACATTCCGCCCGACAAACAGATCTCAGATGTGACGAGTCAGCTGCGCGACGAGTACGGCCAGGCGTCGAACATCAAGTCGAAGAGCACCCGAACCAATGTACAGAGCGCGCTCTCTTCGATCATGTCGCGCCTCAAGTACTATCGCTTTCCGCCGTCAAAAGGCCTAGTGATCTTCACCGGGACGATATCGCTCGGCGGCGACAAGACGACCATGGAAACGCTCGTCGTTGAGCCGATCGAACCCATCAAATCTTATCAGTACCGCTGCGATTCGACGTTCAACCTCGAGCCCCTCAAGGAAATGCTCAAGGAAAAGGACGTCTTCGGACTCGTCGTGCTCGACCGAAACGAGGCGACAGTCGGCATTCTCGACGGCAAGCGCATCGAGCCAACGAAGCACCTTACTTCAGGGGTCCCGGGCAAACACACGAAGGGCGGACAGTCGCAGCGCCGTTTTGAGCGGCTACGGCTCATCGCCATTCACGAGTTCTACAAGCGCATCGGCGAGGCGGCGAACAACGAGTTTCTCCAACACCCTGAGCTCAAAGGCGTGCTCATCGGGGGCCCCAGCCCGACCAAAGAAGAATTCGTCGACGGGGAGTACCTCCATCACGAACTGCAACAGCAGATTCTCGGGGCGTTCGACGCCTCCTACACGGACGAGTTCGGCCTCTCCGAACTCGTCGAAAACGGCGCCGAAGTGCTGCAGGAGCTCGACTTGATGCGCGAAAAGAATGCAGTAGAGCGCTTCCTCAAGGAGCTCGTGCACGACTCCAACAAGGCGACCTATGGAGAGAAACATGTGCGAAAGGCGCTGCAGCTGGGCGCCGTCGACACCCTTCTTCTCTCAGAGGCGCTTCGCATTCAACGCGTGACCAACAGCTGTCCTCTGTGCGGATTCACGCTCGAAGAGACGATTCGCGGGATGAAAGGGGCGGGCGTGTGCCCCAAGTGTGAGGGCTCCATGGAACGGGTGCACGAGGAAGACGTCGTTGATGAGCTCATCCGCAGAGCAGGAGACACCGGAACGGCAGTGGAATTCATCTCGACCGACTTCAACGAGGGAGAGCAGCTTATGCGAGCATTCGGTGGCATCGCAGCAATTCTGCGCTTTGCGATCGACGAGCACTAAGGAGGGCCTTGTGTTTCTGACCTTCCGCAGGCACGTCGAGCAGCTGCTAGCTGAGGCGTTGGAAAAGTGCCAGTATCCTAGCGGCGACTTCGCACTTACCGTCAAGCCCGGCTATGCCGATCTGACCAGCCTTATAGCCTTTAAGCTCGCGCCCGTCCTGAGGCTGAAGCCTCATGAGATTGCGCAAAACGTTACCGAATACCTCGGCGCTGACGAGCTCATAGCGCGGGCCGAGACAGCGGGACCGTACATCAACTTCTTCGTAAGTAACGACTACCTACGTCATACGCTCAGCACCGTGCTTCAGGCGGATCGTGACTACGGCGGCATCGGCGCGAATGGGGTGGTGATTCTCGAACACACCTCAGCGAATCCTAACGGGCCCCTGCATATCGGTCACATTCGTAACTCAGTGATCGGCGACACACTGAAGCGCTGTCTGCAACAGGCAGGGTACCACGTGGAGACCCAATACTACGTCAACGATATGGGCAGACAGATCGCGCTCGTCGTCTGGGGCATTATGAACTTCACACTTACCGAGGGGAAGAAGTCAGATCACGCCACCGCCGATATCTATGTCAAGGCGAACGCCGATATGGAGCTCCACCCCACGAAGCTCGTCGAAGTCCGACAGCTTATGCAACGCTTCGAAAGCGGCGATCAAGACGTAGAGTTGCTTTTCAAGGACGCGGTCGAATTCTGCTTGCGCGGCATCAACGAGACCCTTAAAAACCTTCACGTCGCCCACGATCGGTTCGTGTGGGAGAGCGAGTTCCTCGACGACATCGACGGCATCATCGCAGAGCTGCGCAGCCACGGAGTCACCGAAAGTGACGGGTCAGCGCACGTCGATTTATCGCCGTTCGGTATCAGCAAGAACCTCGTAGTGCGGCGCTCAGACGGCACGTCGGTGTACGCAACGCGCGATATCGCCTACCACGTCTGGAAGGCGGGACGATGCAACCGCATGATCGACGTACTCGGCGCCGACCACAGGCTGACCGCCCTTCAGGTCGGCAAAGTGCTCGAACTCCTCAGCATCAAGGCTCCCGAAGTCGTGTTTTTTGAGTTCGTCTCGCTACCCGAGGGCTCAATGAGTACGCGTCGGGGCCATTTCATCAGCGCCGACGAAGTATTAGAAAAGGTGACCGAAAAAGCATACGAAGAGGTCGACAAGCGGCGCCCGACGCTGTCAGAAGAAGAAAAGCGCGAAATAGCACAAGCGGTGGGAATCGGCGCGACGCGTTATGACATGCTCCGGGTGTCGGCGGACAAGTCGATGGTCTTTGACTGGAACGAAGCCCTCGATTTCGAACGGCAGGGAGGACCGTTTCTACAGTACGCGCACGCGCGTGCGACCAGCATCCTCACAAAAACCACATTCGACAATCAGTACGAGCCAGACTTGCTGATCGATGAATACGAGGTAAAGCTCATAAAGCTGTGTGCATTGTTTCCCGCAGTGATCGAGGACGTCACGGCGAACTTCAGCGTAAGCGCGCTGGCCGCCTACGCGCGCGAGCTCGCTGAGGCGTTCAATCAGTTCTATCGGTTCATGCCCGTGCTCTCAGCAGAGCCCGCGGTGTCCCGTGCGCGACTAGCTTTGGTGACGTGTGCGCGCATCGTGTTACGAAACGTACTGAACTGTCTCGGAATCGAACCCGTAGATTCGATGTAAGCGTACAGAGAGTGGCCGTTTATGCGACGAAAGAAGGCTAGCGAGTCAGCCCCCCTGTCCTACCGCCAGACCCTGGCAAAACAGGGTTATCACGCCGTCGGCTGCGGCGGGGCAGTCAAACCCTGTCTTTGGCTAAAGAAGTCACTCCGTGACGAAGGTGTGTGCTATAAAGAGCAGTTCTACGGCATTCACGCCCACCGGTGCATTCAAATGACGCCAACACTGCGCTGCAATCAGCAATGCCTCCACTGCTGGAGGGCCATTGATCTCGACGCTGCGGGGAAGGTCGCCTTTGACGAGCCGCAAGCCCTCGTCGAAGGGTCGATAGAGGCCCAGAGGAGGCTTATCTCAGGCTACAAAGGCTCCTCGACAACGGACGTGCACAAACTGGAAGAAGCTTATAACCCGAACCAAGTGGCCATCTCACTCAGCGGCGAACCAACGCTCTACCCGTATCTGGACGAGCTTATCAAACGCTACCACGACGAACGTATGACAACCTTCGTCGTGTCAAACGGCAGTCACCCGGAGGTGCTCGAAGACGTACGCCCGACGCAACTCTATGTCTCACTGAATAGCCCGGACGAAGAGCATTTCTATGCGGTCTGCAGGCCGCAAACGCGTCGATTTGAACACTTGCTCGAGTCGCTGCGAGTTCTCGCTGATCATCCCTCGCGCACGGCGATTCGCATCACGCTCGCAAACGAGGTCAACGCTTTCGGAGAGCCGGGCTACGCGAAGCTCATCGAATTGGCCGAACCCGACTATGTCGAGGTGAAATCGTACATGCACCTTGGCTTCTCGCGAAAACGACTGCCGCGCACGGCGATGATGTCGTACGAAGACGTTATGTCGTTTGCGCACGATATCGCAGATCGAGCAGGCTACGCCGTCGCTGCGGGATCTCCCGCTAGTCGCATCGTCGTGCTTTCAAAAAGCGGGTCGACAGCGAGAATTACCGACTAGCTGTTTATTGACAACGCGCAGAATTCGCTCGCCGCCAATCAAGGGTACGTGCATATGGGAACGAAAGCCGATATCGCGAAGCTCAAGGAGAGAAAAAATCTCTATGGACTGATTAATGCGCTCAAAGACCCCGACGCGGACATTCGATCACGGGTCGCCGAAGGGCTCGGAGAGCTGAAGGACGAAGCCGCTACAGACGCCTTGATAGAGGCGCTTAACGACGATCATTGGTCAGTACGCCGGAATGCCGCCTGGGCGTTGGGAGAGATCGGCTCTGCACGAGCTGTTCTGTACCTCATAGGCGCCTTCAAAAAAACCTGGGGCGGCATCGACGCGTATTGTGCCGAGGCGCTGGTGAAAATCGGCCGGCCAGCCGTCAAGCCATTACTGCGGGTCATTGATGGCCCAGACTTGAACACGCGTTACTGGTCAATCGAGGCTCTTGGGCAGATCGGCGATGCGCGTGCTATGGAGCCTCTGATAGCACTGCTTTCCGACCAAGACGCAATCATCCGATACAGTTCAACTAAAGCCCTTGGGGCGATCGCTGATAGCAAAGCGTTCGATGCATTGACCAAATCGCTGCAAGATCCGAGTGACATGGTGAAGCGGCGGGCTCAAAAGTCACTACGCAAATTGGTGTCGCAGGAATCCGCACAGAAGATCGACCTACAGACTGGAAAGCTGATCAAATTGATTGCCGTAATAGAAAATGACGACGGGACGATCAAAAACATAGAAATCGACGTGAAGTCGCCGACAGAAAACACGACGCACGAGTAAATGGGCGACCCACAGCTTTTTTCCTCCCCGCGATTTTTAGCCTGAAACATCGACGTGACGCCGATCCTAGCGCCGCCGGGCCGGAGGTAAGCATTTATACCAGGATGACGTGGTAGGAATTTGAACCAGTCGAGCTATCCTAAAACGAGCGCTGCGTCATTTTGGCGAGCGATCAGTAAGCGACACACTGTTCAGAATTGGCATTGCTATGGCTCACGTGCCCCTTTTTATCGACCTAAGAGACAAGTGCATCGTCATATTCGGCGGTGGACACGTCGGCGAGAGGAAGGCCAAGATGTTTTGCGCCTACGGGCTAACCAAAGTGGTGAGCACGAGCTTCACCGCTGAATTGATGAAGATGGCAGACAGTGGGCTCGTCGATGCGATCGTCGACGATCTAAAAGACGTCAAAAAGTACCTCGACGGCGCGTTCATCGTCGTTCCTGCGACCAACAACCGCGCGCTCAACGGGTTGATAGCCGATCAGGCAAAGGCTATGAACATCCTCGTAAACCAGGTTGACGAGATCGGCGAGGTCATCGTTCCGTCGGTCATCCACAAAGACGACATCCACATCGGGATCTCGACGATGGGCAAAAGTCCCGCGGCAGCCCGATTTCTGAGGCTGCGCATCGAGGAGCTCATCGAGAACGTCGCCCTCATGGTGACGCTCCAAAACGAGCTGCGAAGCATTCTAAAAAAGGAGATTGACAGCCAGCTTGAGCGAAGGCACATCCTTGAGTCAATCATCAATGACCACGGCGTGTGGATAGCACTGGCGCGCAGCTACGACGCGGGGCTCCACGCAGCACTTGAAATTGTGGAACACGAGCGAATGAAGCCGCGCGCCACGACATAAGGGGTTCTCACGTGAATGGGATTATCAACCTCTCAATCTCGCACAAATGGGCAAGCCTGAACGATCTCGAGTGCGCCCGCATCGACAATCTAGAAGACGCGTTGCGGGCAATGCGTTCAGCAGACGGTGTTCGTGAGTGTGCCATCGTGCAGACGTGCAACCGGATTGAGCTCTACCTCGACGTCAGCAGCGAGTTCGACGTCCCTGCTTTCACCAGACGTTTCTTCCCGTCCGTACCCCACGAGCTCATCGCCCACTATGAGTCACGCGAGTCGCTCCGACACCTGATGCGCCTGGCATCGGGCCTCGATTCGATGATCGTCGGTGAGGACCAAATACTCGGTCAGCTTAAGGATGCGGTGGAAACCGCGAGCAAAGAGCGAACGCTGGGACCAGAGCTGGGCTTGGCATTTTCCAAGGCCATCAAGGCCGGCAAGCGCGTGCGTACCGAGACGCAGATCAACCGCGGTTCAGTCTCCGTCGGCTCTGCCGCCGTCGACCTGGCGGAACGACTCATGGACACCCTCGACGACAAGTCGATTCTGAGCATCGGGGCCGGTGAGCTAGGAACACTCGTGGCGGTCGCCCTCGCCGAACGAAAACTGAAAGCGATGTTCATGTCCAACAGAACCTTTCGACGGGCTCAAACCCTCGCCAAGCAGCTTGGCGGAACAGCGATACGATTTGACACAATAGACGATTACCTGTGCGAAGCGGACCTCGTCATAAGCGCGACGGCTGCGCCACACTACATATTGACGCATGATCAGATCAGACGCGCAATGCAGCGGCGAAACGGCCGCTCGCTCGTCATCATCGACATCGCCAACCCGCGCGACGTCGAAGAGGCCACAGCGACGATCGACAACGTTGAGCTGCACAACATAGACGACCTCCGGAGAATCACTGAGGAAAACCTCAAAAAACGGCGTTCTGAGATCGGAAAGGTGGTCGCGATCATCAATCAGGAGTTAAACCTTCTCGAAGAGCAGTATAAGAAAGCTCGCGCGAATGAGCTGATCGCAGCCCTGTATCAGAGCGCAGAGGAGCTCAGGATTCGCGAACTGGAAAAAGCGCGCAAACGCATGCAAAGCGCGGATGACTTGCGCAGCTATCAACAGATCCTAGACGATCTCACCGCTTCGATCGTCAACAAGCTGCTATTCGAGCTGACCGCTTCGCTGCGAGAGGCGGCGGCTCACGACGATGATGACCTGATGCGCTCGGCGCACAAGCTCTTCAAACGCGAGGCTGATTAACGTGGCAGGCCGACCCGCACGGCTCCGAAAAAAGGGCATCAGCACACTGATTCGAGAGACGTCACTGCACCCGCACGACTTGATTTGCCCACTATTTGTCGATGAGAATCTGCGAGCGCCGGTCTCGATTCCCTCGCTGCCGGGGTTTTCTCGTCACACCGTTGAAACTGCCATACTTGAAGTCGAGGAGGTCACGACGCTGGGCATCCCCGCCGTGATCGTGTTCGGGGTGCCGCGCCACAAAGACGAAACGGGGAGCTCAGCGCTCAGCGGCATCGTGCAAGATACCATAAGCGCGATAAAGGCGAACGTTCCAAAAGCCACGGTTATCGCCGACACGTGCCTGTGCGAGTACACGAGCCACGGACACTGCGGCATCGTCGATGAAGCGGGCACCATCCGCCGCGATCCGACCCTAAAGATGCTCCAACGGGTCGCGACATCGTACGCGCGCGCGGGAGTCGACATCATCGCGCCATCGGGCATGATCGACGGCATGGTCGGTGCGATACGAACGAAGCTCGACGAAGAAGGGTTTGACACGGTCGCCCTCATGCCGTACGCCGCGAAATACTGTTCGAGCTTCTATGCGCCGTTCCGGGATGCCGTGGACTCGGGGTGCGCGTTCGGAGATCGCTCAGCACATCAAATGGACCCTGCCAACGCCAACGAAGCGGTACGTGAGGTGCGTTTGGACCTGGAGGAGGGTGCCGATATCATTATGATCAAACCGGCACTGCCTTATCTGGATATCGTCTACCGGATTAAGCAAACCTTCGGCGTTCCGGTCGCGGCGTACAGCGTCAGTGGGGAATACGCAATGCTGCGGTCGGCGATAGACAACGGCCATTTGACGGATGAAGCTATCTACGAGACGCTCCTTTCAATAAAGCGCGCCGGAGCCGATATGATCGTAACGTATTTTGCCAAAGAAGCGGCAAAGAGACTGGCCTCACGGTGAGGGAGCATACCCATGCGAACAGACGAGTCTGCGAAGCTGTATAAAAAAGCCCGAAAGGTGATGCCTGGCGGCGTTTCAAGCCCGGTCCGGGCGATTGACCCGTATCCGTTCTACGTCGAGAAGGCGAGCGATTCTCGGATATGGGACGTCGACGGCAACCTGTACATTGATTATTGCATGGGCTACGGCCCACTCATCCTTGGCCACGCTCACCCAGCAGTATACGCGGCGGTGGCCGAACAACTGAAGTCGGGGTGGGACTATGGCACCCCTGTCAAGGCTGAGATTGACCTCGCGGAGCGCATTCAAGCGGATTTCCCGTCAATGGAGATGCTTCGGTTCGTATCGACGGGAACCGAGGCCACGATGAGCGCGATTCGCACCGCCCGTGGGTTTACAGGAAAAGACACCATCGTAAAGGTCGAGGGAGGCTACCACGGCGCGCACGACGCGGTGCTTGTGAAGCCAGGATCAGCCGCCATCTCGGCGGCGAGCTCGTTGGGGGTTCCCGCAGCGGCGGTGGAACACACCGTGCAAGTGCCGTTCAACAACGTTGAAGCCCTTTCAGGCGCTTTAGAAAAAAATGACGCAGCATGTCTTATCATTGAACCGGTGATGGGCAACATCGGACCAGTAGTGCCCGAAGAGACCTACTTGTCTGACGTGCGAAAAGTCACCGAAGAGAACGAAACGCTGCTGATATTTGACGAAGTGATCACCGGCTTTCGGCTGTGTATCGGCGGGGCACAGTGCCTTTACGGGGTCACTCCTGACCTGACCACCCTCGGAAAAATCGCCGGCGGAGGATTTCCGATGGGGGTTTTTGGCGGTACAAGGGAGATCATGGAATATGTCGCCCCGTCGGGAGGCGTATTCAACGCGGGGACGTTCAGCGGACATCCCGTTTCACTTGCCGCGGGCCTAGCGACGCTTAGCGTGTTAAACGAGGAGGGTTATCGACGCGTCAACGGCTTGGGGGACCTGCTTAGACGGATGCTTGTCGACCTCCTCGAAGAGCTCGACGTTCGTATCGCGGTGCAGGGGATAGGGACAATGTTCCAGGTCTTTTTCACCGAAAAACCGGTCAGGAATTATCGGGACGCGCTGACCTGCGATACCAGCCTGTACAAGAAATTCAGCGCGTATATGCGCGACGAAGGAATCTTCTTGGCTCCGTCGCAATATGAGACCAACTTTATCTCATTGGCACACTCAAACGAAGATCTGGAATACACCATCCGCGCGAGCGCAAACGCGTTCGAACGGCTTTACAGCCTTGACGTCGACACCCCAGGGTACTAGCACGCAGTGGCGACTGCGAACAACGAATAGAGAGTGATCAACATACTGCGTATCGGCACCCGAGGCAGCAAACTCGCATTGATTCAGGCAGAGACCGTTAAGAGCTTGCTAGCAAAAAACGGTGTGGAGAGCGAGCTTGTCATCGTAACAACAAGCGGCGACAGCTTCACCGACAAGCCCTTCCGCGAGGCCGGCATTGGGGCGTTTGTGCGCGAGATCGACGACCGTATGCTCACTGGCGACATCGACGTGGCGGTGCACAGTATGAAAGACGTGCCAACGAAACGGCCGCAGGAGATACGCGTGTGTGCCGTGCTGCCGCGTGCTTCACCGTATGACGTTCTTATATTTGAACGTCCACTGCGTGACGGAGCGGTCATAGGCACCTCGAGCTTGAGACGGCACGCTCAATTGGCGCGCTACTTTCCGCAGTACGTTCGCAGACAAATTCGAGGCAATGTGGACACGCGAATGCGAAGACTGAGAGCGAGCGAGTTTAGCGGGATCGTTCTCGCGGAAGCTGGGCTCGAGCGTTTAGGCGTGCGCATCAACCAGAAGCGCTTGCCGTTCGTGCCCTCACCGAATCAAGGAATAATTGCCATAATGGCGAGCGAGGAGATCCAAGAGTATGAGGCCGTCTCTGCACTCAATGACGGAACCACGCTCGTCGAAGCGATGGTCGAGCGCATCATCATGGAGACTCTGGGCGGCGGATGTTTGGTCCCCCTCGGCGTCTTCGCGCAACTCCAAGGCGACTCGGTCAGCGTCACCGCCGAGGTGCTCTCCCTTGATGGGCAGCGAGCGGCCCGCCTCGCCGATCACATATCCGTAGAGAACTACGACCACGATTCACGAGCATTCGCACTCAAAATAAAAGAAAACGGAGGTGAGATGTTGATTGCAGAAGCCATCGCAACTGGCTTCAGCGCTTAGCTGACCTGTGACCCCGACACGCCGCAGCAAAGGAAAGGTCTTTCTGGTAGGCGCGGGCCCGGGTGATCCGGACCTGCTGACACGAAAAGCAGAGCGCGTGATCAAAGACGCCAACGTGGTGTTGTACGACAAACTCGTCGACGACCGCATCGTCGCGCTCGTTCCCCACGGGACGGAGCTCCTGGATGTCGGAAAGGATCCAGACCGCCACAAGGTGCCGCAGCACAAGATAAACGAGCTGCTTGTCAGCTACGCTCGTCAAGGGAAGACCGTCGTGCGGCTCAAAGGAGGCGATCCTTTCGTGTTTGGTCGGGGCGGAGAAGAGGCAGAGGAACTCGTGACCCACGGCGTCGACGTGGAGGTGGTGCCCGGCATTTCATCGGCGGTCGCCGTTCCTGCATATGCCGGTATACCGGTCACGCACCGAGACTACGCCTCAAGCGTCACCATTATTACGGGTCACGAGGCGGCGGGCAATCGGTTGCAGTGGGAAGTCCTCGCACAGCTTGATGGCACCCTCGTCGTACTGATGGGCGTGGGCACGCTCGCAGAAAACGTCTCGAACCTGGTCGCGCGTGGGAAGGACGTGCAAACGCCTGCTGCAATCATAGCACAGGGCACGACGCCACGCCAGAAAGTTGTCGTCGGGACTCTCAGCGACATCACACGCAAGGCCACAGATGCCGACTTAAAAGCCCCAGCGGTGCTGATCATCGGCGACGTGGTCAAACTCAAACACATCCTACAGCCAAGCGATGAAGACGCTAGCAATCATTCGACCTGACAAGCAACTTGAGGATTCGAAGAAAGTTGTCGAATCCTGTGGGTACGACGTGCTCGCGACCACAATGGTCGACATCGTGCCTATACGAGACTTACTCTGGCCTACGTTCTTGGACGAACTCAACACGGGCTGCGTCGACTACGTTGTGATTACGAGCGCAAACGGCGCGCGTACCTGCGCGGAACTCAGATTGAATGCGGCAAGTTTTCCGTCTTCAACGCTAGTAGTGGCCATAGGTCCCAAGACGAGGAGCGCATTGCTCAAAGCACATTTCCGCGTCGACCTGATGCCGTCAGAGTATAGCTCACGCGGCATCGTTCAAATGCTGAGCGATGTTGCGCGCAAGAACATATGGGTCTTGCGCAGCGCTTTTGGCAGCTCCGAACTAACGGAAGGGCTTCAGAACAGCGGTGCCACCGTAAACGAGATCGTCCTGTACACCCTGAAAAAACTCTGTGGCCAGCAGCAATGTGACTTCATACGCGAGCTGGTAAAAAGCGACGTCGCCGGCGTTCTCTTTACGAGCGCCATGACGGTGCGCGCCCTGTTCGAATGCGCCGACCGAATAGGAATGAAAGAACACCTCATCGAGAGACTTGCGAATCGGGTTGTCGGCGCCATCGGAAGGTCGACAGCAGAAGCACTCGGTAGTTACCAGGTGCGCGTAGACGTCATCCCGAGCAACGCGACATTCCGAAAGCTCGTTTCAACGGTTCACGCGACCCTGACTGATAGCGCGCAACAATAAATCAGAGGAGGCTCTGTGGACATACTCTTGGCCGAATATGCCAGCGCGATGCTTCCCGCTCTCGCTGAAGCGGGGCGAGCCATGCTCGAAACGCTGAAAGGAGGCTTTCAACGCAGCGGACACGTCGTGCACGTGCCGCAACTTTGCACAGGCGACGATGACACTTTTTGCAGCCAGGTGGAGCAGCTAGCACGATCCTGTGACGCAGGGATGATTATCGCACCCGACAACGTCCTATACGATTTCACCGCGCTTGTGGAACAGCACACCACGAATCTCGGGTGTCCAGCGGAGGCGGTGAGGAGAGCGGCCGACAAACTCAGCGCGTCTATCGCGCTTTCGGAAGGATCACTAACCGTTCCCGAAATAAGCCCTCCGACAGGCCCGTACGTTCTGAAGCCACGCTACGGCTGCGGCGCGGATGGGATCAGGGTCGTGGAAACGTTCGAGGCTAACGGCGTGGACGAGAACACGCTTGTTTCGAAGTTCTTGACGGGAGACCACATAAGCGTAAGCCTCATCATTGGCAGGACAGCACTTCCGCTATCGATCAACAAGCAGCACCTTCGCATAGATGACGCGATCCATTACGTCGGGAACACGACGCCGTACGCAGTCCCTAACGCCAACAACGTTATTAATCAAGCGGTCAGAGCCGCACAGCTGCTGGGGTGCGAAGGGTACGTCGGCGTCGACATCGTGCTTCAGCCCGACGGCGTCGTTAACATCGTCGACGTGAACCCACGCCCGACGACAGCTATTGTTAGTGTCGATAAAGTGATAGGCAACGTTGCCGATTTGATTCTCAAAGCGCGATTAGGGCAAGAATTACCGACGCTTCTGACACCACACGGCACACACACCTTCCGAACCAACTGCGGAACCATCTAGCCCCGCTTGAACACCAAAATGGCGCTAAGCGATACGATTGGAATCGACATCGGGGGAGCAAATACAAAAGTAGCCTCCGCCAGCGGGAAGGCGAGAAGCTTTTACCTGCCACTGTGGCGGGACAACGACCTCGCCGGCGAGTTGCGACGCATAAGGGAAGAGTTTCAGCCGAAACAAATCGGCGTCGTGATCACAGGAGAGCTCGCCGACGCGTTCAAGAGTAAGAAGGAAGGGATCTGCTCGATCGCGTCTGCGGTCGACTCAGTTTTCGCGAGGCCGTGTTATCTGAACGTTCGCGGTCAGTTTACGCGGCAAATCGCTGAGAGCGAGGCCCCCTTGTACGCCGCCGCAAACTGGACGGCTTCAGCCGCTTTTGTTTCACGGCGAGTCACCGACTGCATATTCGTGGATCTAGGGAGCACGACGTGCGACGTGATTCCCATACGCGACGGAAGACCCGCCGCCATGACAACGGACTTTGCACGGCTGCGAGAACGTGAGCTTATCTACACCGGAGCGCTCAGAACCAATATCGCGACCATTTTGCGGTTCGTAACCCTCAATGGGGAGAAGTATTGGCTGGCTTCCGAACTATTCGCGATTGCCGCCGACGTCCATCGCGTTCTCGGTAACATTAGCGCCGAGGATTACGCGTGCGAGACGCCGGATGCCCGGCCGCGCGATCTGGAGGCCTGTTATCGAAGAATCGCTAGAGTCCTACTTTGTGACGTGGATGAGCTTGGCCGTAAGAACGCTCGCGACGTTGCCCGACAGGTCGAGCGCGCCCAGATCGATGAGCTTGCTCAAGCCCTCGCTTTTCAAGCACGGAAACACGACTTAAACACAGTCGTGGGCGTGGGCCTCGGAGAGTTTCTCATAGCTAAAGCCGCTTCAAAAGTGAGAATTGAGTGCCACTTGCTCTCACAGCAGTACGGCAAAGAGCTTTCAAAAGTGTTCCCGGCGTTTGCGGTAGCTAACCTGGCGCACGACGCGTTTAAGCGGTAATCGACTTATTGCCTCTGAACACCCGCGCGACGAGGAAAGGCTTGCACAAACGTCACAGGCTCCTGCATCGACAATCTGAGATTTTGTTGCGTGCGTAGCTGCAGGGAGAGCCGGCTATGTGTTCGAAGCGTTGGTCGCCTCCACCAAACTGTGACACGCAAATGTGTTCACGCGACCTTATACTGCTTTTTCGCGCAGGATGGAGCAGGAGGCAATAGACATGGGGACGAAGAATTCGGGGTGCTATTACGGGGTCCACATTGGCTGCCTTAACACCGCGCGCGACCCCCACTGCCGCAGGTGCGCACAACGCTTGACAAACGCGGTAAATTACGTGCTGTATTCGGGCGTGAACGGCACCGATGCGTGGCGCACATGTACAGCGCCTTACGCTGGCGGCGCTGCAGAGGCGCGCGAAGAAAAAATGGCGAGCATACATTTTGCGGGGGATCACGATGTATGGTGAGATGCAGAGTTACCGCACGAGTAATGGGGCCTATAGCATCAATGCAGAAACCTGCACAAAGCTGCTAAGTGAGTTCGGGCTGGGTGAGAAGGAAGCACAGCTCTACGTGCATTTGCTCAAGTACGGACCGAAGCGTGCTGGCGACCTCGCGCGATCTCTCAAAACGTATCGCCTGCAGGTTTATCGAAAACTTGCAAGCCTCGCCGATAAGACCATGGTGACCGCAAAGAGGGAGAGCCCGTCTGTCTATACCGCGATGAACTTAGACGATGCGCTCGATGCCGTGCTTCTCCCCCGCCAACGCGAGCTTCGTCGAATGAAGCGAATAAAGAGGGAGCTCATCGCGCTCGCGAATAGCACGCAATTCCGTACCTCAGACGAAACCCCCTCATCTAAGGCTCTCGCACTCGACAATGAGCTAGCGCTCACAAACCTGCTGACCAAGTTCGGGCTCGGTGAGAAGGAGGCGCAGCTCTACGTGCACTTGCTCAAGTACGGACCGAAGCGTGCTGGCGACCTCGCACGATCTCTCAAGACGTACCGTGAGGACGCCTATCGCCGATGCGCAAGATTGATCAACGTAGGCATGGTCGTAAAAAACGCGGGGGATTCGACGTGCTACGCGCCTGTAGACCTTAATGATGCGCTCGACGCTGCGCTCACGTCCCGGCGCTGCGAGCTGCATAGGTTGCAGAGGGTCAAGGATGAGCTTGCGGGGGACGCAAACGGAGCACTCAGCCACGGAGCAAACAACGCCCACGCGTTCAAGATGCTGAAAATCGTCGGCGAACTTGTTGCTGCCATCTCGCAGCTCATCAACTCGGCAGAGACGTCTCTTGTCTTCGTTGCCCATCCTCGATTCAACCTCATCACGATGGGGGGGTTCCTAGATCATCTCAAATGCGCGGTAGGCCGGGACGTGCTTGTCCGCGGCGTGCTCGATATTTCGCTTCAGAACCTTTCTGCAGGACGCGAGTACTTGGAAGGTGGCATTGAACTGCGGCATACAAACCCATACCCGAGGGTGACGCTAGTAGTGGCCGATGGCAAGCGAAGCATCAGCCTCATTCACGCCGCTCTAAAGGCCGCCCTTTCGCTCGACGAAAATGTTGCGGCGCTATGGAGCGATAGCGTTGCGCAAGCGGAATTCCTCATGAGCGCGTTTGAGATGGCTTGGGAGCAGGCGTCTGGCGCAGAAGAGCGCATAGACGCGCTGCTGCAGCAAGAGCACCGGTCATTAGAGTCCGTCGCAACCTCGAATTAAAGCGTTTCAGTTTGGCATAGACCTCGCCTGAGCAAGGGCCTTCTCTCACTCTAGAATTAGGCACTTTGTAGAAAGGCACTTTGTAGAAAACATACCGCATTGTACGACCTGCATTACAGATCTAACAGGTTCTTGCCCCCCCAAAGCGCATCCAAGCGACTTGCGACGCATTAGGAGGCACAGTTTTATAAGCTCGAGGACGTTATGTGATAATAATGGCCAAGGGGATCATTATTGAAAGTGTTAAGGACGCCTTAGCCGCAGGTTCAAACATACTAGAATCTGCGGAAAAGGAAGTCGTGTGGCTTCTAGAACCCGCTATGTTGGCCCTCTCCTTTCAATTCGGTATACCAAGCAAGTCCAAAATGCTGATAGAAAAAGGCGGACGCGTGCGAGGGATCACCAAAATTTCAGGAAGCTCCCTTGATGTCACGCGCAGACTCTTGGATAACGGCGAAGAAGTGCGCCACATCGATCAGTACCAGGGAGCGTTTATGCTTGTCGCAGATAAAAAAGAAAGCATCAGTTCGATCAACGTGAGTATGGAGGATGTCTCGCTTGACGATCCGCTAGTGGCGTTTTGGACTGATGACCAAGCCTACGCCGATTTTCTCATCGCCACGTTTGAGGCAGCATGGAACGAAGCAGTCGATGCGGAAAAGCGGGTACGAGAACTGTAGAACGCACGGCTTTCGTTTGTTTAGCCGGCAGTTGCCGCTAAGGGGTTAATTTGAGACGTTGATAGTCTATCTGCCGTCTGACGCAGAATGTTGTAATTATGGACAACGAGACAACATTCGTCACGCGCCTCATTGGCTTCGGGCTCAGTGAAAAAGAAGCACAGTTCTATCTGCATTTACTGAAGTACAGCTCCAAGACCCCCTCTCCGCTCGCGAAATCCCTGAAGACGTACCGCGAGGACGTGCACCGTACGCTCACCGGTCTCATCGAGAAAGGCATGGTCCGTCCGTCGCTCGATTCACCGACAATCTACGCCGCGGTTGACCTCGATACCGCGCTTAACGCCATAGTCAAAAAACAGGAGAGCGAACTGCGCGAGATGGAGGCGCGAAAGCAGGAGCTGCAGGAACTGGCAAAGCAACAGCGATTTCGGCCTTCGGACGAAGTGAGCACCTTCAAGCTTATTAGGAGCGTTAAGGAAATGGTCACTACCACTAAGACTCTCGTTTCCTCCGCAAAGCGAGGATTTGTGTACGTGGTTCCAGCCGAAACGCTGATCATAACCTCGTTGTTTGGCATTAACACGGAAGCGAAAAAACTCAAAGAGCTAGGTGGGTATACAAAGGGCATAACTGATATTGCGTACGCAGATATAGCACCAGCTCAAGAAGTTCTGGACATTGGGGAAGACTTGCGCCACTACCCGCACTACGGGGGGATATATTTCGCAGTCGTCGACAAAAAGCACTGTGTTAGCGCGATCAACGTAAATATCAAGCGTATCTCGCTCAATGAGCCCATTTCAATGATTTGGACCGATGACTCGACCTACGCTGATTATCTCAGCTCCACCTTTGAAATGTTGTGGGAGCAGTCCGTTCCGGCAGCCGAACGGATTCAAGAGCTGTTGAAACGAGGCCCTCCTCAGACATAAGCGCACGGGCGACAAATGTGATGAGCCTCGTTAGCCATTGAGTGACTGCCCGTTAATCGGTGTTGTGCTTCGTGACATAGATGATGTCACGCGGCTTTATAAACTCGAAAGTTCTTTTTTTGAGCAATGGCTAAGAGAACAATCATAGAAAGCGTCAAAGACGCTATAGCTGTGGCTTCAACGATCGTAGAATCTGCAGAAAAGGAGATCTTGTGGCTTCTCCCACCTGCTATGTTGATCTTCTCTGGTCAATTTAGTTTGACCGAGAAGTCAAAGATGCTGATAGAAAAAGGCGGACGCATACGGGGGATCACTGAGATTTCAGCACCCTACTTTGATGTCGTGCGCGAACACTTGAACATTGGCGACGAAGTGCGCCACATCGATCAGTACCAGGGAGCGTTCATGCTTGTCGGAGACAAAAAAGAAAGTATTAGTTCGATCAATGTCAATACCGAGGATCTCTCGCTTGATGATCCCATTGTAGCGTTCTGGACTGATGACCCGTCCTATGCCGAGTACCTCATCTCCACCTTTGAAGCCGTGTGGAACGAAGCAGTCGATGCAGAAAAGCGGCTCCGAGAACCATAGAAAACGTCCTTCGCTTTTCTAGGCACAGTCGCTACTCAAGCGCTTGTTCGTCTGCACATATTGATAGCAACGTCTGTTACCATACGCTGTAAAATTTTTGTGGTCATGGATAACAAGGCAGTGTTCGTGACTCGCCTCGTTGGTTTTGGACTTAGTGAACAAGAGGCGAGAACCTATCTGCAACTGCTCAGTTTGGCCCTAAGACTCCCTCTCCGCTCGCGCGTCGCTGAAGACGTATGTAGCAATTAAGGTAGCGGCATTTGATCACATATGGTTCCACTTTTCCGTCGACCCTCGCGCACTAGTTTCCTTCGACCAGCACTCACTCGCCCTTTGAAGCCGCCGGGAGGGGGGCTAATCGGGCATTGTGGCTCAGCGAAGATCGCTGCAAGTGCTCGCGTGGAGTTTAGCAGTGGATAGAGCGGGCCTGGTCTCGAAGTTTGGCACAGCCCGTATTTCACTACAGATTCAAAGATACTAACGAAGCAACGGAATATGAAAAGACATAAATCTCTCATTGAGGCTTGTCTCTGCGAAGGACGTTTTCAACGGAGCCAGTAGCCGAGGCAGAGATGGCCTTTGTTCGTCTACATGTAATCTAAGCAACGGGCAGAACGCGTGCTCTCTACATAACGATATACCTGTAGAGCCTCACAAGCGGGGGTGAAAGAATCAAGGACGAGTATGATGTCATTGTCGTTGGGGCAGGTCCAGGGGGAGCCGTCGCAGCGCGCACCGCTGCTGAAGAGTGCGACGTGCTCATGATTGAGAAACGTCAGGAGATCGGTACGCCAGTGCGCTGCGCAGAGGGAGTCCTTAAAAGTGAGTTAGTAAAATTCGTCCACCCCGACAGGACGTGGATATCGAGCTATATCCAGGGGTACCGGATCTTCGCTCCTGATGGCACGACGCTTGAAGTCTCGTCTAAGACGATGGGAATTGAAGGTGAACTTGCCTACATCCTTGAACGCAAGATCTTCGATCGCAAGCTCGCGAAAGACGCGGCGCGAGCCGGTGCGGACGTCTTGGTGCGAACCCGCGCTACTGGACTTATAATGGAAGATGGGGTGGTAAAGGGCGTCAAGATCAGGAGACTAGGAGAGAATCTCGAGGTGCGCTCAAAGGTTGTGATAGGTGCGGATGGCGTGGAGTCGCAGGTCGGCCGCTGGGCTGGGATAAATACCGCGCTCAAGCTTAAAGACGCTGGAAGCGGTGCCCAGTACTTAATGGCTGATATTGAAGTGGAAGAAGATTTTTGTGACGTCTATGTCGGCTCGCAAGCCGCAGGAGGCTATGCATGGGTTTTTCCTAAGGGTGAGAAACTCGCAAACGTGGGCGTAGGTATGCCGGCCAGCATGTTAGGCGGAAGGAGAGCAATCGAGTACCTTAACATGTTCGTCTTGAAAAAATTCCCCGAGGGACAGCAGCTTGGAGTAATCATGGGAAGCGGCCCGTGCAGCGATGCACTTAAAACCGCCGTAAGCAACGGACTGATGCTGGTAGGTGACGCCGCACATCACTGCGATCCCCTTAGCGGTGGGGGTATTACGAACGCAATGGAAGGCGGAAAGATCGCAGGCGAAGTTGCGAGTAAAGCGGTGCAACAACGAGACGCTTCTGTTCGAGTACTTAAGGAATACGAATATAAGCGACGTGGATCGCTTTTCGGCAAACTGCAAAAGCACAATTACAGAATTAAGGAGTTCATAGTTACCTTGTCTGATAAGGAGCTGAACAAGCTTGTAAGGTCGTTGAAAGGCATAAAACCTCGAGAGATTAACTATATTAGCGTCGCAATGCGGCTAATTGCAGCAAATCCCAAGGTTCTGTTTGTAATGCGGGATCTAGCGTGTTTGAAAGAACTGGCAGACGTGCTCATGGAGAAAGATTAATGGCTCTTCGGGTGCCAACCAACGCGCGACTACTTTATCGCCTAGTTTTGATACGGAGAAAGAACGAGTACACAAAGCGAGGGCACTATTAGAAGCCTCATTCGATGACCTTCTCAAGCATTCTGAACCGGCGACTTACTACTTAATATCCGCCCTCCTCCTTCAAGATATCGAGCAAAAGCAAGCCGATGCGGAAATGAGATGTAACAGCTAGTCATGGATGCTCCCGTCACAGGTCTTGGACCTGCCGCAACCTGATTGTGGACGCAATAGATCTTCTTTTGTATTCGCAGCGAAGATCATAACACCCTTTTTTTCAACCACTGCTCTTAGGTATATAGTTATAGGAGATGCGCTCGAGGGGCCAGCGATCGTGGTCTATGCTAATCGGCCCCATATTGCTTATTTTCGCACGCGCTTAGGACTTATTTGCAGGAAGAAAGCTACCCAAGCAACAGATCGTTAATCTGCAGTCTTTCAAGCCACCTTGCACTCACGCGGTCAATCTCTAAGTAAACGCTGCATGTTGACAAACGCCGCGTAACGAGTGCCAGCAGGCATTTTTGGGTGATAGTAACGTTTATGTACGGCCCCTCTTATCTTCTTATGATGGACAACGAGGCCGAGTTTATTGCTCGCCTTATAGGCTTCGGACTGAGCGAAAAAGAAGCACGAGCGTATCTCCATCTGTTGAAGTACGGTCCTAAGACGCCCTCACCCCTCGCGAAATCGCTAAAGACATATCGTGAAGACGTGCACCGGACACTTACCGGTCTTATGGATAAGGGCATGGTGCGCCCCTCGCTCGACTCACCAACAGTCTACGCGGCCGTAGACCTCGACTCGGCCCTTCAAGCTGCAGTGAACAAGCAGGAGAGCGAGCTGCGCGAGATGGAGGCGCGAAAGCGGGAGCTTCAGGAGCTTTCGCAACAACAGCGTTTTCGGCCGTCCGACGATGTAAAGACTTTTAAGATCATCAAAAACGTAAAGGAACTTATCTCTGTCGGAATCGCTTCCACAACCTCAGGTCAAGAGGAAGTGCTAGTAGTTAGTCCGCCGGAGATCATGACTATTGCTTCCTTGTTCGGTGTAACTGACGAAGTGAGCAACCTAATAGAGCGCGGAGCGACTTTTAGGCTTGTAACCGATATTGCCTATTCGGCAATTCAAAATATCGAAGAAGCTCTAAGCATCGGCGAGGACATCCGCCACTATGGCAAGTACGGAGGGATCTTTTTTGCGGTGCTGGATCGAAGAATTTGCTTTCAGGGGATAAACATTGATGTCAGTCGTATCTCGCTCAATGAGCCCCTTGCAGTGATCTGGAGCGATGATCCCACCTACGCGAAATACCTTATAGAGACCTTCGAAATGATATGGCAACAGGCAATTCCTGCGGCAGAACGAATCCAGCAACTGCAAGAACAAGGCCCGCAGCTTATTTAAGAGCAAGTTACATAGCAAGCTCCTTTTTTGCTTTAACCGAGATGGTCCGCAGAGCGATAATAAGCTGCGTCAAGAACCAGAATTTTCGCAGCTCTTGACAATCGTTGCTCGCCGGCTTTATTATGCAACCTGCAAAGCCATGAGCCAGCGAAGTCGCAACTGCGTTTGGATGACAGCACTGTAGTTCCGGGTTACTTAATTGAACTCCCGTCCTTTGGTGTGATAGCGCCGGGTCTTGAGCTGATTGCACAGCGCTTCGAGAATCCGCGGCAACCGTGCCACTGTAAAAAGTGGGGAAAGCGCAACGAAGACCAAATGCAGGGAAAAACAATATCAACAGGACTCCAGTGAGCAAACTCACCATGACGTGCTCACTGACCGTTTTGTAACACGTGCAAGTAATAGCAACCAATCTGCCTTCGCACACTTGTCGGCATTAGCAGCATCATCGGGATATTTTTCATAATATCAAAGGGAACAACTTTGTTTATAGCTTTCGCAACAACAGCAGAACTGAGGTAAAGACGTGCTAATGACTCCTGTCTCTCTAACGATGGAAGGGTACGCGTCGAAAGATCCTTTGCTACGACTATAGAATATTCTTTTCGCATGTCGTCTTCAACCTTATTTACATATTCGAAAGTATCAACTGCAGCACCTCTGGTAATAAGTTTCCACATGATATCTTCTGAGTGACTCAGAGGGATCGCGCGACTTCTGGTATACGCGTCAAAAACGATAAAAAGTCCGTCTGTGCTTATTTTTTTCTTGACCTCGTGAAGCACGTGCAGCTTATTCTTTGAATAGCACAAGGCCTCGATGACAAAAACGACATCATATGCGCCATCTTCAAAGTTGCTCAAATCGTGATAGTCCCCAATGTGAAAATGCGCGTTTGACATCTTTGTAAAACGTCTTAACGGCTTGTTTGATATATCAAGGGCGTCGAACGTAACGTTTGGGTTTCGCTTCGCAAGGAGCCCACTATTGGCACCCAACCCATACCCAAGTTCCAACACGCGTTTTGCCTCAGTGTCGTGTAGGTACCGATCAATGATCTTCGCCTGCGCTTGGCAATCCGAGCTCTTACGTTTTCCAGCGTAGTTGATCCCACAATGGACAAAGCCCTCCCAGTTGTAAAAAAACCGGTAAGTGAATCTATTCATTAAGTAGTAGTTGATGATTTGTGACTTCTGTGGTGGATCATCGATGATGCGCGAGATGTCAAGTATCTCATCAACTTGTTCAAGGTACTGCTCTAGATTGTCATGTTGTGGAATGGTTCGGTCCTCGTGCTGCGCAATAACTTCGCACTCAGACTTCTCTGTAGACACGTTAAGATACCCCGTTTGTGCAAACAGCTTGCATGTAAACAACAACGCTGCTGGCCTACATAAGATACGCAAAAGATATGCCTAACATCGTAAGCTGCTCCCTTGCATCTTAGAGATCATCCTCTCAATATGGATATGTTTGTCAAGGCGGCAATACTTCCGCACGCCACAATGGGAAGAACTATCAGCACCACTAGGGGCCTTCACGAGATAAGAAATGGGCGATGTTACCGCGGAGCATAGGAGGAAAAGCGCCCCAACAATTGCTGCGGCGCGCACGCGACGCTCTACTGCAAGTATTGAATATCCTCGCTTTGAATCTCTTTCCATGCTCAAAATCTTCCTTAGCCGAGTTCCTTATTTTTTTGGCATCTTGCCTCCTGTACGCCTGATCTACTCAGGTGGTCTTTAAGATTGCCTTTCTTGTATTTCCTGCCGCAATTGACTGCGTAGTAAAAAAGCGTCCCAGCTAAAAAAAAAGCAGCGTAAGTCTGTTGATGAAGTAGTAGTGAATGACCTGCGGCTTTCTTGACGCCCATTGAGGATTTTGCATATAGTAAACACATTCCTCGTCTGATCAAGAGGTGACTCCAGAATGTCGGCGTCGTCAGCTACCTGAGATTCCATTCTTCACCAGCTAGACTGCAAGATTTTCTTCAAACACTGTAATGCGCCCCCCAGACGGCGAAGGGAAGTATATACGCAATGCTGGCGATCCCCGCCACATACGGAAAGTACGTCGCGAAGATCCTAAGTCGGGCTGTCAAATTTTCGATGTTTGGTGCTCTCAGGAGGGTGAGGGCCGTAACGAAGACGAAGCAGCCCCAAACAGCAATAGGAAACAAGTAGGCAACGCTGACAGCCCCAACAAAAAACGGCAATGGCGACGTTATTGCAGAGAGAAGGAGGAAAAGAACACCGACAATCGCTGCTACGCGTATCCCTCGCTTTACCGCGAGGGTGGGATATCCAACTTTTCGGTCCCCTGCTAAGGTCAAAACGTCTTTGAGAACGTTTAAACCGATAGCAGCTCCGGCAATCAAACCCACGAACGAGAGCGACGTGACATTGATTGTATGAAATACGACTGCGCCCGAAAAGAGAGCAATCGTCGCCCCCAGATATCCCATAACTAAGTTGCTCGCGAACCCAGAGAGTCGCTTTATCGCACGCGCGTACAGTATAAAAAGTCCAATGTTTAGGAGCACAATGCCAAAAGCGAAGACGTTAATCGTAAATGAGACCCCGATCGCAGCTAGAAACGCCAGAGCTGAAAACTCCGCTGCGTGAGCAGGAGAGATGTCGTTCGAAGGGATAGGCCTTTCAGGATGCGTGAGCGCGTCTGAATCGCGATCGCAGTAATCGTTTATGGCCGCGCTTCCTGCAGTTACCAGTGCTACGGTAATGACCGCAAAACCCACAAGCGCAAACTCATGGAAGCCTTTTTGGAACGTGACGATAAAGAGGATGCATAGAAGGTCGAGCATGAGCACATAGGGCAGCCGCACGAGGGTGCAGTAGGCTCGCACTTTAGGACTGAGATGCATATTTCTCAAGTGCATCTAGAGATATCACATATAAGTAGGTTCTCATCTAGCACTAGCTGTAGCGGTTATCGATTGCCCACTGCGGACCTCTGTGAAGCACAATGCCGAAAAATGGATGCTCTGACAGATTTAAGTTCGCTAGTCTTGTGCTTTAGCAGCCCTTTTCGAGCTGAATGCAGCGCGCGTTAAGACCGTAGCTGCAGGCGAAAAGGACGCGCTTGCTGCTATCCTCACAACCCAACCTCTTGCGACCTGGCTGTCTTGTACGATTGCGCCGATGTTGAAGATAGAAAGGCGACGTAATCGAAATCAATAACGGCGGCTCGCGTGATGGAGGCCAGCCTCAAGGCCTCAGCTCGGCACCGCAGATCCGTTTTCGCTCTACAGTTCCGAGAGGATGCGGCGCAAATTTTTTTGTCACCTTCACACAAAGCCTGCCTCACGCGCCCTTAAGAAACTTTTCTGCGCTGTTCTAATCTGAGGTGACAGTGAGGCAAACAGGGAACTAACGAAACTCGAGCGTGACATCGCCATAATAGAACAGACGCTGCGCGCCATAACCGAGATTGATCCTACGGTTACGCAGATTTTTGCTGAGAGCCCCGCGCAACAGAGTGCCCACCGACAGTATGAACCAAGAACGCAATGTTTGCTACTATGAGCTCCGCGTCGGCTGCCCCAATGCAACGCTTCCCGATTGCCGAACGTGCGCAAATCGCTTGACCCGCGCCGTTGACCGGCTCGTGGGCTCGATGACAGCGTACGACCATGAAGCAGACCACAGCGGAAGCGCAGCTTTTAGCTATGACGTCTCGGCCCAGGTTTCCGAGCTAAGAGACTCGCTTGTGAACTATTCGAAAGAGCGCAGCTGAATGTTTAAATTACGCGCCGGACGGTATTGAACCAAACGTGCTAAATTTGCTCGTTGAACAGCAGACTTTCACAGAGCTCCCGGCGCCTGTGCATAGCCAAGACAGGAGCGATTCGCATACGGGCGAGGTAACATCGTGGCTCGATGGCGCGAATACGTCTGATTTGCCTTCACAGCCACAAGCTTGTGTAGTCGTGCCATCTGCGATCGGCTCGTATCAGCGAGAAACGCTCGAATTTAACACTTTTTTTGAAAAAAATCCCGTTCTGTCAACCCCGAAAAACCTAAGCTCGCACGTGTTAATGCACCGATCTTCGATTCATCAAGCGCGCAGCAACAAAGCTTCGACCACATGCGACTTGCCTGAGAATAACGATTCGCAAGTGCTTGGCGGCCTGAAGCGACGCATTATCTGCGTGGAGCACTAACGCGAGCCCGTAGCGAGCAACTAAGCACACATCTCAGCGAGGGTGCAATCGCGTAACAGATCTATCAACACGGTGAATCCGGCGGAGCGTATCTATTGCTGCCAGCCACAAGTGAGCGTGACGACCAGCTTAAGAAGGTAGCTTTTAACGCCGGCGTTAGCAAGAAACTCGCTTAAGCTAACCCGTTCGCAAACCTGTTCTCTAGGTGAGCGGAAAGAAAAACCCAAGAAAAGCCAAAGTGTGCCCTAATCGCCAACGTTTATGCAGGCGAGGCTCATCGCACGCAAGGCTAAATGGGACTAAATTCTGGTTGTGGAAACGAGATGTGAAGAAGACCTATCTGGGGTAAAGAGGTTCAATCTTCGTCGAACTGCGAGAATCCGATGATGATCTCTAGTGCGAAAACTCATGCACGGGCCGGTCTCTTTGTATGTGCAGTGCTGTGCAATAGGAACCTCTTTGCCTTCTCAAAACGATGCCTATGGTTGTGTCAACTACCTGGGGCGGCTTACTGATGTGGGTGGTTTGTGAGCCGATCCCCGCGACCGTACAGCCGCAGATGGGACGATGAAAGACGAATATGACGTCATAGTAGTAGGAGCGGGCCCAGCAGGTTGTCTCGCTGCCCGAAACGCGGCCGCCCAATGCGATGTGCTGCTTGTCGAGAAACGGCAGGCGATTGGGGAGCCCACAAGGTGCGCAGAAGGTGTCCCTCTTTGGCAATCGCCCCTTTTTCCAAAGTCACTTAGCGACTATGTGCAGCCTAATCCAAAATGGATTGCCAGCGAGGTGCGACAAATCCGGGCCACTAGTCCTGATGGCACAACCGTTGAAGTGTCTGGAGACACGTTCGGAGTCGACGGACCGCTTGGCTTAGTCATCGAGCGAAAGCTCTTCGATCGGCAACTCGCCAAAGAAGCAGCACGGGTAGGGGTTGACATAACGGTGCGCACTCGTGCGAGAGGGCTTATTATCGATGAGGACATGGTAAGGGGCGTTCGGGTAAACAGGCTTGGTGACGACTTCGAGCTCAGAGCTAAGGTTGTGATTGCTGCAGATGGTGTGGAGTCACAGGTCGGCCGATGGAGCGGCATCAATACTACCCTTAAGCTCAATGATATTGCAAGCTGTGCCCAATATTACGCAGAAAACGTCGATGTAGCCGAAAAAACTGTTGATATCTACTATGGCTCGCATATTGGAGGCGGCTACGCGTGGGTGTTTCCCAAAGGCGGCAAGGCAGCAAATGTGGGGCTCGCAGTTCCAGGAAGCAAACTTAGTGCTAAACGGCCAATAGACTACCTAAACGAACTGATGGCGACGTACTTCCCCGGTGCTCAGCCTATCGGACTTGTGCTAGGTGGCACTCCAATAAGCGATGCTCTTCACACCATCGTGCGGAACGGACTAATGCTTGTTGGTGACGCAGCGCACCACACGGACCCCCTGACGGGCGGCGGCATCGTCCCAGCACTTGAGAGCGGATCTATTGCAGGGAATGTCGCACGCAAAGCCGTGCATACGAACGACCCCTCAGCGAAAGTGCTTCGCGAATACGAAGGCGAGTGGAACTCTTCATTTGGCGCGACGCGCAAGTTCACGTATAATATAAAGGAGTTGGCCGCTAGCCTGTCCGATGGAGAAATAAATAGGGTTATACGGGTATTCAAAGGCATCCAGCCCAAGGAACTGAATCTGAAGGGCATCACGATGCGCTTCCTAAAAGAAGATCCTAGACTCCTGTTGAAGGTTAGACGGATTTTCTAACCAGACATGCGTTTAAAGGCTTGCAGACCCCAACTAAAACCGACGTCAGTAATTGGCTGACAAAACTCAGCATAGTTTGTAAGTAGTAGCATTATCAGTTTGCGACCAGGAGTCGTACCCCACTGAATTTACCTGTGCACGCGAGGCCGCATCCGGCGTGCCAATCCAGTCGTTGCAATAGAAGGAGAAAAGCTGCGCTGAACGACAAAAACCTTTTTGATTAATGAAAGGACGATCACTTAAGTCGCAACTGTGATCGTCTCACAGGCTCCGACCTTGTCGGCCAGCCGAACATTGCACGGCGTGTTGGTACCAATTTTGTCCGCGGCATAGTCCGGCACATCAGGGAAAGACGGATATCGAGAGCAACAACAAGGCAATCTTCTCCTGCGTCATTCATCTGCCTCATAAAAAAAACTGATGAGAGATTACCCAAAAAAGCGCCTGAACACAAATCGATGAGCTCAGCCAAAAGACGCGACTAAAAAAACGGCTCGTGTGACGCATTCGATTCCAGTGCTGGACGGCACATTTTTAGGCGGTAAGCCGTCCCGCCTTAATACTAGCAACAACGTCGAAGATAGCCACACGTGCTAGTAGCGCTATCAATTTCCAGCAGCTAGACCTTTAGTGTACAACAAAGACGAAAAATGCGCGTTACGAAAAGTTTGGCGCGAGGAGCGATTGAAAAAAGTGTAGCGTTTGAGTGAAGCGCAATAACGCGGCCGCAACCCCCTAGTGCGAAAATAAGCGAGTTATCGACGAATCCCATTTGATTGCTCGTGCTGGAAAGCGCCCCCTTCGAAATTAAAGATCTGGATACCAAGCCTAGGGGGCAGTGGCACGATTTTTTTGTCATACATCCGCACAAAAAGCTTGCCGCACGCGGCCTTAAGAGACTTTTCTGCGTAGTCTAGTTTGGAGGTGACCGTGATGGCAACCAAGGAACTAACGAGACTCGAGCGTGACATCACCATTATCGAACAGCGCTTCGCGCCATGATCGAGATTGATCCGGCTGCGACACAGATCCTTAGCGAGAACTCCCAGCAGAGCAGAGTGGGCGCCACCATACTACAACGACTCGCAAGCAGGCGTGTTACTACGGGTTCCGCGCGGCTGCCCTAACGCGACAAATCTTAACTGTCGGCTATGCGCAGAACGCTTAACCCGCGCCGTCGACTAAATGCTGCGTTCTGTGACAACAACCGATACCGAAGCATACTGCAACGCAGGCGCTTCAATTGGCGCTGGCGGTACAGAACACATTTCGGATCTGAGCAGCACAGTGCTCAGCTACGCGAGAGAGCGCAGTTGAGCGTCGCATCTGCCGCTGGCCACTCGTAAACGGCCGCACTGGTGTTTGCTTAATGAAACGTCAGTCCCCGAAGCCTCAATAAGCTCGCGATGATCACCGAATGGCTCCGACGAGAGCGACAAAAATCACGGGTCCGCGAAGTCATATTGTCGCGGCTCCAGAGACGCTAACACGTTGGTTTACCAGCGTCGAAATTATCTAGACAACAATCCGTGGCTCGCGACCTCAACCAAGCGCACAATCGACACGTTTCTTGACTAGGGCGCACTGACATTATCAGCCCGCGAAAGGCTTCGTCCTTGAACGCACTAATGCGCCAATCTTTCCTCCCGTCAACCGCGCAACAAAGCACCTTCGATAACGTCCCTGCGTGCCTAGGAACCTCGTGCGATGCGATTTTTGGGCTGCTGCCTGACACTCTGTGGAAGCAAGTGTTGAGGTTACTTCTGACGGCTAGCTTCACCGCTCGGGGCCTCTACTGCCGTACTGCCCCGTCCGCTGCAAAAAGGAGATATTGCCTGACGCCCATAAATATCGGTAAGGATGGACGGAGAAGATAGTAGGACCCGCACCGTGCTCAAAGTCGGAGGCAGCCTCATGGAGGTGGCCACAGACTTGATCACCTACCTGGTTGCTGCTCACGTTGACGCGCTCGTGGTGCCGGGCGGTGGACCATTTGCGCAGATTGTCAGACACTACGCGGGCCGCCTCGACGAAACAACGGCTCACTGGATGGCCATCCTGGCGACGAATCAATATGGCTTCTATCTCGCCTCATCGGGAGCGGAATTGGTTGAGGATCTCCGCGCAGTTGAGTGTGGAATTCGCATTCTGTTGCCGTTCAGAGTGCTTCACGAGTGTGACCCCCTACCGCACTCTTGGAACGCTACTGCAGACTCCATCGCAGGTTGGGTTGCCCATCAGCTCAATGCCGATCTCGTCATAGCGACCGACGTCGACGGGATCTTCGCAGGAAACGAAGTGATTTCAACCATCGCAGCGAGCGACCTCACGTCAGAGACGTGTGTGGATGCATTGCTCCCTGAGCTCTTGGAAAAGTACGAGCTGAACTGCACAATTGTGAATGGCCGTAACTTTCAACGCGTCGTCGACGCCGTCAGGGGACGCAGCACGATCAGCACGACGATCATTGGACGAAAGTAGTTTATAAAGGTCCTCGCTCTATAAAGTAGAAGCAACTGATACGGCTATGCTCACGACTGACAAGACGTGAAGAATTGAAAGAATGGAGAAGACGTGCTTATCGTGCGGTGCGCGAATAACTAGGGATAGCGCCATGTTGCACCCGTGCCCCTCGTGCGAAGAGATGATCACGCGATGCAAGAAGTGCAAGAAGCTGAGCAATCAGTACCGATGTGCGTGTGGCTTCGGAGGCCCTTAGATGGGAGAAGTAGCGGCACAAATAAAGATTATGCCAAACGGTCCGGACGTTGATCTTAAGGGCCTAAGTGCGCGAATTGAATCTGAGGTCGCCCAGTACGGACGGGTCCACAGCTGCGAAGTGCAACCCATCGCGTTTGGGCTTAAAGCGCTACTGATCACCGTCATCGTTGAGGACAAAGAGGGTGGAACTGAACTTGTAGAAGCGTCCCTATCGGTAATCGAAGAGGTGGAAAGCGTTCAAGTCGTGGCCGTAACCCGAATGCTGTGACGCAGTCGGTACTGAGGGCGCGAGAATGCACCGACCGGGATTCGAACCCGGGTTGTGGGCTTTCTTCACGCGTTGGAAGGCCCAAGTCATAGCCACTAGACCATCGGTGCGCGACGCAAAACTACTTTAACAGAACGTATATTAATGCTTTGCACGGCGTGCTTAGAAAATGTCCCGACGACGAAAAAAGAAAGAGATTATCAACGACATCGTTTCGCAGCGCATAGACCGCTTGTTCGAAGCGGCCGCCACAGAGTTTCCGGCGCACGCGCAGCGAAGCGATCGCTATGTCGAGCTTGTTCGGCGACTGGCAACCAGGTACCGGGTGCCACTCGGAAAAAAGAAGATGCGTTTTTGCAGAAGCTGTGGGACGTATTTCGTCTACGGAGCGAACGCACGCGTGCGCATAAAAGACAAACGTACCGTTATAACGTGCTTAAAGTGCGGTGACCTGAGGCGCTATTGAACCGCAATCCAAAACACACATGATCAAAAGTGACATGCAAAAACTTAAGGCACTCTCAGCAGAGCTTATACCGACCCTCTGGATCGGCAAGAACGGCGCAAACGATTCGATCGTACTCGAACTGCGACGTCAACTCAAGCTGCAGAAGATGGTCAAAGTAAAGATGCTTAAGGCCGCCTTGTTCGAATCAAGTCGGGAAGAGATCGCGCACGAACTCGAGCACACCTCGGGTGCACGATTGGTCGATTTGAAAGGTGCCACCGCTGTGTATCTTTCGCCGTACCGCATCAAAAAAACGGCTCAAAACGACATCGCACATCAGAGAAAAGGATATAAGTAAAAAAAACGTAAAGACGCTTGATTCCAGTAGAGAAGTCCAATTAGGAGATTAAATGACGACGCTGTACGATGTTCCTGCAAATAAACTGATCGAACTTACTGCAACGAAGCTGAAGAGCGACGAACGATTAGCCCCCCCAGAATGGTCGTCGTGGGTAAAGACGGGGGTGCACAGGGAGCACCCGCCGCAGAACGATGACTGGTGGTATGTCCGCTGCGCCGCGCTGATGCGACGCATCGCGATGGACGGCCCCGTTGGCACGCAACGACTCCGCTCAGTCTACGGGGGAAAAACCGACAACTCGTCAGCACCCGCGCGGTTTGTCAAAGGGAGCGGCTCAATAATTCGAAAAGCGATGCAACAGCTTGAGAGCGCGGGGTTCGTTAAGACTACCCCAAAAGGTCGCGAGATCTCGTCACAAGGCAGATCGTTCCTCGACAACAATGCGTATGAGCTCGCACAAAGCGCATAGGCCACCCGGAGTGTGAGGATTATGGATGATGACCTTGAACAAATACGGAGGCGACGCCTTGAACAACTCCAAGCCCAGCAGAGCGGAATGCAAGGGCCGTCTACGGAAGAGGTAGAACAGGCACAGGCGCGGAAAAGCGCCTTGCTGCGACAGGTACTCACCCCCGAAGGTCGGGAACGGCTGAACAGCATTCGACTGACGCGTCCCGACTTTGCCGACTCAGTGGAGTCGCAGCTACTCGCCTTGTACCAAAGTGGCAGGCTCACGGGAACGATAACTGACGAACAGCTTAAGCAACTCCTTAAACAAATTGCCCCCAAGAAGCAGAACATACGCATCACGCGCAGATGAAGGTCGGCATTTTGTTCAGCGGCGGCAAGGATAGCGCGCTCGCAGCTATTCTCCTCAGCCCTTTTGCGCAAATTGAGCTCGCTACGGTATCTTTCGGAATTGTACCAAATGACGCCGCGTCAGTGGCGCGCGTACTCGGTTTTCCCCACGTGATAATCGGCCTTGAGGCGGCCCTCGCAACGGCCACCGTCGACGCGATGATCGAGGACGGATACCCCAACAGAGGCATCAACCACCTGCACAAAACGGCGCTCGAACGCGCCGCCGCACGTTATCAGGTAGTCGCCGACGGCACGCGCCGAGACGACAAGGCGCCGCTCCTGAACGTGCGTGAGGCTCGAAGTTTGGAAGATCGCTCAGGGATCGACTACGTGCGGCCGCTCCTCGGCTACGGGCGAAGGGCGATCGACGCACTTGCCGACGCGCACCTCGAGGTCACGTACGGGGAGTGCATCTCGTTTGACTACGAGGTCGAATTGCGTAGAGTTATGGAGAGTTCGTACGGCTCCGAGGCCGTGCAGGCCGTTTTCCCTCAAGAACACATCCAGTCAAGGGTCACAGGACGAAAAAGCGTGGTTTTTTGAGCCGTATTGGCGTAAACAATTATTAACGATGAAATGTAATAGGCTACTCTGATCGCGAGGACGTTTGAAAATGCCGAGCAATCCACCGAGATCCGCAACAGAGGAACTGTAATGAGCAAAGTAACTAAGGGGAAAAAGAAGCGACTCGCAAAAGCCACAAGTCAAAATAGGCGCGTGCCGGCTTGGGTTACAGTACGTTCAAACCGCAACGTGACGACCCATCCAAAAAGGCGGCACTGGAGACGCGGTCATCTCAAGGTGTGATCAGTCATGGCGAAAGACACGAAGGTGGAAGAAGAACGGGTGTATACCATACCACTGCGAGCGGTGAAACATACGCCCAGGTGGAGACGCAGCAAAAAGGCGATGTCGGAAATTCGTCAGTACCTCGCCCACCATTTGAGCGCCGAAGAAGATAAAGTCAAGCTTGATCCCTCGATCAACAAAAAAGTCTGGGAGAGAGGTTCGAGCAATCCGCCGAATAAGATCATCGTCCGGGCGATGAAGTTCGACGATGGTGTCGTCGAGGCAGAACTCGCGACCGAATCGTGATGTTCGTCTTCGCAAAAAGAAACCCACCTCTAGAGGATCCACCGTGGTCAAGCGCATCTCGATAGACGGAAGCGCCGTGCTCGGCGTCTTTGCTGCGTGTACCGAAGAGTTCTTGCTTAGTGCACCAGCGCCTACCGAGGAGGAGCAACTCAACTTCCTGCAGGAGCTGGACGTGACCTCCGTCCCTCTCCTCATAGGCTCGAGCGCGGTCGTCGGATCGCTCGTCGCTGGAAACTCGAACGGATTTGTCGTTTCAAATAACGCGCTCAGGCACGAGATCGCACAGCTCAAGGCGAGTTGCGGAGGATTGCCTGTGCGAAAGCTCCCCGGCAGGATCAATGCCGCTGGGAACGTCATCCTCGCAAACGATACCGCGGCGCTGATCCATCCCAACCTAATCGCTCGAGCCGAACGAGTCATTTCTGAGGCCTTAGGAGTGGACGTGCAGCGCGGAACGGTCGCCGAACTGAAGACGGTGGGAATGGCTGCGTGCGCAACGAACAAAGGCGTTTTGGCGCATCCAAAAGCGACAGAGGGAGAGCTTTCGAAGCTGGACGACACCTTCAGCGTTCCCGTCAACATCGGCACCGTGAACTATGGATCACCGCTCGTGGGATCTTCACTTCTTGCAAACACTAAGGGCTACGTCGTAGGCCTAGAGACGACAGGAATAGAGCTCGGGCGGATAGAGGACTCGTTAGGGTTTCTGTAGCCTTTAGACCGTCACAAACGCCGTGCTCGTCAGTTTGGATAGCTATTTAACAGATAACCTCGCGAATAACTCAATGATCGAGGATCCTCGGCAGTGAGGACGTCGACCTCATGTGCGCACGCCCAATGCGCTTATCACACGCTGATTAACGGATGGTGTAACTGTGGAAAGCAAAACCTTTCAAATAATGGGTTCCTTTAAAGCAGGACGTTCGTGGGAACGATTCACAAAAAAACTCTCGAGCAACAACGAGAAAAATGCAGCCGAAAAGCTCTACTCACTCATCGGCAGTGAGCATGGCCTAAAGCGGAAAATGATTCGAATTGAATCCATCGAAGCGGAAGAAGTGTGATAGCATGGCTAGCGAGCAAGAAGTGCGCGTGTTGGTCGCCCAACTCCAACAAGCAGAGGCAGAGGCGCGTGCGTACGAGCAACAAATGGAGGTCATCAGCTTCACCATCAACGAGATAGAAAACGCGATCACGGCTGTTGAAGCTCTTTCCAAGCCAAAGGTCGGCAAAGAAACGCTTATACCGATCGGGGCAAGCTCGTTCGTTTATGGCAGCATTCCTCAAACGAAAAGGGTTATCATCGGACTCGGCGCGGACGTCTCTGCTGAGGTGGACGTCACTCATGCTGTTTCGTACCTCAACGACCGAAAGAAAAAACTAACGGACATGCAAGGACAATTCGCTGCTCGACTGAATCAGATCGGCTCACAGATCTACGCGCTCCAAGCGAAATTACAGGAGTACCAATCGCAGTCACAGGCGGCACGCTAGATGTTTGAAGGCCTGCGGCAAAAACTCAATCAGTTCAAGAAGACTGTCGCTAACAAAGAGCACGAGCTTGATGACGCAGAGGTCGAGGCCTCTTCAAATGATGCAGCACGTCTAGCCGAAGGTCCACAAGAAACCGCAGGCGAGACATATACACCTCCCGCTGTTCACGATGACGAAGCAGTCGGACTCTCTCAATCAGCTGAATCAGCGACGCAGCGCGAAGTGCCAGGAGAGGCCACAAGAACCACAAGCGGCAGATCCCTGTTTGAGAGAGAAATAAAGGAAAAAGACCTAGAAGAGCCCCTATGGGATCTTGAGATTGCCCTCCTGGAAAGCGATGTGGCAATGTCAGTCTCTGAAGAGATCGTTGACACGGTAAAAAAAGAGCTGATTGGCACCAAGCGCAAGTGGCGTCAGGACGTCGGGGCACTGGTCGAGCAGGCGTTGCGCGACGGAATTTTAAAAGTGCTCGACGTGAACAGCCTTGATTTCGACGAACTTGTCAAAAAAGCACCAAAACCTGTGACCATCGTGTTTACCGGCATCAATGGCACAGGTAAGACTACAACCATTGCAAAACTGGCATACCGCCTCAAAAATCAGGGGTATGCAGTTGTGCTCGCGGCAGGGGACACGTACAGGGCCGGCGCGCTTGAACAGATTGAGCGGCACGCCGATAACCTGGGAGTGAAGCTCATCAAGCACCAGCAGGGTGCGGACCCCGCTGCTGTTATCTATGACGCGGTGCAGTATGCGCGCGCGAAACACAAGGACGTGGTGCTTGCAGATACCGCCGGGCGAATCCACACCAATGTTAACCTCATGAATCAACTGAAGAAAATTGAGCGAGTGATTGACGCGGATCTTGTAGTTTTTGTCGACGAAGCCCTCGCGGGCAATGACGCGGTAGAACGTGCGCTGCAGTTCAATACCGCAATGGCTATCGATGGATCAATTCTCACCAAAGTGGATGCCGATTCGAAAGGAGGGACAGCCATCTCAATAGCGCACGCTACGAACAAGCCAATCCTCTTTTTAGGACTCGGACAAAAATACGACGACATTGTCAAGTTCAACCCCCAGTGGCTTCTGAACAGACTGTTCGGCGAGGCAGAGACGTAAATGGTAATGGAAAACCTCGGCAGCTCACTTCGTGATACGCTAAAGAAGATAGCGCGAGCAAATCGCATCGACGAAAAAACGCTCAACGAAGTCGTCAAAGACATTCAGCGGGCGCTCCTCAGCGCCGACGTCAACGTCGCTCTGGTGCAACAGCTGTCGAAACGCATCAAAGACCGGGCGTTAAAAGAAGAGCTCTCCGGGAAGCTGAATCCGCGTCAGCACGTCATCAACATAGTGTATCAAGAGCTTGTCGCGCTGCTCGGTGAGCCAATCTCAGTGCCCCTCACCCGTCATACAGTAATTATGGTCGGCCTCCAAGGCAGCGGCAAAACCACAACTACAGCGAAGCTCGCACGATTTTTTCAGAAAAAAGGTCTAAAAGCCGCGGTCATCTGCGCGGACACCTACCGCCCTGGCGCGTACGATCAGCTTTCGCAGCTCTGCGAGCGAATTGGCGTCGCTTTCTACGGCGAATCGGAGAGCAGCGACGCGGTCGAGATCACGACCCGGGGCTTAGCCGAACTGAAACGCTATGACGTCATACTTGTCGACACCGCGGGCCGCCACGCACTCGAAACGGACTTGGTTCTCGAGATGGAGGCAATCAACGAAACGTCGAAAGCGGACCAACGCTTTCTGGTGCTCGACTCTGGCATCGGTCAGCAAGCGAGCGAACAAGCGAAAGCGTTCAACGAAGCAATCGGCTTAACGGGCGTTATTGTGACGAAGCTCGACGGGACTGCGAAAGGCGGCGGAGCGCTCTCTGCGGTGGCCGAGGTCGGAACGGGCATCGCGTTTATCGGCATGGGCGAAACCATTGACGACCTCGAGAAGTTCGAACCAGACCGATTCATCTCTCGACTGCTCGGCATGGGCGACATGAAAACCCTCGTCGAGATGATCGAAGAAGAACCCCCCATCGAGATGGAAGAAGCAGAGGCGATGCTCAAAGGCGAGTTTACGCTCAAAGACATGTACAAACAAATGGATGCGATACGCAAGATGGGCCCTCTGACCAAAATCGTTCAAATGCTTCCGCTCGGATCACTCGGCGTCGACATCCCCAACGGGGCGCTTCAATCAACGAAAGAAACCCTAGAACGTTTCAAAGTCGTGATGGACTCAATGACTGACGAAGAGCTCGAGCATCCACGGATAATTCGAAGTTCACGAATAAAGCGGATCGCGCGCGGTTCAGGAGTCACTTCTGACTACGTGCGCGAGCTCTTGAAATATCACAAAGCGATGCAGCGGGCGATGAAAGGTGTCCGTTCTCAAAAAGAGATGCAAAAGTTCTTGAGAAAACAAGGCGTCAAGTGAACGCTGCACAGACGTGCGCGATCTTAGAGGATTTCGAGTAATTCAGCTTTTCGTTTTTCGTACGCTTGGCTAGTAATGAATCCCTTTTCACGCAAGACGTCGAGCTTCTCTATTTGCTCGATTATGTCCTCCTTCATGCTCTGACGCTTCGTCTCCTCGGCCATCGTTTTTCGGATTGCCTTTATGGATGATAAACCTTATGTATTGTTACACCTAATAATATAGATTCTAAGTCTCGTCCTTCGAATAAGACTGCCATCCAAAAGGACGCGCCAAAATCTTGGCAAAAAGTAGCACTTTGGGCAAGCCGCCGGAGGGATTTGAACCCTCGATCTGCTGATAATTCTTTGAGCAGTGCTCAAATACGAATCAGCCGCTATGCCGAGCTTAGCCACGGCGGCCAAGCTTACTATGTTTAGACGTATATAAATGCTTTACATCAGCGTCGCAGGCACTTCCATGTCGGCCGCAGCTTCAGATCCCGGTGGTTGCTAATAGACGCTCTTCGTACAACACTTAGCCTGTTGTTACCTTTTATCAGGAATAAGCGTCATAGAGAGTTGCAAAGACGCGAACAACGAGAGAAGACCGGAGTGCTAGCGGATAGATCATGACGAATGAAGCTGACGAGATGCAGAGACTCGACGCAATCCTCGTCCGCTACGGCGAGATCGGAATCAAGAGCGACAGAGTCAGGAGTCGATACGAGCGCACGCTCGTAAAGAATATAGAAAGAATGCTCCGCTTTTGTGCGATCTCATATGATGCCGTTGTCAGGGATTTCGGCCGCATCTTTGTCAAGACACGTGATTCGGCAGCAGCTCCGGCAGTTGCAAGCGTTTTTGGAGTCGTTTCAACCAGCCCTGTCCAAACAAGCGTAGCAACTCTGGATGCCATGCAGTCAGCTGCCGTGCGAATTGTTTCACCGTTGCTTACCGAGGGAAAATCCTTTGGCATTCGAGCACGTCGGACGGGAACGCACGACTACTCAAGCAAAGACATCGGCGAAGTTGTCGGACGTGCAATTGAAAAAGCAACTGGTGCGCCCGTGCGATTATCAACACCAGACGTCCAGTTGTTTATTGAAGTGCGAGCGAGCTGCGCGTATCTCTACACTGAGGTCGTCCCAGGGGTCGGAGGTCTGCCTTTGGGAACCCAAGGAAAAGTGATTGCTCTCGTCTCCGGAGGAATCGACTCGCCAGTCGCGGCATGGCTTATGATGAAGCGCGGCTGCACGATCGTTCCTTTGTTTTTTGACTGTGAGCCATATCTTGGTGACACCGGGAGGCAGCGAGCAGAGGCCGTCGTCAGAGCTCTTGCCGTGTGGGCGGGACGTCCGCTGGATTTCGCAGTGGTGCATCACGGAGCCAGTTTGAGTGAATTCAAAAAGCTGGCCCCGCGAATGACCTGTGTACTTTGCAAGCGCATGATGTACCGGATCGCCGCATCAATCGCAAAAGAAGAGAACGCGCACGGAATCGTGACTGGAGAGAGCATCGGACAAGTCGCAAGCCAGACCACTCAGAATCTCCTTGCAATCGACGAGGCCGCAAATGTTCCCGTCTACCGCCCACTAATAGGTCTCGACAAGACGGAAAACATCAAGCTGGCGCGACGCATAGGGACGTATCGTCTATCAACGGCCGGCGATTCTGCGGGTTGCACAGCCGCACACCGACACCCGACGACAAACGCAAACCAAGAGGAATTAAAACGGTATGAAGCTGAATTGCCGACACGCGAACTGAGTGACGAGGAGCTACGAAGTCTTGCCTGGCAACGGGTATTCCCTGATAAGTCACTTCGATGGGTGCTGAACCCCGAGTAGAAACCGCTGTGGTGCGCCGTGTCGCTTCAACGGAGCGCGCGAACAACCGCTGACTATTGCTCGAGTTTCGGCAGGGCGCGTGCGCGGGATTCTGCCACACCTGTTTCACATCTGAAAGTCGGTCCAGCTTCGCGTAACTTCGTCAACTCCTCTCCGCAGATACTTTTGCTGCAGCAAATGGTCGACGTCGACCTCGAGAAGATTGGCGATTGAGAGGGCACAAAAAACCACGTCTGCGACCTCTTCCGCCGCGGCTGCTTCCTGGCGTCGAATCGCGGTCGCAAGCTCGCCGCATTCCTCCAAGAGAACCGAAAGAAGGAAAAATGAACCAGATGCTCTATCGATCTCGCCGTACCTCTCTTGTATTTCCCTCTGAAAGTCCGAAAGATCCATCTTAGCTTCGCGATGCGGCCAAGCGGACGTCATCGACACGAATGGTTTTTCTCCCCGCGTGCTGTGCCAGTATTAAAGCCCTCTCGGTGAGATCAATTACATAGTTTTCCATAACATTGACAAGGGCTTCCGCTGCCTCTTGGCTTACACGTTCAGCGCCCGCTTTTCTTATAATCCTATCAACAGGAGCAATAGGCAATTCAGTCATTCAAACCTCCTAACCTCGTTTTTACCTTTCTTGTTTCGGTCCAGAGCACCACTGCGTTCTTTGCGCTATTTGAAGCTGGTATGCATCCAGTCCCACGGTTTCCCACAACGGATGTCCTGCATCTCGCCATTTATATTAGAGGGACAGATTGTGAGATCATTCCACGGACGCCGCTCCTCGTCAGGCGTCGTGTACTCGTAGAGCTTGTTAACGAAGTAAACTAAATATGCTCGCTTGTCACCAAGAACCCTAAATCCGTGCCAGTAATGTCCGGGAATCCGTGCTGACTGCGAGACGTCGCTGGTGAGAATGATCTCATTAAGTTCTGCGGTCGCATCATCATACGCACATAGCTTAATCGCCCCGCGCAAAACGACGAAGTAATCCGTCTGTCCCCTAATGTGCCTGTGCCAAGCTCTAACGACGCCTGGATACGTGATAGAAAAATTGCATTGCTGAAGGGAGTCATCAACGATCCAGTCTTGCCTGACTAATTCTGTGAAAAATCCTCGCTCATCTGCGTGTTTGGTGAGTGCTCGTGTCTCTATTCCTTGAAGCATGTCCAGAACACAACTGTGCGCTCTTAGTTTAACTTGTTTGCGTTTTTGAGCCGCGTATGGCCCTAATCCAGGTCATGTCAAGGCCCTTCCGCACAACAACAAAACGACGAGTGAGACGGTAAACATCGACGTAATCAGCATAACGCTAAGGGCACGGTTGACAGTGGCCCTCGTTATGTTATCTCGACCGTCGCCGATCTCATAGCTTGACGGCTTGATTAGCGTCACGCCTAATCCCCCTGCGAATAGGGCGACGGGGATTCCTGAGTTAACGGCTGATTTTTTGTGCCGGTCCGTTTTCAAAACGTTCCATGCCTCTTCGCAGGCCGATTTGCCAGAGACCATGCGAAAACCTAGCAGCATTGGAACGATCGCCAAGCGGGTCGGAAGGTAGTTGAAAATGTCATCCAGTCGGGCTGAAAACAAGCCAGCATATAGCCTGTGATCTCTGTAGCCAAGCATCGAATCAAGGGTGTTCACGGCACGATAACAGAGTGCGCCTGCTACTCCAAAAACGGCAAAGAACAGAAGCGGAGAAACTACACTGTCAACGGTGTTCTCTCCGACTGACTCACACACACTCGACAAGACGCGTTCGCGATCAAGATGCAACCTTTCCCTGCTGACGAGCGCGCGTAGGTGCAACCGCGCCGCATCGATGTCTGTGTAGGCGAGATCTGTCACCCTGATAGCCTCTTTTTGCAGCGTGAATATCGTGAATGATGTCTTGAGTAAGTAAGCACTGAGCCCGACGTAGCCCAAGAGCAGCACGACGTTTCCGCTTGCGATCTGATAGCCTAGCCACTGGAAAAGCGCGACCGGTACGGTAAAGGTTACGATCAGGCCTATCGCGAGAGCGACCCCCTTGAGGCGCTGTACACTAGCAGTCCCCCCGTACAAGCCTCGTTCCAGGATTGTGACGATCTTCCCCATCCACACAACCGGATGCGCCACGGCTGGAGGTTCGCCGAGAAACACGTCGAGTGCCAACGCAACGAAAAGAATCGAGATCTGAACGAGAAGCCAAGAAAACATTGATCATAATCCGATAATCGAGTATAGCGCTTCCATGTCCACGTGGTCGAGGACAACACCCGCCAGCTCATCAAAGGGATCCACACCTTGATCGGAGGGCAGCTGTCCCTTTAATGCAGTAGACCGCTGGGGAGCAGCGCGGCGTGGACCGTGTGGCTTTTCCATATGTTTAGAGTGCAGGTGCTCCAACAAAGCAGAGCGAAAGTTGTCGTTGTGGAACAAGCCGTGCAAGTAAGTACCTAAGACGAGGCCTGTGGCATCCTGTCCCCCATCATCGCCAAATATCGGAAGCGCAGATGTTGTGGTGCCCATGTGAATCTCGTACCCCCGCACGGTTTGATTCCTAAGGTGGTCGAGCACCGGCCCCGTTCCAGTGACACGTTTTTCCACCTGCTTCGTTCTTTTTTCAGAAGAATGGAAGACGGTCCGCGCATGCAGCAGCCGCAGCCCTTCTACGACATTGCTTTGGTTTTGAGTTCCCTCAAAGCCTTCGTCAGTTATTGTCTCTCCAAGCATCTGAAATCCCCCGCAGATTCCGATGATGGGGATTACTCCAGCACGCGCCTCAATGCGCTTATCCATGCCAGAGCGACGCATTGCGCTCAAATCGTCAACCGTGTTCTTCGTGCCAGGAATAATTATGGCATCGGGCTCGTCTAGATCACCATCTAACGGAACATATCGAACTCGCGCAACAGCTTCAAGCGGTTCAAAATCGGTGAAATTGGAGATATGGGGAAGCCTGATCACTGCGATGTCGAGCACGCTGTGTGCGGCCGGCAGTGTGTCACCAAGCGAAACAGAATCTTCAGACGGCAATCGCACGTTCACGTATGGAATGACGCCCAGAACAGGGATCCCGGTGAGCTCCTCGAGCTGTGTTAGGCCTGGCTCAAGCAGCTTCTCATCGCCTCGGAACTTGTTGATGATGAAGCCTTTGATACGTTTCTGATCATCCTCTGCCAGCAATTGCACCGTTCCATAAAGGCTGGCAAAAACGCCGCCTCGCTCGATATCGCCGACTAGGACTACAGGGGCATCGGCACTGCGTGCGACGCGTAGGTTTGCGATGTCCTGCTCGTAGAGGTTGATTTCTGCCGGGCTGCCGGCGCCCTCCATTACGATGACCTCATATGAACGAGCAAGCGCTTCTAATGACTCGCAAACATGCTGAAAAATAGCTTCTGTTGAGTCATAATACTCGCCCACTTTTCGATCACCTAAGGGCTTTCCGTGCAGGATCACCTGCGACACCATGTCCCCCTTAGGCTTCAACAAAACCGGATTCATGTCTGCTGACGGCTGAATCCTCGCAGCCCACGCTTGCACGGCTTGCGCGATTCCAATTTCGTCGCCGTCCTCCGTCACCCACGAGTTTAAGCTCATGTTTTGGGACTTGAACGGCGCAACCTTGTAACCATTATTCACCAAAAGTCTGCAGAACGCAGCAACTAGAACGCTCTTGCCGACGTGCGATGCCGTTCCACAGATCATTACAAATCGTGCCATGCTTGATCAACACCTAACGCTGCTTCCTGCAAGTTCGTTTCTCAAGATCTGGAAACGGCCGAGTTCAAGCACTTTTTACCGCAGGCCGCGATAAATAGTTGTGGGAAATCGTTCGCAAGAAACTTAGAAGCGGTTCGGAACTCTTGTACGCGCTCCTGCCCTCGTTATGAAGGCGCAGCGAAGAGAGAGACCTTAGGGCAATGCGATGATCACAAAAGACGCGCTGGGTGGATAAATCCGCCCGCCAGCATTAAGTCCGCAAGCACAATAGCGACCATTGCTTCTGCCACCGGGACGATTCTGGGCAGGATACACGGATCGTGCCTGCCCGATACCGACAGATCGACTTCCTCTAGCGTTTCCAAATCGACTGAGGTTTGTCGCATTCCGATTGAAGGAGTCGGCTTCACCGCAATTCTGCTAATGATCGGCGCCCCTGTCGAAATGCCGCCGAGAATTCCGCCAGCTCTGTTCGTTTTCGGTTCTATTCGGCCATCCGTCGTGGTGAATTGGTCGTTCATTTCGCTCCCTTTTAGTTTTGCTGCGAGGAAGCCTACGCCAATTTCAACGCCCTTCACGGCGCCAATACTCATAAGGGCCCTACCCAATTCTGCATCGAGTTTACCGAACACCGGCTCGCCGACACCTGCAGGAACATTGAAAGCAACGATTTCGGCAATACCACCGACGCTGTCGCCAGCTTCTTTCATACGTTCGATACACGTAGCCATCTCGTCCGATGCGGCCGCGTCGCAGCATCTTACGATGCTCTTTTCAGCGAGGAGTAGATCTTCGGGACTCTCAAAGACGAACTTGGATTGTATCCCGTGGATATCGATAACGTGCCCGAGAACGCGGATCTCGCGATGCTCGAGCAGTTTCTTTGCCACCGCCCCCGCAGCAACGCGGGCGACAGTCTCTCGGGCTGACGCTCTCCCTCCGCCGCGGTGATCTCGCCACCCGTATTTCACGTGGAACGTGTAATCCGCGTGGCCGGGACGCGGCACGTGACGCAACTCATCGTACCCCCGCGAGTCGACGTCTTCATTCCGGATGATGATTGAAATCGGGGTGCCGAGCGTCTTGTCTTGGTAGATGCCCGAAAGTATGTGCGCGGTATCCTTTTCGGAACGTGGTGTCGTTATAGTGCTTTGACCTGGACGTCTTCGATCGAGCTCTTTTTGAATGTCCTCGTGGGTTATCCGCAATCCTGCCGGGCACCCGTCGATAACCGCTCCCACTGCTTGACCGTGACTCTCGCCCCACGTCGTTACCCGAAAAATGCGTCCCCAAGTGTTCATGAAGCAAGTCCCCCCAGTGAGCTTTAGAGGGTCTCAATGCTCGTCTGCTCGAGATTTGCTCCGAGGGCGAAGATATCATCAAAGAAGTCCGGGTATGACACTTTCACCGATTCTGCATTGTCGATCTGGGTCTCTCCGTCGGCTCCCAGCGCTGCTACCGCAAGCGCCATAACGATGCGATGGTCCCCATATCCGCTCAAACTAGCTCCCTGCGGCTTTCCACCCCCGATTCGCAACGTGTCGTCCACCTTTTTGATATCCACCTGCATCTTTCTCAGCTCCGTTATTATGGCGACGAGTCGATCCGTCTCTTTGTAGCGCAGGTGAGCTACGTTTGAAATGTCGGTAGTGCCTTGAGCGTACGCGCCTAGAACCGCTAGTATAGGAACAAGATCTGGCACGTCACCTGCGTCAATCGCGATGCCCTGAAGCTCGGCACCGTCTACAGTGACGACATCACCCTCCCAAGAAATATGTGCCCCCATCTCTTTGAGAATGGGGACAATTTTCTTATCACCTTGTTTAGTTTCAGAGAGGTTGTGCACGCTCACGCGAGAATTGGTTATTGCTGCGGCACTCAAATGAAAGGCTGCCGACGAAAAGTCGCCGGGAATCTGAAAATCTGTATCTGCATATTGCTGGCAGCAGGGGATCATGAATTCATGATAATCGGTGCTTACGTTGACTTGTGCTTTGTTCAACAGTTCGAGTGTCATGTCGACGTACGGGCGCGACGTAAGGTTGTGAACGGTCAGCATACTATCTGCCTGACACAATGGACAGGCTATCAGAAGCGATGATAAAAACTGAGAGCTCATCGGATTCGTAAGCGTTGACTTTCCGCCTGAAAGAACGCCTTGGACGATCATAGGCGCGGTGCCATTCGACTTCGTCGAGAGAACTTTTGCTCCGAGTTCATTGAGAGCGTCGATAAGCTGGGAGCTCGGTCGAGTCCTCAGCGACGCATCTCCGGTCAAAACTGTCGTCCCGTCAATTAAGGAGCACACGCCCATCAGAAAGCGCAACGTGGTCCCGGAGTTCTGGCAATCTATAACATTCTCAGGCCTTTGCGGCTCTCCTTGCACGCCGTCGATGAAAAACGCATCGCCGACGGGATTTATCGTCGCACCGATCGTCTCACACGCGCTTACCGTTGCGCACGTGTCCGCAGAGACCAAAGGCTTGATGATACGTGAAGTCTTTGCTAAGCTGGCCATGACTATAGCGCGATGGGTGTAGCTTTTTGACGGAGGTGCGTCGAGCTTGCCGCGAATGATGGATTGCGAGACCTTCACGTTCATAATATATGAATGATTAGAATCAATTTATTTAAACGTGTGGTAGAGATGTTGGATCGACTAGAAAACGAGATAGAGATGCTTGAAAGGCACTTAGAGGTTTTAAACGCAGTCGTTGTCGGGGAGCCTGTTGGGATTTCGAAATTGTCAGAAGTGACTGGACATTCCAAGTACAAAGTCCGCTACTCGCTCCGAATATTAGAGCAGGAGGGCTTGATCAAACCATCACCGTACGGTGCAATTACGAGCGCGAAGATTTCAGAGTTTGTTCAGAACTACGAGCACCTTCTCGACCAGTTTCTCAAGAAGCTAAGTGAAGTCAAAGCCAACTACAGGATTAAACGCGATTGACGCCCAAAGGCGCCCACAATGAGCATCACTCGTCGCGCGAACGGTTCTACGACCTTAAAGCTTAAGTAAAAAAACAAACTAGAGAGATGTGTCAAGCCGCCATAACTCAGTTGGTAGAGTGCGTGGCTGTTAACCACGATGTCACAGGTTCGAGCCCTGTTGGCGGCGTCAGCGGGCCTGTAGCTTAGCCAGGTCAGAGCGCCC
>Ga0208034_1000253_pt1 | contig 48224 bp, 104 predicted proteins | sample June2015DPH_8_10_FD_184699 | JGI IMG/M metagenome (GOLD analysis project Ga0208034, IMG submission 184699) | Peatland microbial communities from SPRUCE experiment site at the Marcell Experimental Forest, Minnesota, USA - June2015DPH_8_100... | ecosystem: Environmental > Terrestrial > Soil >...
GCATTTGTCTCAACTGATAGTGTGCTGACGAAGCCACACTCTTACCGATTATATGCAACATTGCCTGTTCTACTAACCTGCCTAGCACCAGGAAGAAGTTGTATATAAACAAAACCTGTTTTACCAAAGTGTTCCACAGTACTCTTCAGGTTTTTGAGTGTAAGAAACCATTGTTCATAGGAATGCACGCAGCCCGTAATTTCTGTGAGTCTGGTTTTGGATAAACGCAGGGTTCCCCCTCTGATATCCTTAATGATCTCCATTGATTACTCCTTTGGTTCAAGCGATTGCAATGCAGTAAGCACCACATCTACTTCAGCTTTCGTTGCTGAAGAAGTGAACGTGAAAAGGATTTCCCGTATGGGCTTGCTGCGCCAAATGTGACCGCTGCCATCATTCTGATAAAGCGCAGGGGTTTTCCTAATAGGTGCCACATGCACCGTTTCAACATGCACAGGAAGTGGCGCTGGAGTACGGGCAGCGGCAAGAGTGTGCACAGCGGCAGGTTGAACAGCGGGTAGCTTAGCAGCAGACACAGGTGTTAGCACTGCCACTCCCTTTGATTCAACAACGGGAACGGTAGGCTGCATCACTGCAGGCTTTAAGGGTGGATGAGCTTTCGGCGGTGCAGGAGCCGTAGCCAGCTTGGTTGTGACTCCCGTCACGAGGCTAGCCCCTGTTATAATGCTCGGTACTTGTGGTGCCATGTTTATTCTCCTTAGTCTCTTTCGGTTGTCTTAAAGATTGAAATGCAAACCAAACTTAGCAACCCACTTCTTGAAATTTGTTTCGGTGTAATCTAAGTTCGATGGGTAATCGTATGTTCGTTGCTCCATTTCTCCGGGGCATTCATAGCAATATTTGATCGGATGATGGTAAACTGCTTCTGACAAAAATAAACCAATAAGCTTACCATGCCAAAGATAACTACAGAGCCATATACAACCCCAAACCATTCCAAGATTCTCATTGAATTCTCCTATGCTTCTGCCAACAATTTACGCCGTACCATCTCTGCAGACAACAGGTTGAAGTTCTCACAAATTTCCTGCGTATCTTTTACTATTTTAAGTGCAGAGAAGTATTCATCCTTGAGTTGCTCATTCATCATGTCGATAGGATTCATGCATCCTCTCCAGGCTTACTCATTAGGCAGTTCATTCGGGTCATCCAACCTTACATTGCGTGCGCCATAGGTTTCACTATAATGCTTGTCGATAGTTGAGTTCCATTGAATCATGGATTCAACATTAGGCACATACACTGTGATGAAATCAACGTATTCTCCAGTGAATACAGACCCACCATCATAGGAGCAATTACCTTTGTCATCCTCATAGTATGGCCTGCAAGGACGAGATTTGTGATAGTTGACCTGAACATATGTACCGAGGAATTTCTTGTCCACGTACACATGGACATTATGTGGATTTACACAGAATTCTTTGGAATCATAGGTAGGCAATGTCTGCACACACAAATCTTTGCTGTTGGTTTTGAAATGCGCGTCCCAGATTGGAGAATCAAAAATCAATACTTGGCTTTGTATTCTCGGCTTTGGTAGCATTTGCTTGCCTATCACGCTGAAAGCACACCACACTAAAACTGCTCCTATCACACCGCCTAGCATGGATAGCATTAACCAATTTTTACGAATCGTTTTCATGTTACATTCTCCTTAAATAAATTTGTCTGCCCAAGAATTTTCATCAAGGGGTTCTGCATTGAACGATGGCAAGGATGCAGAATAGATTAGCATGCTGTCCAGCGTTTGTGAATTGGAAACGAACTGTATTACTGGGGGAATGTCAAGCAACTCGGCTAGCGTTATACTTGGTGTTACCCCAAGAAACTTAGCCACATTCTTTACCCATCTGGGGTCTGTGGCATATTTTTTGCTAAGCTGCTTAAGCGTCATATCCGCTGTGTAAAACCTAGACTCACCGGCAATGATTTTGTCGATCTGGTGGTACAATGCAGCCCAGCCTGCGGCATCTGATTTGAAAATAACATAGCCGCGTTTGTTTAACCCTACTTGTCCAGGGAAGTGCACTCCTCGCACTGATCTAATATCACCTGGGTTATGGCAACGTGTTGGCAAGTTTGTTTTGCTGGCCCCGAATCCTTCAGCTCTTGCAATTGCTTTGGCCAAATCTTCAGTGTTGCTCTTTCCCCACGCCAATGCTGTCGCAAGCAGCATCAGCACTGTCAGGATAAGTTTGCTTCTCATACGAAATTCCTCCTGAAATATCTCTTAGCTCTGGCAATACCATGATGTGAAAGCAAGGCTCCCGCAATTCTTCAATGACGATTACGCTATCACCCATACCCAGCAGATAGCCTTCGATCCACCAAATCTGTTCCTGCGTCAACCTTCGTCGCTCCAAATCCACGGTGGTGCCTGCTAGGTGTGAACTGGCTACATCACCGTGTATTGGAGCAGCGTTGGGATTCCAACGCATCAGGCCGCGCTGTACGGCCATAGTCCGTACCGCCGAATTAACCTGCAGAGGGACATCAAAGCGTGCATAATATGCAGTAGCCATCTGGATTAAGAAACTGGTCACCCAAGGGCGCACGTAACGCCGGTTGCAGGGTAACTTGTTGGAAACACTAAGGAAGCCGCTGGTGGGCAGGGGCACCAGCTCACCGGACCTCTTGGCGGCTTCCAACTCACGGTCGTTCCGATAGCGAGAAAGGCCCATGCGGTCAATTGCAGCGTTCTGGGCGAGCTGTGACTGACGGGATGGCAGAAAGACCCTTGTCTCTACTTTGGGGCTCCTACGGGCTCTGTAATGCGTTTTCCCATAAGAGGGAGTGATCATTAAAGCCAATAGTATTGCAATAATCAACAGTCTCATGTTTTACCTCCGACTGCACTGCTTCGTGTAACCCTCCACGGAACCAGCAGGGCATTGGCCAGTTTGAACGAAATATGACTTGTGCTCCCCAATGCCACCGCACTCTGGGCAACCAAGGAACTGTCGCAATTTATCAGCTTCCTTATCAGAGAAAGTGTGTTCAACCTCAATCACTTCGTATCCAAGCCAATTGCCCCATTGGTCATAGCGCACATCGTGGGTCACGACCAGCGCTTTGCGACCAGTAGGAATCTTAACTTCGATTGTCTTTTCCATATTTTTCCTTTCCTTGATCTCCAATAGGATCAAGGCTGCGTTTCCATGCAGGCCATTTGTTAACCTCTCGGGCACACTTCCGTAGAATAGCAGCGAGTTCTTTAGACACTTTCATGTTTTACCTCCCGTATCCGGCCTGTTCAGTGTATTCCCAATTGGTTGACACAACACGCCATACACCGTCGTGGAGGAAACGAATTGTACCTTGCGCCATGGTTAAGTCTGTGGCGCTTTCGTAGACACTACTGCTATTGTCAGGATACCACACAAAAACATTATATTTCTTCCGCATCTAACGTCTCCTGTTCGCTAAGAATCTGAAACGCTGTGTCATTGCTACGGGCATCAGCATTGATTTCCGCTGCCATTGGTTCTATAATCTCTGCCTCCGTTGCCTCTGCTAGCATCTTGGAAGACGGTATGTGAGTGCGTTCTCGCTTGATCTGCTGAATAATACCGGGACACCCTTTGGTAAACGTCTCTACGATACCCTCTCCTGCGGTCTCGTCGAAACGTAGCATAAGCGTTACATCCCCCAAAGCCGTTAGACAGGGAGCGCACATCGTAGCATTTGGCATGGCCTTGAGTCTTTTCTTCGGGATTTCTTTATGGCACATCGAACAAATTTTCATTCCCGCTCCTTCAGAGCCTTAGTTAAAATTATACACACAACGTCGCGCGTTGTCAATTCTTCTTTTTCTGAACTACGCCTTTGATTATCCCTACAAACGTAATGCCTGCTCCTGTGAGTAGTATGAAATCCCCGATGGACCCTATACGTCCATAAGGGAAAGCAAACCTGTCACATAACCAAGGCAGACTAGCACCTGCTCCCGATTTCCATAAAAATCCTGGCGGAACGTATTCCCCAATAACAGGCATCTGTCCACCGTTTTGTAGCATCGCAAGCAGATTGGAAGAAAGACCCATCAAGCATACCATAAAACTCCAGCGAACGAAGTTCAAGGAATCCCAAAATGCTGCCAAATACATCGGTACTAGGATAAGCATGAGCACCATAAGGCTCAGATGAAGCACAGGTATCCTCCTATTTTGTTGGGTGATACTTGATGACATAATGCAGAACAGTTGACTGCAAAATTACAGAGACCAGAGCTAGCATTGCAGAAACCACTGCTGATACGGTGCGTATTGTTGCTTTGCGATCACTCATCACAAGAATGATCTGATCAATCTTGCTCTGATCAACATTGGGCATTGCCCCTCTCTTCCTGGGTCATAAATTACAAAGCATAGGCGATGTATTCATCTCGCAGCTTTGGATAATCATGCGCCATGTTACGGCAGTAAACCGCTGCAGACACACTCAACAAATCCTGAGATACCCATTTTTTCTATAAGCCAACCGCTCGTGCGATTATCTGACACCATATTGCCAATCATTACCTTCAACGTATCAGCTTCTCTAATTGCTTCTTCTGCTGTGATGAAGGTTATTTTAACTAACCTACCGCGTGGGGATGCATCGTAATCATAAACGAACAGGCTGAGATAGTACTTAGTTGAAGTATTCACTCTCCCTCCTATGGGAACATCCTATGAACGATGCGTTGTAATGTGGTGGGTTTGTCCTTCATGTCACAAATGGCGGCATCTACGTGAAACGCAATTAACCCGATTGCTAATACTTTAGACAATCTGGATTTATGATTGCGTAATTCATATACTCCAACACCTGCAATGGCTGCATGCCATAGAGACTTAGCAATGCATTCTTTCGTGCGTGCTCTCATGTCATCTCCCGTAAAGGTGCTTGGTCATCCAGATTGATAAAAGTGTTCCAATGGTCCCGCCTGTTGCAAAGCCTATGCCTATCCACCATGTGTGATACTTAGCATCATCCATCATCAGCTTGCCAACGCCAAAGTTCACAAGCACGGTCAGGTAATCGGTGAGTCCTGCCCAAAAATAATTGCCAAGGGCAATGGCTCTGAAGTTGGCAGTGATGATGAAAAAAGTAAGCAACTCTGTAGAGCCAAAAAACATAGCTCTTCCCACAGTGCTAGTTGGTATCTTCAGCCATTTCACTTTTTGTCCTTCCTAACACTCCAACCTAAAAGTTTGCCTTCTTCTTCCAATTCACGCTTCCATTTCTCTGCGTTTTCAGGAGACACATCGGGCAATCCTGTCTCACGAACGGTGATACCACTACCGTGCGCCCGCAGAAGATCATCAATACCCATTTTAGCTTGAGCAGGGGGCAACTCAAAGTCATCAGGTCGGTCGTACTTCCACGCATGATCTACGCAGAACACTTTGCCTGTTTTTGCTTGATGAATGATGCCTTCTTTGCCACATCCAGGTACACTGCATACGCTACATCCATTGCAGCCATCACAACCTTCCCCGCATGTTGGGTCTTCCTCAGTCTTGTCTTTCCAATGTTCATCACAAAAAAGTCTGCCTGACCCATCCTTATGATTTCCGATATGATGACAACCAGCGATGCAGCAAAAAGTTTCACTATCATCATAGCGTTTATCTTCGTAAGACATTACTCCTCCTGGGCAAGTTTCAAATTACTGTAGCCTGTGAGTTTGTAAACGTCAACCCATTCTGCTCCACACCGTATGCAATGGCAGTTTTGATGCAGAATTGCCCGATCATTGTCAGTATCTCCTGCAATAACATTAGTCGTATCAAAGGTATACAAGTAAGCTGCTTGTTCGCACTGCTCAGAACCGCAGTTTGGGCACTTGCAACCTTTAAGCGCAACGTATTGTTTTTGCGTTAAATCTGGTTTGGCCATTACAATATCCCTCCATCCACAGAAGTCAAATCACACTCATCCCCTTCCCAACCGCATGCTGGGCATATCGCCCCGCATTCTACTGTGTCATCATCCTCTGTGAAATCCCCCGCATCAACATCAGAACAACCACAGATAGGACAGTGTATAAACTCATAAGACATTATGCTCCTCCATCTGCGTTTCATCAGGCAGATTAGCCAGTTCAATAAGCTTCATGTGCAGATTGGTTAGGTCCACTCTCACATTTTGCACCCCGGTGTATTTAGCTCCACCTCTCTGCCAATCAAGATACATTTCTAATTGGCGAGTGCTTGCAACAGCAACCCTAAGCGCTTCAATCGCATCTGCCATTAAATCCGGTGAGCCTCTCATAGTTTTCCTCCATACAATTTTGCAAACATTTTTTGCTTTTCCGCAGTATGTTTAGCATTATGCTGCGCTACAAGTTCAGCATGCTTAGAGGGAGTCATTGGTGCATGGGAATACTGATCATGAAGCACTAAGTCTCCAAAGCTATCAGTGGAAAAGCAATGGCACTTCATGCATGTATAAGCTTTATCTTTTGCATGATCTACCTGCTTATGCTTTTCCAAATCATAGAGGCTTAAGGTATGAAAATTACATTTGTCGCAGGAATAGTCATGGGACTTAATGTGCTTTATCATATCCCACTCATAAAGGTGGTTTAGCAAGTGTTCACCAAGACTACTATTAGGCTCTGGGAAAGCCAGCTTCATCTGCAAATCTTTACGCTTGATCTTCTTTTTCTTTTTTGGGGCAGCTACTTCATCCCACAGTTTACCAGGTTTGAAATGGTAATCAGAGAAAATGATCGGCATTGCTATTTGGTTAGCTGTAGCAACCCAATTTATAACAGGAGTGTTGGTCGAAGTTGTGTTAATATTAATAGGACACGCCATTTGATGCCTCCTTATTCCTGTATCCCCGTCCTATCGTCTGTACTTGGAGGGATAGAGGCACACGCATCCAGCACGGTTTACCCCACATGATGAACGGATCAAACACTAGGATATGCCTACCATCTTCTGTATAAACAGTATGGTAGTGCCAGCAATCATTCTCCCCCACATAATCCTTGTAGCGCACTTTCTTTGCTGCCATTGCGTTCCCCTTAATCTACCAGTAGGCAAACTCCAGTAATAACCCACGCTGAAAATGCCAAGGTTATTCCAAGTGTAAGCAGAGTTGCTATTGGATCATAGCCAAGACCCAAAGCAAGTATCGCTACGAACGGAGTAGCGAGCATGATTTTGCCAATTACTTTTCTCATTTCTTTTTCCCTTTTTTCTTTGGAATTACCTGTAGTGCGTCTAATTCCCTCCATGACTGCACATCAGGATTAGAACACATGTCCATATCTTTGTCAACTGCAATAATGGGCCATGCGGAAAGCTTGCCAGTTTTGCCCTTGCATGCCCAACCCATGAGGTTGTTATCCAATACATACACTAATCCCGTCTTGGTTCGTACTTCGATTCTCATAGGATAATCCACGCGAAAAGAAACCACCATCCAGCCGGATTCCTTTGGAGCAGCAAGAAAAAAGCAAGGAACAAACAAATTGTTTTCATTTTACTCCTCTGATTTTGGTCCGTCAAGGTATTACGCCTGCATTCCCTTAAACCGAGCCTGAGCAATCACCATCAGTAATGGCATAGGCCACAGCACTGAGATCATCCACATTATCCAAAGGCTCCTCAGAAAGCACTTCGACCTTTAGCACCGTGCGATAGAACATTCGATTTATCATTACTCCTCCATTGTCTCAGCATCTTCCATTGTCTCAGCATCTTCTTGAAACAATTTAGCATTTTTTATGTATGCTTTGGTTAACTGTGAGCGTGCATAATCAATCAGGGTATCCATATCCCAACTACCCACAACTTCATAAGCGAGAGTTTCTGGTGTGTATTTCATTGCTCCTCCTGTTTGGGCAGAACTTCTCCACCGGGACAACCTTTGCGCAAGAACTTCTCCAAAAGCATTGGTTCATATTTAGAATGTTCCAACGCAAACAACCTGCTGAATGGAAACTTTCTATAATCTGCTGGCACTCGGTTATGCATATGCCCGTGCACATTTACCGTACAGCCCTCTGGCAGAACGGATGCTGGCCTGTGTGTAAAGTAGCACCCGCTCATTACAAGCGCATCGCAAGCAAAGGTAAACCCATTGTTCATGTACCAGCTAAGGCTATGGGAATCATGATTGCCGCGAACGAGAATCCACTTCCCAGGCATATCAGCAAACCATGCTTTTAGATCGAAGAAATTGAAGCACACATCCCCATCGTGGATCACTACATCATCAGGCCCAATCAACCGTTTGCATGCTTTGGTGAAAATTTCATCCACATTGGCAGGGCGTCGGCAATGTGCTTGAATTGCAGAATGACCAAGGTGGCTATCTGATAGAATCCAACGGCGCATCTTTGGCATCATGAAAGGTTCTGCCTTCCCAATAGAATGTGTCGATATGTTGATCCGCTTTTCGATCCCATGTGGCGATGTTAGTTACTTCCACAAAGTTCCAACCACACCAGTTGCGTAAAGCTTGCCAGAATCTTTCATCAGGATGAGCCATGCAATAAGCTACAAAATTGGCAAGCACCTCACTATTTCGGGTCATGGTTATCCTCTGCTATCCGCAATACTTCCGAAGTAATCAGCTTCCGCGTTAACAATCTCATGCTGGGACCAATCAACTAGAGCATTGAACACTTTGCTATCACTATCTTCTTGGTAAATGGCTTCTACCACTGCATCCACGGTGGAGGGGTCTAGGCCATCGAAGCCCGAATCTCTCAATGCTTTTGCAATGCGATCCTTGATGCCATCTTTCAGAATGTCATCATATGCCTCTGGATTATGCGATGCCCAACTCATAGTAAGCTCCTCATCTTCTCTTTGAGCAATGCCTCAACCTTGCGCATTTCTTCAAGCACATCAAACCATGCTGTAGCACCCTCTGGAGTTTTCCTTGCATCTGGTGCACGGTGAAGGTGCCCACGTATTGCGATGTCAAGGTCAAGGAACTGCCTTACTGTATCAATCAACTGCGTCTTCTTCAGTAAGTCAACAGGTGGTGCAGCGATTTTCTTGTGCAACTCCCTTAGCTTCTTCATCATTTGATTGTCTCCTGTTGTTGCCCAATATTGTAGTCCACATCCCACATATGTTTAGAAAGATCGGGCTGGAAAATGCACAGCAGCACTACGATTATCAACACAATCACCGCTGCAAACAGAGGATGCTGGTCATCATCACCATTGGGCTCATTAGGATCATCCCCACCAGTTATATCATACGGCCTTGGGGCAACCTCTTCACCGTTGCTCATTTTTTCTCCAATTGTAGTGCTGGCAGGTTACAGAATGGGGGTTAAGTTCACAGATACACTCATATTTCCCAGACAGCACCGATGGCTGAATGACTTTTGGTTCAGGAAATGCTGCCTCAACTACCCCTTCAAGAATTTCCTCTGAAGTAGGTATGTAAGTAACGGTAAGGATAGCAATGAAAAGCATGAGCAATGCAAAAATACCAAAACAAGCCAGTGCGGATAAAATCATAATCCCTCCTGAGTGCTCTGCAGCAGAAACAATTCCTTACTTAGCAGGTCCAGCGCCTTTGTCTCTTCCCCTGCTTTTGCCACATAAACATTACAGACTATGCGCGGCCCCTTCATCTCTGCAATCATCTTACCCAGCGCAGGTAGCAGGGCTTTTGCCACAGCATTCACAATGATTCCATCAGCGTTGATGACAGGTGCAGATTCTGAAACAGCAGGCTCAACAGTTTTTGCTGGGGATGTATTCACAACAGGTTGCATTGGCAAGTCTTTTTCTCTAACCCATGCATATCCGAAGGGTGAGCTTGCATCCTCATGCCGTACCCGAGTGAGAGCCATGATGATTGGCTTTTCTATACAGACAGCATTGGCATGGTAATAGCCCTTGCGATCTGCCTCTCGCAACCAACATATTTCTTGCCCAACTGCAATTGGTTGAGCACATTTTACACAGATGTCAGGTTCACGAGCCGTAAATGATTTGCTCGGTACCATTTGATTCCTCCTTTATTTCCAAGTGCTTTGATCTACATTATGACAAATGTCCGCTCCACCACTGCCTATAATCGTTATTTTTTTCCTTCTTCATTTGTGATTATTATGATGGGCAACTGTCCTTTACTACGATATTCTTCTCTCTTTGCTTCCGCTTCTAAAGCTTTTAGATACGCCTCACTCTTGATTGGCAGCATTTGATTCCTCCTTAGGAATTTCCGTGAGTTCTTCCTTGAATTGTAGTATTTTATCCCACTCTTGTTTTGCCTGTTTCCGTGTCATGGGTGGTCTGCCGTATTCACCACGGATTAGGTTCGCCATGCAAATTCGCCTAGCTTTAGCTTGTTCATGCGTAAGATGCGCCATTAATTTCTCCCTACTGTTTATCTCGGCAACCATTTACCGAGCCACTTATCTTGTCAAATAGCCGCGCCCAATCGGTATAATCATTGTCGAGCAGTCGCGCCTAATCGGTATAATCATCATCATTAATCTTGTCGAATAGCTTCGCCCAATCGGTGTAATCGTCATCACCTGGACGCCGCACTTCTTCGGTATTCCCATTGATGTCCCTGCGCCGTATGGTTCCATCATCCTCTGGCGCTTCTATCACTCCACCATCTGACAATTCAACATCAGGAATCCCATCTTTATAACCAGCACACCTTTTCCTGATGTCGAATATCGTAGTAAGAGGTGAACAAGGTCCATCTATGTAGTAATGACCATTGTCAACGCCTTCTGGATCAGCCTTGGCAATATCTTCGATGCGAAGCTCAGCCATGGTCAAAGAGCTATGCTTAAAGATTTTACCTTTGCCGTTTTCATGTCCCACAGCATAGTAAATAGCGTTTTCGGACAGAGATATACCATCTTCGTTTAGGTTATCAGTTGTGGTCATTTTTGTGGCTTTCTTCCCAGATACCTCAGAATTTTGTGAGCTGCTTTCTCACAAGCTTTTTGCACAGACTCTTCCGAAGCACTCCAACCATTGAACCAGGAGACTTCGGTTTTGATAATACCTGTAAGATGCTTAGCGCTTGCATGTTTACGCTTTACTTGTGCCATTGGCTATCTCCACTGTTTAGGGGGTTCCATGCGTTTTTCTAGTTCATACACATGGCGGCAAAGATTTTGAATGGCGCAACGTATGAGGACCGTTTCTTCTGATCCTTCTTCCATTGCAAGGTCAACCATGTCCACACTTCCATACAACACTTCTGTTGGTTTGTATTTGCTTATCATTGAGTTCCTCCGGGGTGTTGCTGTGTTCTCTCATCGAGAAAATCTGCGATTTCTCGTAAGCATCCCGAATCAAATGCTGTTTTAGCAGCTTCGGTTTCGAGAACGTACTTCCTCCACCCGCCGCGCCACTTCACCCAGCCAAGCAGCACACCGCTGAGGCAATTTTTGACGCTCCATATATTAGTTTTCCCGCTGTCTGATGTACTTTTGAATGTAAATGAGAGATAACTTGCCATTGGTTCTCCTAATCAAGAACAACTTTGAAAACTTTGCTACCATCAGTGAATGTATTCTCATACACTTTTGCGGTATTAAACTGGTTCCCGTAGCAATCCTCAACATATACTACAGGATAGATGCCTTCGTCTTTTTCAGGGAGTTCATCAAGCAAATCTTGCAATGCTTCTTGTAACTCAAAAACATCGTGAAACTTGAATTTAGTATACAAATCTTTCATTACTTCTCCTCCGTGAATTCCCTGATGCGCTCGCGCAGCGTCGTCAATTCTCTGCGGACAAATTCTCCAGCCCCACCGAACTCATCACTTCCATCTGGACGATCCAGGAGCCATTCCCATTCACCGCAGTCATCGAACCAATTCTTTTCATCAGCGACTTGGTTGAGAATCACTTGCAATCCTTCATTTTCTTGGCGCAGTACATCGAGTTCGCCAGCATATTTGTGATGAAGATTGCATGATGGGCAACCGCAATCAGGATGTGGTCCACTTAATTCGTGGTCCCGATCAATCTTAAAAACATTCGCGCATTCATCCCGATTTTTCCTGAGTGCGTCGAGTTCGAGGTCACGGGTTTGCCTACCAGTTTTGTTCATTGCTTCTCCTTTGGAACACCCACTCTGCCGCAGCGTTCAAAATCCCGCTTATCAGCGTGCAACCAGAGCCCAGCCTCACGAATTACAGGCTTATTGCAATGCCCGCAGAGCATCGGCGTACCTGATACCTTCATAATCTCTGCTACCGCATCATCGCTCGGCTCTTCTTCGTCTAAGATATGATCAACTTCTCCCTGAATTTCATCCGCAAGAGACATGAGCATAGTAGCTTCTTCATCCTGCTCTGGTGTAATGAAATCCTGATCTTTCACAAGGGATGCTATGCGCTCTGCATCCCGCTGCACAAACTGCATTCGCTTGAGTGCATCGAAGAGTTTATCCTCAGTTGACATAGTTCTCCCTTCGTTTCCAAAATTTAATTTTTTGCGGGATTTTAGCACGGTCTACAGTTCTACTTCTTCACTATCCGCGCGCATATTGGGGCCAACATCACCTATCGGTTTGCCCATTTCCCGCATGTAAATGATGCAGGGGTAATGCTTGCCGTGATTCACCGCCATGTCATCAAGAACAAGACCACAGTGTACTGCATCATCATCAGCAAGACCACGGACGGACTTTCCATCACGGAGATTCTGCCATCAGTATCGCAGGATTGGGTACTTTGCCAGCAAATCATTGTCAACCTCAATGGCGGGCAGCTTTTCACCATACTGCGCCGCAGGAATTACTCGGATGTCGCTCACCCCGAGAGAATCTGCAAATCGGATGATCTTGTTAATGGTTGCCGCATTGGTCGGCGTCAGCACAATTCCTACAGTCGTATAAACCCGTTCGCTGAGCCATTTAATTCTATCAACTACGATGTCCCACGCGCCTTTTACGTTGCCTGCCATTTGGTCACCATCGGCAGCGCAGCAGGCATCCAGAGACACGGAGAAGTCATTGACACCCAAATAGATGAGTGTATCGTACATCTTGTATGATGCAGAGCCATTGGTACTGATGGCGATACGTTCCATGCCCGCAGCTTTGGCATAGGCTACTGCATCACATATCCCAGGCCACATGGTAGGTTCACCACCAGAGAATCGCACATTCTTAAGCCCTTGCTGCGACCACAGGCGCAGAGATTCGATCACGTCATAGAACTTCATATCTCGCCCGCCGATGTGACGACAATATGGGCACTTAAAATTGCAACGGGCAGTCAGGACAATCTCACAACGGGATATAGGAGAAGTCGCAGACGCATTGCAGCATCGCTCATCCGATAGGGTATAAAACCCAATTTGCTCCAGTTTCACCAGCACACCTCGATCACATAGTTTCCGAGAGGCAGGATGTCTCGGTTAACCATATCCTGCATGAGAATTGGAGCCATCCAATTCTTAAACCCATCTTTGGCGATGAACAACTCTAAATCTGCTTTGTCAAATTCTTCCAGTTCTTCTTTCTCGGTGAAATCAAAAGACTGACAAGAGTCATTGTTCAACTCTTGATCGGCAACAAAACTCCAACGCTTTTTAAGTCCGTAAGTCTTTTGGACTAATTCTTCCAACTCGATGTAATCCATCTCAACAACGGTTTTGGTTATCATTTTTTCCTTTTCTTAGGACTCAGCCCACCCATAGAAATCAGATCATAGGGTGATGGCTGGCCAACCCACGGCGTAAACTGTTTGCCCATAATGCGAAGGATTTTCTCACAATACTCCTCTGGCACTCCTTCACATACCATCGCATCCCTAGCTTTGGTAAGCGAACGCTGAATGATGATAAACTCTTGCTCTCTGCGATCAGAGGGGATGTTTTTCACCGCATCGTGTGCGATAGCATCAATCATTGTTACTCCGTCAGAAATTTGACTAACTCGGGATTTTCCCGTAGTAACTGTATTTCTTGAGGTATCATGTAGGGATATATGGCATCCCAATCCATGCTCGTTGGCCCGTCTGCACAATTATTCATCGCATGATGCGCTTCATGGAAAAGTGTATCTCGCATCTGACTTAGGGAAAGAGTTGGGTCTATCTCGATCCACGGGTTTTGATCTTTGTCATCGGAGTCTGGGCAGTGTGTTAGCCCTAACAATCTGTCAGTTGAGTCCACTTCTTTAATGAAATCCTTTGGGTATGTTGTGCTGTAATACACAGCGAATATCTTAGAGCCTACATGAATCTGGGCTGGTCTAGGTGCACAGAATGCACACTGCACCCCGAGCAAAAGCATGAGCATCCATTTCATAACTACTCCAATACTACTTTTGGATGTTGAAATTCCCCTGTATAGCGGGTGCTAAAACGCTCCATAGAATTGCCTGGTTTAACTGTGATGGTGAGTGCCTGATATTCACCATCGCGTGCTCCGCACGTACACAGGCTGAAGTCAGGAATACAAACTAAAGCATCCTGATCTTCAATCAAGGCTAATGCTTCTCGCAAATCTCTGACTGTCATTTTCTCTCCAATATTTCTTTAACACGCGCGCAAAATTCGCCAATCCTCACTAAGAACTAATTGTTCCCCTGCCACCACTTCACGCCAACTAGCAAGCATTTCACCGTTTCCGAAGTGAGCAGCGTGCAATCCTTTGTGCTTATCTTTACGAGTGCAATAATAACCGTGTTCATTCGGACGTACATTACAATGTTGAGATGACACAGGATGATAGGCTATATAGCCCTCTTGTCCAGGATGCAAATAAGGATCATAGCTGCGATAATTAACAACCTCCTCACATATCCTATATTTTGGCTTAGCCATAGTTTTCCCTCAGAATTGGTGGAGCCTACGCATGAGTCTGTGCACATCTCATCTAGGTGTACTCATGCGCTCGGGTCACTACTCCCGACACGGCCCCGTGAACTCAAAAGATGGAGCGGGAAAGTATTTTTATGGAATCCCCACTAGGCTTGACCCTATCGTGGCCTTCCCCACACTTAAATCGGACAACAAATATCAAAATCCTCATCTTCTGCATCGGAGTTGGCAGCGAGATCATCGTTCTCTCGCAACCACTGCTCATGCTGCTCAGCCAGAGAAGCGTTTATCTCTGCTTCTATTCTATCCTCACCGTCATGATTACCTCCAGCATAACATCTCCAAAATTTAACCCACGGGCAAGGCCAGTCGGAGTCTAGCTCATGCCCGTGGTGAGCAGTTGGGGCAGTCTGAATATAAGGGACAACCCACACCGCAAAACTTTTATTACTTCTTATTCCACTTGCTAAGGTAAGCAATGGCCTTGCGCAGAATACACACGCTATCTCGGGCATATCCTAGCATCCTATTGCAACTGTTGCACAGTGCCCCACGCCATTGTTTTGTTTTATGATTGTGGTCAAGGCATGGTCTTTCCATAGGATCACCACAAACAACGCAGCATCCCTTCTGCTTCTTCATTTGAGTATGGAGATAATCTTGTGAACCTTCCCCATAAGAAGAGGTATAATGATACCTTCGATCTCTTGCTCTAACCGCTTCAAGATTTTTTGCACGTCTCTTACGTTGTTCCAAGTTTTCCTTTTTAACATAGGCAGGGTGTGCAGCCCTATATTCCCTCATGTATTCTGCTGAAGTTTTCATATCGTATCCGATGGATTAAAAAGCCCTCGGCAGTTTCTCCGAGGGCTCGAAACCAACCGGCCAAGATTACGGCAGGCGGGAAATGAGCGCATTGACGGTTCTACGCGCATTTCCAGAATAGGCAGACAGCTTCTTGTCAGAAGCAATGCTCGTGCCAGACACATTCGCCAGCTTGCGCGAATATGCAGTCAGAGCAGCCACAACATCGTGGTACTCAGCTTCGCTGGTGAAGGTGATGGTCACCGACTTGAAGGTGGCCGGGATGACAACAGCGGGGACAACGTTCTTGGAGAGTTCCATTGTAGTAATATCCTTTCCCCATTAGGGGACCATCTATTTGTTCGCGCCATTCGTTTTCACACCGGCGTTTGCTTCTGCTGAGGCAGTGTTCCGCTCAGCAAAACTTTAGGGTTATCCCTTGTTCTTATCACAGACTGTGCAGCGCCAACCCGGAGTAGGTTTCAAGGTAGCATTGTGCAAGCGGTTGTCTTTTCCATACCGCTCATCCTGAAACTTATTGGTGCAGTTGCAAGGTAATACCTTGGTGCTTGTACTGGACATGGTTTCCTTTCCTTTAGAAAAGCTGGTTTTGATAATCTGGTTGGGCAGTGCAATTGCCGCGCTCTTTCGATTCCTTGATGGGCTTCACTTCTTCGGTTACTTCGGTAACATCCTCAGTCTCTCCCTTTGCTTCCGCTTCCAGCTTATCCCGTTCTGCAATCTCATCATCAAGCCATTGCAGATACTCAACTTGGGACTTACTTTCCACGACTTTCTTGCAGTAGTTCTTTCTCAGCCATTCAACCGCGTCATACGCAGTGTAATTCAGAGAGACCATCATCATCGCCGCAACTGCTGTGCCTGTGCGACCGTGACCACCCATGCAGAACACACAGACTTTTAGGTTGTTCTTATCAATGTGTGTCATCAGGTCAGTCCAAAACTCCAGCGGCCATTCGATAATACCGTAATCCGGCCAATCCAGAATCATCTCAGGAACTTGTACAGGACCGCCAGCCCATTTCTGCATTTCTTTCATCGACGCTGGGATAGTGTGCTTGTCTCTGATCGTGCGACCTGTCAAATTGATGATTAGATCAAAGCCTTTAGTGCGGGTTTCCACATGGTCACCCTTGCCACACCAAACGCTCCACGTTTTGCCATCAATAACCTCTTGCGGCGGGTGGAAGCAGGCTTGATACGTGAAGCCTGTAGTAGCAGGCTTCTTATCCTTGCCTTTGTCAGCATCTCCCGTGTAACCTGTTGGGGTGCTGGATTGGCTCTGCGGTTGTGTGTTTGGATTCACGCTGCTCTTATCATCTCTCACGAAATGTTCCGCAGTTGGATGGAACCATGATCCGCAAGTGCTCCTGTTCGCGCGATGATAATCACACCACGTTTTATCGCCGTCGTTATCGTGTTTGAAAGTTTTACAGAACTCATGCGACATCCTATGCTGATTACACCAGTGATACTCTGCCGTGTCCTTGTCGTCGGCGTTGTTGAGTGCCGCCGTGGGATTGTAAGGCACGTTCACAACCCCTTCCACTACTACTTCTTTCTTCTTTCCACCTAATCCAAACATAGCCGCACTCCTTTGATTGATTTTATCTTCCATCTCTGCAAGGCGGTCAAACTTTTCATCTTCTGTCATGCAGTCGCACTTGTCGTCAAGAAAACCACCTTCATGAATCTGCTTAGGGCAACAATCGCAACTCACATCGTTTGACCCGCAGTAATCACACTGCATATCATAGCAAGTGCAATCCACGGTATCTTCTTTGCAGGTAGAACAGTAATAGATGCCATCCTTTTCAAATACTTCGGGGTCTTGATTGTACTTTTGTGCGTCATCACTCAATGCCTCTGCACAAAGCTGACATCGCAAACCTTCGTAAGTCGCAAACAACTCCACATTGGCTGTGCAGCGACAGAGCTTACCAGCGCAGAATCCATACTCTCCAGTGGATTTGAGTGTGGGAAGATTTTTCTTTAGCGTAGTTTTCAGCCGTACATCGTGTCTCGCCACAAACTCTTGTAATGTTTCTGAAGTTATTTCTTCATCACACATACACGGCTTGCCAGCCTCAGCAAGAGCACAACACTTACCTTGCTTATCCAGACGCTCTTGATCTCGCATCAAAGCGAGATTAGCCGCAGCCGAAACCTCAGCAATATCATCGGAAAGAAAACTGTGTTGCTTGACCGCAGGACTGACAGCCTGTGCTTCTTCGGAAAGGCAGCGAATACATTGCAAACTATCTGCCTGAAGGTTTTGGTTCTTATCTCCGCAACTTACACAGTCACCCATAACAAAGCGACTCGTGCTAGACAGGCTAGCAACGGAGGGTTTTTTAGCATATGCTTTGCTGAGGCTAAAGTAGTTTGACGGATAACCGTTGGGCAACCGTTTGCGTGGAGTCAATTCTTTCTCCCGCGCCCGATCTTGGGCTTCTTCTTTCTTAGCCGCTGCCAATGCTTTTTTCGCTTTAGCTGCGGCTGCTTTGGCTTGTTTTTCTTCCCGCTTGGCTTTCTTTCTGTCTTTCCTAGACAATATCTTTTCTTTGCTCATAGGTTAGCTCAATAGGTGATCAGGATTTGGTCCTAAAACTGTTCCTTTGTCGGTATACTGTGCCCATGATGGGGGTTTGGGTCCACACGGTGCTTTTCTGATTACGATGTGGTTCATTGTGTTGGGGTTTGTCATTACCCAAGTACCGCAGCTCTTGTTGAGCTGGAAAAATTGCCTGTCAGGATGGTTGCTTTTCAAAGCCTTGTTGTCAATGTGCTCCCCTTTTTCGTTTGGAGCAAAGGAAGCCATCAACCTGCTATCATGGTGCATATTCTTGGTGGCTGCTTTCAGTTGAGCAATGACTTTATCATCATCTGGAGTTATGACCTGCTCACTGTAGCATCGAGAATTGCCTGCCAGCCGATACTGCACAAGGATTCGACCATCATCAGTGATCTTGGCTTGGGCCATTTGTGCATTGCGTTCATCGACAGGAACCTCAGTAATCCATTTGTTGAACTGCTCAATCGGCAGAGGTTTCGCTTTGGAAATCCATTTGTCTGCTTGTTTGATGATTTTTTCATCACGCGTCATAACACGATATGCTAACGGACCACAAAACAACATTGCAGATACCGGACTATTCGCTACTTCAGTCATAGCATCAGCCGTGGCAAACTTGTTGAATCCCCAACCGTTGTTATGGGACTGGTTGACCGCATTGTTCATGGCGGCAAGTGCTCCCTTGACATCACCGGCAAGCACATTATTTCGGATTACCGCAGCCCAACGTGTAAACTGGAACCATTGATCACCACCCAAACCTTCAGGCCACACCAACTGCCGAAAGTCTTTCAGACACTTCATATATGTCCGAGAGACTTTGTGAATCCTGTTGAATACTTTGGAGTAAGTTGATTCCCTACTAATCTTGTTGGTTTTCCTATGTGGCCGATGCCGCCATTCTCCTACGGCAGCAGTGATTGATAACCGATAGGCTGCTCCAAGAGCAGCACCTAGCAAGACATCCTGCTTGCCCATCCATTTCACGGTGCTATGGAGGCCCAAAAGCATCATGTAGCAGGATGATTGGTAATCACACTCCACAGTCATACCATAATAGAATCCTCTGCGAACATCCTCAATGTTTGGGACAGATTCGCCTGCCTGTGTTGGCAGCAATGTCTCACCCATCACAGGTTCCCGTGTAGTCAGCACAGGCACACCATTGATGAAGGCATGGACAGCGTAGTGGGATGCAAGCGAACCACCAACGTGGGATACAACCGTTCCCTTTGGCATCTTCTTCGCTTTGGTTTCCCATTCCAGCAGATCACCTTCGGCTACGACGATGTTCTTAACTACCATCTTAGCTGGAACATAATCGAGTGTCTCTGGAACCTTGGGACCATCTCTGAGTTGCACTAGATAATGCTGTGGAGATCTCATATTCATGTAATAATCATTTTTAACCCACAGCAACTCTATGTAGGGAGACTCTTTGACTCCCGCACTTGCTAACATATCGGAATTCAATCGCACAAGCTCTCCCGCGACTTGTATGGACACCGACCCATGTCCTGCCGTTGCTCCATCATTGCCTGGACCTACGACTATTAGCCCTGGAGTCCAGATACCGCTATGCTGTGCATCAAATTTGTTCATTATGATGAACTCTGATGATGCGTCAGCTTTAATTGTTTCGTCAATGAGCAGATTTGCTTCTTCTTTGGTAGAGACTAGCCGAGAATCAACGAAACCATGTCTCGGAACTGTCGGGCATGGCCTTACAAACATGCCAACCATGCAATCAGGATCAGTTTCCTTTACTTTCTTCACAGAAAATGGAGGAACAACGGTATTGTTGTACTTCGCATAACTTTTGAGGGTCAGAAAGCCTTTTGCCTTCTGCGTCACCGCTGCATAATCATGCGGCATACTCGGCAAGATTTTATTGGGTGATTTAACACCTTTTTTCTTGCCACACTGACATCCACAATCACTGCAATGATTACAGCCAGTGCACCATGTTATATCATCACCAAAATCAGCGCTGTCATCGCCGCAGCCTTTGCAGATTGTGCATCCGCAAGAGTCCATGCAGGAGCAGCAACTTGAGCAGAATGGAGTATCACAATTATGTTTGCTATCGCAAGCTTCACAAAACTTGCACGGGCAACAACTTTCACACATACTGCAATTACCACAAATATACTCATCGTTGTTACTATTCTTGGGGCTGTCACACCCATTACAATACCAACATTCATCGACTTCCTGACAGCAATCTTTACAACGCTCACAAGCGTTGCATCTGATAATGTTAGGTTTTCTTTCATCACACGATTCGCATGTGAAGCAATCGCTGCAACAATCTTCACACTCTTTGCAGCAGCTACATTGATACTGGTTTTCATTGTCACAAATACAACCACAAGTTGCTTCTACACAATGGCAGGGGGCATCATCACCCTCTTCATATTCATGCTCACCTTTGCCATCGCAGCACTTGATTATAATAATCTCATCGGTATCCAAACGCATTTCCTGTCGTGTGAGCGGCCCATCTTCACGCCCAAGCATCCCCAACTGGATTAACGCTGGTTCCAATACTTTTATCGAATTGGTTTCATCCAGCGCTTCCGCTTCATCCGCGAAAATTGCCATGACAGGGTTATCCGAAGGCTTGTCATTCACCTTGATGGCATTATCATCATAATACACTGCAAAAGCGTCAGATTCCTCTTGCTCGAAATGGTCAATGCAAAACCTAAGGGATTTACTAATATCCTCCCCATTCAGATAACTGATGACATGAGCAAGGATGCGCTCATATCTTGACCAGAGTGAGTGGTCTAAATTATCTTTGGCAGTCTTTACTATCGAAATTGGATCAAACATAGGCTTGGGCGCTTCCTCCTTCCCGTCATACTTGGCACTCAAATGTTTGAAGCCGGAGATGTCTTTGCCTTGAATGTGGTAGATGGCATGTTGAATGATAGAACGTGCATGAAGGTTTTTGGCATTGCAAGGAATATCCTTTTTTATGATTTTCAACCTATGAAGGGTAGATTGCGTAATTTCAAACTCAGCGGCGGGTGTTATGCTTTTCACGCTGGGTTCGATGGTTTTCTTCGACGGCACGTTAGACATATTCTGCACCTCTTTGAGAATATCCACAGCTTTCCCAAGGGGCACCAGCCCACTTTTTGTTTCAGCAGACAGTTTCTTTTTAATTGCTGCTATCTGCTTCGGAGAATACAAGAGCTGACTATGCTTATGTTTCTTCGGCTTCACACTACCTCCCGATGTCTCGATGCTTCACTGGAATACCCAACGCTTTGCCAATGAGAATTGCAGCATACACAGAGCGATGATGCCCCCCCGGTGCAGCCAATGTAAAATACCTTCTCTGTACTCATCTCCACTCTGTCTTTCAAAATCTGCATAGATAGGAGAAAATCAGGTGTCATCTGAATGTCTGCTTGAACCTCTGGGTCTGTACCTCTTTTCGTGCGGAGTTTTTTGTCTCGGAAAGGATTGCGACTGAGAAACGTGCGAACGTCAATAACATCAAGACTACCGCCGTTATCATCATCACCAGCGACCGGAACACCTTTGTTAAACCCAAAACTCACGATAAGTTGAGGCATAGCTGATCCTTATTCCTTCCATTGTAATCCCACCAGCTAACTATCATGCTAGAGCCATGTGCAACATGGGGCATAAGATGCCCTTTGTCCCGAGTGCATTGATATATCTGTCTCTCAGGATCATACTCTAGGCACAAAGGGTCTTTTCCCTGCAAAATATAGCCTTTATCCCCTGCGTGTATGAAGGGTTTGTGCCACACAACTTTAATAGGTTTAGGCATGATCTTTGCAATCGTTGGTATGGTTAGTGCGCTGTTTCTGTGAGCGCATGTGAGCACCGCAGAAGCCGCATGACTGCTTCAGCCTGACCTTTGACGTGCCCTTTTTGCCATCATACACTTTCACCCGCTTCTTCAACGGTTTCACCATTATTTCCTCCTAATCTTGTATCCCAATCTACCATAAAGTAAGCTGATCTGGCTTAACTTCCCAACTGGCAATAAGCATGGTAAGAAAGCCATGAGCCACATGCTTATTGCCAAGATGACCCTTATCAAGAGTGCAATACAACCCAGACTCGGCAACTTTTTTACAGAAAGAGATTCCAGCGGGGTCTGTGACCCCTTTGCCTTGCGGAATGTAGCCCTTATCTTTAGCGGTTAAGGCAGGAGAATACTTTTTGTACTTGACTTCCATCGCAACACCTCAGTTGATGTACGTCACTTTGGCTTTGGGTTGCTCGGACTTCTGCGCTTTCAATTCGCGTGCCCTGCTGCCCAAAGATGGCTCATCGGCAGGCGTTGGAATGTTATCGTTCGACCCGCCCGATGCGCTGGCAATATCGCCGTCGGATGCCAAAGCTACAACACGAGCGTGCTGTGGATGTTCTGGGAAAGCTTGGATGACAGGCTCGGCAGAGCGAGATATACCGATTTGCTGTGCATTTGCAATGCCACACAAGAGAAGAAGTGTTAATGCTTTTTTCATTACAGCACCCCTTTCTTGATTAGTTGTCCGTGGCGATAACTAAGGTACAACGCTACCACTGTATCGCGCACATAGTTCCACAATGGTAGCAATGCGAACCAATTGCGTGGAGCAAATACCCCATGCACAGGACAGAACAGCAATTCCCAAAGATTACCCATGAATTCCACTCCTTAGCCTTCTCAGTTCCCGCACACGTTCTAGCGGGCTACTGTTTGTCCATTGCTCAAGTTCTTTGCGGCATTGCTCTGCAACTGCATCGGATACAACTGGCAACACCGTATCACCAATGCCCATGCCCCTGCCATGCGCTCGAATCGCATCCTGCAAACTCGGTTCCTCTATGGCAAAGCCAAATACAGCGGCAATAGCCTCATGCTCTTCCTCAGCTTCGGCATGATAAAACTTTCTCGCTATGTTATCCAACGTGAAGTTGTCGAACTCGAAATTTGAATCACTGTACAAAGCTTCATCCAGACGACGACGCCCTAATTTACGACGCATACTATCCACATCGTAAACACTTTTCCTCTCACGACGCTGGTTAAACAGCTTTCCCTCTTCTTCCATCTCTCGAAGTTTGCCATGAAGATAGAATGAGTTGTTGAAAAGGGCGGGATCATTAGGTTCGTCGCTCATCGTCCCTCCTGATCTGTCTCCCAAGTCGGTAGGCTATGAGCCATCCCTTCATTTCCCAACCAACAATAAACAGGAGAGCATAACGCCCGAAGAAGTAAAGCAGAGCGCCCATCAACATAAGAGTAACGATGAGCAATAGATTATCTTCGCGCTCTTCTTTTGCTCTGCGCTGCTCTGCAATGACCATTCGTTCCCAAACACCATACTTCGCCATGCTATGCTCCTTTGGCCTATAGTAACTGTTGGTATCAAACCCTCTGCATGATGTGGTTTGTGGATGGGATGTGCTTTGCGATGCACACACTCCCCAACTTTTCTTTGCAACATCTCCCCCGCAGGATAAGTCCATCGGACCACCACTTGCATGAAAACGACAGCAATTATTCATGATAATCCTCCGTTCCTAATATCGCAAGCTCAATGTGAACTGAATCGGATGCTCTTTCTTTGGTGAGACAGCAACGAGCGTGCATAGGGGATAATGAGCCACTTCGCCGGTTTCCACGGAGCAGGTATATCCCTGTGATTCCAAAGAGGTTTTCAGCCTCTCCATCTCATGTAAAGTGAACTGCCCGAAGGTGTACCGCTGCACATCACTCATTAGTTGTCCCCTCCATAATCAGCAGCGCAAGCTCTATCTATGCGCCACGCTCTGCTCAACTGATCGCAGAGCCAAAGGATTTCCCGCGATAGTAGCTGTTTGTATCGGTCATTTCACCCCCAACTCTAATGCCATGCCAGGATGCACATGGTCGTCCCAATCGTCTGCGAATAGATTCACAATCCTAATGCCAGAGATCAGAACGTCGTTGCTGTTATCTTCACTGTAATACACCACAGGAAGATCATCAGCATAGTAAGAGAGTTTCTCGCGTAGTTCCGCTACGGTCATCTCTTGCCCCCTTTGTCCCACTCTTTGCTTAGCTCAGCGCACAACCATAGGATTTCCCGCGCTACTGCGCTGGTTGGCACGTTCTGAATTGAAACCTGGGCCTGGAATTGTATTGCCTCAAGCCTTGCTTGATTTTTTTTTGTCGCTGACTATGAGTAGAGAAACGTGGGCATATTCCATTCCCTGCCAGCGCACAACCACAGATAGAGCAACAATCCTCATGCCCACCAATTTTGAGTTGTCTCACCGTAATCTCAGCTCCCATTAGTTTGCATTGCACATTGCCACACAACAGAGAGCCACAACGACATTGCTCACTCATGAATTGACCTCCAGTTGGTTTGCATCCAGACGGTCCTGCGAAGTCAATGGTGCAGGTTTTATGACTATGGTGGACACAGAGCCTTCATCCCATAAATGAATCTTTTCCATCTCTCTGCGAACCATCAGGGAAACCACAGCCTCAACGTCGGTATGAGCAACGTCTAAGCAGGTTTCCAACACTCTGCCCACTTCATCTTTAATCTTGATGTCACAGTTCATTGTCTCATCGCCTTGTAGAGAGCAATTAAATTGCCAAACAATCTCTCACACTCGTTTAACTCGTTGTGCAGCAAAGCTTCGTAGCACACCGTATCAATCACTTCCGATTGTCCCATAAGACGAATCAGGGAGGCAACTAACCGCGACAGGGAAGCGGGAGCAATACATCCTGCCCTCTCACACAAAGCTTTGACTTCCACATCTACTTCATCTTTGGTCATCATTGGTTTACCTCATCAAAATTGAAAACCATCATTGCCATGCCATCTTCCACGTAATCACACCAATGGCTCCAGCCTTGACGCAGCATGTCGTGATAATTATTGCTGAGGTACTCGACCCACACTGTGAGCACGGTTTACCTCCGTGGAGTATCTGCGGGATGTACTGCTCCCGCTTCCCTGTCGGTGTAATAATCTGCATCCTCTACCGCTGTTATGAAACTTCTGACGGTGCAAGGATACAAAGGATGTACGATGTCTTGCTTAATGAGAGTACACTCCGTTTGTTCTCCCTTAGCTTTGCGGTCTAACTTAGAGAGAAGTGTCAGAAGATTGCGACGAGTCAAATAGATATGCTCCAAAATGGTGCCTCCAATTAGATGCAATCTTGATAGCGCCGGATGTCCATATTATCTAGGGCATAGATCATGTCCAGAATATATCTATCCATAATCGCATCCATGTCTTGAGACAACTGCTTTTGAACGTCGATGCTTCCAGCCAGATTCAAACCCAAATCGTTTATCACGTCATCGGGTATGACCAGCTCAGGCATTGCGGGCTCGCCCGCGTTAAAAATTTGATCGAGCGCGTGTGGCTTCGGCGGGATAATTATCTTCGGCGCATCCTGCGCCATACAAAGCCCACCAACGAACAGCAACAATAATGCTGCATATTTCATGCTGCCTCCGTCTTAAACTCATACACAACAGACAGCATGTTGCTATGAGTTTTTTCATTTCTGTACTTTTGTGATGAATGATATTCTATTTTAGTTCCGTGTGCTTTAGCCCCAAAAGATAACCAAGCTTTAACCGCAGAAATACGAGCGTTATCTCCTTTGAGGCACCAATCTCTTCTGCACATCGTTATAGCTACAAAACCATTGCGCATCTTTCCAGACGCTGCAAATTGCACAATATCTTCTTTGCTCTCTTTCGCTGTACTACAAAAGTCTAAATGGGCTGCACTAAGTTCAGGCATTGAGGTCAACTTCTTTTTATCACTCATTACATCTCTAACCATGCCTGTGAACTTATGCCCCTTTACTTCCTGTCTCTCTTTTTTAGTAAGGCGCATAGTACACCACGCCATTGTAGCAGGAGACTTATCTATTAAATACAACTCAGACAAAGACCTTCCTACGTGCAAAGCGATGTCTATTTCTTCTCTATAACCAGCAGGAAGTATCATAACCCCTGTGTTTTCCCTTTGGGAAGTAAGAAATAATCGGTGTAAATTGTCTGTTACCATCGCTTTTCTTACGCTGCCTGGAATATATTTCTTTGCTGATTTGCTCTTATGTGCGTGTGATGATTTTTTGGGCTTACCAATGCACACCTTCTCTACCGAGCAGAGGATGTGTGGTTCGCTAAAAAGTACGGAAAAAGTAGTCTCGACAAGATTATTGCATCCGTCATCTGGTACCCTTCTTCCCTCAGCATAGTGATATGCAGTAGCCCTGCTTATCCCTGCATACTCTGCAAACTGCCTTGCTGTTATCCCAAGCGCTTTTAATCGGGCACGAAAATTAATAGCAGGGGTGTCTAGCGTTCAGGACAAAATCCAGTGCCGCCACTATCGCCGCATTGTGCGCAATTAGTTGAATGTCACGGATATCGTACCCGTTCCGAAAAGCTTCTTCCAGAATAGGTCGTATAGCGACGCTGATGCGGTTTTCGTAATCGTTCGCTTCGTAGCTGTATGCGCTATCCTCTTTGAAAAACCTCATCACACCCTCCCGGTGCTCGTGTTACTGAACTTGAATTGCTGCCTTTACCGCAGCAGCAAATTCACATCGGGGGCATGTTCTTCCCACGGATGCCCACAGTCAGCACACTTTGGCATTGTCATTTGAGAAAGTCCTTGAGACTGATTATGTTGGTGGTCTCTTTGTAGTTGTAGAAGTACACTTTCTTATCACTTGCCCCAACGACAATGTTGATGTCATCAAATGCGGCGCTTAAATCCTGTTTGCTTGGAGGCTGCACGAAATCACAGTAGGTCTTGCCATCTGGAGAATTGATTATTCCCGATGGATGAATGTGCCATTCACCAATGATGGTTGCAAGGTCTTTATCAAGATCAGGATTAGCAGCATCACCTGGATAAATGCTCACTGTCTTACCACATTCCAGTTGTGCTTTACCTGGCTTCGCCGGAATAACCACGAGCTTACCAGCGCTTGTCAAACCCCAGATACCGCCTTCTTCATGGCGACCCCCTTTTGGGTCATCGGCAGACGGAGCGTTGCTTGCTTTGATGGACGCAAGAATCGCCTGCTTAACATCAGCAGGTACATCGGGAACAGCAGCGTGGGCTTTTATAGCCATAACTGCTATTAAGAGTATGCGTTTCATTTCCTATTGCCTCTTAGGTTATCTAGGATTTGGAATGTACTGCTCACCTTCCGACTAATGTGCGGTTAGTGAACTTACTTCTTTTCTTTACGCTTCCATGCCCGCTTTGGCAAGCTTCTCGTTGATGACTTCCAAAGCTTTTTGCACCTTGGCTTTGGCGGCTGTAGCCTGTGGCTCAGGCACCAAGTTGTGCTCCAGAACGCTTGCGAGAGCGCCTGTCACGATCATCAGTTGTTTCAGCACCTTATCCACTGTTATGCCTCCGTAAATTCTGCCTTCAAACTCAGGCGTCCCGGCTCGTGTGTGGCGTTGTACTCATCACACAAAAGCAGCGCCGTTTCTCTTGACACATTGTTAGCAAGATAGGTTTTCTCACCCGGACACGGCTCAAGATTGTTAGGCCAGCACCCAGACTTGTTTTCCTTCCACCATGTACGAGTGAATACATCGTACAGAATCTCATCACATACGCAAGGAAACTCTGCACAATGCTTGCAAACAACAAGGCCATCGACAGGTGCGCCGGGGTATTCTTTGCGTAAAACTTTGGCTAACTGCATTGCTTTGAAGAATTCCCCCGCGTGGTCAACGAATTCGGAAGCATCGACTTCGCTCATATCATCATCGAACTCAGCAAAAGGCAATGCATCCACCACAGCAAACAACTTGCTAATAAGCTTATCCGACTCTGACATTGACTTCCCCCTCTTCAGTATAGACATGCGTTTCAACGCCTGCCTTCATTGCAACTTTCACCATATCTTTCGTTCCCTTGCTATTGGCGATGTCATTGTGGAACGCTAAGACTAGATCGGGTTTGCCTTCATTGAACTGCTGCCGATTGCGAATTGGTCCCGCAGCAAGCTTATACTTCTTCCAGTCGGCGGGAAACTTCAAGATGTGATCTTCGGGAATATGCAGTTGCCTAGCCGCTGCCGCACCTAGCTTATCAGCGCCACGCGCTTCCCCCTCAATTACCACGTCGATGCCTTGGGTAAACAGAACATCGCTTAGCACGTGGGCAATGAACACACCATTGGTCCAGTTGCGGTCGCCGCAGATTAGTACCCTTCGTGCTGCCTTCATGGGTATGGTTATCCCTCCGATATTTTAGGCTCCTGCCCTGCACACAAGCGTGGTCTTGGACACCGCGAAATGATATGCAGCATAGTCCAAACGCCTAGCAGACCAGCGCTGGCATATAAACCAGATTTGTAAACCGCTGGCCTGCTAAGAGTTTGGATGCACTCGGCTACACCAGTCGTCCACGTTCCGCACGGAAGCGACTAACTGGCCCACCGAGTGCATGATACCACGCTTAGCGTCATGGCAGTCGCGCCGAATACACTGGTAGTCTTGAGCTACGAGTGTGTTTAGGAGGATGCCTTTCAACATCCAACAAATGAGCCTGCACTCGGTCTATGCAGCCCTAAACTTATTGAATGGTATCAGGTATTGCTGAGCAAGCAGGGCATTTCTTTGCGGCATCCCGCTTTTCTTCGTCGGTCAATGGTTTTGGTTTTGCTGGGACTAGACAATACCGCTTTACTCCTTCATAGCACAGACTCAGGTCCATGAGTTTATCATACAACGACTCAGAGATGCTATCAATGTTTCCATCCCCGTCAATCATGGTATAAACCGTTTTCGTGCCAATAGTTGTGCGGCACAAACTGCCACCAGAAACATCGGGTCTAGTACAATGAGACGAGAATGTTTGTGCAGAGCAGCAAGCGGTGAGTAGTAACATTGCAAGTGTGCGTTTCATTAGCAGCTACCTCTCTTAACGCGGAGGGGAAAGTCTCCCGACACTGGAGTGATTACGTCCGGGTCTTGGCCGTGATTGTTTAGATCGTGCTCGATTGTGGGTGACATGGTTCTCCTTTCGCCTATCTTCGCGCTTCCATTGCGCGATGCAGCGGTGAATTGCTTTCATGTCCAGTTTAATGCCGCGACTGTCCATGCTTGCCTCCAAATCTTAGCATATGCCCTGTACAGTGTGCTATTCAGGCAATTCCATAAGCTGTAGTTACTATTACCACTAACCCGCAGGTGGGGCTAATGTTTACGCTTTGGTATGCCTTAGTTACACCAGCGAAGCTTTTGCTCAGCCCAGAAGCTGATCGGGCTAAAGCCGAGATTGCTGCGCACGATATTGACCGTGGCAATCTTAACCGCAGCAGCAATGCGTTTGATGACACGCTGTAGCTTGTCCATGTACTTCAGAACCAATTCTTCCAGCGAAGTGAACCAGCCCATGTCGGCTTTGAAGTCGGCAATGTCGAACTGGTTATTCAGCGTGTAGGCTGTACCGTGCATCCACACGATCACCGTATTGTCTGTTACCTTGACATCCAGCATTGTGTTACCCTCCGAGTTTAAATTTCCGAGCACGCTTGCCCATCAGTAGCAGATTCGTGATAGAGCAGGTCGTATTGGCTATGCAGCGTCTTACCACACTTAGTGCATGGTCGGCACTTGCTCAGTTTGGCCGTTGTACCAACCTGACCACACTGGCAGCGTGGGAGTGTTACTGTCTTGCCCATGAAAGACCTCTCCACATTCGGCGCAACTCAAATATCTGATTGGATGCAGACTTTGGCATCCTGCAATCTCTTGGCATTGGTTCCAATGCTTCCACAGGCTCTATTGTTTCGGCCTGAAATACTCTGCCGATAGCTTCACGGCAAGAATCACAGTGGCCGCAGATACACACAGGCTCACCATCAACGAACTGCTCTGCCATAAAATCAGCATCCATGAACTGCTCATATTCTTCGTCAGTCCACACGTTGCGCTTGGCAGCTTCTAAGACTTCTTGCTCAGACTCGGTAAAATCGTCGAACTGGTCACGCATGGTTTTCTCTCCAATCTGTCATCACTTACCGTCCTATCTTCACCATCAAAGAATGTTGACGGACACAATTTGCACCCTCACCAGCAAGCACAGCCCTGCCCAACCAGTTCGCCACACCATCATGGTGCAGCTTATGGAAAGCATACTGCACACCAAGCACAGCGCCCACACCCGCTGCAACTTGTCCACCTGTACCCCTGACAACGAACGGACGCGCCAACGGGTCCATCTCCGAATAACCATTGTGGAGCAGGACTTGTGTGGTGTAACCGTCGTAAGCTGCCTCAGCCGATAGTCCAGCGGTCACAGCGATGCGTTCTTTCGTGAAGAATTTGTCATCGGCATGAACTAGCGCCGGAGCAAACAGCAACGCAGCAAGTAAGAATTTGTGCATGGTAATACCTCATTTGTTAAAGATGTGTGTTTGAATCGAGCGTGGCGGAACAGGTGGTGCTGGCGCAGGATGATACAAACGATAGCAATATCGAGCAAACAAGGCCAAGCCACCAACAATAAGATACAGCCCGATGATTGTCAATCCCCACAGGATGAACTCAAGCTCCATTGCATCGTGCGCATCAAGATATTCGTGCATAATGTCTCCAAGATGGGGGTGTGCCGCGCTAGGATATGCACTTGACAGGCCACTTGGCATATCGGTTTCTAGCGCGGCACAGCGGGCAAACTTAGCGAGACTTGCGAGTGATAAACGCTCGGAAAATCTGAGTGTTCTGAGCAGCGATAGCTTGCTTGCTCATCGGTTTGCCATTGCGATCAATGTTCTGATCGACAACAACCTTGCCGGTGAGTAACTTTGCATTGACAGCGGTAGTCGCTTCCATTGGTTCCTCCGATGGTTCATTTACGCGCACGATGTTTGCCAACATAACTAACACCGCCTTGGCTTACCTACTTTGAGGAATGTCCTGTCAAACACTTTGCATACTGACAAGCGATAGTCTCTGGTACATTGATGCTATCTCAGCCAGAGCAGGATTCATCCGTCTGATTTCAGAACGGCTAAAGGTTATGCGCGTGAATGAAACATCAGACTGCCGGTATTACTTCCCAAACTTGAGAGACTTTCGTGTTCATGGCGATGCCACGTCTGTCGTACACCATACCGTCGATGACGTTAAACACATGGCATTTCTTATGCACGATGAATCTACCGTGCTGAAGATTCCTGATGACATGGGCTAGGCTCATGTTAAGCTTGACAAACCTTGTCTTGACGATGTAGTTACCAACGCGGCGCGGTTCCATCAGCCATTGGATAAATGCGAATGGACAGTTGCGCTTGCGACCAGCGTTATCCAAGATCATGTGAGCGTAGGCATAGGGAACATCACAGGCGATTGCAATGGCTTCTACTGTGCAATCCATGTTCTCGGACCAGCCTGCCCGCTCTTTCAGCATTGTTTGATACCGTTCCATTGCGGTTATAGCACGCATTGTCTCACCTTCTTCTGTTTCATCACAGCCCTGCCATGCTTCGTGGTGGGAGTGATAATGGTAGTGGTCCAACAAGACTTGGTTTGCTTGGCTTTCGACACTTTGGCGTGGTAATGGCTGTGGTAACTGCTACTCTTGGCCGATGCCAGCGTGCAACACAGCAACACGATGCAAGCAAGAGTTTTCATTTGCTCCCCGCAAACTTAGCGAGCATGATACGCACCGCCATGTTCTTTCCAAGGATGTGATACTCACCACGCCAGCGTATGATGCGCCAGATTGTTCGCATGGTTCCCCCTACGGTGTAACGTGAAATCCGATCAGACGAGCGATGTCCTGACCTTGCTTGACAAACTCGCTCGGGCTATACAGCTTGACATCGGCTCCCCCTTTAAGGGAACCGAACTCGACGACCATCTTGCCCGAAATAGGGTCAGCGGTGATCGTTACCTTGCGCCAGTTGAGACGCTGCTGGAGTGCTTCACCCTCTTGTGCAGCTTGTTTCGTGTCACGTTCATGCCAAGCAGGTGCTTTCACTTTCCCTCCGTGCTAGACTGTCTTTTACGCAACACCGTAGCGGCTGAGCGTTGCACCCAAACGGTTACGGTGCCAACGATCTGCCTTGAACTGAGCTTTGCGCGCTTTCTCTTTCGCTTTGGCCGCTTTGGTTGCAGCCTTACCAGTCGCGCGCTTAGTCGCTTTGGCAATAGAACTGGTTGCGATAGCTATTGTTTCCAGTGTATTTTCAAGCGCAGCTATCCTAGCCAGCATTTCCTCAGTTGTAAACATAATCTTCCCTCCGCATTAAGCGAATTGATCGCAGCGTAAGCGCAGGATGTTCCCAGACCCGTGCTGTGCCCAGACAGGCTACGACATGCTTGCGCTGCTATCAACCCGCTTAATACACGTATTCGCCAGCAAAACTATGCCAGCGTACTTTGCCACGAATTGCAGATACCAACCACCAACGAGAAAGTAATACCACGCCCATTGATACCAAGGGTAATGGATGATTTCCATGTTAGAACCTCAGCGCATGATTGCGCGGCGCTATACCACGCGCTTTTGATGTGTTGGGAACTGTGATGTGTACGCCAGGGTTATCCATTGCAACCTCTAGCGTGGAATCAATGTCAGCGTCACCGATTGCCGACACACGATGCAGCGGAACTTCGGTAACATTACCTTCGTTTCTGATGGTAACGTAACCACGTTGGTTACTTTGGTAACATAGGGTAGTCATAATTATCCCTTAGCGTCATATTTCCAACCAGCACGCTAGTCGCAAATATGACGCGGCGAGACACAATGATCCCGCCGCGTATTTGTCTTGAAGCTGCTGGCCGATTACGCCGAAGCGGTTTCGGACTTGGCAGGCTTCTCGCTCAGTACCGCAGCGTTATCAGCAAGGAACTGCTGAAGCTGCGGGATGCTGGCGATGATGGTGCGCCACTGCGAAGCGTACAGCGTCACAGGGAAGCGTCCCACGCCGTAGAACGACAATGCACCCTTTTCACTGACGCGCATTGACGTGCCCTTGGCGTTCTTGTTAGCGACAGCTTTCTCCAGCTCAGTGATGCGCTGTAGCAGCTCATCGTGAGTCGGTTCAACCACTACCGGCTTTGTATCCATGATGTTCCTCCGATTGTTACTACCGTAACCAGTTGGTAATGGTCACGGTAACGTGCGCTTGTAGCACACGAGTTACCACGGTAACGATGCGGAGCGTTACTATGGTAACTTGCACGCTACTTGCATGTGACACACTTAGCCCTTAGCGTTGATTGGCACCTACCAGAGCGCCATTTCGAGACGGAGTTATCCCTGAGCGTTTAGCGTTGGGACGGTTATGCCGAAATTCTCACCCAAATGACGGTGATGGCGGCAGACACTAATAGCTTTAGCGAGAATATCGCTAGTGCAAGATTAGTCATTTTACCCTATACCTCCCATGGCGCATTGCCTTGGCAGCATCTAACGGTAATGCCGTCACTGATGTTACCAAAGCGTAAAATTCAGACGCAGAGACGCGCGGAATTGATTGGCGCGCGTGTTTAAGCCGTGGGTCAACTTGGGGCGCTATACGGCTATGCGGTTTCTCGTAATGCAAACCCTTTGCCATGATGATTACCTCCGTAACCTTACCGAAGTAACCTATTGCTAAGTTACTTTGGTAAGGTGCTTAGTTCGTTTCAAGGTTACGTTAGTAACCTAGTTCGTCGTTTCTAAGCACCTTGGTAATATCTATTGGCCGCTTTCTAACCCGCTTTGGCTCGTCCGATGCCGTATTTTTTGCCGGTCATGCTTGCTAAATCCTGCTAGTTTGTAACAGAATTGAGTTAAACGGTAAACAATTCAATCACTTGCACGCAGTTTGTTAGTTTGTCCGACTAAAATACGGTATCGCGTTTACTTTGTCGCGGGTACCGTTCAGCCTGTTAGCTATACCATTTCCCTTTGTATCGGCATGACTATAGCCGTTTTTACGGCTAATTGTCGCGGTATAGCAGGTTACTTGCGTAACCTATTCAGACGCCGATGATTAGACAGGATTTAACTACCGACGCATAGAATCACGCGCGGGTCACCTATCGCGTCACCGTTAATAAATAAACGGTGATGCCGTCTCGCTGGAGACATTTCATTTCTCGACATCTAGGACAGCTCAGCTTAACGACCTATGCTGATGACGTTGGTGATGGCTCACCTGTTTCTCGCCGTCCCTGTTTCATTCCCGCTTTCTGTTTTCTCTCAGATTCGCCGGACACTTTTGCATGTAGCAGCCAGCTTGCCAAAGTTTTCCAAACGGCTGTAAACTCTTGATTCTAAACCAAATAGAGTTTTGGCCCTATTTCGGGTATTTTGCCAAAGTAAAGGGCCGTTTTCTTTGTTTTCAATCACTTGCGGGCACACTTTGTTAAATTGGTGCGGAGTCGCAGCTAAGTTATTGAAAACAAAGGGAACATTTGGTAATCAAAATGACAAAAAATGGTATTACTTTGACACTTTATCGTATCCTCAACAACTTACAAGCCAACCTAAAATGCTAAGTGACTGAAAATCCCTGTAAGTTGTTGATGTTGACTGACACTATTTGTCATTAGCCTTATTGTTACCTATGGGCTACCTTTTGCTGCTAAGTCCTTTGTTGTCTGCCACTTACGGGAAAGTAACCGTTTGCCTAGCTCACAAAAGAATTCGCAAGTGATTGAAAACAAACGACTTGCAAGCGGCGGTTTGTATCTTCTATTATGCAGTTTTTCGTGTAAATTTTACATAGCAATCGTGTAATTTTTACACGGTTCGGCTGGTTGCTCGTCTGCTGGTAATGCCTATATTGTGCATTATCTGCACACTAAACCCGAGCCGAATAGACAAACACTCCAATAGAGTACAAGGGTAACAGGGACCATAGTAACAGGGTGGCCCATTGGTAATCCTTTGTGCATTACTATGCACAGTAGCATTACCTTACTTTGGTAACTACCGGGATATCCTAATTACCGTGTAAAAATTACACAGTACCATCGGGTATCCAATGGATTACCAATGTAATCCCATTGCATTACCGTAGGAACACCCCGTTGCATTACCGAAGTAACCCTCACAGAGCAAGGCATCGCCTTGCACAGTGTAAATTTTACACTCTCCTAAGCATTACCTATGGGGCACCCTACACAGGCTATCGTCTGAGGCATAGGTAAAGCATGGTATGGCGGGAGCACACGCGCGAAACATGGGCCCATCGGTCCCAGATAGATTTGCCAAAACACAAGGTCTACAACTCCTTTGTTTTCATACATTTCAGCCCTTTTGCATCCCCAAAAGTCCATATTTCAGGCGTTTTTGAGTCTAAAACCATCTCTTTTGGGCCTTCGTACATCAAAATATACGAGTAATTCTTACATACCGCGTAATTTTTACACAAGTGACCGTTATAGTCTACAAAGAAAACTTCGTTTCCCAAGCTATCTCCCGTGCATATATACACAGTGTAAAATATACATTGATGTGGTTATTCTTTTAATGGTGTGGTTGACATTCATACTTATTTGTGGTATACTACTAAGAGTGGAGAGTATTATGTCAGAAGAGCAAATCATCGTAGAGCACTTGCAAAACGTTGTGGCTGTTAAGGATAATCCATCTTCATGGGTCAAACCGACGGAAGAAACAGCACCTTCATACCAAACAGACATCAATATTAAAAGTCGTAGACGAAAAATGCTCTACTCTGCCATGCAAAGGGCTCGTAATGAGCAGATTCCATTCAACTTAACCATTGAAGACATCGTAATACCTAGCCATTGCCCAATCCTCGGCATTCCATTATTCTACAGTGATGGTAAACATTTCAATAACAACTCACCATCTCTAGATAAACACATCCCATCACTCGGGTATGTCAAGGGCAATGTGTCGGTTATCTCTATGAAAGCAAACAACTTAAAACGTGATGGAACCAAAGATGAAATAGTTGCAGTAGCTGCTTTTATGTTACGCGGCTTACCACTCGTAGAAGCAGGGCCTCCATCATACATCCCTGTGAAAACAAAAGGCATACTTATTGGGCCTCGCTTTCCAAACGGACGCTTCCGATGGGAACCAGGAATCAATAAAAGAACCAACACTGTATGGCTTATGCCTAATGGTTCCAGTGGTTTCAAAGGAATGAATGGCACACACAATGGATATAACAGGCTTATTGGCCCCTTACGCGCGAACGGTAAATTCTACTCGGATGGACAAACTACATCTCAAAGCAATCTTCGATTAGTGCTATCCAATAGTAAACAAAAGGTTTTTGAGGTGTATATTGCCATGGAAGCCTTAGGCACTACCATAGAGCAAACAAGGCTAGCCGCTCGGCAAATGAACATCTTCAAAGGTGAGCATATCGGCAAAGATTGGTATTGGAGCCTTCCAACGTCCTCGTAGGTCATTTCGTAGGTCAAATCCGACGCACAAAGCCCATATTTTTATACAAGTTAGCAGAATCCCGTCTACAAGCAATGGAAATGCAATGGTTTTTGCGTCGGGAGCTGCGCCGGGAGCTGCAGCGGGTCCTACCACGGCACTTCGTGGTCTACGTTAGGTCTCCGTTGGGTGCAGGAGCGCGAAGAAAACCTGGGGTACGAGGGAAGGCCCTGGGAGCCCTACGAGGGGCACTTGTCGGGGAAACGGGGGAAAGGGCGGGTGACGCTCTGGGAACGCTCTGGGGAGCGCTGCGCGCGCAGCGCTGGCTCCTCTGTGATCTGGAGAGACCTGCTTTGTGGCGTTTTATCGTGCCGGGACTATTTGTGCATATTCTGCACGGTATGCATAGACAAAAAAAAATGCACCACCCAGGGGATTCCTGAGTGGTGCATGGCATGCGCTCGCTTTGGACGCTATCGGTTTTCTATCGGGATAAAACTGCGTCCCTATTTGGTATTTCCGGTAATGCTACGCCAATGTTCCATGTTGGCTTTGTGGTAGGCATTGGTTAATTGCTTGATCAGCTCGTAGACTCGATTCATGGCTTCACTGGCTGGAGGGGGTTTCAGAAGTTCACGAAAGGTGCTCCTAAGCATCTCATAATGGGTTTGGCAACAATGATTCGGTACTCCATCGGCTCTTCCCCAATACCGCCTAGTTGGGGTGTTCTCGCAGCCATGGAAATCACATTTCAACTGTTCTTTCATTTGCTCTCCTATATTTGCAGATACCGCTGCAATGCCGGTTAAAAAAGTGGATCGACAAAGCCCTCTGGTATCTTAGGTAGGGCTACACCCCAATTAGCCATAGAGTGCGTGCTGTCGGAGCAGAATTTGATCTGCCCATCAGTGATCTGGTAATGGCAGACGAATGGGATGGTATTTCCCTTGCTATCCCGTCTCCATTCTCCTGTCCAATTACCGTTGGCAAAAACCCGCTGGAGACCGAAGTGCCTAAAGCTGGGATGAAAGGTTGGTCTCTCTAAGTTGCCATTGAAGGTCCAGGTAGAAGGCAGAATGTGCATCTCTTCACAGCCTGGGCACCAATGGGCAAAGCCCCCTTGAGTTTTCCGTAAAACACTACTGACTTGTCCCATAGATTATAACCTGTTCTCAAAACACTCGTTTGGTGCGCCGTGAGAGGCTCGAACTCCCGACCCTTCGCGTGTAAAGCGAATGCTCTACCACTGAGCTAACAGCGCGTTTGGTAGAGGATGCTGGTGTCGATCCAGCTTGGCAACGCTAATCTGGCGCTTGAAGGGTTTATAAGACCCTGCCCCTTGCCGAAGGCTCCTCCATGATGGTCGGTGAGGAGGGATTTGAACCCCCGATCCCATGCTCCCAAAGCATGTGCGTTACCAGACTACGCTACTCACCGAATGGAGCGGACTGCGGGGATCGAACCCGCGACATCTTCCATGGCAAGGAAGCATTCTACCGCTGAACTAAGTCCGCTTGTTTTTGCATCGTTCCAGGGTATTACTCAGGAACAATCTGGGCCTTTTGACTGCTTACTACAAATTGATGCTTAACTTCACCATCAACAATCACATTCTTTAGAATGCCTGGAGCAGTATCAGTCCCATGCTGATATATGAAATCACCTTTGCCTTTTTCTGGTCGGAGAGTTTCGTACACAACGCGCAATTCTTGAATTGCCTTCTTGACCTGGTTTTCACGCTGATTGTTTCTAGCGCTGCCTGTCTTGACTTCCATGAGCACGATTGCCTTTAGGTCTCCATCATGCAGGCCATCAAAAATGATATAGTCTATTGGATTGCCAATGAAGTGTGCATCCTTAGGATTGTAGGAGAACCCATCGAGAAATGGAGCGAGTTGCTCAGTAATCAAACCGCGATTCACCCGATTCGATTGCTTAATGGCATCGGCACGTTCCGTTGCAGTATGCTCTGCTACCCATTCTTTGAAACGAATCTCTGCCTGCTTATCGGCAAGTTCTCTCACCTCTTTGTTGGCAATTTGCGTGGCAGTGACCATAGCATTCTTCGTCACGGCTATTACCGAAGCATCACACTGCGCTCGAACTTCAGCCACTCTACGTTCCACATCAACCTTGCTACTCCTATGTGCATCCCACGCAACCGCATTGAAGGCAAGAATGACTACAGCAATCAGCACGATAAGGAAAACTGTCATAGTTACTCCCTGGTCTTTCTTTTAACTTCCATGACTTCTTCTGGTGTCTCTTTTACTGCGATTGTAATACCAGATTGTTTCAATAATATAGGAAGCCAACGTTCCCCTTTTAACCAGCGATTAGCATATGACTGGCACAAACCTATATTCTGCCGCTTGACTTCTTTGAAATGGGCTTCTTCTTTATTCCTGTCTACAATTGCTGCTATCGAAACTTCCGTGATCTGCATTTGGTTCCTTACTGAAGAGGATTCAATCTGACATTTTTCTGTGGAATAGGTGTGCGCCGAATTGCCTCAAGCAATCGGTCAGCTCTGTATTGCCATTTGCTGCCACCATCAGCAGTTTTACCAAGGGGCCTTGCTTCGGGAAACACGCCGCCATAAAGCGGTGGTTTATCATTGGGGCTTTTCAGCACGACGAATCGTTTGCCAAGACATTCCTGTGCAATATCTATGATGTCCATTATTTAATCCCAAACAGCAATTTCCAGAGTTGTACTATGCGTTCAGCGGGGGAACACAAACACCATTCATATTCCCATCAGCAGCCATTGCCGCATCATATCTTTCCCAATCTTCTTGCAATATTCCATCACTCATTTTGCTCTCCTCTTCCTTACGATTCCTTGGTACTTATCTAATGTCTCATTCAGGCGACAGTCGATGTATTCGTTTCCTTCATTCCCTGCATGACCTTTGGTGTGCAGCAGTATGTGGTTACCTTCCGTAAGCAATTGAAATGCTTTTGCGGCGTAGGGTCTCAGTTTATCACAGATGCCCCAACGAGCTTGACTTGATTCAACTACCAGTTTTGAATCACAGTAAATTGTAATCTCAGTGCAGTGTGCAAGCTTGGCCCACTCAAGTAAATCAATTAAACCACAAAACTCACTGACGTTGTTTGTGTTGAGTCCTGGAAGAATGTGGGTGCGCTCATGAAAGAATTCTGAGCCTCGATAAACGACAAATCCGCAGCAGCACAAACCTGGGTTGCTCAGACGACATGCTCCGTCAGTATATGCTGTATATGTACTCATTTTATGTTCCTGATGCGCCAAAGTTCTGTTGCTTGGCATGCATGTCCTGGTTGTCCAAAAATATCACTTAGTCCTGTTGCTGCTTTCAACACAAGTAACAATTCTGGATGTTCATAGATGTATCTATCCCAAAGATGTGAGTAGAGTACCCGAAGCTCTTCCTGATTTACAGCTTTCTTTCCTTTGGCTTGTCGCCAATCAAGGCCGGTGCTTCCATCCTCAAATATCTTTGCTGCTTGATATAAGGTTTCAATACTACGCAACCCATCATCAGACATGATGATAGCACAAAAAGCGCTGAAGCGCTTGTCACCTTTGCTACTGCATTCGAGAAATGGCGCTTCACCATGACGTATCATCTTTGCATCCTATCGGGCATTTGTAGTGCTCTTCATAAATCATATCGAATGGTGACATGCCAGTATCAACCCAATCGAATTCTCTTTTACGTCCACAGATTACACAATTATTCCAACGGTTCCAAACTGGACCCCAATATATCGGTCGGTCCTTTTGGCAGCGGTCACACCACCCTCCACCTATTGCATTTGAATAGCAACAACCAAACAACCAACATAGGAATCTCATTAAAACTTCTTTCCGTTGGGTTTTAACCGTTCTTCATTCGTGTGATCTTTGCGCACACGGTTATACTCCAACTTTTCAACAAAGGCACCACCCAAGTCTAATTCATGCTCCCCAGCATAGTCAAAAAGACGAATCAGCTCATCAGCAAGTTCTACCTCAACCATTTTGCGATGGGGTAGTTTGTCATCCATGAGGTTCTTGCGCACACCTTCCATGGCTTCTGCAATCTCACTCACCATAAGCATGAACAGTTCACCATGGTTTCGAGTAATACGCTCTCCAGTAGCGGGGTTTCTCCACCATCTATCATTTTCTGCGCGGCAAAGTTTGCTTAATTCGTTTATGACTCGTGCTGTATATACCTTTGGATCGGCAGTTGCATCATTTTCTCTAAACATCATTTTCCTCGTAAGTAGATATACCCAAACCATGCGCTCGAATGATATCATGTGCATTGAAAAGTGCTTGAAAAGAAATGTTTGGTTCACCTAATATAAGCCCCGCATAATCTTCTCCAAGAAGAGCTTGATAATCGCGGAACCTTTGACGACAATCCTCATCCATTTTCATAGTAACTGCTCTTTACGAACCTTGATAAGAATATCACCATGACAATAGGGCTCGCCTGATCCATCAGACGGGGTTTCGTGGCACCAACAACCTAATATCTGATCATCAATCTCATGCAATGCTGCCATGAGTTCAGGATGAGACCGTAGGTATGCTTCATATTTAGCAAGGGTAATACCACGAGACTCTCCCGCACGCAGATGAAACGGATTCTGCCATTTCGATGCTGGAATGCCTGCCCACTCACGTCCAATGTAAAGAGTGAAGTTATAATGGAAATCAGGTTTGATTCTGCGAACTTTTACAACTGTGGTCATTTCTTCCTCTTTACCATGAGAGTAGCAACTGGAGCCGCGCTTGGGCAAACATCTGCTTCGACAGGTTTAGGTTCTATCTGTTTAATCTTTTTTCCTGTCTCATCAATCACAAATTCTAGATCATAAGAACTGAAATCTTCTAAATGCCCACCCTCGAACTTAAGTTCTACCCTGCGATTCCATTCAGGTTCGGGCTTACATCCTGGCCCACCAATAATCTTAACAGTGCGCTCAGCAACAGAAGAGTTGTGTTTATAATGATTACGACTTTTTAAAACAGCATGAAGCCCTGTTATATCCCGCCCAAAATCATTCAAGATATTTCCCCTTTCATCTCAACAGTTGTGCACATTTACTTGCTCCAACATGGACCGATGTTGCCATCATATTCCATGACCACTTTTTTCATTACCTCAGCACCCGCCCGTGTGAAAGCATCACCAACGGTTTTGAATACTTGCTCACCAAAACGTTTCGGACACTGTACGATAAGTTCATCGTGAACCATTGACAGAATCTTTGCTTTTAGTGGTGGCAGTAAATGCCAGAGATAACCTTTGCCATTTCTGTCAAAGCCACATCCCATAGCACGCTTGATGATAGAAGCATTGGTTCCCTGAATGCACATGTTCTTACCACGCCGCTCAATTGACCCATACATGCCTCTATAGGCAGATGAGATTTCCTTGGTTGATGGCTTACGGTGTGTGAGCAGGTATTCTTCTTCTTCAGTAGGGTTACGGAATTCCCGCGTCTTGAATGCGAGTATCTGTGCTTCTGCATCTTCATCTTCAAGAAGAAGTCTATCTTCATGCTCCTGAATGAAAAACTCACGCGCAGTTTCCCATGTAGGCTCCAAGAATAAACGACGGCGACCAAACATATCGCGTGCTTCTTTTCTAAAACGCGCCTGTTGACCACTTTTTTTCAAGTAACCCCAGATATCAGGGAACTTAGCTTCGTGAAGCTCCATCAGCGCTTTGGCTTCATCTACCGTGCAACCGATAGCATCTGCCAATGCTGCAGGACCACCACCATAAGCAAGCAAGAAATTCGTAGCTTTATTTCCATCACGACGCTTCTTATGCTTCGGGCATTCACACTTTTGCCTGGATAATGAACCGTCAGGCTTGAGTGCAAAGTAAGCGCAAGGAGGGACGTGCACATGTTCGAGCACACCCTTCTTATTCTTCTTCATCAACGGAGTGCCATCAGCATTGAAGCATGGTATCCGTTCACCTTTCTTATCGTTCGATTCTTCTACTGTCCATCCATTAGGGTGTATAAGAGATTTTATTTGCTCAGCAGGCCATTCAGCAGGATACAAAATTTCTGTACCTACAGAGTGAACATCGTGGCCTTGAGCAAAAGCTCTAATCCACGTCTCTGCATTTGCAAGTTCTGCGATGATGCGCAGCTCGGCACCTGACATATCAACAGTAACGATGACATATTCTTCGGCTTTCGTCTCACAGTCTTCACCACACTTCGGGCACTTCCAAACGGTGTACTCTGGGCCGCTCGCACATTCGAGGATGTATGCTTCCTCTTCACAACAGGTTGATATGCGGATCGACTCATCGGGTGGATCACATATGAAGCACTCTCGAACATCATCATCCTTCGGCAAGTTCTGGCCGTTGGGTTTTGAAGATGAGGAGCGACCCGTTTCTGCTTCAAGTTGATTGTACTTACAATGCAGACGACCGTCGCCTGGATTTAGCCAACCCTCTTCTTTGCACGGATGGGTAGTCCATTGCTTTGTCCATGACTCACCATAAGTTCCAATTTCCTTTTTCAGTTTGTTCAAACTAAGTAGTGGCGGAATCAATGGTCTATCGAAAAAGTTCTGAAGAGTATCCTTGTCGGTTTTAGTGATGGTTTTATAGCCATGCATCCGTGAAAAGGCAGCAAGTAGTTGTTTGCCTGAATTGTAGTTAATGAAGGCTTCGCCTTGGCACTTGCCGATTTTCTCCTTGGCTTTGGTTCTCTTCTTGGATAACTCCATGTAAGTTACGCGGGCTGCTGCTTTCTGATCCCTGCGCAACTGTTCCATATCTTCATACTTCTTCTTCAACTCTGCACGAAGTATGGGTTCCTTCTTAGCATTGACGGCTTTATAAGCGGAACAGGCTTCGCGCTCTTCGGGTGTGGCAATGTCAAACGCACGCCATTTGTTTTCCAGAATGTTAAGCCGTGTCTCGTCGATAGCCATGCTCTTACTGCCGACGATAGGAATGAAGAATGTATCCAGCGTAGTCAAGGCTTCAACTAACTCAGCTTTGCGTTTGGTAATACGCTCCATCCAACGCGCGGTATCAAGGCGCTGTCCCCAGATACCCATATCCGTATAGGAGCCGATAGCATCATTTTCAATTTGGGAAGTGTAAACGAGATTGTCTTTGTTGATAATCTTTAGCTGCTGCTGGCGAATAGCAAGCGGCAGATAAGTATCAAGGCATGCGTATTCAATCTGAGCTTGAGTCAGAGGGGTACTGAGATCAAATGATTCTTGCAGAGTTTTGTCGATTTGCTTCTTGAAGTAACGCGCAGTGATCTTTTCCAAAGAAAAGAAGGGATAATCTTTCAGAGAGTGTGCACCTGCCTGGATCACGCGCTCAACGAGATCAGCAGAATAGAGGTGCCAGATTCTCATACCGAGATTCCAGCAGAAGATTTCGTACTCGAATGGTAGGTTCAAACCAACCTTAAGGAATCGGTTAGTACATAAGGCTGGATGCAGGATTTTCTTTACCGGATTGAAAATGCTACTATCCCTACCGATATAACCTTGGGAAGCAGTCAATTTCTCAGGGCTACCAGCAAAAGCAAGTAGGTCAATACAGAACTGTTGCTCGTGATTTCCTAGTTGGAGGGTGCGGGCACGTCGATAGTAGAAGTCTGAACAAAAGTTGGTTTCAGTATCGAGCCCAATCACCGGGGAACGATCCCAGGATTGCAATGGTGTGGATGCAACTCTGGCTAGGAACTTCTCTACCCTATCCAGACCAGCACCATCGGTAATCAACTCTGGGGCAAAACCCTTGAGTGCTTTAACATTCAAAGCAGGAAGAGCCATTGGTGCCCCGACTATCGGTTGCGTTCCCATTTTTATTTTTGCGCTCCGCGAATTTCTGTCTACGGTCTCAAGGATTTAGTAAGATTACTTACTTCTGCTGCCACATCACCAGTGGTCATTCCGAGGGCCGCAGCGATTTTTTCAAGAGCAGCAACAGTGTTCGGAACTCGTCGCCCTTCAAGGTAATGATAAGCGCTGGCCCTGGAAATTTTAGCAGAGATGGCGAAGTCTGCTCCTGTCTGATATGGTTTTTCGAGTTTAGATTTTAGCCACTCGCTGAACACCTTTGGTTCACTCATTGATTTTTTTCCTTCGAGTTCATGATTTTATTTTCGAGTTCTTGTTTTTCTAGGTCTTGACGCTCATATTGCTTACGAAGCTCTGCTGCATTCCTCTCGTGGGTCTTCCTGTTGGTCTTCCTGAGGATTTTCTTTCCTTCAGAAAAATAATTGAGGAAATCAAAGAGAGAAGATTGTGAAATAGAAGGTATCATGTAAATTTTACATGCTTCTGTGCATTGTTGTGCACAAATGCTCTGATTTTACCTCTCTTATATATATATGCCGACGGTTTTATTGTCTCACACTTATTTATTTTTGTCAAGCTTTATTTTTGGGAATTATCTATTTAACTCCTCGCTTGAGTTTGTAAATTGTTGGACTCCCGCACGTTCATCCTGCCTTCCACGAGTGTAGGAATCTTGCATCGCTTTATAAACGAGCGCCCTAATCGCCATCATACGACCACTGAGAATGTCATGTGGGAGTTGACGACAGGCTTCAAAACTCCAACACAGTCCGAAGTGCTCTTGTGCCAACTTTTCAATGTCTTTTTCATATGGATAATTCATAACTATCTCCTTTGTTTTGTTGAGGGGGTTAAATGGATAATTCCCTTATTTTTGGATAAAGGATTTGCAAAGCTTCTGCAATTGAGGGCTGCGGTAATCCGGACTGTTCTGCAGCTTTGGATTTCCTATTGAATTCTTCCTGCGCTGCAGCCGCACGTTCACAGGAGCAGGAGCAAAGTGAATTATCCAATCGGGGACGACATCCCAGGTGTGCCCCTGCTTGGCAACGGCCACACGGTGCATCCCCTAGCTTGTACCTTCGGCGCGATCTCATGTGAAAAGTATAGCACAAGTGTAGACTGAAGTCAAGGTGATGATGCGACAGCAACTTGCTGTCGGATAGTATATAAATATTTAGGTTGTTGATTCCAAAGCATTTGCACTGCTTGACAAGAGCATTACAGGTGTGCTATTATAAGTATGTCAGGAATTATTCTGGATAAAACCTATGAAGTATCTATGTAAAGAATGTGATAAGTATAAAGAAACAAAGGACTTTTCTAAAAGTAGTGACCGTTATGGAATGCCATCCAGCTCTAGGGTATGTGATGAATGCCTGCGAAAGTGTAACACAAGTTTAGGTGCATCAGAAGATGTACCCGTTATGGTGGATGTTGATAATCTTTTTCCTCATCACACAGATCGTTTTGATGGTCTTACTAACGCAGAGGGTAATGTGGTTTGTGCGCTTAACTCCATTGGTGTTACTAAGATACTGAGGAATGGATGGCCTGATTTTGTTGCTGTGATTAAAGGTTTTCCAGTGTTCATAGAGGTAAAAAGCGGACCTGATGATTTACCAAGACCAAATCAAGTTAAGATGCATAACTTGTTAAAGGGGCTTGGTTTAGATGTAATTGTAATAAATGGCGCACAAAACAGCGCTACTTTGAGCAATAAATTAAAAGTACTATTTCATAAGTACTTTCAATAACTTACAGACAAGTGCTTAAGTGTGTAAAAATTACATGGTATAATTAATAGAGTGGGGAAAGGTGTCTCCACTGGTAATACTGTGCATTATCTGCACTGATCTTCGTACTTGCCCAATGCAAGGGTCGCCGCCTGCGGTTGGGTACTAATACGGGCCGAGTTCGCCGTCGCCGTCGTGCGATTGCCTCGGCCATTCTTTTGGGCTAAGTCATTGAATTGATTGGGGCTGTGTTAACCGACCAGCCCGCCCAAGCGTTCTTGGTGGTCGTCGGGACTTGCCCCGCCTTCGAGCATAGTGGCAGTCATAGACCACCGAATCACCGTGTTGATGACACCCCACTCTGCCATCATCCCCAGGGTGGTATGCCGTGCACGGCGGTCTGAGCCACCCTAAGTTTAGCTTTTGCGCCGATTGAGTAAGTCGCAATGAAAACCCATAATGCACAGAGAGTGCAAGCATATGTTTCGCCAGTAAGTTTGGCCTCCCCATGGGCGCGGGTATAACAGCGCCTTTTTTATCATTCTGTTAGGTAGTATTTGGAGGCAGATATGGTAGTGCTACTTGTTCTTTTTACATTTGCATTTTTCTTTGGTGTTGATTGGCTCATGTCTCACCCCATTCACCTAAGCATCCCGCGCGGTACAGAATATACCACGCCTGGGTTTGAAATGCTTGGTGCTCTCGCACAAGATGGTGGTGAGAAGAAAGAAAAAGATTCTAAGCCAGTATAGCTCAGTTGGCAGAGCAGGGGTTTTGTAAACCTCAGGTCGCGGGTTCGATGCCTGCTGCTGGCTCCACATTGTCAGGTAGCTCAATAGGCAGAGCCCCATACTGTTAATGCGGTCGTTGGGGGTTCGAGACCCTCGGGGCCAGCCATTTGATTTTGTAAGATAGTGTTATAATACCTTGGCCGCTCGACTTGTCGCAAGACCTCGGGCGGTCTATTAATTTCAGCTCCCCGCGCCGACCGAGTAAGTCGCGGTTAAAGTCCTACCAGAAGGCAGAGCATAAAGATTCGCCCGTAGGTCGCATAGCGACCCGCGAGGGGTTGCTAAGCAACCCCGTGGCGAACAATTCCTCAGCCTGCTTGCGCCGAACTGCTGCTTATATGCTGCACGTGGCCTAGATGCGAGTGAGGAATGTCGGGCGTCCCCAATGGCTTATTGCCTACGTGGGCTCCGCGCCGATTGGAGTTGCACATGGATGCAACACTTGCTCGGCGAAACTCCGAGCATCCCCCCCCCGAGCATCACTGGCTATCGATACGACTTTGCCTTAGAGCAATTTGCCGTTCTCGATGCTGAAGTTCTCGGTTGTCCGTTCAATTATTGTGCCGTGCATGACACGGACTGTATGATCGGACTTTATAAGGCACCGTACTGCATGCACCTCTCCATTGTGAAGTGCGCAGAGTGCCTCAGCGCGTGCTCCACGCGATAATAGGTCGGGAAGCGTGCCCTTGCCTGATCAAAAACTGACTTTCACCTATGGCACACACGGGTGAGTCAGTAGGAGTTATGGGTTTGGTAGTTTACCCTGTGCACGAAAGACTACCACACATCTGAATCATTCTGCGACTGATCCTCGCAGATATGTGGGCCTGTGGCGCAGACGGGAGCGCGCTTCCTTTGCACGGAAGAGGCCGCTGGTTCGATCCCAGCTAGGTCCACCAAGTTCATCCCTGTATACATGTTATGCGGCCCCCGTTCTTTCAGGAGAGCGGGAAACTATCTGAGATGATGTGATTGATTATCTCTTATACTCTGCTGGCGCGGGATAAGAGTAAGTTCACACATCGGTATCACCAGCAGATATTAATGAAGTACCGTTTACACCAGCGGGTTCTGGTTCTGCTCTGGACCCAGAGTAATGGGCAAATTTCCGTAACACCTCGCGCGGTCCCTGCGCCTGCGGAAGAAAAGCGTGACAGATCAACGCTGCCCGCAATATCGCGGGCAGGGCGTATGTCATCACGCCAATCGTGGAGCTGATGTTTGGTTCTACAAGCCCAGACTTTAGTCTGGGTAGATGAC
>Ga0208034_1000274_pt1 | contig 46469 bp, 46 predicted proteins | sample June2015DPH_8_10_FD_184699 | JGI IMG/M metagenome (GOLD analysis project Ga0208034, IMG submission 184699) | Peatland microbial communities from SPRUCE experiment site at the Marcell Experimental Forest, Minnesota, USA - June2015DPH_8_100... | ecosystem: Environmental > Terrestrial > Soil >...
CGCTACAGATCGAGATTATTTTCTTTATAATTGGCATCTCAGCGCGAAACGGGCCAGTTCCGTCTTGTACGAATTCAAATCGTGCGGTGTTGCGCCTCCTGAGTACAAGATTGTGGCACTTGGTTAGAGGAGGAGTTTGTGGACAGCGCGCCTCTCGCAAAAGCCAGGGCCCCGGAGGATCTCGCGGCAGTAAACGCCACGCTCTCCGATTGGGCGGCCTTTGTCGCAGCTACTGAGGCGTTCGCCGCCCGGCGGACGTTTCTGCGCCTCGATGTCGCGGCGTGTGAACGCAATTCGGCGCTCTCGGACCCTGGACGACTAAACGAGATCGAGGAGGCCCGGACCGCACATATCCGACGAGTGACGCAACGGTGGCAGGACTTGGCTGGAGCATCGGGCAAGGAATTCGAATCCGGCCTCATTGCCCAAGTCAATGCTGTCTACGAAGCAGAAACCAAAAGCTTCTATAACTCCGCAATGGAGCACTTTGAAGATCGAGATATCGGCAAAGACTATCCAAATTTGCCGTTGTTAATTCAGAACTCCACACTTGATCCAGGCACGAAGAGTTTCTATCAAGATGGGCTACGATTCTTGCGATACGAAGAGGCGGGCCAGCTCACCAATGTTCTGACCGGCCTCGACAAGGACCAGGGATTGAACTATGCCTATTTGATGCGAAAGGCATTGGCCGACCGGATCGCCGCCGCTGCCGAGAAGCGGGCGCAGCTCACCCAAGAACAGGATGAAACAAGAAACAAGACAATGATTCACTATGCAATAGAAGGAAGCACAGGGGTGCTCATCTTGGCCGCACTCTGGGTATTAACCGACCGCACACGCGCCAAGTATCGGGCATACCGAAAAGGCTTGAAGAGATCTCCTTTCTGGTTTGGAAATGCCGAATGGATTTTTTGGGAACCCGGTGAAACTGTCGTCCTCCTAGAGCACAAGCGCTTGGTACCAATGATGGACCCGCAAGGCGGCTATTGTACCATTTCTGCTTGGAAGGGACAGGAATACAAGGGGCGCATCTCCTATAAGACACAGTTCTCTACTTGGAAGAGTGATCCCATTATTACGAGTGATGGACTCGCTGTGAACCTCGCCGTTGGGATCTGGTGGAGGATTACTAACCCTGGTACTTATGTATCGGCAATCGCTTCCGATTACCATGAAGGTGAACAGCACCGCAATGAGAATCTTGGCGAAGCGGCAGAATTTTGGATCAAGAAATTAGCTGCGGGAACGCTTCGAGAGGAAGTTAATCAGTTGCCAGCCGAGAAGCTGATTTCTCCTTACGTTCAAGCGTACCTGCAGGTTCGGCGGGGGCCGGAGGGTGAGCTGCTTCCAGAGGGGAACGCTCTCCCAAACTTCTCTGAGCAACTCGGAAAAGCCGAACACAAACTGAACGAAAAGACGCTACGCTACGGAATCGAGATAGAGAGGCTCGAAGTGCAAGAACTAATATTGCCGCCGATTTATCAACAGAAGCTCGAGGCTGTGCGGGTGGCCTTCCTGGAGCCCAGCCAGGCTCGTGCGCTGACAGAGGCGCAGGTGATAGCTCTGCAGGGACTAGCCAGTGTCATCGGACCGGAAAAGGTCGGATTGATCGAAGTACTGAAGCACGTGGATATTTCTCACGTGAGCATGAATCCGTTTACGGGCACGATTCCAATTGTTCAGCCGGTAATAGACGCGCTTCATCAGCAGACACAGAAGGCCCTGCCGCCGGGCATACCCAAGGGCCTTCCACCGGATCCAAACGAGCCGAAGTCGAGGTAGACACCGAATTCCGAAAGGTACATGCGCGATCGGATATGGCGATTCAGTCGTGCGGTACCAGTTCCCGTCGTGGGGCTTGCTGTTTACGTCCTGTACAAATCCGGCTCCACCCTGATCGGCCGCGAAATTCCGCAGCGGAGCATACCCGGCGTCATCGTTGCCGCCTTTTCCGTCGTGGTCATGCCACTGCTGGCACAAGCGAAACGCAGGGCCGCTGCTGGAATCAGGAGCGGAGCTAGCCAAGCCAAACTTGGTTCGATTCCGATTTGGGCTTTTGGGTCTCTGACGGTGTGGCATCCCAAAATTGACAACCATTGAATTTGACAGGCACACTAGAAGTGTGTATGCTATCCATGTTTATAATTAACCGTCAAACACCCCTATGAGCAAACGCATCAACATCATCCTGCCCGAGGCCACCGTGGCCGTGCTGGACCGCCTGGCACCCAAAGGCAATCGCAGCCGATTTATCGATCGAGCCGTATTGCGCCTGGTTAAGACCGAAGGTACAGCCAATCTCAGAGAACAGCTGAAAGCAGGAGCTCTGGCCAACGCCAAGCTGAACTTGGAACTTGCCGAGGAGTGGTTTCCAGTGGAGCAAGAAGTATGGCAGAGACTCGAACACGAAGAACGAGCTACGGCAAAAACTACCCGCGGCGTGGTGAAATCTACCTCACGGCGCTCGACCCGGCGCTTGGCCACGAAATAAAAAAGACCCGGCCAACGCTGATTATCCAAAACGACGTCTCAAACCAGTACAGCCAGACCACCATCGTGGCGGCCATCACTTCCAAGGTCAACACGCCGTCCTATCCAAACGAGGCCGTCATCCAGCCTTCGGCTCTTTCAGGCTTGCAGGTCGTCTCGACCGTCCGCCTGGATCAGTTGCGCACTATCGACCGCCGACGCCTGCTGAAATGCCTGGGTAGAGCCGACGCCGCCAGCATGCATGCGGTTGACTTGGCCATCAAGGCCAGCCTACAGCTGATCGAAATCTAAATCGAAACCGCTCCCGGCAGAAGCTATCAGCGGCCGTAGGCTAACGATTCATCGACGAAGCGAGCACACAGCAATTTCGTCTGTCCTGGCAGGGGGACTCCAGGTTATCCACCGTTAAAGCAGGATTGTGGCACTTGAGCCACATTCTCCCTATTATGCAGAAATTTTGATTTCTGCTACTCTGCCCGTGCCACGACCAAAGTCGCCATGCAACAATGGCACGATTCGTGGGTCCTACCAGGCCAGTCCAAGGATGCCAATGGCGGAGGGTTTAGGTAGTGATTGTCGGAACTGGAGCGCCGAACGGTGTGCCGGGGACAATGGTCAGCAAGCGCTTGATTAGGGCGTGCCAGGTTCGAGGGATGCTCCGACGCGGGCCACCACTCGTACATTCAAAGCGGTTTGCGACCTCGTTGAATGGCGAAGCCAGCATGATCTCGGGGGTTTTTCCTGAAACCAGCCGGTTCGAGGTAACGGAATCCAGCAGATCGCGCTTTTCCTCCGGCAAGCCCAGTTTGTAGGCCAAATACGCGCTATCCGCGCGTTCGAGGAAACAAAGCAGTTCGTCCGCCGGATTGCGCTTGCCGCCTTTCCACTCCGCCAACCGTTGTTCCACGTCGGTGCGCTCCACAAGGAGCGCACTTTTGCGTTGCTCAAACAGATCCTTCTCAATTAGCCGGTCAATGTAGGCGTCGGTCAGTCGATTCAGCCGGTCCTCGATCTGGCCGAGTTGTAGCGTCAAGGCGTTCACGATGTTTTTCTGCTCCTCGGTGTTGCTGAGTTTCATTTGGGCCAGTTTTGGGCGGAATCAGGCGGACTCGTCGTTTGCGAAGTGGAGCCGGGCGAACTGCGCAAGAACGGCCTGCTCAACCGTCTCCTCTCGGACGCACGTGGTTGGACAATCGCGGACTTGGCAGCGGTAGTAAACATGCCCCTTGTGGCGCGACACCATGCCGTTCCTGTTGCGGCTCATTGCCGCGGAGGAGCGCAAGCGGGGCGCTGACCTCAGTGAAAAGCTGATCGTCATCGAACCCGGCGACCCCGAATTTTCGGTCGGGCTGAACGTGCTGGAAGCCCAGGCGGGCCAGCAAAGCTATGTGCAGCTTGCCGAGTTCGCGCAGATTCTCAAAGCGCGCTGGCATTTGGATTCGCTCGGGGCCAGGACCGAAGAGCTGCTGCGCAACGCCCTGCACGTGCTGGCGGACAACGGCTGCACGCTACTGGAGATCTCGCCGCTGCTCACCCACGCCGCCTTCCGGGCAGCCTGCCTCAACCGGGTGCAGAGCGGCGAAGTCTCCAATTACTTCCGCACCCGCTTCGACACCCGCAGCGAAGCCATGCAGGGAGTCTACCGCGACGCGATCTTAAATAAGGTTTCGGGCTTTACCACGGACCAGCGCTTCCGCCACATCCTGGGCCAGCAGCACTCGACGTTTTCCCTGCTGGAGGCCATGGACCGAGGCCGGTGGGTGATCCTCAACCTCGACAAGGGGCGGCTCGGCGAACAGGCTCCGACCCTCGGCAGCCTGCTTTTGACCAAACTCAAGAACGCCCTGTTTGCCCGCACGCGGCGGCAGTTATTCACCCTGTACTGCGATGAGATCCAAAACCTTGTCGCGTATGATGCCGGCCTGGACACGCTGCTCTCCGAAGCCCGCAAGTTCGGCATCTGTGTTGTTTCGGCTAACCAGTTCCTGGAGCAGTATCCGGCGCAGATGCGCGCCGCCATCATGGCCGTCGGCACGCACGCGTTCTTTCAGCTTTCCAGCATCGACGCAGACAAGATGGCCAACTCGCTCGACGGCGGCAAGCGCCTCGCAGAGTTGCTCAAGAACCTGCCCAAGCGGCACCTGGTCATCAAGAGCGGCAGCCGCCGGCCCCAGGAAGTGCTGGTACCCAATGTCGCCGACCTCGACGGTGATTACACCGACCTGTACAACCGCTGTCGGGCGCGCTGGGCCAGACGCCGCGTCGACATCGAGGCCGAAATCCGCCAGCGCCAGCAGCAGGCCAACCGCCGGACCGAGGAGGTGCTCAATGACTGGGAGTAAGCGCACGGGCCTAGTGGTCCAGGAACGCGACCGGCAGTTGCTGTCCGAACTCGCCGTCATGCGGATTATCGACCGCGAAATGACCAAACTGGTAGCCGGCTTCAGCTCCACCCGCCGGGCCAACGCGCGGCTGCTGCAACTCACCCGGACCGGCCTTCTGCGCCGATTCTTCGTCGGCAGCATCGCCCACGGCCGCAAGGCCGTTTACACCCTCTCGCCTAAAGGCGGTGATCTCGTGGCAGCCAAGCTCGGCGGCATCAGTCGCCCGGCCGGCCGGCTCGTTATCGGCGACGCCTTTGTCGAGCACCAGACCAGCATCAACGAGATTTATCTTGCCGTAAAACACGCCCCCGCTCCACAGGCTGGCACCCGCCTGCGCCGCTGGATCAACTTCCGCCAGTCCATCTCCGAAGCCATCAAATTGACGCCGGATGGCTACTTCGAGTTCGCCTTAGGCGACTCCATACGCGCCATGTTCCTGGAGGTAGACCTGGGTACCGAGGCGCTGAAGGTCTGGCAGCAAAAAACCGCCTCTTACCTCCAGCTTGCCGTCTCGGGCGAGTTCACCCAGCGCTTCGGACAGCCGCAGGTCCGGGTGCTGGTGGTGGCGAGCTCGGAAAAGCGCCTGGCCAACATCCGCGCGACCGTGGCCAAGTCCACGGACAAGATCTTCTGGTTCACAACCTTTGAAACCATTCACCGCGACGGCTTCTGGTCGCCGGTCTGGCTCCGGCCAACCGGCGGCCAGAGGCTCTCGCTTTTGTGAGATTCCTTATGCGCTATTGCAACCAATGCCATCGCATCACGCCGGGTGAGCCGCTGTTCTGCAACTTCTGCGGGCGGTCCTACAATCTCAAGCTCTGTCCGCACCGGCATCCCAATCCCCGCAATGCCGAGATCTGCAGCCAATGCGGTTCCCGCGACCTCTCCATGCCTCATCCGCGGGTTCCGCTGTGGCTGGCCCCGCTGCTGCTGCTTCTGTCGGCCCTGCCCGGCTTGGTGCTGATCGGCGTCACGCTGCTGTTCCTGATCGGCTTTGTCAATGCCCTGACCAGCAGCCCTCAGCTTCTACTTCAGTTCATGCTCGTTGGCTTGATGCTGGCTTTCGTCTGGTACCTCTACATGCATCTGCCCAGATTCCTGCGGCGATTCCTTACCCGCTTGTTCAGCCGTTCTCAGCGAGACGATCATGGCCACTAGACTTCCGAATTCAAAGAACAAAAAACAGTTCCTTACTGAACCGAAGGCCGGAGTGCCTAAGACGCGCAAACCCGCGCGTTTACGCCCCTTTTCGGCTCCATCCCTAGGCCAATGCTGGCCGGGGCATTGGCCGGGGCAACCTGGGCCGAATCCTGCGCAACACGGGCCGTTTCTGCGGCCGCCCGCGCCGGCCTTCGGCCCGCCAGCTTCGGCGCTCGGACAGCCCCTTGGTATCGAACAGGCCGCCGAACTCATCGGCTGCTCGCGCTGGACCATAAGACAGACCTTGATCCCTCGTCGAGGTCTCCCCCACTTCAGGTTCAGCGCCAGCGGCCGACTGATCTTTTACAGGGATCAGATCATTCGCTGGATCGAAAACCAACAGCAAAAGGAGGAAAAGCTACGTGAGCCTGTTTAAACGCGGCAGCGTCTGGTGGTCGTACTTCTATGAAGACGGCATCCGCCATCAGTCTTCCACCGGGACTTCCAACCGCAGGCAGGCCGAGACCATCGAAGCCAAGCTCAAGGAGGAAGTCACCAACCAGCGCTTCCAGATCGTCAAAGCCGACCCGGCAATGACTTTCGGCGAACTCGCCGCCCGCTTCATTGCCAGTGGCTCGGTCCGCCCGCACCATCTCTATCACCTCAAGTTCCTGCTGCCGTTTTTCTCGGAAACTCCCGTGCTGCGGCTGACCAAGTCGCTCACGGACGAGTTCCGCAAGCAGCGGCAAGCTGGCGTCTCCACCAAGGATGCCACCGTCAACCGGGACTTGAGCGTGCTGCGACACATCCTGTACTGGGGTGTGGACGAGCAACTGCTCTTGACCAATCCGCTCGCCCGCCTCAGGATGGCCCGCGAACGGCGCATCCGCCGCCAAGTGCTGAGCGTGGCCGAGGAGATATCGCTCCTGGCCGCGGCCAAAGACCATCTGCGCACCATGGTGATTTTCGCGCTCGATACCGGCATGCGCCGTGGTGAGATCACCAGCCAGCGGTGGGAGGACATCGACTTCGCCCGCAGGCTGCTGTTCGTCACCCACTCGAAAACCCCCGAGGGAGAAGCCAGGGAGATACCCCTGACCGAGCGGCTGTCGGCGCTGTTGCTCCGCAGCCGCCAGTCAGAGGGACTCATCATCGGCTTTCGGGGCCGCCCAGTTCGCATCATCAAACGCACGTGGAGAACCGCGCTCAAAAATGCCGGGATCCGCCACGTCCGCTTTCATGATCTCCGCCATACCTTCAACACGCGCTTGATGGAGGCCGGCGTCCTGCAAGAAATCCGCATGGCGCTCATGGGCCACTCATCCGGCTCGAAAGTCCACGCCACCTACACCCACATTGAGCTTCCGGCCAAACGCAAAGCCGTCCGGATGCTCGAAGCCTGGGTCAACCTGCAACTGCAAGAACTCAACCAACAGGAGAAAGAAGATGCCCGTACCGAAGACGCCCGAATCGAAACCGGCCCCGGCCAAGCCTGAGGGTCGCAAAGTGTGGAAGAAAAAGACGCCCGTTGAGGTGGTCCTGGAACAAGCCGACAAGCTCAAGGCCGAGATCGCCGAGATGGAAGAAGAGATTAAAGCCAAGCGGCGGCAACTGGTGAAGTTCGAAGAGGCCAAGAAGCTGTTCGAAGGGATGTAATGCCATGCCGCTACTGACTGACGATCTGCGCAGCCGTTTGCCGCCCTTGCTCTCGCAGGAGGCGGAAGCTGATCCGGTGGTGTTCGCCCGGTACTCGCTGGCTGGCACTGGCCTGGCGTGGTACGTGATTGAGGGCGAGCCGGACGGTGGCGATTTCATGTTCTTCGGATTCGTCGTCGGCCCGGATGACTTCCGCCATTTCCGGCTCTCCGAGCTGGAGGCGGCGCGCAGCCCGCTGGGCCAGCCAGTGGAGCGCGACCCTGCTTTCACCGAAGGCAGGCTCACTGATGTCGTGCCCGCGCCCGATTTCTAGGCGGCGCCCGCACACAGAGACCAAGAATTTTTCTTGGTCTCTTTTCTTTGGCGAGGCTCCTTACAGGGTCCCGCTTGAATGGTTGCAGAGGGAGAGGACCCGCCTCCCAGATCCAAATCGAAACAGGAGAAACAAACGTATGAAGAGACTCTCAGTTGTTGTGGCCGGCAGCGGCCAGATCCGCGATGTGGAGATTCAGCCCGGCACCACCGCCGGAGACATCCTCCACCAGATCAACCTTCCGGACTACTTGCTGTCCAAGGGTCCGAACGAACCGTTTTTCGCCGCCGCCGAGTCGGTGTTCGACAAGGTCAAGGACGGCGAGAAAATCTTCGCCTCGACCAAGGCCGACGTCGGAGTACTGCAACAGTGCGCGTAAAGGACCTCGGCACCCGGCCTGCCCCCGCTTCCTTCCGCGAGATGCTTTCGCGGCTGGTGCGGGGGCATGGCCCCGCTACTGTCGTCCAGCGCCGCCAGATTCCTTACTGGCAGGAACGCGGCTGGACGCGCCAGGGCCACACCTACACCGGCGCCTACCAAAGCCCATACGGGGCATTTTATGGACAGATCACGGAGCACCGCGGCGGGCACATCGACTTCTGGCTGTACATGCCTTCGGACGAAATCCGCCGCCACAGCCATTGGACTTGCTTTCAGCACCGCGGCAACGACTGGTACGTCGTCCACATGTCGCGGATGCCCAAGGATGTCAGCTCGGGAATCATCGCCATCGAACGTTTGATTACGGAGGCTTACGAACCATGAAAACGACACATCTTGAGGAAAAGCGAACCGCGCTGGTTGACCGGCGCGAGAAGCTGATTGCGCGTTTCGGGAAAGCAGCACGCGAGCGCAAGGGAACGAACCGCCTGAAGCGGGAGATTCAAAGGGTCAACGAGTTTCTGGAGAGCCTCGACCGAATCGAGGCCGAGACCACGGCCAAGCCGGAAGCCGGACTCCGTCGCTATGCGGTCAGCTCCCTCTTCCTGCACGAGAGCTTCAAGAAACTCACCGCCGACCGGGATGAGCAGTTCTTCTTTGTTACCGGGTCGGAGATTGAAGGTGTGCTGGTGCTGGACCAGTGGGCCGAGTTTGCCCACCAGAAGCGCACCATGATGGGGGTGACGGGCGACACTCGCTCGACCCACAGCCTGCTCATCAAGCTGGAGCGGTTCAAGCATCGGCTACTGGCCCATTTCCACAGTCACCCTGGAAACGGCGCTGAGGCTACGCACCCGTCCCGCACCGACGAGAACTTTCAAAAACGTCTGGAGAGCGCCGGGCACGTCGCGGTCATGGCCATCTTCAGCCGTGACGGCTTTGTGCGCTTCGTGCGGTTGGACAACAACTTGGAAATTGAAATCTACGGGGAAGGAGCTGAAAAACATGCACCGGGCATCTATCGTCTCACAAACCTCAATTAGGCTGCGGGGGAAAGCCATTGCCGGCGCCGAGGACCGCCAACGCAAGATCGCTGGCTTTGACCAAGAGGTCTTCTCCAAGAGCAGCATCCTGTGCATCGGCGCCGGGGGCCTCATTTCGCACATCGCCCCGAACCTGGTTCGCAAGGGCCTTGGCCAGATTACGCTCCTGGACGATGACGTTGTGGAAGCCAGCAACCTCAATCGACAGAGGTTCTATATAAAGGATATCGGCAGGAACAAGGCTCTGGCCCTGGCCGAGAACCTGGAGCGGGAGTGTATTGCGACAACCGAAATCCGGGGCATTGGATTCCGCCTCGAGGAAGCCATTGCCCGCGAAGTCGACTTGGATTCCGGCATAGTCGTTTGTGGGGTGGACAACAATCCGGCGAGGGTGGCGACCAGTCGGTATTTCCGGTTCCGGGGGATCCCAGTGATCTTCGCCGGGGTCAGCCGTGATGGCGATTGTGGCTACGTGTTCGTGCAGGAGAAGCATGGTCCGTGCATCGGCTGCCTCTATCCGGATATGGCCGATGACGACCGTTATCCCTGTCCGGGCACGCCAGCCATCGCCGACATTCTGCAGGCAGTGGGTTCCCTGGCTGTGTACGCTGTTGACACGCTTCTGATGAAGCGTGCCCGCAACTGGAATTACCGCCGGATCAGCCTGTCGGACGGAACCTCTGACGGTGCATCGCTCATGACGCCGCGTCCGGGTTGCAGGATGTTTGCCACGGGCCCTGATAAAAAAGTTGCCGGACCAGATTCACATATCAGCACAGGAGAACGGTAATGGCGAAATGGGGAAAGAGGGAATCGTTGGGGCGTGAGATGTCCCGTGAAGGCCGCGGCATCGCAAAGGGAGTCGTCAAAGGACTCCTATCGATCGCGACTTTGGGCCTCTACAGGCCCAATGGGTACTACCGGCGGGACGGCCGCAAAGCGCGAAAGTCGTAGGCCATGCGGCGGGATGCTTCCCGCGAATTTGATGCGAATCGACCAAATACGGATCGGATTCCGCTACCGGAAAGACCTGGGAGACGTGCGAGCGCTGGCCGACAGCATCGCAGAGGTCGGCTTGCTCCATCCGGTTGTGGTGACGCCTTCGGGCAGACTGATCGCGGGCCAGCGCCGCCTGGAAGCTTGCCGGGAGCTTGGCTGGACCGATGTACCGGTTACCGTTGTCGATCTGCTCCAGGCGGCACGAGGCGAGGCCCACGAGAACTTCGTCCGTAAAGATCTCTTGCCGAGCGAGATCGTTGCGCTGAAGCGGGCCATCGAGCCGTTGGAGCGCCGCCTAGCCCGTGAGCGCCAAGGCAGCCGAGCGGACCTCTGTCATCCCGCCACAGTGGCGGAATGTCAGAGGGCCTACCCTGGAGATGCCCGCGACAACATCGCTCGGTACCTGCGTGTCGGCCGGACGACTATCGAACGCGCCGAGGCAGTTGTCGAGGCCGCAGAAGAGGAGCCGGAAGAATATGGCTACCTTGTTGAGCAGATGGACCGGAGCGGCAAGGTAGCCGGTGCCTTCCGCAGGCTCGCGGTCCTAAAGCAGGCCAAGGAACTGAAAGCCGCACCGCCGGGACTGCCGACCGGCCCTTTTCAGGTTGTGGTCGCCGATCCGCCGTGGCAGTACGACACCGGGAGTTCTCTGCCGTATCCCACCATGGCCATTGACGAAATCAAGGCAATACCGGTCCGTGACATCGCCGACGAAAACGCCACGCTTTGGCTGTGGACCACCAACGCCCACCTGCCGGTAGCGTTCGACGTGGTCGCGGCGTGGGGCTTTGAGTACAAGACGTTGCTCACCTGGGTGAAGGACAGAATGGGCACCGGTGAATGGCTTAGGGGGCAGACGGAGCACTGCCTCCTCGCCGCGCGAGGGAAGCCTGTTTTCCTGCACGAGAATCACACCACCGTCTTGGAAGCGGCCCGGCGCGAGCACTCGCGAAAACCGGAGGAGTTTTACGCCCTCGTGGAGGCGACGTGCCCAGGCGCTAAGGTCGAGCTGTTTTGCCGCCAGCACAGAAACGGCTGGCAGGTCTATGGAAACGATACCGAAAAGTTCGATGTACCAACCTAGTTGAAGAGCCACTCGTCACGGTTGCGCGATTCCAAAAAACTCCTTACAATTCAAGATGTTAAAATCCGCAACCAAAAATGTCCCCAAAGAGGCCACAGGTTTCGTCCGACCTCACATTTCTAACCAACGAAGCCGGGTACTCTCTGCGAGAGCGCCTGGCGGCACTCCTGGCCCACGCACGTCTCTTCGACTGCCTCGTTGGGTACTTTTATGCGAGTGGGTTCTATAAGCTATCCGGGTTGTCCAATTTATCGTACCCCCTACCCGGACACTTTCCACACTTTTTGCGTATATAGTTAACGGACGCGGAAACATGCCGCGTCGATAATCCACCAGACGGCGCATCGACCGCCAAGCGGACATCGTCGTGGGTGGCCTCGAAGGAGACCGCTCATGAACGAACCCGGCCCCGAGCACGAGGAGGCCGTCCGCACCATCGCCAGCATCCTTGCCGGCGCCTACCTGCGCCTGCGCTACCAGGACCAGCCCCCACCGCCAGTTGACTGTCCAGGGACGAAGAGTGAGTCATGTGACGTGAGGTTAACACCATGAGAAAACAGACAGTTAGCTCGACGGCCATCCATGAACAGATTGAAGCCCTCCGCCACATGACCGTCGGCCAGCTCAAGCAGAAGTACCGGGAAGCTTTCGGGGAAGCGAGCCGCTCGAATCACAAGCAGTTCCTCTTCCGGCGCATCGCCTGGCGCCTGCAGGCAAACGCCTGGGGAGGTCTCTCGGAACGGGCCCGCCTGCGCGCGCTGGAGATCGCCAACGATGCGGATGAAAAGCATCCTCACCGTAGCACTCTTCCGTTCTGCCCCAGCGAGGATCCCGGCCGAGGTCCGGCGTCAGGTCACACTCCAAAGACTCGCCGGATGGTTTTACGTGCGGGACGCAGCGCGACCTCGCCGGGCTTGTCGCCGTTGAGGCGTTCCTCTTCAGTCATGAGCCAACCGGTCCACTGCGTCTTCTGAACGGTCGCGGCGAGCGGGGCAAAGTCATAGTCACCCTGCCCGAGCGGAACCTCTGCGCCCTTCTTCGCATCGCGGAGGTGCATGCCGTCGATGCGGGCATAGTGCTGTGTGAAGAACCCGGCGAAATTGACCCCGGCACGGAAGGCGTGTCCAATGTCGGGCACCAGATGGAACAAGTCCGGTTGGGTGGCTTGGAGCAAGCCTTCCAATTGAGCGCAGTCCTTTTCGGCCTCGGCCAAGTGGTTATGATACGCCAGGCGGAGGTTCGCCCGGCGGCAGTATTCGCCAATGCGGTTCAATGCCTCGGCCTTACGCGCAAGCGACGCGGGATCGGGAGTGGAGCCGCCACTTAGGATCAGGCGTTGCGCGCCAAGAGCGGCGCCGCCATCGGCCACCTTCTTAATGAGATCCCATGGAGCAAGCTGCGTCTGTTCGTCGTACAACGGCAGCCAGATGTGGATGGCGAAGAATGTGAGGCCCGTACCCTTCAGGCGTTTTGCCATCTCCTCTGGATGTTCGAATTGCGATTCCAGTACGCGGTACGGGGCCTCGAAGCCTTCGAAGCCGATCTGCTGTAAGGATGCCAACGCACACATCAGCGTATTCAGATCTGTGATGCGGAAAGCGTTGAGCTGGCTGCCGACGTGCGCCTTTCCAGTGGTGGCGGCAATCGCCAGGGCGGGAATACTAAGCAACAGCGAACGCCGGGATATCAGATTCTCTTGAGACATAGCGCTCCTGAGCGACGCCGATGCGTCGCGAGTCTAAAATTGACCAGATAGTCCAGATAAGACCAAGAACCAGTTCACTTGGGTCCAAGGTGTACTCTCGCATGTAATAGATCATGTATCATTGAGCAAGCATTTGTTCCTGACCTGTTTCAGTTCGCTTTGGACGCGGCAAGCTTCGTTTCATCGCATGTCGAAGGCGTGACACTCACCATCCCATAGCTTTCAGCCAGAAAGATTCCAGCGTAGGCTTCGTTCGCCCATTCGAGCATGGCCTCTTCATCATTCGGAATCTCTTCCAGTTGTTTTTCGAGTCGGTCGAGCCAGGCGGATTCCTTAGCCGACAGTTTGAGGCGATTCTCCGCGCTGGCGCCGCGGATGATTTGCGTTGCCGCTTGCGCCGCCGCTTTCGTCCGGCGGAGCGTCCCGGTTTCTTCGACGATTGCTTTCGCGATTTGAATCGTGGCAGAAGGTGTAAGTACTGCGGCCTGCGGGCTCAGTTCCTCGTCCGAGGCCGCCAGCCAGTCCCGCATCAGCTTTCCGCCGCCGCGAGCGGCTGCGGTATTCATGAGACGGCAGTCGTACGCCAGCAGTTCGGCGAAGGCTTCCGGTGCGTTGCCGGACAGCAGGCGAACGTTTTGTACCGATTCGTTGCTCCACAAATCGCACACGGCGGCGGCGATGTTGCCGACCGGGCTGAAATGGGCACAGGCAGCCGACTTCCCTTCCATGGAGATCGGGCAGCCGGTGATCGCCTTGATGACGGGCCCTTCGTAGGCGCAATCTTTTGAGGGCCCGATAGCCCCGTGCTCGAAGGCCGCGAGGCTGCGGACGGCGCTTGTGGCCCGGATCACCGCTGCCAGTACCTCCGGAAGCATCTTCTGATGTGCCAACTGCATCGCGGTATTGGCGAACCCACAAGCGGTGTCGCCGCCGGGAACCGACGGCGTTCCGGCGCACATGCCGGAGATCTGATCCCACAGCCATGCCGTATCTGCCGGCGCCAGGATGCCGAGCGCGAATATGCATCCACGCACATTGCCAAACATCAGGGCCTGATCGTGCACTTCCTTGCCGCCGACCGATTCAATGGACATGATGTCGCCGCCGGCAGCGATGCAGAGTTCAAAGGAGCGGCGCAGCTTTTCCCACGCCGGGCTGCTTCGCAGTTCAGGCGGCTTCGCCTGGTCGCGTATGTCCGTGGGCGTAACCCGCAAAGCCGAGCGCAAGCCGTGCTTATCGTGAGCTTCTTCCAGGTGGCGCCGCAGCAGTGCGGTGATCTCCGCGCCCCACTCCGGTTCATCCGTCATAGCGGGAAGTAGTTCGAATTCAAGCACGATGCCGGGCATTTGCAACGCCACGGCACGCTTCAGAATAGCCGTAGCCATCTCTTCGTATTGCCTGCGGATTTCCGACCAGTTGGCCTGCGCGACCGTAATCGCGGGGAGTGTGAAGTTAACTTCCGGGAAGACCGTTCCGCCGCCGATCACGAGATCGAAACCGCAGGCGACCGGAAACGGTGCGATGCCGTACATCAGTTCGTCCGCCCGCGTCACGCTGAGCGAAGAATAGGTTCGAAGGGACATGGTCAAAGCCCCCCAGTCTGGACGGAGCGCGCCAGGGATACGGCGGCGCTGGCGGTCTCGCCATAACCGTCGGCGCCAATCTCTTCGGCATCCTGCCGCGTCACGGGCGCCCCGCCAACAAAGATCCGCACGTTGGCACGCACACCGGCTTCGCGAAATGCCTCCACCGTCGTCTTCATCGCCGGCATGGTGACGGTCAGCAAAGCCGACAGGCAAACGATCTGTGCTCCACTGGACCGGACAGCTTCGATAAACTTTTCGGGTGGTACATCGGTTCCGAGGTCGATCACCTCAAACCCAGCGCCTTCCAGCATGGATGCGACCAGGTTCTTGCCGATATCGTGCAGGTCGCCTTTCACGGTTCCGATGACGGCGCGCCCAGCCAGCTCGGCTCCGCTTCCCGCAAGCAGAGGGCGCAGCAGATTCAGCGAAACCTTCATGGCGCGCCCGGCCAGCATCAGTTCGGGTACGAAATACTCTTCACATTCGAAGCGGCGACCGACTTCGTCCATGGCAGGCACCATGTACTTGGTGATCAGATCCATGGGCGCGACCCGCTCCTTCAGCGCCTGTTCAGTGATGGCGAGCGATGCTTTCGGATCGCCGTTGAGAATCGCTTCATATAATTTGTTCAGATCCGCCATAAGGCTACTTCCCTCCGTTGAATTCGTGGATGGCATCCAGCATGGAGACGATGTTCTCCACCGGCGTCCCAGCCTGGATATTGTGAATGGAATTGAATACGAAGCCACCGCCAGGTGCGAAGATCTCGCATCGCTGGAGCGCCTCCTCACGCACTTGCGCCGGCGTGCAGAACGGCAACGTATTCTGGGTGTCGATGCCTCCGCCCCAGAACACCAGACGATCGCCGTATTGCTGCTTTAACGCTTTAGGGTCCATGCCGACAGCCGAGCATTGGACGGGGTTAATGGCATCAATGCCTGCCTCGATGAACGAGTCGTAGAAGCGCGCCACGGACCCGCAAGAGTGCTTTAACACTTTCCACGATGTGTTGCGATGAATCCAATCGTTCAGGCGCTTGTAATAGGGGAACCATAACTCCCGGAACGTAAGCACGGAGCAGAAAGCCGAGGTTTGTGTGCCGAAATCGGTGCCGCAAGTGAACACGACGTCGACGTTGCCGCCGACGACCCGGGAAATTCGCTTGAGATTTTCAATGGCAATGTTGCACTGCTGGTCGAAGATAGCGTGAATATAATCGCGACGGCTGCGGGTAGAGATGTACCATTCAGTGATGTCGCGAATGCCCTTCGGATGTTTGAGCCAGGGCGCGGGCACCAGCGCGATGTCGCCGAACGCCGTGCCACGAAAACCTGCGGTCACGGCCCGGCCGGTGGCAGCTGCATCAGCGGTCGCCCGCGCAAAATGACGAAGATCCACATCCGATACAAGCTGGAATTCCTCCAGGTTGTCTTCGGGATTGAGATGATTCTCGTCCAAGGGCGGCTGGCGAATAATGGCATCGAAGAAGTAGCCATCGCTGGGCATGCGCCCGCTCGCCGGAGCGCTGGTATCACCCTCCGGATAAATGAGAATGGCTCCGTCTTCGGCCACTGACGTTTGGAAATTTCCAGGGACCAGCACTTCCAGGCCGTGCGGCATGCGCCACAGCTTCCAATTCTCATTGGGGAAGCCGAACAGCGTCGAGCGTAGAAGCGTGGCCTGCACGTCGATACCGAGCGTTTCTTTCAGATCGTCTTCGATCCAGCCGAGCATCTGGTGCGGCTCATGCACCTTCACAGGATGGCGTTCGAGCCCATAATACTCGCGCAGAGCGGCGACGCAGCTCACGTGCATGCCGGTGACATTGGTGCCGCCGAAATCGATCGGCACGCGGTCCGGTTCCTTATGGTTCAGAGCGGCGAGTACGCGTTCTTTACTTGTCATTGGTCACTCCCCGCCGTGCCATACATCGAGCGAGTGCAGGAGGCGTGAGGCCGAACCGCCGCGGGTCTCGACCTGCCAAGCGAACGTTCCGCGAAAAACTCTCATGCCGGCAGATCTGTCCACGCCATCGGGCGGCCTTCATCGATGCTTTTCTGCGCAAGCAGTCCAATCTTGATCGCCTCTTTGCCGACTTCGCCGGTATTCATCGGCGCCGTCTGCTTCTGCACGGCTTCGACAAGAGAGGTAATGCTGCGCAGGTTTGACGGATTTTCGGGCGCTCCGGCCGGATTGCCTCCGGTGCGCTGCTCGAAATCGTGGATCTCGATCTTCTCCGGCCCCGACCCCTTCCGCTGGAGGATGATGGACCCCTTTTCGGTTTTCAGAATGCCTTCAGTGCCGATGAGGTACATCTCTTCATCGCGGCCCAGGCCGAACAATGAATAGCCGAACTGCAACTTCACGCCATTGACGTAGTCGATGGCGATAATGGCGTGATCGATGGTCTCGCGGCCCTTGTAGACGTTATTGCCGCCCGAGGCGTAGACGCGAGCGACACGGCTGTCAATCGTCCAGTGCAGGACATCGAGTTCATGAATGCCATCCTCGATGATGCTGGAACCGGTCCAGTTTCGAAGCAGGCGCCAGACGGTCGGATTCCCGTTCTTGTCGGGTGTCTTCCAGCTTTCGGGGTTCCAGTCGCCGCGATAGAGGAACCCGCTGGCATACTGCAGCGTTCCGATGCGGCCTTCCTTTACCAGCGAATGCAGGCGGCCGTAGACCGGGTCGTAGCGCATTTGCAAGTCGAGTTGCAAGATCTTTCCGGCCTTTTTGCCGGCCGCGATCATGCGATTGGCGTCGTCGATCGTGGTCGCCATGGGCTTTTCACAAAAAACGTGCAGGCCACGCTCGAAAGCCGCGATCGCGACGGGCGCATGGAGCAGGCCGGGCGTGACGACTACGGCGGCGTCGAGGTCCTTTTCCGCGGCGAACAACTTGTCGTATGCGGCGTACGTCCGAACGTCCCTTCCCGCGGATTTCACAGCCTGTTCCAGAAACTTAGGCGTCGGGTCGGCCAACGCGACCACTTCTATGTCGGGAATTTGTCGCATGATGTAGAGCAGAATCCATGCACGGTGCCCGGTCCCGACAACCGCAACCTTCAACTTCGGATGAGATTGAGCAAACATCAGCGGTGCGGTTGCACCCATGAGAGTAGCTCCACCCATTAGAAACGATCTTCGCGAATTCTCGATCATTCTTCACTCCTTAGGAACGGCTTTTACCCCTCAACCAATTTCACTCTATGAAGCTGTGGAACCATGATCCACAATAGGGCGCATGCCACCAACGGCATGAAGCTGGCAAGCAAGAATACTGGCGCGTAGGAGATCTTGTCTACCAGGTATCCGGTGAGCAGCGGAAACAGCATGCCGGTGAGGCCGTTGGAGACGCCGGTCAACGCAGTCACACGGCCCACCGCGTTTTCCGGATACAGGTCGGAAATAACGGCGAACAAATTCGCCGCAAAACACGTGTGTCCCATGAGGACAACGCAAATCCAGGCCAGTGCCGTGATCCAATGAACGGCGGCGGATACGGCCAGACTGCAAAGACAGCAGGCAGCCCCGGTCCCCATGGTGATGCGGCGTGCGCTGGTTACGTTGATGCCCCGGCTGAGGAGCTGTCTGCTCCACCATCCGCCGCCGATGCTGCCTATGGCGCCGAACAGGAACGGCAGCCAGGCGAACATACCGATGGAAGCGAGGCTGAGGCCGCGCACCCGGTACAGATACTCCGGCATCCAGAATATGTAGAATGCCACTACCGGTCCGGAAATGCCGCGGCAGAGCATGATCGCCCAGGTTTCCTTCCGGCTCAGTAGCTTCCAATTCGATGGCCGCGGGCCTGAATTTTCTTCGCGGTCGGAATCGATGTAGGCCTTCTCGGCTGCCGTCAGATGAGGATGTTGTTCTGGTGGGTGGTAAACGGCCCGCCAACCAAAGACCCACAAAAAGCCGAGCGCGCCGGGTACCAGAAACGCTGCATGCCAGCCGAACCTGAGCGTAATGAGAACGAGTAGCGGCGGGGCGATGATGGAGCCGAGCATCGAACCGCCGTTGAAGATGCCGACGGCCAGTGCGCGCGCACGGACGGGAAACCACTGTGTGACAACTTTGACGCCCCCGGAGTAGTTGCCGCACATGCCGGAGCCGAGCCAGAACCTCAAACCGCAGAATTGAGCGAGCGTGCGAGCAAAAGTGTGCAGAATGTTTGCCAGGGACCACCAGGCGACGGCCAGGGACAGGCCGAAGCGAACCCCCATGCGATCCATGAGCCAGCCCATGGGGAATTCGCCGCTCATGAGGCCGAACTGGAAGAACGCGACTATGGTGCCGTACTGGGTATTGCTGAGGTGCAACGACTCGCGAAGAAGTGGCGCGACGACGGACAGGCTCTGGCGATCGACAAAGTTGATGATGGTGGCCAGAAGCAACAGGGACAGCACCCACCACCGTACCTGCCGCAAGACGGGTGGCATGCCGGTGGTCGTCGCGGCTTCCGTGTGACTTGCGCTTGGCATCAGTCAGCCCCACCGGGCTTTACGAACGCCGCTCTAACGCGACGGGCTTGCAGGTGGCCGTCGATCCAGAAAGCTGGTGTTGCCGGTAAGTAGTTTGTTGCCGGCTTGGAGGATTGCGTCATCGGGCACCTTGGAAAGCAGCGTGTAACGTGGGTGTTGCGATTCTTTGTAAGGATCGTTGCGTGCTGCGTTGTAGCAGCAGATCAGGGACCAGCGTGGATTCGGACTGGTATTCGGGCTGGAGCAGTGCAGCACGTTGGAATGGAAGAACAGTGCTGTGCCTGGTTCCATTTCGCAGTACACGAGTTCAAACCGCGCCATAGCAGCTTCAATGCGTTCCGGATCGGCACCGGTCTGTCCGCCGAATTTCCCATGTTCGGCGCTTGCCGGGCAGGACTGGTCCTTTTTATAGGGGCGGACATATTCGACGCGGCGAATCAATGACGCTGAACAGAGCCGCGTTAGCGCCGATGCCGATCGCCAGCGTGAGGACGCTGACCGGTGTGAACCCTGGGCTATTGAGAAGTGTCCGCAGAGTGTACCGCAGATCCTGGACGAAGCCTGCCATTGGCACCTCCTGCGCCAAGCAGTGCAAACCAGGGGCCCGCGGCCCAGCTCACTCATCGGTTATCCTCCAGCCGAGTCAATAACTCACGCTCTCGGGTCATTGCTCGTTACTTGTCCTGCCGCAATCAGGTTGTATCGTTCCCAGCGCCGCGGCGGCAGGCACCAGCAGGTCCACCGCCATTAGACGCTGTCGAAACCGGGAGGCGCCGGCTACCACATCAGGCGCATACCTAGCTGGGCCTGACGCGCGGAGTTGCCCGAGGTGTTGGTGTAGAGAAGCCCTTCCGAATTGACCGAGCTCGGGTTGCCGGGATGGTTCAGCACGTTAAAAAAGTCGATTTCGAACCGCAGCCTGAATCGCTCCGTGATGGAAACGGCCTTGAACATAGAGGCGTCCAGATTCCACTGCAGCACACTGGGAATATATTGGTTTTGAAATGGGTTCAGGTTGGGGTTGTAGGTGGTGCGGACCACGGTGCCGTTCTTCAGCGGGAGCCAGACGGTATTCGTGTCCCAGTACGACGAAATATTGGTTCCCGCGGGCGCGTTGGGGGCCGACGTCGCCCCATACGGAAGAATCGGAGCTTCCGCCGGCGCATAATTGGCTGGCACGCCGCAAATACCGGTACACTGGCCCGCCGCATTGGTCCTGTTGATCAGGGGCGGCGATATGTAGCCGGCGTTCGACCACAGATAACCGGGAAGACACGTGCCACTCGTACAGTCCTGGATCGGGTACTTGTATCCGTAGTTCTGGATTGGGACTCCGGTGGGATAGTTGCTGGTGGAGACCTGGAAGTACGTGCTCTGCAGGGTTCCGATGCCCGCCAGTTGCCATCCGCCAATCACTTTGTCTAGGACGCCGCCGGCGTTACCGGCGATCAGTTTGCCCTTTCCGACCGGCAGATCCCACACCCAGTTCCAACGCACGTGGTGTTTGGGAATCGCCGTCTCCCGCTGGTAGTTGAGGAACCGGTTCCGCTGCTCCAGATCGGTGGGCACCGCCCCTGGCAGAAACTCTTGCACACCGGCTAACGGCGAGTTGTAGTTGTTGCCGCCGGCTGCCAATTCATTCGACAGAACATAGAACACCTGGAAGGCGAGACCTTGGGTGAACCGCCGCTCCAGCTCTAATTGCATGCCGCTGAAGTTCGACCAGCCAAGCTTCGAATATTCCTGGACCTTGGCAAAGACCTGATTGCCCCAGGGAGTCGTCGCAACGTTCGAGAATGTGCCAGTGGGCAGCGGCTGTCCGGTGGTGACGTACCAGATATAGGCGCTGGGCGCATTGTTGAGCTCCACCTGGTTTTCCAGGTTGCTGCTGTGATTGCCCACATAGGCTACTGTAGCCAGGGTATTGCGCATGACTTCCTTCTCGAGGGTGAAGTTCCAGTCCTGCACCATGATATCCGGCGAGTGCGGATTGAGGAAGGTGAGAGTCGCAAAGCCAGGGTACAGCGCGCTGGTGTCGTTGAGGTTGATGGCGTTGGTGCTGTTTACCCCAGCGATGGTGGTGGGCACGGAGCGAAGACCGTAGTTGGGAAAGCCGTCCGGCGCCTGCGAGGCGTTGTTCACGCTGATGGTATATGGCGCCTGCTCCGGCGCGCTACGCCCCATCTGGTCCGCCCAAGCCGACATTGGGGCGGGATAGTAGCTGATGCTGTATCCGCCGCGCACCATCAATGGGTGTGCGCCCTCCGACAAACGGTAGGCGAAGCCCAGGCGCGGGGCGAAGTCATGCCAATTGGTGTACACCAGGGAGCGGGGCAGGCCGGACTGCTGATAGCTGATGAACTTGGCCCCGTACTGCTCCATGTAATTCACTACGGGGGCTAGGAGATACCCCCCCTGCTCCATTTCGGTCAGGCTGTTGCCCATGACCAGCGCGTTCTGCTGCGGGTCGTAACCGATCGTGTTGTGGTTCTTCTCCTCGATGGGCGGGCGAATCTCGTAGCGCAGCCCAAGGTTGAGGGTAAGACGGCGGGTTGCCTTAAAATTGTCCTGTATATAGCCTGCGTATTCGTGTGACCGGAGATACCACCAGTTGCGGGCAAACCACGCCTGGTAATCCGCGATGCCCAAGTACATATTGGCGGCGCTGCTGCCCGTGAGGGCAAGGGCTTGCGGATTGGTGAGGCCCGTGCTGGGGTCATAGAGGGAGGTCGCCAGGGTATTGAAGTCCTCCAGGCCCTGGGTGTATTGCGTAGCAGTCGTAGTGGGCAACTGGTCGTAACGGAAATGGAAGCCGAACTGAAGCTCGTGTCTCCCCTTGATCTTGGTAACGTTATCGTCGAGGACCATGTAAGTATAGGGGATCGTGAACGAGACATCGGTATCAAAAGCGTAGCTGCCGATCCCGGTGCCGCCGATATTCGGCCAGCCGGGGCGGTTGAATGGGTTTGGCAAACCCAACTGAGTGTCGTAGAAGGTGTTGGGGTCGCCGTTCCCACGGTATTGCACATCTCTCGACCCGCTGATCGTAAGCGTGTTGAATAAGTTGGGGGAAAGGATATGGGTATAGGAAACCGCGAGAGATTGGTTCGGCGAATGGCGGCTCTCCGCGCCCGGCACAAGGTTCAGCATTTCCTGGGTGGGATACTCGTAAAGCTGGTTGAAGTTGGCGTGGGTGTAGCGGGCGTAGAGCGAGTCTCTGTCGTTGAAATGCTCATCGACGCGCATCGAGGTGTTATAACTCTTTTGCCAGGTGGCCTCCGGGCCATACCAGTTGTTGCCCAGTAAAGGGTTGACATTCGGGAGCGTCGGCAACGGCGTGATGCTGTATAAATATTTGGCAAGCGGACTCTCCCGAGACGGGTCGATATGGTTGGCCTGGCCGCCGTAGTTGAACTGCGTGCGGGACCATGTGGTCGGGTTGGTAGTGTTCGGATCGTAAATTACCGTGAGCCTCCCCAGGGAATCCAGCAGACCGCTGAAATCTCCGTTGCGCATGGCTTGCGTTGGCACCTCATAACCCTGGACGACGGGGTCGTCGGTACGGTTCCCCTCGTAGGCAAAGAAGAAGAACGTGCGATTCTTGCCGTTGTAGAGCTTGGGAATGTAAACGGGACCGCCGACGGACCCTCCAAACTCGTTGCGGTTCAGGTACGTCGGTTTGTTGGTGGTGGTCTGCCGGGTGCGCGCCACGCCATAACCGCTGTTCTTGTTGGTCTCAAATAATGCGCCGTGCACCTGGTTGCCGCCGCTGCGGCTGGACATCTCGATGGTCACCGGCCGCGAGTACTTCGCCGAGGGGGTGCTCGTTTCGACGCGGAATTCCTGGATGGCGTCCAGATCTGGAGGGTCCTGCTGGAGGTAGCCCTGCCAGCTTTCGTTGTGCACCGAACCGTCGAATACGAACATGGCCGAACCCGCCTTCAAGCCAAAGACACGAGGCAATCCCGCGGCTTCGACGCCGGGCACGGTGACCAGAAGGTTCGTTACGGTGCGTCCATTAATGGGCAACTCCTCGATGCGCTCCCGCTCCAGCACGTGGCCAAGGTCGGAATTCGTCGACACGACTGGCGTCACATCCTCCACCGAAACTTGGGTGCTGGTCTGGCCGACCTTGAGCACCGGATCGAGGACCGCATCCTGCAAGATCTGCACCGTAAAAGTGTCCTCGAACTTCTGCATGCCGGGCGCCTCAACGATCAGGCGATACTGGCCCGCCACCACACCGGGGAAGAAGTACAAGCCAGCTCCGTTGGTGTTGGTCTTCGACAAGACGTTGGTATTGATGTTAATCAGCGTAACAGCGACATTGGGCACAACAGCAGCGGTCTGATCGCGGACCGTGCCTTGGACCGTGCCCGTACTAGCCTGCGGCCAAGCCGGGAATGCGAGCAGAACGGTAGCGAGGACCAAGGTCAATAGCTTCCCGAAACTCATTTAGACCTCCTTAACCCTTGAACAGGTAACACTTAGATTCAAAGGCGGGCCGTGGCAGCCACCTCCTGAATCTTAACCATGGTTTTGCGTTAACAAGGCAATGCTATAGTAATTTCAGGCCGGATGTCAAGGAAAAACATATAAAACGACGACAAAAAGCTAAATTGCTAGTTTCGAATGATGCTTTATTTCTGATTTTTCCGCGGTGCGGCGCCATTTACTCCGCCGGACATCCGACTGGCATCCTGGGGATGGCATAGTCCCTAGACAGGTCGCGAAAGGCGGCGCAAATGTCCTCCTGCACCAGCGGACAATCCATATCGATGGCGCGCCCGCCCCCGCTCTCGCGTACGGCGCAGCTCTGCGGGTCCGTCTGCCGATACAAGTCCACCAGTTTGGCGCTCAGCTGCGCTGAGGTTTCTGTCTCGTGGGCGGCCAGCAGAACCAGGACTCCCCCGAAAAGGGCGACGGCCGCCTGCCGCGAGTCGCCCATGGCCCGATAGCCGTTCGACATCTCCTCAAAAAACAACGCGGGATGCGAGGTCAGCGACCGCCCCTGCCGCAATACCGCGAGCGCGTCTTGCGGCTGCGAGAGGCCCAGGTAGGTCCTCCCCAACTCCAGATATAGCTTGTCCCAGACGAATCCGGTGTTTCCCGCGCCGTGCCGCCGGATCTCCTGCTCGATAGACCGCGCGCGCAGCAGGGCGTCCAGCGATTTCCGATACCAGCCTTGCGCCTCTTGCGGATGAGCCTCGACCACATGGTCCCCATACAACCGGTAGCTGATGCCCAGGGCGATATAGGGCTGGCCGGAATTCCGCACGTCGGGCAGAGGATCGAGGATGGCCCGCGCCTTGTCCGCCTCGGCAACGTCCGCGCTGCCCGAAAGCAGCGTTGTCAGCGCAACGTGCGGCCGCCAGGCGGCGGGCGCCGCTTCCGCGGCGCTGGTCATGAGCGTCTGCTCGGTGGCCCAATCCCTATTTCGAACGTAGGTGCGGACGGCGAATGCCGCGCAGACGGCGGCCAGCAGCATGGCGGCGACGCGAGCCGGCAAGCGTGGCGACGCCGCACGCAGCCCGACCGCCACGCAGCCCGCGAAGCCCAGCGCGGGAAGATAGAGGAATCGCTCGGCCATGATGGTACCGATGTGCAGAAACACGTTGGAGACCGGCGCCAGGGCCACAAAGAACAGCGCCACGAAAAAGAAGACCGTCCGGTTGCGGCGGAACGCCCAAACCGCCGCGGTTGCCAGAGCGGCGCAGACCGCAACGCCTAAGAGTGCCGCCGGATTGTTGGCGCGGAACAGCGGAACCTGGTTGTAGGAGTAGTCGGCCGAAAGCGCGCCCGGCCACAAGAGCAGCCCCAAATACTTGCCGATCACGCGGATCGCGGTTAGTCGAGCCGTCCAGAAATCCGCGCCAACCAGCGGATTGTCGATGAACGCGATCAGGGTGCGCGGCAACTTGGCAAGCACCTGGCCGCGGAGAAACAGATATAGCAGGCAAGGCAGGGCCGCCGCGGCGTAGTTCTCCATCCGCCGCCTCCAGGTAGCATCGGCTCCGAACGCCAGATCGTACAGCACCATCACGGGCAGCGCGACGATGGCGCTTTCCTTGGAAAATATCCCCAAAGCCGCCGCCACGGCCAGCCCCAGCAGCCACCGCACCCTTCGCCCTCCGGCGGCGCGTCCAGACTGGATATGGCAGAGCAGCGCCGCCAGCACGCCGAACGCCGCCAGCAGGTCGGCGCGGCCCACCACGTTGGTCACGGACTCGGTGAGCACGGGATGCACCGCCCATACCGCGGCGGTTGCCACGGCCCCGTGCACGTCACCCAGAATCGAGAGAGCCAGCACGTAGACCAGCGTGAAGTTGAGGGCATGCAATACGAAATTCACCCAGTGGTAGCCGGCAGGATTGGTGCCGTTCCCTAGGACCGCATAGTTGAACAAATAGGAGAGCGTGGTCAGCGGCCGATAGAGGTCTGTGGTGCCGGTCCCGAACCAATAATCGCGGCCCACGATCAGGCCGACGTTGTGGACGGTGGCGGCCTGGATGCGGGAATCGCTGGCGATGATAAAGCGGTTGTCTAACACCAACCCGGAAGAGAAGGAGTTGGCGTACGCGGCCAGCGCCAGAACCCACAATGCGGAAAGGGCTGCCAGATGAACGCACCAGATTCTCTGCGGAACAATCGGGTCCGGAACAATCGAACCGGCAGGCTTCGGTGGCGCCTTCCTCTTTCTCATGGCCCCTTATTGTACCCGTGCGCCCAGGCAGGAAAATCAAAGAACGAAAAAGCAAGCCAAATGTTCTCTTAATGACCTGTCAAGACAGCGCTTTCCGACAGAATTCCACGCATTTGGCGATTTCGGCCACGGTGGTGGACTCTTCCGGAATCCGGTATTCAAGTTCGATTCCAGCCGGAAATCTATACTTTTCCCTCTTCATCATCACCAGGATCTCTTTGAGCGGCGTGTCGCCCTGCCCCCATGGCATATTCTGGCCGCCGTTGGTACCGTATTTGCGGTCTTTCAAGTGCAAACACGTGATCCGGTCATGGTACTTTTCAATAAAAGGAATCGGCGACTGGCTGAGCGCCGCCGCGAAGTGGCCGACATCGAAGTTGATCCCGTTGCCAGCGGATTGAGCTAGCGCGTTATCCCAGCTATCGAATTTCACCTGCGTATGGTTGTGATAGCCCATCATGATCTTGCGCTTAGCGGCGTAATCGCCCATACGCTGCGTTAGCGCGGTGTCCGTGGGTAGTTCGACCGTGATCTGATTGGCCCCCAGAACCTCGGCTGTGTTGAAGAAATAGGCGATCTCACCGTCGGACATCGCGTTATTCAGGTCGGCCAGGCGGAACGCGTACATCCCGACGCCGGCATCGTTGTACTTCTTGCGCAGGGCCCTGTATTTGTCCATGGAAGCCGAGAGGCGCCACTTGGTAATCTCTTCAGCGGCTTTGCGGCGGGCCTCCAGTTGCTCTGGTGTCGGTTGCGGCCGGCCTCCGCGCCCTCCGCGCTGCCCCCCTCCGCCCGTCCCCGGGCCGCCCGGAATAGCGCCGACGGCGACAGGGGCTCCCGCATACGCCTCCACGCGCACATCCTGCATTTCGACTCCACTGATGCCCGCCTGAACCAAGTTGTTGAGGACCTCGTCGGCGGCCAGCGGAATGTCGCGGAAGTTGGTGGGCGAAATGATGATTCCGATCTGTACGCCGCCGAAGTTGGAATTTGGTTTGGCCAGCAACTTCCCTGCAGGAAGCGCTGCCAGGGCCAGCTTGCCAAGATCTCGTCTTGTGATGTTCATTTGACTCCCTATTGGCGAAAAAACAGAGAAGAAGGAACTTCAGCGGGACAACTGAACGTCCGGCATGGTCCCCTCTAGAGCTTTAGTTCCCAGCCCTTACGGAACACGGGCTTGAGGTACTGGTTAGCCTCGGAATTATTGGTGAAGCCTTGCGCTTTGGCGTCATAGTTCAGCTTGCCTTCGACGCGGAGCGCGGTCGTGCCAAGCGTGACCCATTCCGTGAATGGCCCGGCCACGCTGAAATTCGAGCAGGCAGGATCGCCGCCCTTGCAAGCTCGGATCCAGTCGCGGTAATGGCCCGATGAGCGCGGCAGAATCGGCGGCGGAAGCCGGTATTCCGCCCACCGCGCGGCGGGCAGCAGCTGCACACCCCCCCCGTAGGGCCCGGTGGTTGCCATGTAGCCCTTGTCGCCAACGAAAATCGCGCCATCGCTGAGAAGCACGCCGCGTGGAGGGCCGGCACTGGCCGCCCGTGTCCCGGACCCGCCTTGCGCCGCCGCACCGCGATTTCCAGCCGCGGCGCCGCGGTCCTGGCCGCCGCGTCCACCCCGCCCACCGCCGGCGCCCACATCGGGGCGGCCCAGCGCCGCCAGATTATTTGAGGGCGGTAGGAGCACTTCGTTCTCCAGGCCCCTCGGATGGTAGTAATTCGCCGGGTTACCGCTGCGGCCGCCGTCATACCAGTAGATCGATACCGGCGGCATGTTGCCGCGAGCCGGGAAGTCATACCGCAACACCGAACGCAAGGGATAAGCGAACGTGCTCTTTTCTTCGGACCGGATGCACTCGACAGCAATCGGCATTCCCAACTCGAGCGCTTGGTTCGCCACGCCCAAGGTATGGATGGCCGCATCGCCCACCGCGCCGGTACCGAAATCGAAGAACCCGCGCCAATCGTGCGGCACATAGAATCCGTAATTACTGCCGTCGTAAGGACCGGTATTGCCATTTGGGACATGGTCTTTGTCCCAGCCGCCGGAGGTGTACGGGCTCATGGCCGCGCAACCGAGCCAGAGATCCCAGTTCAGCCCCGACGGCACCGGCTCCTCTGGCGGTATGGTCTGCATTCCCTGAGGCCAGTTGGGAGAACTGGTGGCGGCATGCACTTCGGTAATATTGCCGATTTCCCCTGACCAGATGATCTCACAGGCTGTTCGGTGCCCTTCCAGAGAATATCCCTGGTTGCCCATTTGGGTCGCCACTTTGTACTTGGCGGCGGCGCCGACGAGCAGGCGCGCTTCCCAAGGCGTGCGAGTTAGCGGTTTCTCTACGTAAACGTGCTTCCCGTGCTGCATGCACCACAGGGCCACAGTGGCATGCATGTGGTCGGCAGTGGAGATGACGACCGCATCAATGTTCCTGCTTTCCTTATCCAGCATCTTGCGGAAGTCTGTGTACTGTGCCGCCTTCTCAAAGCGCTTGAAGGTCTGCGCGCCCTGGCGGGAATCGACGTCGCAGAGGGCGACGATGTTCTCCGACAGAGAATTGCTGAGGTTCTGCGCGCCCCGGCCGCCAATCCCTACGGCGGCGAGGTTGAGCTTCTCATTGAATGGCTTATAGCCGAGAGCCTTCAGCGAGGCCACGCTCCCGAAGCCGGCAGACGGAACCGCTCCAGCCAGCAGGGAGCCAAAGAAGAAATACCTCCGGGAAACTGCAAAATCCGGCACTAGTTCCTCCCGCGTGTTCTGCAAAGCAGGCCATCGCCCTGCGATATGCAATCATATGGCGATGCAGCCACTTCGTCAAGACACAAAAATAAACACAGCAAAACAGATGCTTCTATTTGTTATGCTGCCGTAGTCTACCTGCCCTCTTGACGGCTCAGTTCCATCACTTCCACGCGACGCTGGTCCGTCAATGGCGCTTTCCATCCGGCCTGGAGCATCTCGGCGCTGACCGTTGCCGACACACGCCCGCCCATCACCGACCACGCAGTGTACTGCGCCCCTGGTGGCGCGGGCAGCCGAACGACCGCTTCTTTCGCACCTGAATCATTTCGAAACATCACCACGACGCCATCGCCCCCGCGGCTCAGCCGCGCGAATCCATCCCACGTTTGCGTGCCAGGTTGTGCCCAGTCCCCCAGCGGGAAGAAGCTGTCGCTCAGCGATGCGCCCGCGCGCAGCCGTTTGAACCAGCGGATCTTTTCGCCATACCAGTCCTGCTGGGCGGGGGACAGTTTGCGTAGGTCCCCGAGCAGTAGAGGAGCAGAACCGATGGCCACGCCGAAGCGCTCCTCGATCGGTTCAGTGGCGGCATGCAGATTTCCGATCAGCATGGTTTCCACTGGAATGGCCAGCGCGCGCTGATACAGCAGCATTCGGGCCTGCCGCGGGCCGGCTTGCTCGGGTCCTCTATCCTCGATATTGCTCAGCCAGTCCAGGTCGGCCACGCCGAGAAGGGCGTGGTCAATGAGATGCTTCTCGCCCCAAAGCTCGAACGTATAGTCCACCAGGACCTCGGGATGCTCGCGGTAGAGCCGCTCGCCGACGTATTCCAGGCCTTCGTAGATCCGGGTCAACGACTCAGCCCAGCTCTTGTGATCATGGCCCGGCGCGGTGCATCCGGGTTCCTCGCCGTAGGCGTTGAAAACAGTTGTGAGATCCACCTTCAGGTATGTGGGATGATGCGTCTGAATCAGGTCCAGGAGACGGCGTACGGCCCTCTCCCGGTAACCGCTGCCCAGGCACATGACGGCCTGTTGGCCGGCCATGGTGCCGGTGAACTTCGGCCTTCCCTCGCGGTCGCGGCACACCCATTCCGGATGAGCCCTGTAGTCCGGCGACTCTGTACTCAGTGCTGCCAGCGGCACCCACAGCCCGAGCGTCATGTGCTGTTGGTCCAGTAACGCCCGGATCTTCTGGAGACCGCCCGGGAAGTTCTTGCGGTTCTCACTGTTGGAACCGTATTCGCTCTGCCAGCCGTCGTCGATCGTGAAGATGTCCATGCCCATTTTGCCGGCTACCTGAATGAGCTGGGCGCAGGTGGCCTCGTCAATCCGGCGCTCAAACGGCTCCCAGGTGTTGTAGATCCACGGCGTGCGGGCCAGGTGGCCCCGTCGCAAAATGATCTGGGAGGTGTAGCTGGGTACTACCCACCGCCGGTCCGCCATGCCGCGGCCATCCTGAAAGAACAGGATCGAGCTCTTGGCGGATGTGAAGCTCTCCCCGGGCGCAAGCGTGCGAGCGAAAGGAAACAGGTCGGTGTCGTACATCACGCGGATCGAATCGCCCCAACCGCTGGCCATCTCGGTGCGCTTGAGATAGCCGGGCGCTTCGTTCAAAACCACCAGCCCTTCGTCGGTGCGCGAGCTGCGGAATACCAGGGCAGTGTCCGCGACCCGGCCGGTAAAAAAGATTTCGCGGGGCGCAGCCCCGTATCCCGCCCACAATTCCATTTCGGCCGGCGGGCCCGACGCCGCAGCTACCGATTCGAAACACAGGTTGGTGAGGGTGACCGCCTGTGCCGCCCGGTTAGTGATCTCGATCCACTTGCGCACCGCGGGATGGTCGTCGTACACCGCGTAGAAGACCGCCACTTCGAATCTTCCGCCCTGATGCCGCAGGCGCAGCCGCAACGCCTTGCCGCCGGCGAGGTTCATGCTGTCCGCCCCGATCAATGCAAATCCGCGGCGGCCGCTCAAACGATCGTCACCGGCCCGGAAGCTGAATTCGTCTCCCCACCGACGGGCGGAAGCGGCGCGCCGGCCGAAGTCCGTACCGGTCAGCTTGTGCCGCCAGTCGGAGGTGTGCAGTCCGTGTTCTGCATCGAACCGGATCGTCCGCTCCACCAGTGCATTGCCGACCGACCATTCAGCACCCTGGCTGTTGGTGCGGACATAGCTCGGCCCATCTTCGGCCTGCAACATCATGGCGGGCAGGGTAACGGCCGCTCCACCGAGTTTAAGGAGGTTTCTCCGCGTCATCGCATCTCCAAACATCGCAAAAACATCGAGACAGGAGTTCCCGCCCCGTAAAATCAGGAGTCCTTTGCGGTCGAGAGGCTGGCCGCGCTCGAATCGTCTTCGGGATTCAGCCATGTCATGCCCGATTCACCGCCGCCCATTCTGGCAAGCCCGGCGGCCTTTATCATGGAATCGTCCACCTTGCTCAGCGGCGTATATCGGGGATGGTGCGATTCCTTGTAGGGATCGTTGCGCGCCGCGTTGTAGCAACAAATGAGAGACCAGCGTGGATCGGCGGAACGGTTCTGATCGCTGCGATGCAGCAGATTGCAGTCGAAGAACAGGGCGTCGCCGGGCTCCATTTCGGCGTACACAAGTTCCAGGCGCTTGCCGAGTTCGTTGACGCGCTCCAGGTTGGCTCCGGCCTGGTCGCCGGCCAAGACATGGTCGATCCTCCCAGCCCGATGGGATCCTCGCAAGACCTGCAAGCATCCGTTCTCTTTCGTCGCCCGATCCACCGCAATAAAGACACTGCACAGAAGTGGAAAAAGAACGCCATTCTGATACCAGTAGCCGTAATCCTGATGCCACGCCCAGGCGCCGCCGACCTTGCGTTCTTTCATGATCATTTTCGAGTGGTAGTGATACACCTCGCCGCCGAGCAGCGCCTCGGCCGAGTCCACGACGGACCGGCACCTGGCAAACATGCCGTAGATGCCATCGCCCGGGTGGTTCCAAAGCGCGAGCCTGATCGTGCCGCCTTCCGAATCGGCCCGGCCGTACGCGTGATCGTCTAATGCTTTGTCTTCTCTTGCCGAGCGGCGGAGGAAGTCCATTTCTTCCGCATCGAACATGCCACGCGCCATCACATAGCCGTCGGTCTGGTACTGCCGGATTTCATCTTCTTTAAGGGGTCCGTTCGCCATTAGCGTATCTCCATCGTTCCGTTCCGTCTCTCAGGCTTTACGGCCATTGAACTCGTGGACGGCATCTATCATCGCAATCACGTTCTCCACCGGAGTTTGGGCTTGCACGTTGTGGATAGAGGTGAAGACAAACCCGCCGCTCCGGGAGAAGATCTCGCAGCGCCGCAGCACCTCCTCGCGAACCTGTGCGGGCGTGCCGAACGGCAACGTCTTTTGCGTGTTTACCCCCCCTCCCCAAAAGACAATGCTCTCGCCGTACCTGGATTTCAGTCGCTCCGGATCCATCCCGACGGCGGAACACTGAACCGGGTTCAGAATATCGATACCCGCATCGATGAAGGACGGGATAAACCGCTCCACAGAACCGCACGAATGCTTGAAGGTCCGCCACCCGGTATTGCGATGGATCCAGTCATGCACGGTTTTGTAATGGGGAAGGTACAACTCCCGAAACGTGGCGTTCGAGCAGAATGCGGACGTTTGCGTGCCGAAGTCGGTCCCGCACGTGAAGGCGACATCGATGAGATCCCCCGTCGCCGATTTGATCCTCTCGAGGTTGCCGATCGCGATTTCGCACTGCTTTTCGAATATCTGGTGTAGCAGATTGCGCCGACTGCGCGTCGATACGTACCACTCCGTCACATCGCGAATTCCCTTGGGATGCTTCAGCGCTGGCCCCGGCACCAGAGCGATGTCGCCCAGGGCCGTTCCCGGCAGGCATGCCAGTACCGCTCTTCCGGTCGACGCCGCACGGCAAACCTCCTTTTGCAGCCAGAGAATGTCGGCTGCCGAAAGAGGCCCGAACTCCTCCAGGTTATCCGCGGGATCGAGGTGCTCTTCACAGATCGGTTCCTGGCGAATGATGGCATCGAAGAAGTAACTGCCGGTCGGCATCCGGGCGCTGGGCGCGGCGCTCGTGTCCCCTTCCGGATAAATACAGGTATCGCCATTCGCATCTACCGTGGTATTGAAGCCGGAGGGCACAAGAACCTCGAGCCCGCCCCAGGGCGTCCGCCATGGCTTCCAGTCACACACCGGAAAGCCGAACATAGTCTTAGCCGGAACCACTCCCTCGACGTCAGTGCCAATCGCCTGTGCCAGGTCGTCTTCGATCAATCCCAACAGCTGGAACGGTTCGTGGACTTTCGCGGGCCTTTTCTCCAGGCCAAAATAGTCGCGCAAAGCCGAGACGCACGTAACGTGCATGCCCGTAACAGGCGAACTTCCGAAGTCTATCGGTATCCGCGAAGCTTCCGTGTGTCGTAGAGCGCAGTGAACCCGTTCCTTGCCACTCGAGCCATCAATATCCATAGCTCACCATGCACGCCAGCAGGACCTTCCGGCGTGTCAAGCGCTTAACCTTATTGAGCCTATTCCAGACAAGGCCCAATTGTCAATAGGAGCTTGACATCGTGGGCAAGCCGGCCTAAACTGCTGTGTTAAGCGCTTGCCAATTGATCCTGATTATGCCCGAGCTGAACCAACTGTATGAAGCGATTCTGGAAGGCGATGCCAAAACCGCAGTCGAAGTCGCGCGCGCGGCGCTAGCGGAGAATGAAGCTCCCTTGAAGCTCCTTTCGGAGTACATGGTCCCGGCCATGGACGAGGTCGGAAGGCGCTTCCAGTGCGAAGAGTTCTTCGTCCCGGAACTGCTGCTTTCTGGTCGCGCTATGAAGGCCACCCTGGAACTGCTGCGCCCTCTGTTGAGCGCCAGCGGCGCGCAACCAGCAGGCCGGGTCGTAATCGGGACGGTGAAAGGCGATCTGCATGACATCGGAAAGAACCTGGTTGCCTCCCTGCTGGAAGGAGGCGGGTTCGAAGTATACGATGTCGGCGCCGATGTTTCCCCGGAACGGTTCATCGAAGCTATCCAAAGCCGGAATCCCGACATTGTGGCTCTTTCGGCGCTGTTGACGGTCACGATGCCCGCCATGAAAACCACCATTGACGAGCTCAAGAGAGCCGGCGTTCGCGACTCGGTCAAGGTCATGATTGGCGGCGCACCGGTTACCCGCCAGTATGCAGAGGAGATTGGGGCGGATGCCTACGGCGAGGACGCCAGTGTGGCGGTGAGCATTGCGCGATCACTCATAGCCAAGACACTAAAATGACGCGCCGATATTCGTCCCTTGCCATCGCGGATGCCGGGGACCTCGTGTTCGGTCAGTCCGCCAGTCCTGTCGATTGCGGATACGGGCTCGGCATCGGACGGGGATTGGTCTATCCCGAAGTCAATTTCACCCTGCCGCCAATCTCGATCGATGCCGCGACATGGCCGGATGTGAAGGAGCATTACCACGACATTGCCAAAGGAGTCCTGCGGCGCGCCGTAGCCCTTGGGGCGCCCGGCATAGTCCTGGAATTCGAATTGCTCCCGGCGATGACCGAAACGCCGGATTGGGGCGCCGAGATCACGGCGCTGCTGCGCGATCATTTGCGGTTGGCTTACGAAAGGCACGGGTTGAAAAACGCTCTTCGGGTGACGCCGACGGATATCAGAGACCGCAACAAGCCGCCTGCTCTCCGCGCCGGAGCCCCCTGGGAGAGACTCAGGCGGTCCTTCGATCTCTGTATTGCCGCCGGCGCCGACATTGTCTCCATCGAGTCCGTCGGAGGCAAGGAAGTCCACGACCACGGCCTGATGTACGGCGATATACGCGCCATTGTGTTCGCCTTGGGAGTCCTGACCCCGCGGGACGTCGCTTGGCTGTGGGACCGCATCTCGCTGGCTTGCGCCGCCAGCGGTCACGCGGTTCCCGGCGGTGACACAGCTTGCGGATTCGGGAATACGGCGATGCAACTGGCCCACCAGAAAATGCTGCCGGAGACGCTCGCAGCGGTCGTGCGCGCGATGAGCGCCGTGCGCAGCCTTGTGGCATTTGAGCACGGCGCCATCGGCCCTTCCAAGGACTGCGCCTATGAGGGCCCGATTCTGAAGGCAATCGCCGGTTGTCCCATATCCATGGAAGGGAAATCGGCAACGTGCGCCCATTTCAGCCCGGTCGGAAATATCGCCGCCGCGATGTGCGACCTCTGGAGTAACGAATCGGTCCAGGACGTGCGCCTGCTCGCAGGCAGCGCACCCGAGGCGTATACGGAACTGCTAACGTACGATTGCCGGCTGATGAACGTTGCCACGGCCAAAGGAAAGTCGCTCACACTCCGCGACTGGCTCGTGGAATCCGATGAATGGTTGAGTCCGCAAGCGGCGGTGCTCTCTCCAGAGGCAACTCACGAGATCGCGCAGGCTATAGTAGGCGCCTGCACCGATTACGAGCGAACCGTGGCGGCGGGAAGAGCGGCGGTCGCTATTCTCGAATGCGGCGTGTCACAGGGCCGGTTGAACATTTCCGCAAGGGAGGGGCAGTGGCTGAGCCGGTTGGACCGCGATCTGACCGAACTCCAGGGCAAAGAGCAGGCGCTGACGGAAGAGATGATGCGAGCCAATCCCAGCTTGTTCGATCCGGCATCTTACGAGTTGGAACTGTAGGGCGGACAAGGCGTTGACAAACTCGACTATTTCCAGGCACACAATCTCCCCGGGGAGGAAAACGGCAAGGTCCGTGGCGAAAATCGCCACTATGGCCCAGGTTGCCGAGCGGGCTGGAGTATCCACCGCCACTGTTTCTCACGTGATCAATGGCACGAAGAGCGTTCACTCAAACACCCGGCGGCGAGTCCTGACCGCAATCGCGGCATTGGATTACAGGCAGAATTCGGCAGCTCGAAATCTAGCCACAGGGCGCGCCGACATTTGGGGTCTGCTGGTTTCGGACATTCGCAATCCATTCTTCGCCGACCTCGCGGCGGCTTTCCAACACGAGGCGCTCCAGCATAGACTCGATGCCGTCATCATGAATACCGACTGGGACGCTGGAAGGACTCTGGAATGTATCAAACGCCTATTGAATATGCGGGTGCCTGCCATTGCCCTGATGACGTCCCTCGTGGACGAATCCGTGAAGGAAATGCTGGTGGAAAATAAGATCTGCGCGGTGTATCTGGACCTGGGACAGGTGGGGCGTTATGTCAGTAACATCGCGGTCGGCTACGAGCTGGGTATGGCCGAAATGATCGCATACCTGGCGGCGCTTGGGCACCGCCGCATGGGCTTCATTGGGGGATCGGCGGCATTACAGTCGGTGCAAAGACGCCATGCTGCGTTCCTGGAGCTCACGGCATCGGACACGTCCATAGAGACCATGACGATGGATTCGGATTTCACGTTCCGCGGCGGCTACGTGGCATGCTCCAAGCTGCTCAGCCGGTTCTCTCCCTCGGCGATTGTCGCGGTCAACGATGTTACCGCGGCCGGCGCCCTCCACTGCGCCTCCGATCGGGGCGTGCGTGTCCCCAACGATCTTTCCGTGGTTGGGTTCGACGATATTCCGCTCGCCGAGTTTGCGCAGCCGGCGCTCACGACGGTCAATATTCCTCGCGACACAATTGGCCGGCTCGCTTTTCAGGCCCTCCAGGAAATGCTCAGCCGTTCCGCGCAGAAAGGCAGGGAGTACGCCGTCACGCCCAGGTTGGTTGTTCGCGAGTCCACGGGCAAGCCGAACCAGGGAGGCGGCCGCGTTTCGATATGAAGTCAGCCATCAATCTTCCTTATGTCCTTCTTCTGGCGGCGACGGGTGCATTGGGTGGACTGCTCTTTGGGTTTGACATCGCAATCATTACGGGGGCTGGTCCGTTCCTCGTCGAGCATTTCAGACTTGGCGATTTGAGCCTCGGCTGGGCCTTCAGCTCGCTGCTGTTCGGCTGCGTAATCGGTTCGCTTGCCGCGGGACGGCTGGCGGATTTCCATGGCCGCAGAAAAGCGCTGCTGCTGGTGGCGCTCTCTTTCGCCCTCACCTCAATCGCGACCGGCATCGCTCCTACCTTTCCTGTTTTCATTGCGGCGCGCTTCCTGGGTGGGCTGGCTGTAGGAGGGGCATCCATCCTGTCGCCCATGTACGTTGCGGAAATCTCGCCGCCATCCATGCGCGGGCGCATGGGCGCCCTGTACCAAATGTCCATTGTTGTCGGCATCCTGATTTCCTATTGCATCAACTATCTGCTGCGCGACGTCGGCCCGGCGAACTGGCGCTGGATGTTCATGACCGGTGTGATTCCCTCGGCATTGTTCTTTGTACTGCTGTTTCGCGCTCCCGAAACGCCACGGTACCTCTTCATGGCGGCTAGGCCGCGGGAAGCATTCGTGGTTCTGCAGCGGATTGCCGGCCGAGACAGCGCCGACTTCGAAGCGGCCGAAATTCAGGGCAGTCTGAACCAAAGGCGGCACACCTGGAGGGAATTGCTCCAGCCGGGAATACGGCGCGCCGTGCTGGTTGGTTTCGGGCTCGCGATCCTCGTTCAGGTGTCGGGCATCAACACGATCATCGATTACGCGCCGGCGATCTTCCGATCCACCGGTTGGAAGATCGACTCAGCCCTGTTTTCCACTTTCATTATTGGCCTGACAAACCTGGCCTTCACGCTCGTTTCCTTTGGGACGATTGATCGCTACGGACGGAAGCCTTTGTACATCGCCGGTTCGCTGGGTATGGCCGCCGCGCTTGTTCTGCTAACGGCCGTTTTCAGGGTGCAACCGTGCTCGTGCTCATCCTGATCTACCTTGCTTTCTTTGCGGCATGCATCGGACCCGTCTTTTGGACATTAATACCGGAGATATTTCCCAACCACATTCGCGGCACCGCCATGACCGTGCCTGTCCTGACTCAGTGGGTCGCCAATGCGGTGGTGGTGCTGTTCTTCCCACTCGCGTTCCATCAGATCGGAAAGGCCATCACTTTCGGATTTCTGGCCGCAATGTCGCTCGCGCAAGCGCTCTTCGCCTGCTTCTTCCTGCCAGAAACCAAGAACAAGCCATTGGAGGAGATCGAGGCCTTTTGGAAGACAGGCACACGTTTTGAAGTAAAGCGACCTGTCCGCCTCTGAGGATAATGTCAGATCACGGCTAACCTTCTGCCATCAGGTAGATGGACATGACTGCCAACACCATGCCGGATACCAGGACGCCTCCCGGTATGACGTGGTAAAGCAACAACGAGATGATGATCGTGAGGACCGGCGCCATAGCCGTCATCGGCGTGACGATAATCGCCTTCCCGTATCGCATCGCGTAGACCAGGCAAAGCGCCCCAATCGAGTTCAGGACCTGGATTGCGGCCGCCGCCCACGCGCCGGTCCAGCCCCTAACCCTCGCAGCCCGTGTACTATACTACGGCCTTGTCACCGCGCTGCTTACTCGCGCAGCAGTCGGCGGACGTGCCTCTCGGTGATCCCCAGTTTCTCGGCAGCATGCTTCTGGGTGATCAGCTTCTTCGCATTTTTTTGGGCTACCAGGTGGTTCCGTTCGGCTTGTGTCATCAGTAGTTGTCCTTCTTGCACCTCCCCAGCCTGGATGGTGTCAATAGCACATTTCTACTTTGCGCAAATAGGACATTATCATTTTGTGGCGACAGCGGCAAGAAAAAGATTGCAAAAACATCGAAAGAAAGGATATATTAAGCGCAACGTTCGAATTCCAGAATCGGAGCAGATTAGCGCAAAATCGAAGATTGAGGGGGGCGTTCTGGTCGAAACCGAATGACTGCTACCCCAAGAGACAACCGTAAGGAGAGAATCCAATATGCCGAAACCGAGCATGAAAGGTGTCGTCACACTGGGACTGGGACTCGTGGCCGGTCTGTGCCCCGCGCCGCCGTGCCGGGCCCAGCAACTCACCAACAGCAGCTTGGCCGTGACCGTACAGGCGCAGGACGGGTCCTTTCAAGTAGCAACGCGCGCGGCAGCCAACCGTCCGGTGTTGAGCGCCCGTGCGGGAGCACAGATCGACCACCAGTGGGCACGGTCGAATGAGTATCCGCAGCATCGCGCCGCCGAATCGACGTTCAGTGACTCCCTGGGCACCGGCCATCAGATCAGCGTTACCTCCTCCGGGCTCCAGGGCAAGCCCGACCTGGTTTACACGGTCCAGCTTTACGATCAGCGCCCCTACGCTACCGTTCAAGTCGAAGTGCAAAACCATACCGGGAAAGCGGTGACGGTGCAAGCCATTCGCAGCGTGGAGGCGATTGGCCAGCCGGTCATTGGCATTGAGGGGCGCGAGTCCGCCGACCGGATCCTGTCGGACAGCTACAGTGAAGACTGGCCGCAATTGGTGATTTACGATCTGGGCAGCGGGCCGCGCCAAATGCATCGCGGCGCCTGGAGCCAGGTTATCTATAATCGCGAGAGCAAGCAGAGTCTGTTTTTGGGTGCCCTTTCCGCAGACCGCTTTGTGACCTTGTTGCACCTCATGTATCAAGGCGCCGGAAATAACGCCAGGATCACGTCCTGCACCGTGGATTCCACCGGAACGACAGAGCTTCAGAAGGAGAATTCGCTTCGCCGAGCTCAGGCGGACGAGGTCATCGACCTGAGTCTTCCTCTCAACACGGGTCAGAATATGGCTTCCGAACGCGTGATGATGGCAACCGGACCGGACTACCACAGCCAACTGCTGGCGTACGGGGACGCGATCCGGCGTTTGCATCACGCGCGAGTGACCGCTCCGAATCTGATTGGATGGTGGAGCTGGACATCTTATTACATGGCCATTAACGAAGGCGCTACGCTGGCCAACGCCCGGTGGCTGGCTGAGAACCTGAAATCACTCGGCTATAACTACTTCCACGTAGATGAAGGTTATCAATACGCCCGCGGAGAGTATGCCACGCCCAACGCCAGACTGTTCCCCGACGGCATGCGCGCGATCGGCGACGAAGTCCGCCACCTGGGCCTCACCTTCGGGATATGGACAGCCCCCTTCGAAGTTACCAATCGCGCCTGGATTTACGAAAATCATAAGGATTGGCTGGTGCATACCGCGGACGGCAATCCCATCCCCATCGGAGTGGCTTATGGGGACACCTTGTACGCTTTGGACACGACGCATCCCGGCGCGCAAGAATACATGCGCCAGACTTACAGAACCCTGACTCGCGAATGGGGCGTCCGGTATATCAAGCTCGATTTCATGGACACCACATCGATCGAAGGTTACCGCTACAAACCCAACACCAGCGCTCTGGAAGCCCAACGGATCGGACTGGAACTGGTTCGAAAAGCCGTGGGCGAGGATGTGTTGCTCGATAAAGATGGCAGCCCCATGCTGTCCCCGGTGGGACTCGTGGATACGGGACGAATCTCGGCCGACACGGCGCACAGCTTTCAGACCACCAAGGCCGTGGCGCCCGGGGTTGCGGCCCGCTTCTACATGAACCGCAATTACTTCTTGAATGACCCAGACGCTTTCAATGTCTGCGCGGAGGTTCCCGTCGTGCGCGGCCGGCAAGGTCCGGCGCGGGGCGGGCTTTCGCTTTCGGAGGCGCAGGCTTCGATCGTCCTCTCCGCGGTTTCCGGCGGCATGTACGAGATTGGGGATGACCTTCCCATATTGGGCGCCGAAAAGGACCGGCTGGACCTGGTGAAGAACCAGGACCTCCTCAACATAGCGAAGATCAGCCGGGCGGCGACCCCTGTTGATTTGCTGTCTTACGACACGGAGGATGGAGAACCCAGCATCTTCTTCCTTCGCGAAGACCCGAGCCAATCCATTCTTGTGATCTTCAACTGGACGGAGCAGCCGCGCTCCCATACGCTCAAACTGGCGGATCTTGGACTCCCGGCGAATCGCACTTTTCAGGCTTCCGACGTGCTGAAGGAGGGTGCGGCGGTGGCCGTGAACGGAGGGACTGTACGACTGGACAACATGGCGCGGCATTCGGTGCGAGTGATCAAGCTGATCGACTTGGCGGCGCCGGCCGCTGCTCCGACGATTACGGCGCAGGTTCCTGCCGAAGCCCGCGTGAGCGAGTTACTCCCGTTCTCCGCGCAGGCGCAGGAGGCCAGTGTGCCAGCACTCTCCTACCACTGGGATTTCGGAGATGGAACGACGGCCGATGGCCCACGGGCGGCCCACGCTTACACGCGGGATGCCGATTTCACCGTGCAGTTGACCACGGACGGACTCGACGGCATAGCCGCCCACCAGAGCTTCACGGTCAAAGTCACCGGAACGCTGGCGGCGGCAGGCGATGTCCTCCAGAACCGCCGCTACATGGAACCTGCCGGCCATTGAGACGAGCGTGAAGATGCCGCCGGCCGCAGGGTTCCCGTGACGGATCGCGCCTTATCTGATTTCAGTGCTTTGCCAGCTTGTTTGCGAACCGCTTCCAGGTTCCGGCGCGCGGTCTGGTGGGAGGGGTTGGCCTTCAGCGCAGCTTCGAACTGGGCGGCCACGGCCACCAGGTCGCCCGACCGCGCCAGAATGATGTCGAAGTTGTTTCGCAAATCAGCATCGCACCTATCTCGGCTTCCTCGAACAACTGGCCCGGCGATACCGCCGCCAGGAGCGATTCTGATTCAGGACAACGCCTCCGGTCTGAGTCGCAGTTTCTTCCGCGGCCGCCCAGTTTTACTCTGCCATCAGATAGATGGAAGCGGACGCCAATACCATGCCGCTGACCAACACAACCCCTGGTATGGCGTGGTACATCAGAAGCGAAAGAACAATCGTCAGGACGGGCGCCATGGCGGTCATCGGTGTGACGATGATCGCTCTTCCGTAGCGCATCGCATAGACCAGGCACAGCGCGCCAATCGAGTTCAGAATCTGGATTGCGGCGGCAGACCTTGCGCCTGTCCAGCCCCAATTGATGGCACGAGTGAATTGGGTCATCGACAGCGCCAACGGTATCAACAGGAGACCGGTGGCCGACATATAGAAGAAGATGCTCTCGGCGCGCATGGTCCGGTTCGCCAATTTCATCAAACAGGCTTGGACGCCCCACATCGCAAATACCAATAAACATAGGATCAGCCATCGCGACCCCGCCGAGGCGGTCGAAGAGGGCGGCTGGTAAGAAAGCAGAACCAGGGCCGGAGCAGCGAGGGCGATTCCGAACCAGGTGCGCCTGGCGCCCCGCTCTCCCAGCAGGAAGACGGACAGCACCACCGTCAACATCGGATACAGGGAAACCACTGGAAACACGATATAGGCGGGTCCCAGTCGAAGCGCCTCAAACAAGATCAGTTGCCCGCCAGCGCCGAGCAGGCCCACGCCGCAGCCGAGGAGCACGGAGCGCCTGTCGCGATCCAGAGTCCACCCCGCGATGCGTAGCGCGAACAATGCACAGGGAATCATCGTCAACGCCCAAACTGCGTACCCGAGAGTGGCGGGAAAGCCCGCCTTTTCCGGGACTTCAATGAATGCGCCCCAAATTCCCCAAAGCGCCGTGGTCAAGATTGCATAGGCGAGCCACTTACGCGGTTTCACCATGGCAGGTGCGCCGTGAGGCTATTCGTCATGCCGCACCGAGACGCTTTTGTGCAGATGTGCAGTTTGCAACAAAATAAAAAACAACCATTCATAATCAACAATAATCTGCGGCAGGTGTTCTGTCAATGAACAACACAATCTATGCTGTCGTTTCTCATCGTTCTTGGGCTCTCACGGCGTCGGGCATGGTACATTTAACAGCGGGCTGAGGGTTGGCCCGATGGATCCGATCCGCCGGAGGGGGCGCATTTTGCTGGCAGCACTACCATTATCCTTTTGGCTGGCAGCAGTTTCGGGAGCAGGACAAGATGTTCGATTTTGACAAACGAAAATGAAACAGCTAGACTCGATACTCTGTGGAATACGGCTTCCCGACTCCCGGAGACCTTAGGCTCTGGTAAAAAGAAAGAGAGGAAATGTCCCATGCGTAATATGCCATGGGAGTGGTATCCGGACCACATGGACTTTTTCCTGGATAGCGAGAAGATCCTCAGCCCATCTGATGTATCTGATTATGAACATTGCGTGCACGAAAGATCCCGAACTGGGCTGGTCGTTCGAGTGCGAGTGTATCGAAAGAGGTAGGACTGCGGGCGTGAGCGGAATCTGGATGGAGGACCAATGATGAATCGCAGACAGTGGGTGACGCTGAGCGCCACCACCCTGGCAGCGAGCCACAGGGCGACGGAGGCTCAGCAGGCAGGTCCAAGACCACAGGCGGCGAGTGCCGGGCAGCCGCCCCCGGACGCGGGACTCCCGCTGGAGCGCTACGAACCCAAGAGCATGCTCCACTTACCCGAGACGCAGGTTCCTCGCTCTCGTTTTCCGGTGATCGACTTTCATACCCATATTACCGGCGGAGCGAGCGGGAACCCGGGCGCGATACGCTTCAGCATGGATCCCGCGAATTGTCTTGCGGTAATGGACCGGAAGAACATACGGACCATGGTGAACCTCACGGGAAGCTACGGAGCGGGGCTGCGCGAGGCCATCGGCAAACTGCAAAACGCGCACCCCGGCCGTTTTGTCGTCTTCACGGAGCCGGTCTGGACCAAGGCCTGGGACCTCGGCTACGCTCAGTTCCAGGCGGACCAGATCGCAGACGCGCACAAGGCCGGCGCAAAAGGGTTGAAGGTACTGAAGACCCTCGGTCTTTACTTGCGAGAGCAGGGAAGCAACAAGCTCATTCGGATCGACGATCCGCGGTTCGACCCCATGTGGGAAGCGGTCGGATCCTCGAAGATGCCGGTGGCAATCCACATCTCCGATCCGGAAGCTTTTTTTCTGCCGATTGACCGCTTCAACGAGCGGTGGGAGGAGTTGCACGCTCACCCGAACTGGTCCTTCTATGGGAAGGATTTTCCAAGCAATCGTGAACTGCAGGATGCCCGGCGCAACGTCATGCGGCGCCACCCGCGCACGCAGTTCGTTTGCCTGCACATGGCGGACTCCGAGGATCTGCCGTACGTTTCGGAGTGCCTGGACAGCCATCCAAATATGAATGTGGATATCGCCGCGCGGATTGGGGAGTTGGGACGCCAACCACGGATGGCGCGCAAGTTCTTCGACAGGTACCAGGATCGGATCTTGTTCGGAACGGACGCGGCCGCCGATACGAGCACACCACAGCAGACCTTTGGAGACGCACTTTACGAAATCTACTACCGCTTTCTGGAGACCGAGGATGAGTATTTCGACTACGCTCCGGCGCCGGTTCCGCCGCAGGGCCGCTGGCGCATCTATGGGCTGGGACTGACAGAGCAGATCCTGCGGAAAGTGTATTCGGAGAACGCTGCCCGGCTCATGGGGCTCTCATCATGAACGGCCCGGCCGTGAGCTGCCTGGTCGCTTTGGCGATGGGAGTAGCCAACGGCAGCACTCAGCTCGAAAGCAAACGAGCGCAGCGCGATGTTGTTGCGGACACGGACCCGAACTCCGGCTTTTGGCGCGGGGCCCCGGCGGCTTTTGCCGAAAACGACGGCCGCGGAGATCCCGTACCCGGATACCGTACGGAAATCCGGTCGCGCTGGACCGGCCAGAACCTCTACTTCCTTTTTATCTGCCCCTACGAGCAGCTCAACCTGAAACCCGATCCTAAGACCGATGTCGAGACCAATGAACTTTGGAAGTGGGATGTGGCGGAGGTTTTCATCGGCTCGGACTTCCAAAACATTCGAAGGTATCGGGAATTCGAGATCTCTCCCCAAGGAGAATGGATCGATCTGGATATCGATCTGGACGCGCCGCGTCACGAAGACGGATGGGTATGGAACTCTGGATTCAAATCCGCCGCACGTATCGACCGGGCCACAAAGATATGGTACGGCTTCATGCGGATCCCGTATTCATCCGTAGACTCGCGCACCGCCGCTGTCGGCAACACTCTAAGGATCAATTTCTTCCGTTCGCAGGGAGCGCGGCCCAATCGCAAGGCAATCGCCTGGCAACCGACGCACCAGCCGACCTTTCACGTTCCCGAGGCTTTCGGAGCGCTGAAACTCGTGGACTGAGTGCTCTCAGACGACGATCAATTCCAATCCCTTTGCCCGGAATGCGTCGGCTTGGTCCGCTTGAATGCGGTTATCGGTGATGATTCGCTGGGCGCACTGGATCTTGCCAATCAGGGAAAGGCTCCGGCGTCCGAACTTGCTGGCGTCGGCCACCACTGTGACTTCGCTCGAAACGTGAATCATTACATTATTGAGCTGGGCTTCCAGAATGTCCGGAGTGGAAAGACCGACGTCGGGATGCAGGCCATCCACGGCGAGGAACAGGTGGTCCGCATGCAAATCCTGTAGCATTCGCTCGGCCTGAGGGCCAACGAAGGAACTGGATGCATGTCGGAGAATTCCTCCGATCATGATCATCGATACGCCTTCCGTTTCGGCGAGTTCGTAAGCGATGTTCAGGGCATTGGTGATGACGGTCACCGGACGAATGCGAGCGGCTTTGATCTGCCGGGCGATCTGAGCCGTGGTGGTGCCCGAGTCCAGGATGATGGTCTGATGGGGCTTGATTAATTCGGTGGCGGCGTGTCCGATCCGAACCTTCTCCGCGTGATGGATGGTCTCCTTGAAGCGGAGGGGGTAGTCCACAACAGGACTCAACTGGCGGACCGCGCCGCCGTGAGAGCGGAGTGCGCTACCCCGCTCCGCGAGAGTGTCCAGGTCCGCACGCGCGGTTACGGCGGAAACCTTGAACTTCGTGGCGATCTCCTCGATGGTGATTCGACCGTCATGCTCCAGCACTTCCTGAATCTTCTGGCGCCGCTCTTCCGCCAGCAATCGATGTCCTTTGAATCCCGTGCTTTCCACAAACTTAGTGTAAGGGATCATGGAAAGAAAAGGAATCGCGGGGCGAACAGGAGATTTCAGAAGTTTGCTTGTGGATCAGGAAGCCGCCCTCTGGCGCGCGGCTCCGATCAGCGTCGCGCCTGCCCGGGCTCCCCAGCAGCTTTGGCAAGTGCTGTTACAAAGTAAACGAAAACTAACGTTTACAAAAGCAAGATTTCTGTTATAGTGCTCCTATGCGAGGCGATTCTTTGAACCTGATCTCGTGCTCAAATCCTGTGGTCGACGAATGGCTGCGGGCCTTGGCCGGGAGACGAGGAGCTTTTTCCGCTTTGCTGGCTGCGGCTGAGAAGGATGCCCCCGAAGGCCTCAGGAACACCGTGCGGGAGATTTGCCAGCAGCCGGCCACCTGGACGGAAACCGCCCGTCATCTGGCGGCGTTTCGGACCGTGATGGCTGAGAGTGTGGCGGCGTGCCGGCGGGTAGTCTTAACGGGATCCGGGAGTTCGCAGTATGCGGGGGAATGTGTGGCGCCGGTTCTGCAGCGGGAGTTGCAACGCAGTGTTTCGGTGGCAGGCGGCGGGGATCTGCTGCTTGGCCGCAGCGCTTCCGTGGCGGGCGAACCTACACTGGTGGTTTCACTGGCTCGTTCCGGAGACAGTCCGGAGAGCGCCGCAGTCGTGGAAACTCTGCTGGAGACCGAGCCTCAGACCCGGCACTTGATCATTACCTGCAACGCGGATGGAAAGCTCGCCAAGGGATTTGCCGGGAATCCCCGCGTTTCCGTGGTTCCCCTCGGCGAGGAAGTCAATGACCGCAGCTTGGTTATGACCAGCAGCTTCACCAACCTGGTCCTGGGGGCTAGATTTCTGGGTTGGCTGGACAGAAGCGATGAATTCGCCGCCGCCGTGGACCGCCTGAGCTGTGCCGGGCGGGAGTTCCTGAAGACTTGGCCCGATTGCCTGGCGGACGTGGTCTCCGGC
>Ga0208034_1000279_pt1 | contig 45935 bp, 47 predicted proteins | sample June2015DPH_8_10_FD_184699 | JGI IMG/M metagenome (GOLD analysis project Ga0208034, IMG submission 184699) | Peatland microbial communities from SPRUCE experiment site at the Marcell Experimental Forest, Minnesota, USA - June2015DPH_8_100... | ecosystem: Environmental > Terrestrial > Soil >...
CCTTTGTACCGCTCCGGGATGAGAACAGATTGTCCTGTTGGCTCATGGTCACCCACGGCGTCGTGCTCTCCCGCGGACCATGGCGCTTGCTTGTTGCTCAGCAGTTCAAGCTGGAACTCAAGTGGATCGCGGCCCGCTACATGAGCCAGCTCGTCAAGGAAGGACTGCGCCACCCAGCAGTAAGCGTTGTCGCCAGGGGCGCGGAGGGCTCCGGTGCGAAGCGTGAGCGGCTGCGCGGAAGTGTAAAGAGCGTAAGCCGGCGGAAAGCCGGCAGGATACGTGTCCTGTTCGATGCCGCCGCCGGAGGTCGAATTCTTTTCATCGCCAAAGGTCACCAGGTACTGCCGCCAGGCAGTGAGCTTGCCCTGCGCGTCGAGACCGGCCTTCAGGCCGTGATATCCGCCCGGCCGGAAGGGGTCGTGGGCAATGTCATCTTCGCGCGACCATAGCAGCTTCACCGGCGCGTCAACGCGCTTGGCGATCCAGGCAGCCTCCACCAGGTAGTCGTTCTGAAGTCTCCTGCCAAAGCTGCCTCCCGCGCGGATCATGTGAGTAGTGATGTCACTTTCCTGGATGCCAAGCGTCCTGGCTACGAGTCCGCGGCCATCGCCCGGCAAAGTGCTGGTGGACCACATCTCCAGCTTGCCGTCTTTCCAGCGCGCAGTGGCGCCCTGCGGCTCAAGCGTGACGTGCGCAATGAACGGGTATTGGTATATTGCCTCGACGACCTTGGCCGACGACTTGAGCGCGGCGTCCGGATCGCCATACTTGCGCAGCGTGTTTGCGGGCGGGACCTGAAGAAGTTCCTCTGCCCGCTTCCTGAAGCCCTCCGTGCTTTGTGCGGCTGCCGGGCCCAGGTCCCAGTCGACCTTGAGCTGTTTGCGGGCCTGCTGCGCCTGCCACCAGTTATCAGCGACGATCGCAATGCCAGGTTCCATGCCTGGCTCCCACGGCGTGAAGGCTGCGGGAGTGATGCCGCCATCAATTACCAGGACCTGGCGCACGCCCGGCAGCGCCTTGACCTGATCGAAGTTGGCAGACTTCACCTTGCCGGCAAACACGGGCGCCTTCTCAATTGCTGCGTACAGCATTCCCGGGAGCTGGACGTCGACGCCGTAAAGCGGCTTCCCTGTGACGATCGCGTGTGTATCTACGCCGGTCTGCGAATGGCCGATAATGCGGTAATCCCTGGGGTCCTTTAGCTTCACGCTGCTTAGCGCGGGCGGGTGCAGCGCCGCGGCTTTGTCGGCAAGCTCGCCGTAACTCAGCAAGCGTCCCGAGGCGGCGTGAAGCACCCCACCGGATTGCGTGGTGCACTCAGCCTCAGGCACGCCCCACGTTTGTGCAGCGGCTGTAATCAGCAACTGGCGCCCGGCCGCGCCGACGCGGCGCATTGGCTCCCAGCCCATCGGGGTATTCGCGGAGCCTCCGGAAAACTGCGGGCCGTATATCTTCTCGTTCAGTTCTGCCTGCTGCACGCGAACATTCTTCCAGTCAACATCCAGTTCTTCAGCAATCAGCATGGGTAGCATGTTGCGCATGCCCTGGCCGGACTCTGAGGCGCGCGCCATGATAGTTACTACACCATCCGGTGCAATGTGGATGAAGGCTTGGGGCGTAAGGTCGGGCGGTGTCCCTGGCCCTTGAGCTGCGGCGAGGGGTGAGCGATAAAGATCCAGAGCGAGGCCGCCGCCCGCGAGGGCCGTCAACTGCAGAAACAATCTCCGATTCAGGCGCATGAGAGGTCCCTCCTTCACTTGGGACGGGCTGCGGCGCCCGCTTCTGCTGCTTCGTGAATGGCTTGACGGATGCGGATATAGGTTCCGCAGCGGCAGAGGTTGCCGCTCATGGCCGCGTCAATGTCCGCGTCGGTGGGATGCGGCGTGCGCTCCAACAAAGCGGCGGCAGACATGATCTGACCTGCCTGGCAGTATCCGCACTGCGGCACGTCCAGCGCCGCCCACGCCACCTGAACCGGATGAAGGCCATCCGGCGAGAGCCCTTCGATGGTGGTGATCGGCTCGCCCGCCACAGATCCCACATGCGTCATGCAGGAGCGCACCGCATGGCCACCCACCAGAACCGTGCATGCGCCACAAAGCCCAATTCCACACCCGAACTTGGCGCCCTTGAGGTTCAATATGTCGCGCAGCACCCACAACAGGGGCATATCCGGCGGAACGTTCACCGTAGCCGCCACGTTGTTAACATTCAAATTGATCGGCATCGATTCACTCCACAATCCGTTAGGAGAAGAGGATCGTTCACGAACACCGGCCTGGGACTGAAGTTTACCAAACCCCGCATTTGAATTCCAAAGAGAAGACGAACAATGGGACTATCCGAGCGGTATGAAGGCTTGAAACGCGATCTGCAAGAAGTACCTGGTGCTGGTCACGGCGCACATTGACTGATTCGCAGCCATTTTGCCGCTTCGGGTGGATGGTCGCCCACTCTTCTCTGACTCCCTCGCTGCTTGCCGGCGACCCTGAGGAGGACCAAAACCGAGTTGGGGGCGGTCAGCCGGCACTTTGTCAATAATCGCCACGATTCTCGGGTAGCCACTCCTCCGGTTTGCCTACTTGGCGGCCAGGTCCCGACGAGGCACCCATCCAAAGCGATGCGATGAGCGCGAGCCCGCTGCAAGAAAGCCCTTGACCTCCGAACCAGTTCGGGGGGTTACATTGAGCAGGAGTGAGAAACCATGCAGGCGAACCATAAACTGCTTCGGTCCGGTGAACTAGCGTCGCGCGCCGGGGTGAGTACCGACACACTGCGCTACTACGAACAAAAGGGTGTGCTGGCGCCGCCACCGCGTTCGAGCAATGGGTACCGCTGTTATCCGGCCGAATCGCTGGAGCGCGTGCAGGTGGTCCGCAGCGCACTGCGCATCGGCTTCAGCGTCGATGAGCTGGCGCGTGTGCTGCGCGTCCGTCAGAGTGGCGGCATACCCTGCCGCAGCGTGCGTGAGATGGCCTCGACCAAGCTGCGCGAGCTGCGCCAACGGCAGGTGGAAATCGAGCGGCTTTGCCAAATGCTGCAAGCGGTGATCCGGCGCTGGGACGACCAACTGGGCCGTACCGCTCCTGACGAGTGCGCCCACCTCCTGGATAAGCTGGCAGCCGGAGATTCGCCGGTCATGGCCCCACTCGCTCCGCCTTCTTCCACCGAAATGGGGCGGAAACTCAAACGAGGAGCGCCCAAATGAAAGTTACCAGTTTTGTGCTTGCACTCACGCTGTCGGACTTTCCCGCGGCGGCCCAGGAAGTCCACCACGATTGTCCGCAGATGACCGGCTCGAACGAAGCCCATGCCGCGATGAACAAATCAGGGGTGCCGGACGAACAGCGCAGTCAATACTTAAACGGTGAAGGCATGGGGTTTGCGAAGGACGCCGAACTCAACCACTATCCCGGCCCGCGGCACGTCCTGGACATCGCCGACAAACTCGGGCTCTCGCCCGATCAGCTCGCCGCCACGCGCGCACTGTTCGACGACGTGCATGCGAAAGCCCAGGCGCTAGGCACACAACTCCTCGTCCGCGAAGATGAACTCGATGCCCTCTTTTGCGACCAACACGCCGATGCAGACAAGGTGCGGCAACTGACCGCAGAAATCGCCAACCTGCAGGGGCAGTTGCGCTCGCTGCACTTGACCGCACACATCCGCGAGCGCGCGCTGCTTTCCGCCGAGCAGGTGACTAAGTACGACTCACTGCGCAACTACGTTCCCGGAGACAACCCCGCGCCACTGCACCATCATTGATGGACGAGGAGTCAGTGCGTGCCTCAAGCAGGCGCGTCCCGGCGGTAAGGCCGAGTACCTCTTGCCCGCAGGCTCTGCTCGCTTTACTTTGCTTCGTTTCGAATGCCTGACCCAAATGGAATTTCAAAAGGCCACCGAATGTTTTTGGCGTCTTGCGACCGTTGGACAGATTACGGGCCGTCGCAACAAGTGGCCACACTCGGCACTTCGATTCGAACCGCCACCTGATAACTCCCGGATTGTCGCCAACTCGGAAGTTACTACCTGGTAAACAGACCTTCTGGTTCGGGCTGATGCTTGATCCACACACAGTAGGCCTAGCCAATGTAGTGAGATACAGATCTTGCATTGATAGGTACTGATAAACGCCCATGGCGCCGGCGATCCGCCAGTCACCGTCAACCCTCGCCAAGTAGGCACACTTCTGGCGGCCGGCGCCTCGTGGAAGGTCATCTCCCGGGAACTGGGCATCGGCGTCGGCACCGCCTGCCGGGCGCTCCAGAGCCCTTCCAAAAACCTGCCAGAATCGTGCGCTGTAAACGCCTGATTCTGCTGTGCAGAATTCGGCGGTTTTCACCCTTCCAAAATCAGGTGTTATTGGAGGGAGACGGGCGCAGGCAGCCTGAACAAGCCCCAATCGCCCCGTGACAAAAGGGCTCCGAATACGGCCTCGCCAAACCCAACCAAACACATGGCCGAATCTCATCGATCCGGCCGTATCAAAAGGTGTGGGTTATGGGACAGGCATTTAGAAAGATACAGGTGCAACTTCTTGCACCGCTCTTCTCCAGATTATGCGGATCCTCGGATGGTAGCAAGTGCGCCCCTGGTTGACCCTTCGTTATCAGAGAAAGATACTAAACGTTCCATCACTGGACGTCGGAGACCTTCTCGTCTATGAATACTATCTTCATGTCTTTGTACACGTAGATCATCTTGCTTCCTAAATTGACAATCTTGTCAGGGTTGCCCAACGCCGCCTTCACCTGAGCCGGTGTCTGACCGAGGTCAACACTCTTAGTGCTGTTCGCTTGCACCTCCGATTCGGGCATTATGACGGCTTCTACGGCCTTCTCGACCGCTTCGGGAGTTGCAGAGGCCATGAAGTCTCTGCCGAGCTCAAACGAGAGTTGTGCTTTATAGCGAGTTTGTTTCGTTGAACCGTGCATGTTCACGTCATACGTGTCGCACGTGATGACAAATAATTGAACCTGATCGTCTTTGACGTCAATTGCAAAGAGATAGACTTTGTCTCCAGCCTTAAGATCGCGGCTCGTCGTTTTGCTCTGCATGGCAGCCATGAAGCCGCCCGCCTGGGAAACCTGACCTTCTTTGACCTTATTATTCAAATAGGTCGCATCAGAGGAGAGATCGCCACTAATACCATCTTTCTGCACGATGAAGACTGTACCCGGTTGTGTAATTCGGATCCGGTCAATCCCAGTCTTAGTCAACTGATATTTGGTTTCAAGCGCATTCTTGAGCAGGTCGTGATCCCCTGCAAATGCCGACACGCTGGAGGTTAAGGCAAGCACTAAAGCGCAGGCCAACGTCATGTTCGCGAACTGTATTTTCATCAAGTCTCCTTCTTTGAGTTCCCAAGATCTGTGCAAACGCGAGTGGCCATGTTCTTCAAGCGGGACCTACTCGCGCTGACGATAAAGCCCGGCCCCGCTGCACGAGGTTATTGAGTGATCGGGACGCCGAGCCGAAAGACCGTTCCGAAGTATATGGAGGTGCCTCCATAGTAGGTGGTCCCATATAGGTTTCCATCCTTTCCGAGAAGAAGCCCTGCGTAAGGATCGTTCCCATCTCCGGATTGGGGCTCTTCAAAATTATGCAAGACGGTGACATTTCCAACGGAATCCATGCGGAACACCGTGCCGCATCCACCAAGCCTTGGATATGGATAATTTGAACCAACATTGAAATACCACGACCCGCAGGTGAGATCACCGCCGGCCCAGGTTGTTCCGTAGAAGAGTCCATCAGTTCCCTGAATTAGCGGACCGACAGGGAACGAGCCATCCGGGCCAGAGAAAGTGTGGAGGACTATGAAGTTATTGCCGGACGTGTCAACCTTGAACACTTCACCGGTGGGGGGCAATCCGCTCGATGCACAATATACGCAGGCGGCTGTGCCGTAGAGGTATCCGTCGGAAGCCTGCATAAGCGCCGCGACTGGAGCTTCGGCGTCCGTATAGGAGAACGAATGCAGGATTTGCAGGTTCCCTGTAGTGGTCATCTTGAAGACAGTGCCCCAACCTTTGGTTCCACCTCCGCTGGTTGTCCCATAAAGGTTGCCATCCTTGCCCTGAATCAGCGATGCCTGAGGAAAGTTTCCGTCGGTTTGGCCAGAGAAAGAATATAGAACCACCACGTTGCCCGAAGAGTCCATGCGGAAGACGGTTCCGCAGCCGTAACCGGAATAGGAGGTTGGGTTGTAGTCGAAGGGGCCATAGGCGGGAATCCCATATCCAAAAGAAGTGCAGTTCAGGTTTCCGCCAGCATATGTCGTTCCGTAGAAATATCCATCGGTGCCTTGGATAAGTCCGGCCCAGGGCCATAGCCCGCTAATCGAGCCAGAACTAGGGCTAGGGAAGGAATACAGCGTGTTGACGTTGCCAGAAGTATCCATCTCGAAGATTGATCCATTACCTTCCGAGTTGACACCGTAGAAGTTGCCGTCACTCGCTTGAATCAATGAGGAGATCGGGGCTTTCGGCGATGCAGAGAGCTGAGCTAACTGCGAAAGGGTTCCAGAGCTGCTGATTTTGTAGGCGAGCATCTCATTCGTACCATAAAAGTTCCCATCCGATCCCTCTATAAGCGAAGCAGACTCGAATGCGTACGGGAAGGAATAGAGAACGGAGTACGATGGCGCTGTAGCGACAGATACAGTTGCGGTTGCACTCAATGCAGAATCTGCGCTACTCGTAGCAACTACGTGATAGGTGCCTGTTGTGCTCGGTGCGGAATAGATCCCAGATGTGGATATTGCTCCACCTGTCGTCCCTTCCTGCACGCTCCAGGCTACGGCGCCTCCGCCTGGCGCGCTGGCAGCGAATGTCTGCACCGCACCGGCAGGAACCGTTACTGCGGAGGGGCTGATAATCATGCCGTTTGCGGTTGAACTCACAGTGAAGACTGATGTCGCGGTACCGCCGCCTGGTGTTGAGTTTGTAACCACTACGGGGAAATTCCCAATCGCAAGAAGATCCGCCGTTGTAAGCCCGATTGTGAGCTGAGTACTGCTGACATAAGTCGATGTGTGCGCAACCCCATTGAAAGTCACAACGGACGATGGCAGGAAACCTGTCCCGTTGATTTCAAGCGTCTGCGACGATGAACCAACTTGCAGGAAAGACGGCATCAGGCCATTTATTGCCGGTGTCGGATTAAGGGTTGGTGGAGTTATCGATGGTGATTGGAAACGCCACAGATCATTCAGATACCAACCGCTTCCAGTTGAGTCGATCCCATAGCCGCCGAAGAGCCATAAGTTACCACTGAAATCGATCCAGCTGCCGGCCTGGCTCCGCGCACCTGGAATATTGACCTGAGCTGGTATTCCTTGCGTGCCGTAGATGCCGGATTGGTTGGCGAAACTAGAACCACTCACCCAAGTCCACATCTTTGCAGATGGATTAAACTCCCAGAGGTCATTTAAACTTCCTAGCGTACCTGCAGAGTCGATTCCAGTACCACCGAAAAGCCAAAACTTTCCGTTACCATCGATCCAACTGAGTGCACCTTCGCGGGCTCCAGGAACATTGGTCATCGCGGGAGTTCCTTGCGTTCCGTACACACCGGGCTGACTTGATGTGTTAGCTCCGCTCACCCATGTCCATGAATTGACGGCGGGACTAAACTCCCAAAGATCATTGAGATATCCTGAATCATTTTCTGATGAGCTTAAGCTGAAGCCACCGAACAGCCAGAGATTCCCATTGGCGTCAACCCAGCCCGCTGAACCGTAGCGACTCCCTGGAACATTCGTGGTAGCGGGAGCACCTTGAGTTCCAAAGATGCCATTCTGGTCGACTGTATTACCTCCAGACACCCAGGTCCACTCTTGACTGATGGGATTGAACTCCCACAGGTCGTTCAAGGAACTAATAATGCCATCTGAATCAACGCCGGATCCGCCAAAGAGCCAGAGGTTCCCACCGCCATCAATCCAAGTCACAGCGTCTTCCCGCGCTCCGGGAACATTCGGTGGCGCCGGCAATCCTTGCGCACCGTAGATTCCAGATTGGAAGAGCGAATTGGATCCACTCACCCAAGTCCATTCATTAGCCGCGGGAGAAAATCTCCACAGATCATTGAGAAGATAATAATTTCGGCTCGAATCGATGTAGGAGCCGCCGAAGAGCCAGAGGTTGCCATTGCTATCGGTCCAACTGGCTGCACTATCCCGCGCCCCTGGCATGTTCGCAGCAGCCGGTGAGCCTTGAATCCCGTAGACACCGGCCTGGCCCCTTGTATTGGCTCCGCTAATCCATGTCCAAGTCCCGGCTGATGGATTAAACTTCCAGAGGTCATTGAAGTCTCCAAAGCTCCTATTCAGATCAGTTGAATCCCCTCCGAACATCCAAAGATTGCCCTGCGCACCAGTCCAAGTGACCGCGCCTTCCCGCTCTCCCGGAACGTTTGAGGTTGACGGCACCCCCAACGATCCATAAACTCCAACCGCGCCTCCAATGTTGCTCCCGCTCATCCAAGTCCACTCGCTACTCCCTGAGGAATTGCTCGTCACGACGAAGTACGCAGGGCTGGACGCCCCACCGCCCGGAGCTGGATTGGTCACCACGACCGGAAAGCTCCCCACCGTTGCAAGGTCAGCCGTTGTCAACGAAATCGTAATCTGACGCGTGCTCACGTAAGTCGTAGCATGAGCAATGCCGTTGTAAGTGGCTGTGGACGAAGCAAGAAATCCAGTGCCGTTGATGGTGAGCTCTTGCGGAGCGGAACCCACAGGCAGAGACGCCGGAATAAGCGGCGGCGTGATCGCGGGGACAGGATTTGAGGTGCCGCATCCTCCGGTTATCAACTCAATTGCGTTGTTGCTTGCAAGGTTCTCAAGACTGTCAAATCCAAAAACAGAATGCGTTTCAATCGGGTCGGAGCACGTCGGCGTGGAAACCCAGCTTATGGCTCCACTCACATCTTGGAGTGACGGCTGAAGTGTTGTGATCGTCCCACTAGGGTCCTGACTGAATATTTCGATGTTCGCTGATGGTGTGCTGAATCCGCTACCCGAAAAGCTGAAGGTGGAGTCCAGCGGCCCTTGACACTTGGACGACTCGGAGTTTGAGCATTCTAAATGCGGACTTGTAGAACTAAATAACTGCGCGGCAACCTCACTAAGCGCATTAGTGTTGGTAAGGTCTGTATGGAACAGATTCAACTGAAAGGTCGGGAGTGGATACACAACTAATCCAGCATTGAAAGCCAACGCGCTATCAAGACCTACAAAGCCGTCATTTGGAGTCGGATAGTATGGTAGCCCTGTCACAACGGATATGAGCGAGATTCCAAATGGATAGCCACCAAGCTCATCGAAATCAATGTTATCGTAGGTCGGATTTGTTCCGCCTGCCAGAATTATCCTTGTTGAACCTAGGCTGCTTCGTGCTGATGGCAGCATCTTATTCATTAGCGCATCGCTGTTGACAGCGAGATCTGTCTTAAAAGGCGGATCAGCGGAGCTTTGAGAATAACTATCCAGCTCCTGTCCTATCAGGCCCGAATCCCAACACGAGGAAAAATCGTATTTAAGTTCAAGAATAGAAGGGAGTGGCCAAGATGCGTTCACGACAGGCGTGCCTAGGATTGGTCCAGCAAGTCCAACAAAATTCGCGATGTGCGCCGCTTGAGACGACTCGGATGCTCCATAGAGAGAAACTGGTACTCCCTCGCTATGAGCTACGATATCTATCCTACTCGGTGAATAGGGGCCAACAACGTTCTCAAGGAAACTCTTGACTGTGCCCGCGCTATCGGACAGCTTCCCTGTCCAATCGTAGTCCAATCCGATGACAAGGTCGTAGTTCTTTGACCCCATCCAAGAATTGAGCAGTTGGGCTGACTGTGAAGGGAATGTCTCATTAATGCAGCTCATCATCCCATGAACTAATATCAAGACCTTTTCGCCGTTGGTCTGCGCCGGACATGATACTGATGGGAGCCATTTGGGGCTATTCGGTGTAGTCGAGTCAAGGCACCAATAAACTGAAGGGACCACAGAACCGGAAGTTGCACCGGTTGCTGCTGTCCTTGTGTTTATTGCGCTTATTGAGAGAGAGGAAACTGGATTTGGAACGTCCGCCAGTGACGAAGAACTCAATGAAAGACTGGCGAATGGCTGGGATGAAATACTTTCAGCACTGTATGGAACCGTTACGAATGCGACGTTTCCATTATTATCGGTTAAGCTCACCGTTCCGGTGGCGTTTGCCAGCCCCAGAATAGTCGATGATTCATTAATTGTGAATGTAAACGCGGGAGTTGAATTGCCGGCTGTGGAGGACGATAAAGCGCCGCTGTCCTTTCGGTAATTCGGATTACCCCTGGCTAAGGCTGCTTGAACAGGAGTTGAGAAAGAAAGTGACAAAGCCGTGCCTACGCCGACAAACATTTGATTCGGAGGTTCCTGTGGCAATGTCGAGAACTCGGACAGGGTGGCATTCTCATCCACAGATAGCGCATTGGCAGGGATAACGACGCTGCTCCCATCCGGCAAAGTCATGGTTCCACCGGAAGCTGCGGAAATATTCTGACTTACTGAAGCAATCGTGCCCGCTATTACGACTGGCACAGAGGCCGCCACGGTCGAGTTTGCGATGCTTGTCGCCGTTATAGTCACGGTAAATGGCGTTGGCAAATTGACGGGAGCCGTGTAAAGGCCTGTGGCGTTGATTGTACCGAAAGTGGAATTACCACTAGTTATGCCATCTACCGACCAATTGACAGACGAATTGAAGTTGCCCGTTCCGAAAACCGTAGCTGAACATTGGTTCGTCTGCCCGATCGGCACAGCGACCGCGTTGCAAGACGCCGTAACGGAAGTTATCGTCGGAGGCATTGCAACCGTCACCATTGCGTTGCCCGACTTCGTAGGATCCTGGGTCGAGGTCGCCGTGATCGTCGCAGTTCCAGCGCCAGCCGGAGTGAAGAGGCCAGTACTACTGACCATTCCTATGCTCGTGGGGCTGACGGACCACGTGACTGACGTGCTGAAACTCCCCGTACCCGTCACTGTGGGCGTGCACGTCGAAGTCTGCGTGGTCAGGATGGATGCTGGGTAACAAGCCACGGAAACCGCGGTGATCGTTGAAACAGGGGCAGCCGGCGGCTGATAGCGCCAAAGGTCGTTGAGATCCCAAACGATTCCGGTTGAATCGACACCATAACCGCCGAAAAGCCAGAAGTTGCCATGTCCGTCAATCCAACCATCGATATACTCCCGTGCACCCGGCACATTCGTTGGGGACGGCGTGCCTTGCGTGCCATAGACGCCGGCTTGGTTCGTAGTATCTGCGCCATTCATCCAGGCCCACGTTTTGGCAGTTGGGTTGAACTCCCAGATGTCGTTGAAGTACGCATTATTCCCTGCCAAAGTAGTGCGCCCGCCAAAGAACCAGAGGTTGCCACTGCCGTCGATCCAACCTACGGCGCTAAACCGTGCACCCGGTTGATTCGTAGTTGCTGGCGTTCCTTGCGTGCCGTAGACGCCAGCCTGGTTAGGAGTGTTGGCTCCAGATACCCAGGTCCAAGTCTTGGTGGTTGGATTGAATTCCCATAGGTCGTTGAAATAATCATTGTTTCCAGCCAAATCTTGGTCATAACCACCAAATAGCCAGAAGTTACCGTTGTGATCGATCCAACTGACGGGTTGATACCGAGCACCAGGAACATTCGAAATTGCAGGTGTGCCTTTCGTACCGTAGACGCCAGCTTGCTCAATAGTGGCGGCTCCGGTTACCCAAGTCCATGTCTTGGCAGTTGGATTGAATTCCCAGAGGTCATTTAAGGAACCACTGTTCCCTTGAGAATCGACGCCGAAACCACCAAAAAGCCAGAGGTTGCCGTTGCCGTCGATCCAACTGACGGCGCTGTCCCGTGCTCCCGGTTGATTCGTAGTTGCTGGCGTGCCTTGCGTGCCGTAGACGCCAGCTTGGTTAGGAGTGTTGGCTCCAGATACCCAGGTCCAAGTCTTGGTGGTTGGATTAAATTCCCATAGGTCGTTGAAATGCGCATCATTCCCTGACAAAGTGGTGCGCCCACCAAAAAGCCAGAGGTCGCCATTGCCGTCGAGCCAATTAACGGCACAATACCTTGCGCCGGGAACATTCGTAGTTGCAGGGGTTCCGTGCGTGCCGTAGACGCCAGCTTGATTAGGAGTATTGGCTCCAGATACCCAAGTCCATGTCTTGGCGGTGGGACTGTACTCCCACAGGTCATCGAAATATCCACCAATTCCAGCAGAATTGAAATCATAGCCACCGAAGAGCCACAGGTTGCCGTTGCTGTCGGTCCAACTCGTGGGGCCGACTCGGTCTCCTGGAACATTCGACGCAGAGGGTACACCCAGTGAACCGTAGACTCCTGCTGCTCCTCCGATGTTGCTCCCGCCCATCCAGGCCCATTCGCCATTCCCCGAGGAGCCGTTCGCTACGATTAGGTTTGCTGGGCCGGACGCGCCACCCCCAGGAGCAGGATTTGTCACCACCACGGCATACGTTCCCGCTGTGGCCTGGTCACTCGTACTCAGGGAGATCTTCAACTGCGTCGAGCTCACGAAGGTCGCGGTGTGGGCCACACCGTTGAAAGTGACTGTGGAGCTGGAAACGAAACCTGTCCCGGTGATTGTGAGCGTCTGCGCTGTCGCCCCCGCGATCACAGGCGTCGGCGACAGACCGGTGATCGTCGGAACAGCATTGATCACAGTGAAGCTAAGCGTATTGGACACACCGCCCCCCGGGGACGGGTTCGTCACCACCACGGCATAGCTTCCTGCCGTGGCCTGGTCACTCGCGCTCAGGGAGATCGTCAACTGCGTCGAGCTCACGAAGGTCGCGGTGTGGACCACACCGCTGAGAGTGACTGTGCAGCTAGAAACGAAACCTGTCCCGGTGATCGTGAGCGTCTGCGCCGCTACGCCCGCTGTGGCGGAGGTCGGGGAAAGGCTCGTAATGGCCGGCTGGGGATTTGCCACGGCCACAGGCGCCGAGCCAGATTTGGTCGAGTCCTCAGTTGACGTTGCGGTAATGGTTGCAGTTCCAGCCCCAGAGGGCGTAAAGACTCCTGTGGAAGTGGCCGTTCCCATGCTAGCGGGGCTGACAGACCAAGTGACGGAAGAGCTATAGCTTCCAGTCCCGTTCACTGTAGGGGTGCAAGTCGACGTTTGCGAAGTCAGGATAGATGCTGGGAACAACTCACCGAAACAGACGTAATTGTTGGAGCGGCCGGGGGAGCGGCTCCACCCCCACAACCAGCAACCACCGCCAGAATCCCCGACACCGACAGCAGAGTGGCAAGTACCCACCCCATACGCAACGAGGTATGAAGCCGTCCATTCACAGACATCAGTCAGCCTTTCAAGGGGGATTGCCAGCAAGGATACTCTGAGTCGGCTGAATTCCTCAGAAATCTCGGTGATTTTCGATTGTTTTGTGATTTTGGCCACAGTCATGGTTGGAGACATGCGATCATCCTTGGACGATATCCCGCTCATTGGAAGGCTATTACCGGCAGATTGTCCCATAACCCACACCTTTTGATACGGCCGGATCGATGAGATTCGGCCATGTGTTTGGTTGGGTTTGGCGAGGCCGTATTCGGAGCCCTTTTGTCACGGGGCGATTGGGGCTTGTTCAGGCTGCCTGCGCCCGTCTCCCTCCAATAACACCTGATTTTGGAAGGGTGAAAACCGCCGAATTCTGCACAGCAGAATCAGGCGTTTACAGCGCAAGATTCCGGAGGGTTTTTGGAAGGGGGCTGGAGAGCCCGGCAAGCGGTGCCGACGCCGATGCCCAGTTCCCGGGAGATGACCTTCCACGAGGCGCCGGCCGCCAGAAGTGTGCCTACTTGGCGAGGGTTGACGGTGACTGGCGGATCGCTGGCGCCATAGGCGTTCACCAGGGCACAGCTGTCTCGCATGGCGCTTGGATGACTAGGCTGGGGGGAGGATGTCCTGCACGATTCCGCCGATGGACAGAAACTCGGCTAGGGCGGCCGCCCGCTTGACCTTCCCATAGGCGGTTTCGACTGTCGCATTTCCGTTTAAATCCTGCATACCAAAATAAGAGAACTTTATGTGCGGTCGCACCCTCAATTATTCGATTCTCCAGACAATCCATTCGGGTTTGATGGCAACGCGATGAGGATTGCAAGGCACCCACACCTTTTCGAATAAATGGTTTGGGTCGTACGAGGCGATGCGTCTGGCGTCGGCAATCATGATTCCCCCGCCGACATAGATGCCGCGATACCTGTTCGTGACCTCGATTCGCGTGCCGGGTGGGAGGTCGCGGACGCTCATCGGTATGGGTGGCAAGATGATGATGCTACCGTCAAAGTTCCTCCATACCCGGCCTTCAGGCTCGTCGGGCTCGACATCTATGGGGAAGTCGGGCTCGTTGCCACGCCGGATAGAACGCCCTAGCCTCGCCACGAACAAATGCCAATGTCATTGGGAAAAGTGAAATTTTGCCTATAAATTTGGGAAATCTTCCAAGGTATTGATTGTGCGACAGTTACTCTATCGACCTATCCGACAATATAAATACAACAACAAAAGCTATTCTTTGGTTACTTTGCTAGGCCAGCGAGAGCGTAACACTGCTTGCAGTCTGTGTTCAATGCTGTAATGCAAAACGCGACCACCCGGAGCCTGCCAGTGCAGCGGAGTTGATTCGTCAGGGTTCTATTCTTGTCAGCGAAGATGCCGAGGATGACCATGACTTTGGAAGTCTGCTTGCCGCGGCCACGACGCATCAATTGATACTGGCGATGCCGAGAGGGGCGTTCACCTGTCTCTGCAGACATCGTATCTTCGAGACCCTAACGCATCGTAGGGTTGTTCTCGTAGAGCATACCCGCCACGGCCGGCGCAACCTGCCAGCAGTCGTTGGTGAACTCACTTTCCAACATTGAGGCTGTCCGGTTTGTTGAACACGTAAACCGACTCAAACCTGTGTGTGGCCTTCTGCTCCCTGGTCCCCGGCATCTTGCTCAGCGCAAGTTCGAGGGTCTCAACCAGTTGCCAACGGCACGCTTCAGTGAGCACAGCGAGGCTCTCGTTCACCCCCGTACAATGCACACCAAGCATCTGAACGATTACTTCGAACCCTTTTTGCGCGACCCTTTCTTCAGGCTCTTCGTCTGCATTTGCTTTCCATCCTGTTCTCGCAATGTTGCGGCAAAGGCAGACAATTCCTCTTCGTACATGCCGCTTGTTCGCTGACCAACGATGTAAAGCTTCGCCCTCATATCCATCAGCAGCCATTTGTAATCCCGCTTGAGAGACGTGAACTCACGGCTTAACTGTTCCTTGCTTATGTGAACTGCGATGGTTTTGAACAGTCTCATGAGCAGTGACAAGCAGGGTTCCCCGGTCGCCTCGCGAACATATAGGGCGGGGTACAGGTACTCAAGGCGCGAAAGCATCCTGCCACCCCTCGGGGACACTCGGAGGGTTGCAATCGTAAGCCACCTCCGATACATGTCAGCCTTCTTCTTCATCCAGCGCGGCAAATCGAGATGCGGGAGAGTTTCACCGAGGTCTTCTATTTCTTCCATCCCCAGCTTCCTTTCTTGCCAGAGTCTGCCCGTCTCTTCTCGGTTCACAAGCATCAAGAAGCCGCTCTTCTCCAGCTCCCTAATCTCGGATGCCATGTCATCCAGTCTCTTGACCACCGCTTTTAGAACCTTGGCGGAGGGAGTGGGAGGCACCGGCCTCTTCCATCCAGCGCGGCCTAACCGCAAGGACCACAGCAGAGTGACAGGGTTGCAGCCTCTCGAACACAACTCAGCCTGAACATCGAGGAACGCTTGCTCACGCCCTTCTGTGATTCTGATGTTTGGAAGGTCGTGTGGGTCGATGTCGATGCTCATATTGATGATGTCGTCATCAATCGTGGCGCGGAGTCTCTCTCGTTCCCGATTCGTTAGTGCGTTCACCCCCACAATATACACCGATAGTCTGCGCCAGCATTGACCGGAAAGAGCCCAAAATGAGTGCTCTCCGTTGTCTTGTGGCGCTACTCGATTTGCGGCCTAATAAGAAAGTCAGGCGCGTGGGAGAAAACCAAATGGAAAATAGGACGGCGAGAATCTATCGACAGTACGACGCGGGTAAGCAACTTTCGCATCACCGCACAAACGGCCAGCCGAAGCTGGCAACGCCCAAAAAAGGGGCAGCGTCAATGTCAATAACCTATCAACACAAGCTGATCCAGATCGAGCAGCCGTCAAGTATTGCCATCAAGGGCTGCTCGTATATTTATGGACCGGCAGGTCAAGCCGCGGAATATGCCCCGCTTGCCGCCAACCCCAACAAAGGCTGCGGGCACAAATGCTCTTATTGCTATGTTCCTCTTGTGCTCCACATACCCCGCGAGGAGTTCGATGCAGGTGCGGTACCCCGTCCAGATTACTTAGAGCATCTTCGCAAAGATGCACAGAAGTATCAGGCCGCTGGCATCCACGAACAGGTCATGCTGAGTTTCACAACGGACGTTTACAACCCGTTTAACACATCCCTGACACGGCCAGCCATTGAGATTCTGATTGAGCACGGTCTGGCATTTTGTGTTTTGACCAACGGCGGGAAACGGGCCTTGGCGGACATTGATCTGTACCGGCCTGATCGTGACTGTTTTGCGTCCACATTGACCAGTCTGGACCATGGTTTTTCCCGCAAATGGGAACGCAATGCGGCACTCCCCGGAGACCGCATCCGCACACTGAAGAACTTTCATGAGCGCGGTATCTTCACATGGGTGTCGCTGGAGCCGACCCTGAACATTGAATCCAGCCTTGAGATTGTCAAAGAGACCCACGGTTACGTGGATTTGTACAAGGTTGGACGCGCAAACTACCTTGGGCAACTGACGCGGACAACTGACTGGCGGGATTACACCCTGCGGATGGTTGACATGTGCCAGCAACTCGGCGTCAAGCATTACATCAAGCGCGACCTCCAACAGTATCTCCCGGCTGGATACCACAACCCGCTGCGGGTGGCACAACACAACTAATAGCGCCGACCGGCGTTCACAGGCCACCAACTGGCAACCCTTGAAAGGAGAAACACATCATGGCAACAGCAACATTACCGATAATCAAACTCAACATGCACCAACGCACAGCGACCGACTACCCACGCGCCCACCGGCAGTACGTTTTAGTTGATGGCGGGGGACCGGACATCCTGCTTTACACCACCGGTCAAGCCCAAGTTGAGGACTGGGAACGAATGGAACGGGTGGGGATAAGGCAAGTAGCCAAGGTGGAAGTTGAACTCCCTGAAATTGTGTGGGGGTCGGCAGAGGAAGTGGACAACTCGATTAAGTTAGCTGCAATGGATAAGGCTGAGGAGTTGGGATTGATTCCCGTCCCCTACAAGAACTAAACCATGAACCGAGTACCGGAAGTCTCCCCATTCGGGGGGTGGGTTGAAATTGCCTCAAAGGAGAGAAGAACATGAAATACAAATCCATCGCGAACGAACCGGAACCCACCAATCCGGACGGTGAAAGTTGTGGGCACGCTGGAGCAGCGCCACACGTCTACACATCCTGTGGCATCACTGCGACATTGATTAACTGCCCTACATGCCACGAGCGACTCACCGACCAGTTCGCTGTCATCGCCACGGTGAAAGTCGAAATCCAGCACCACGCTCATGCCGTTGCAGCAAGGGCACTCCAAATTGGCCTGAAACCCAAATCTGTGCTTCGTGTCCTACGCGCTCTTGCCAAAATCAGCAACCAGAATGAGAAAGAAAACGAGCCTTTCATCATGGCATGGCCTCACTGGTGTTGGGACAACTTCCATCCGGGCACCGGGACGGCTCTTGCTTTCCCCACGGAAGATGTGCCTGAACATTTGTCTGAACCGGGGTTGGGAGGGCGGAGATGCATTACGACCTCAAAAAGCGATCCGAACGGTAGGTGAGGAAACATGGAATTTAGCGAAAAGGTCGATGCCATGAAGAGAGCCGTAAAGGCGGATGGAATCAGCGCAAAATTTAATGCCCTGAAGGAAGCTGTGAAGGCGGGGAACGCCCCGCCCATGAACAAAGATGTTCGCCTCATCGTGGAACGAATAATCGCGCAGGAGGCGGGTAGGGTTTGGTGCCAAAACTGTGGGAAAGAACTCACTGACCCCAAATCCATTGCGTTAGGTATCGGCCCCGAGTGCCGGAAACCCCTGTTGAAGAAAAAGGTGAAAGCATGAAACACACCACCACGACCAAACAAGCAAAAAGCCCAGACCGCAATGGCCGGGGTTTCGTGGTCTTAGGGCAAAAAAATAATTTCTGAAATTGGCGCGAGAACATGGTGTCGCCAAGTCGCCGATTCGGGAGAGACACACCCGAGAAATAGGCCCGGATGGAGTTCACCAGCCAACAACCACACATAGCATCCGGGGCTCAGCGGCCTGTCCACCCGCCGCGCCTACAACCACCAACCGCACCAAGCTTGAGAGGCTGGCGTCGAGAGACGCTACTGAGGAAACGGCTCGGACTTAACAGGAAATTGGAGACAACACAATGGAAAATCTTGATGTACTGAAGCAGTTCGGTGTTACGTCCCTCGAAGACGCGAGGGAGTTAGCCGAACTTACCGACCGCATCGTAGCCAATCTTGAGGCCATTGATGAAAATGACAACGACCTCGAAGCACTGCTGGAGCGGACCAGCACCATCACCTGCAACCTCAAGTACATCGAGGAGTCGGACGTTAGCGGCCTTGATGAGTTGGTTGAGCAGACCAACATCATCGCTGCCAACCTCAAGTACATCGAGGATTCAGACGTTAGCGGCCTTGATGAGTTGGCTGAGCAGACCAACAACATCGCTGCCAAACTGAAGGTCATCGGAGAAGAAGCGTAGCAGTTCCGAGGGGCGGTGGAATGTCCAGCCCACCAACCTACAACCACGACCAATCCGTACCGAGCCCCATGAGGAGAGAGGGCTCGGCGGAAGCCAGAGTAGCAAGGGAACCTGCTCAAAGATTCGGAGTGTCACATGCGTATCGAGATTTTTAAAGCTTGTTCTAATCGGCCATTCCTCAGCGCCCATGGGGTGAAGTTCCGATGCTTTCACAGCGGTGGACAACCGCCGCAAATACCAGAAGCATCGAGAACGGATATGAGAAATGGAGTCAAAGCTTTTGTATAGCCGTAGAGAGTCCGCAGAAAAACTATCTATCTCTGTGCGGTCCGTTGATTATTTCATTGCTAAGAAAGAACTGGATACTCGGCGCATTGGGCGTAAGGTTCTGGTGACGCATGCTTCCCTGCTCCGCTTCGTCTCTTCGAATCACTTTGGCCCCGTAGCAGAGACAAGAGAGTCTACAGCCGCACGCAACGATGCATCATCCAAGTGCGCGTAACGGGCAGACATAGAAATTGTTTTGTGACCCGCTAGGGTTTGGATGGCTTTGAGGTTCACGCCGCGCATTGCCAGCCTTGAGCAGAACGTATGGCGGTTGTCATGCCATCTGTAGTTGACCACTGCCGACTTCACAAGGGCATCTTCCCACCATGGCCTAGGAACGCCAGCGAACACAGGGTCATTCCTCTTAACGGTTGCGGCCCGTGACCGAATCACCCGGAACGCTGCTTCGACTGTTGCATTCATCGGTATCGTCCGACTGCTGCTGTTTTTGGTCTTCGCCAGCCGGACTTCCTTCCGCACTAGGTCAACAGAGCCCCACGTCAGACTATACTGCTCCGATAGGCGCATACCTGTATTGATAGCAATCTCGAACTCAGGAAGATGCTCCAAATGGTATTTAGCAATCGCACCACGGAGCACCTTCTCTTCATCATCTGTGAGCCATCGGATGACGCCGTTGTCCTCGTGTTTCTGACGGACGAGCCGCGCCGGGTTGCCCGTCACCTTCCCATTCCGCAGAGCTTCCCTGAATATGAGGCTGAACAGCGCCCGGTATCTGTTCGATGTCGCTGGCGTCTGCGTGTTTTTGCTGAGCCAGTTGTCGATTTCCTCCGGCCTGATGCTGTCTGCCACGCGCTCATCAAAGTCCGGCCGCATTGTCCTGAGGCGCGATAGGATGTTCCGCTGGTCTCGGTGATGAGCCTTGCTGTACTCCACGATGTGGTCAGCCAGCACCTTGAATTTGAGGCCAGCACTCCGCAGATTGTCCGGCAGCTTCGCACCGACGCGAATGTCGTTCCGGCGCTTTCGTAGCAGGTCAATCGCGTCAGATTTACGACCGACTTTCTCGCGTCTCAGCTTGCCGTCTCTTTCGCGATAGCGAACCCACCAGCAGCCACTGCCCGGAATGCGCTCCCAAACTCCCCTGACCTTCGCTTCTTCCTTCCGTCCTTTCATCCGTAAACCCCTGTGGAGTCAAAGTATCACCACAAGTATCACCATGGTCAACCTCGGGCATTCAGCGAGTATGCTGTTTTTGCTATAAACTACTGATTCTATGGTGCCCAGAGGGGGACTTGAACCCCCACGACCGGTTAAGGTCTGCGGATTTTAAGTCCGCTGCGTCTGCCAATTTCGCCATCCGGGCCCACATCCATATTATGGGACCGTTTAGGCCACGAGCGCGTCGCGGTTCGCAAGGTTGATGCACTTTTGGCATTCCGTCAGACGATCGAGGCGAGGGCGGTCTTTCCACAGCTTGCCCCGGAGCACCGGCCCCTCGTATGATCCGGCAAGAGCAATTCCAGGATCACGGTGCTGCGCACCCGAAGCTTCTAAGCCGGCGCGAACTTCCGGTTGCGGCGGAGCGGAATTCCGGGACGTGGCTATCAGGAAGACGCAGAAGAGCAACCACTATGAGCGAAACGGAAAGCACGACCGGATTGCGAGTGAAGGGGCGGCTCATGTCGGCCTCGGAGATCGAGCGCACGCTGGTGCGGCTGGCTCACGAAATCGTGGAGAAGAGCAACGGCAGCGAAGACCTGGCTCTGGTGGGCATCAAGCGCCGTGGCGTTCCCCTGGCGGAGCGGCTGGGCAAGCTGATTTCTACGATCGAGAAGCGGCCGGTGGACACGGGAGTGCTCGACATCCAGTTTTATCGCGACGATCTGTCTACGGCGGACGTTCGGCCAGTGGTGACGCCGGGAGCCGTCGGCTTCGACGTAGAAGGCCGCGACATTGTGATCTGTGACGACGTGCTCTACACGGGCCGCACCGTCCGCGCGGCCCTCGACGCGCTCTTCGACCACGGGCGCCCACGCCGCGTCCAACTGGCCGTGCTGATCGACCGCGGCCATCGCGAGCTACCCATTGAGGCCACCTACGTGGGCAAACACGTGCCCACGAGCCAGCGCGAGATTATTGAAGTGAAGTTCCAGGAAGTGGACTCGAACGAGCAGGTGCTGCTGGTGGAGAAGACCAACTGAGCTCTCAGCTTTCAGCTCTCGGCCTTCAACTGAAAGCGGGAAAACGGAATCTGACAATCGAAGGCTGAAAGCCGCCTTTCACATGAGCCCCGCGACAATACCGATTCGCCGCGTACTGACAACTCCGCCCGCGCCCACGTCGCCGTTTCCGCACAACGCGGGATCGCTGCTCTCCGTGCTCGACCTAAGCGTGGAGGGCGTTAGCCGCCTGCTTGAGCGCGCCACCGAGCTGGAGCACGAAGACCCCATCGTGCGGGACCACATCCTGGCCAAGCGGAGAATCGCGCTGCTGTTCTACGAATCGTCGACGCGCACGAGGACCAGCTTCGAGCTGGCGGCAAAGGCTCTGGGCGCGGACACCACGCTGGTGTCGAACCTGAGCTCGAGCATCGAGAAAGGCGAGAGCCTGAAGGACACTGGGCTCACGCTGCGGGCGCTGGGCGCGGAGGCGATCATCCTGCGGCACAACTTGTCGGGAGCGGCATGGCTGCTGGAGGAGTCGACGCGGCTGCCGGTGGTGAACGCGGGCGACGGTATGCACGAACATCCTACGCAGGCGCTGCTGGATTTGCGGACGATCATGACGCACCTGCGGCCGGGAGTGAACGGCGTTGCCGCGGACACGCTCTCGGGCGTAACGGTGATGATTACGGGCGACATTCTGCACAGCCGTGTAGCGCGCTCGAACATGCTGCTGCTGCCGCGGATTGGCGCACGCGTGTTGCTTTGCGGGCCGAAGGAGCTGCTGCCGGAGCAGGCGGCGCGCTCCGGTCCGGGGATTGAGATCGAGCGTGATTTCGACGCGGCGCTCGCGCAATCCCAGGCCGTGATGATGCTGCGCATTCAGGCGGAGCGGCTGGCGGGGCTGCAACTGGATCTTGACGAGTACAAGGCGAGCTACCAACTAACTGGACAGCGGCTGGCGGCGCACGCACAGAACGCGGTGGTGCTGCACCCGGGGCCGATCATCCGCGGCATGGAGATTACGGCGGGCGTGGCCGATGGCGTGCAGTCGGCGATCCTGGAGCAAGTGACAAACGGACTCGCGATTCGGATGGCGGTGATGGAGCGCGCGCTGACATCAGAAGTTGGAGGCCGCGCATGACGGCGTTGGCGATATGCGGCGGGCGGCTGGTGGATCCGGCGGCCGGCGTGGACGCGGCCAAGGACGTGCTGCTGAAGGACGGGCGCGTGGCGGAGATTGCCGGGCCGGGCAAGCTGAAAGGCAAGAACGGCGCCGATGTGCTGGATGCGACGGGAATGATCGTGGCGCCGGGACTGATCGACATTCATGTACACCTGCGCGAGCCGGGACAAGCGTACAAGGAGACGATTGCAACGGGGACTGCGGCGGCGGCGGCGGGCGGGTTCACAAGCGTGGCGGCGATGCCGAATACGACACCAGTGAACGACTCGGCGGAGATCACGCGATGGATGCAGGCGCCGGAGCGCGGCGCACTGGTAAGGGTTTTTCCGATCGGGGCGGCGACGCGGGGATCGAAGGGCGAGGCGCTGACGGACTTTGCGGCGCTGAAATCCGCGGGCGCTGTGGCAGTGACGGACGATGGCAAACCGATCCTGAAGGACGGCATGATGCGCGAGACGCTGGCCGCGGCGGCGCGCGTGGGATTGACTGTGATCCAGCATGCCGAGGACACGCGGATGACGCAGGGCGCGAGCATGAACCTGGGACCGGTGTCGTTCAAGCTGGGACTGCGCGGCATGCCTGCAGAGGCGGAGACGAGCATCGTGGAGCGCGACATTCGCATGGTAGCGGAGCTGCGCGAGTCGCATCCGCACCTGCACGTGGCGCATTTGTCGACGGCGGGAGCGCTGGCGGCGGTGCGGCAGGCGCGGCGCAACGGGCTGCGCGTGACGTGCGAGGTTGCGCCGCATCATTTTCTGCTGACCGAGGAGCACGTGGGGCTCTACAACACGCATGCGAAGATGAATCCGCCGCTGCGGTCGGCGGCCGACCGCGAGGCGCTGATTGAGGGAATTCTCGACGGCGTGGTGGACGCGATTGCGACCGATCACGCGCCGCACGCGCAGCACGAGAAGGAAATTGAATTCGAGCTGGCTCCGAATGGGATCATTGGCCTCGAGACCGCAATGGGTTTGTGCCTGCGCTGGCTGCACAAGGAGTGGCGGATGCCGCTCGGCCGCGTGCTGAACCTGCTAAGCGCACAGCCGGCGGCGCTGCTCGGGTTGAAGGGGCGCGGAACACTGGCGGTGGGCAGCTTTGCCGACCTGGTTGTGTTCGATCCCACGGCGGAATGGACCTACCACGCGACGGAATCGCTGTCGAAGGCCAAGAACACACCGTTCGACGGGTGGGCGATGCTGGGCAAGGTGCGCTGGACGGTGAGCGAGGGGCGAGTGGCGTACGCCAACCCGGTATAGCAGGCAGTTCACGATTCTCCATGCGCAACGGCCCGAAACGAATTTCTGCGGAGCTCGGACCGGCGATGTTGCGCAGGGCAAAAGAGAGTTTCGCGCCATCAATTTTCGTTGTTCAATTTAAAGTTGATTTGACTGGATGAACAATCTGTTGGCGGGCTCACGTGTGATGGGGCCGATTCACGTGGCGTGGAAGTGCACTGGTTCGAGCGATCAACTGGCGTTGCGGTGTTGTGATCCCTGTAGCGGGACGCGGCGGATGCACCGGGAAGGGCACGGGACCGGCGGGGAATTGCGTTGTATTGCGCGCACAGCGGCGCTACACTCCTGGGCAAAATTCAAGGAGAACCAGAGCGACTGTATCCTGCTCCGCGGCGCAAGTGGCGGCGGATGAGAGTTTGCCATCGGATTCGCGAACGGGATGCGGCGACGGAAATTGGCCGCTCGGGCCTTACGGCAGGAAGGTGGCCCATGAACAATATGCTTCGACTGCTGGTGATCGGCGGATTGGCCGCGTGCGGCCTTGTCGTGGTGGCGCTGGGATTGGAGCGGCACAACGCCGACTTGCTGGCGCCGGTCAGTCTGGTGCTTTTTGTGGCCGGGGTGCTGCTGTATCTGCTGCCAACGGGACTGGCCATGTACCGGGACTGCCAGGCGATGGTGTGGATCGCGGTGGTGAATGTGCTGCTGGGATGGACGATCTTCGGCTGGTTTGTGACGCTGGGATGGGCGGCCAGCGGCAAGGTCAGGGAGGCGGCTCATCCGATGGGCGCGCCGCGGACGCACCCGATGCCGGGACGATAAAGGCAGGGAGCGGGAACCAACTAATCAAGGAATCGAGATAGCAGGTCCAAACCCGATGGCGCGCTCTCGACTTAGTTCTGGCTGTTGAGCAACGCGCGAATGTCGCGGGTTTCGAGAACCGATTTAGGCGGTCCGTGGCGGGCGACGAGCAACATGGCACGGCCGATCTCGTCGGTGGAGAGAATCTGATTGGGAAAGGCGCGGCGCAGCACGGGAAACAGCGGGCGGGCAAGCGCGTAGGCGACGCGGTACCACGCGGTGCGCGATCGAGCTCCAAATCGGGGCTCGATGATGCCGGGACGGAACATGCAGGCAGCTTTGAAGGGCAGGCGCAGGAGCGCGTTCTCCGTGCGGCCCTTGACGCGCGCCCACATGATGCCGCCACGCTCCGAGCTGTCGGTTCCCTGCCCTGAGACATAAATGAACGTCAAAGCCGGGTTGAGGCGCACGAGGGTTTCGGCGGCGCTGAGGGTGATGTCGTAGGTGATGCGGGTGTACTGCTCTTCAGTAAGACCGGCGGAGGTGACACCGAGCGTGAAGAAGCAGGCGTCGAAGCCGGCGAGCTGCGATGCGATGGGCGCGTAATTCGCAAGATCGGCGTGGACGATCTCGCGGAGTTTGGGATTGGACACGCCGGTGGCAGAGCGGCCGATGGTGACAACGGAGGCGACGCCGGGGTCGAGGAGACACTCGCGAAGGACTCCCTGACCGACCATGCCGGTAGCGCCGAAGATAAGGACGTTCATAAGATGGGCCTCCAAGGCGCCGAGTGCACTACGGATATTGTGAGGGATTGGGGGAGCGCGGGTTTGTGGTTCGTGCCGTGAACCAAGTGTCGTGCTTTCCCACCTTTGCGGCAAGAACAAAAGCGCCGCAAGGATGGGGCACCCGCATCGAAGGAGATTGAAGCACGAAGGAGGCCGTGTAATGTTCACGATTCCAGGAGCGATGGCGTATGCGGACTGGAGTCTGCTTTTTCTGCGATTGATGTTGGCGATCGTGTTCGGGACCAGCGGGTATAGCCACCTCACCAAGCCGAAAGAGCGTGCAGCGAGCATAGGGATGAGCGTGCCGTTCACGGTATTTCTTGGCGCGGCAGAGCTGGCTGGCACGATCGCACTCACCGTGGGTTTCATGGCGCAGTGGGCGGCGCTCGGACTCATCCTCGTGATGCTCGGCGCAATTTACAAGAAAGTGGCGAAGTGGCACACGGGTTTCTGGGGCGAGAAATCGATGGGCTGGCACTACGATGTGCTGATGATCGCGATGAACCTGGTGATTGTGACGATGGGAGGGGGGAAGTACAGCTTGTGAACGCCAGGGGCAGGGATTAGAGAACAGTTGGCGGTTCTTGTTCACAGTTTCTCGTTGCCGGGTCGCGGGGGGTCAGCCTTTGCGGCGATAGAGGACCTGGAATTCGTAGCCGGAGTTGGGCGGGAAGAGCGAGGCGACGTGGCGGAGGCGCTCGGCAAGGGCGGGCGCGGCGAGGAGCGGGTACTCGCGCTCGCGGAGGTCGTGGTAGTCGAAGTCGACGGCTAGCGAGAGCATGTAGATGGCGAGCGCGTCAGAGAACGACGACTCGTAGAAGCTGAAGCGGGCGTGTTCGTCGACGCTTTTGACGCCGGGGTGCGGCTCTAGAGCGCGGCGGCGGGTCTCCCAGGCATCCTGGCTGGTTTCGCCGCGGACCTGCGACTCGGCCTGCGACCATACCAAGGTGGAGAAGCTTTCGGGGACGCCGGTGGTTTCAACAAAGTTGTGCGCCACGTTGATGCAAAACTCGAAGGCGAGGCCGAAGCGGTCTTCAACGAGGCGTGTGGAGATGAAGACGGCCTCGGTAGAGCCGAAGGTGGCGTTGCGATGGCAGACAGCGCGGTCGCCGAGCTCAACGGTGTAGACGGGAGCTACGAGATTTTCGCCCGTGTCGGCAATGGCGAGAGGGACGAAGAAGTAGGCGCGCTGGCGAAGCGCGGGAGCGAGAGGGGCGGGCACGGCCCCGACGAGACGCTCGAGATCGGAGTCGGGGACGCGGGTTTCGCCCCATGCGGCGTAGCGAATGTCGTTAGGCGCAGTGAGCATGGCAACCTGGGTGGCGACTTTGTCAGCATGCCACAGCTCGATTTGCGCAGTACCGGCCATGAATTTGTATTCTAGACGAGAGAGGTCACGGGTGATGATGCAATCGGCGCACGGCGAACGCGGGAAGAAGGTATTCGGATTTCCTTTGGAGGGGTTCAGCCTATTCCAGAGCTTGTTGATGGCCCTGGCGGCGGCGTTCCTGACGTTCTTTGCGACGACGTTCCTGGCGATCGTCGTGCTGCTGGCATGGAACGTGCTGGGCGGCCACTCAGTGAACTTCGCGGACACCTACCGGTACGTCGGGTTCCCGGCGGGGGCGTTGGTGCTGGTGGTGGCACTGCCGGTGTTCGGCGTGCTGTGGGTGCGGGCAAAGATTAGAAAATGATCGCCCTTGCGGGCGAGAGCGCGGTGATTGCGGGCGCATTACCCGAATCTTCTTGCCCGGTGAATCCCTGGACAAGCATAATGCCTGATACGCCTTCTTCCCTACTTTCCGGCGTGATTCACACATGACTGCTCAGTCGATTTTTTGCGTGCGCTGGATTTCGCGCCGGCGAATGGCATTTGCCGTTGCGGCGCTGGCTCTTGCCGCAGCGACGGCAGGAGCGCAGACGAACTTCGGCGCGGTGAACGTAGGCGCCAGCGCGACGGCCACAGTGACGGTGACGATTCCGGCGGCGGCGACTGTCGGAAGCATCGCCGTGGTGACGCAGGGCGCGACGGGGCTCGACTTTACGAACGCGGGCGGCGGGAGTTGCACGGCAGGAACGAACTACACAGCGGGGCAAACGTGTACGGTCGAGATCGCGTTCAAGCCGATGTGCGCGGGCGAGCGATACGGAGCGGTGCTGCTCGAGGACGGCGCGGGTGATGCGGTGGCGACGGCGCTGCTGGCGGGAAACGGCATGGGTCCGCAGGTGGCGTTCGGCGGGGGCGCGGCGATTGCATTTGCGCCAATGGTGAACGGCGTCGCAGTCCGCAATCCATTCGATCCGGTTGTGGATGGCAAAGGGAATTTGTACTTCACGGATCAAAATAACGCACGCGTGGTGGAGATTCCGGCGGGCGGAGGCGCGCCGATTGCAATCGATCCGATAGTGGGCGGAGCGGGATTGTCGACGCCGGGCGGAGTGGCCGTGGATAGCGCGGGGAATCTGTATATCTCGGATCTGGACCGGAACGTGATCATGGTAGTTCCGGCGAACAGCGGAGCGGCAACGATCATCAATCCTATGGTGAACGGGATCGGATTGCACTATCCGTGCGGGATGGCGATCGACGGCGCGGGCGACCTCTACATCGCGGACGTGGACAATGGGCGCGTGGTTGAAGTGCCCGCGGGCGGAGGCGCGGCGATTGCCATCGATCCACTAGTGGGCGGAGAGAAGCTCTCGTATCCGGTGACGCTGGCGTTGGACAGCGCCGGCGACCTGTTCATCGCCGATTTTTTCGCCAATCGCGTGGTGGAGATTCCGGGGAACGGCGGCGCGGCGACGGTGATCGACCCGACGGTGAACGGGCAGAGCCTGAAGTATCCCTATGGTGTGGCGATGGATGCCGCAGGAGATTTGTTTATCGCCGACGCGAACAATCGTGTAGTGGAGGTGGGGGCGAACGGCAGCGCAGCGACGGCGATCGCGCCCACGGTAAATGGCGAGGAGCTGAACGATCCGATTGGGATCGGGCTGGATGCGGCGGGAGATTTGTTTATTGCGGACTCGCAGAACAATCGAGTGGTGGAGGTGGTGCGCGGACAGGCGCCGACGATCAACTTTGCGGCGACGGCGGCGGGATCGGTGAGCAGCGACAGCCCGAAAACGGTGACGGTGCAGAACGTGGGCAACGCGGCGTTGACTTTTCCTGTGCCTGCGTCGGGCGCGAATCCGGCGATCGCGACGAACTTTACGTTGAACAGTAGCGCCGCATCGGCGTGCCCTATATTAACGGCTGGCGCGGCGCAACCGGGGACGCTGCCCGCGGGGGCCGCGTGCGCACTCGCAATCAGCTTTCAGCCGGCGGCCACGGGAACGGTGTACGGCTCGCTGGCGCTGACGGACAACGATCTTAATGCGGCGGGTCCGACCTACGCGACGCAGACGATTGCGCTGAGCGGTGACGCGCCGGTGGCTGCGATTTCGGCGACGATGCTCGCGTTCGGGCCGGAGCAGGTGGGGGTGGCGAGCGCGCCACAGGAGGTGACGCTGACCAACACAGGCAGCGCGGCGCTGACGATCGCGAATATCGCGGTGACGGGGACGAGCGCTTCGTCGTTTGTGTTTCCGAATCCGTGCGGAACGAGTTTGTTGGCGGGAGCGAATTGCATGATCGAAGGGCAATTTACGCCGGGTGGCGCGGGTCCGGTGACGGCGACGCTCACGATCACTGACAATGCGAGCGGGGCGCCGCAAAGCGTCGGCCTGAGCGGCATTGGCGTAAACCCCGTGACGGTGACGGTGACGCCGTCGGCGATGAACGTGAGCACGGCGCAGGCGTTGAATGTGACGGTTACGGTGAGCGGGGCCGGCGGCGAACCGACGCCGACGGGATCAGTGGCGCTGACGAGCGGAACCTACTATTCCGGGCAAACGACGCTCGTGGGCGGCAGCGCACAGATTCAGATTCCTCCGGGATCGCTGGCGACGGGAATGGACAACCTGGTGGCGACGTACACGCCGGACAACACGAGCGAACTGATTTACGCGAGCGGGACGGGAAATAGCCCGGTGACGGTGACGGCGTCGTCGACGGCGACTGCGCCAGCGGCTGCAACGGGAACGGCGGCTGTGAACATCAACACGGCGATGCTGGCGGGCACAGTGAATCCAAATGGAGCAGACACGCACACGTGGTTCCTTTGGGGCACGAGCAGCACGCTGAGCGGCGCGACGCAAACGCCGGCGCAGGACCTTGGATCAACAGCGGGAATCGTTGCGGTGAGCGCAAATATCACCAACCTGAGCGGGAGCACGACGTACTACTACGAGGTGGTGGCGCAGAACAGCCTGGGCACGACGAATGGGGTGATCAACTCCTTCACGACAGACCCGGCGCCATATTTTCAGGTAGTGACTGGGGCGCCGATGAACTTAGCGCCCGGAGCGGCAAGTGGAAACACGACGACGGTATCGGTGACGCCGTGGTATGGATTCACGGGAATGGTGATGTTGAACTGCACGATCGCGCCGGCGGCGGCGAGCGATCCGCCGACGTGCAGCTTGCCGGCCTCAGTGACAGTTACGAACGAGTATCCGCAGACGGCGACTCTGACGGTGACGACGACCGCGGCGAGCGCGATGAACGAGCGGATGAGGGCGCTGTGGCACGGCGCGGCCGGAGCTGTGCTGGCGTGCGTTGTGCTTCTGTTTGCGCCGCCGCGGCGGCGGAGCTGGCTGGCGGTGATGGGATGGGTGGTGCTGTTTGTTGCGGCGACCGGAATCGGTTGCGGAGGCGGCGGGAAAATGAGCAACGGCGGTGGCGGCAGACAAACGAATCCGGGGACGACGCCGGGAACCTACACCGTGACGATCACCGGAGTGTCGGGCGGCATGACGGAGACAGGGACGGTGGCGCTGGTGGTGCAGTGAGAACAGGGATCAGGGTTCAGGGATCAGAGGACAGATCCGGAACTCCTGCTCTTCGTTGGACCTAAAGGTTCTTCCGCCGGCGATTACAGCCCGGCGGGTTTGGGATCGGCGGGGTCGAATTTGGCGACCTGGATTTTGCGGGCGAGGCCGATCTTGGAGAGAAGCCAGATGCCCCAGAAGTTGGGGTCGATCTCGTACCAGGTGAGGCCGTGGCGCGCGGAAACGGGATGGGCGTGGTGGTTGTTGTGCCAGCCCTCGCCACCGGTGAGCAGTGCGACCCACCAGTTGTTGCGCGAGTCGTCGCGGGTGTCAAAGCGGCGCTTGCCCCACATGTGGGTGGCCGAGTTAACGAGCCAGGTAGCGTGCAAGCCAAGCGTGACGCGCAGCAGAGCGCCCCAGAGGAACATGGCGACGCCGTTAACGAAACCGCCCCAGTACCATCCGAGAGTGAACAGGAGCACGGCGCTGATCGTAATGGGCAGCCAGTGGTACTTACTCATCCACACGTGGAAACGGTCGCGGCTGAGGTCGGGCGAGTAGCGCGAGAGCGCCTCAATCTGCGTGTGCAATGACTCGCCGAAGAGTATCCATCCGGCATGCGCCCACCATCCGCCTTCGCGTGGAGTGTGGGGATCGCCTTCCTTGTCGCTGAGCTGGTGATGCACGCGATGCGTGGAGACCCAGAAGATGGGCCCGCCCTCAAGCGAAAGTGTGGCGAAGACGGTCATCACATACTCCAGCCACCTGGGCACGCGGTAGCCGCGATGCGTGAGCAGGCGGTGATAGCACATGCCAATGCCGACGTTGATGGCCAGGACATAGAGGATGGCCATCACCAGAAGCCGCTGCCAACTGAAGAAGAACAGCGCGGCCACCGCGCCCCCGTGAAACAGCGCGATTACAAAGACCATGGGCCAACTCAAGCCCTCGCTTACGGCGGCGGCGCGGCCCATGCGAATCTGACGCCACTTGGCAACGGCTTTGGCCGCAACGGAGGCGTTCGAATCGGGAACTACGGGGGTCGTTGGAGTTGAATTAGCGACGACGGTCTCGGGCGAAGGGGCGGCTGTGACTGATTGCATTCGTTGGGGAATCCTTGAAAAGTGGCAATGTGCCCACCTGTCTACTTCGATTGTATAGGAGGAAAGGCGCGGCGGTCACCGGCGAGTTAACTCTTTTAAGGCCCTGCTTTACAGGCCTCTACTGAGCGACCCCGATGGCCACGTTTTCGGGGTTGCTGAGGAAGATCCGAGTGGCCTCGCCGCGGAGAACGCGATAGAGCGCGAACTGGCGCTGGGTGGCGCCGCGGAGCTCGAAGAGGAGGTCGCCGCGATTGTCGGCGCGAGCGTCGACAGCATCGACGAGGCGCATGCGCGGAGTGTCGTCGAGATGCGCGGCATCGGTGAGATTTTTGATGAGGACCACGACGCCGCCGTAGAGATCGGGCTGAGCGACGAGAGTCACAAATTTTTCCTGATTACCAGAACCTTCGGTGTGAGCCGAGAGGACCATGGTGGCCCCTGCGCCGTAGGCGAGCTCGAAGACTTGGAATTGTTCGTCAGCAAGCGGAGCAAGTGCAGGCGGAGGCGGGGCGGGCCGGTCGGTTTTGCGGGTAGACGCAGACTTTCGCGTGTGGGTGGTTGGGGGTGCGGGCGGTGGGTTGAGGCCGAGGGCGGAACGCGCCAGATCTTCGAGGTCGGCCTTCATTTTGGCTTCGTCGTCGGGGTTGGCCCAGGTGAAGTTCCACATATGCACGGGGCGGTTTGTCGCGTCAGAGACGCCAACAGTCTGGTGCATATCGGCAGGCATGCCGAAGAGGCTGGGAAGCACGGGAGAGCCGAAGCCTGACGTCTTGCCGTAGAAAAGATGGGGCCGATTGGGATCAGTGAGGTTGGAAATGCTATCGACGTATGCCTCATCGTCAGGCTTCTTCTTTTTCAGTTTCGGAGAGCCGGAGCCGCCGGGGGATCCATCGGCGCCGGCGGAATCATCGGGGAGCTTGTGGAGCGTGGGACGATCGGGATCGGGGGCGGGCGCGGAAGCGGAGTTTTCGTCGCCGGAGGTGCCAGAAGAGGAGTCGCCATCCTTGTGCAGAGTGGGGCGGTCAGGATCGGCCGAAGGCGCGCCGGCGCCGGAACCGGAATCATCGGAGCGGTGCTTGCGGTGCAGGACGGGAACGTCGCTCTGCGCGTCGTTGTCCTCGTCGACCTTGGCGGTTTTCACAGGCTCCGGTTTTGGCTTGGGCAGAGATTTCCACTTGCCAAAGCCGACCCATCCGCCCTGCTCGCGAGCGGACGTTTCGACGTCGAAGATGCCGGTGGGTTTGCCATCCTGCTGGAGCTGATATTCAACATCGCTCTCGAGGGCGAGAGGCTGGGGCTGAGCGAGATAAACGCCTGCGTCCTGGAGCTCCTGCCCATCGAAGATGCAGATAGGAACAAGGCGGCTGGCCTTGGGATGCTCTTCGTCACCGGTCCACTCGAGGACGGCAACGGCGCGCAGCTCGGGAGCGTTCGCGTCGGGCTTGGCGATCTGGCCGGGATATTGGGCTGCGGCGGGGAGGGCGAAGGCGAGCGCCGTCAGAGCAATTCCCCACCCGTGCCGCAAAAACAAAGGCACGCCGAGGGTGGGGCACCCGGTTTCTTGCGCCGGCGCCTTTATCCACAAACGGGATGGGGGCTGCGATGACACCTTTCGGTTCCCTCGACAATAATCAGACGTGGCGGCCGCGATTTGGCACGCACTCCTACCTTCGAGGATATCCCCCATGGAAGTGAATAAGAAAGTCGCCGACTTTACCCTGCAAACGGACGAGGACAAAACCGTGAGTCTGTCGGACTTTTCCGGCAAGCCAGTGATCCTGTTCTTTTATCCGAAGGCCGACACCCCCGGCTGCACCATTGAGGCCTGCGGATTCCGCGACACGTTCAAAAAGCTTCAGGCGGCGGGCGCCGTTGTACTGGGAATCAGCCGCGACACGCCGCGCGACCAGGCCAAGTTCCGGGCAAAGTACGATCTCCCGTACACACTCCTTGCTGATGTAGACGAGAAAGTGTGCAAACAGTTTGGCGTGCTGAAGGAAAAGAACATGTATGGGAAGAAAGTGATGGGGATTGAGCGGACTACGTTTGTGATCGGGCCGGACCGGACGCTGCTGCACATCTTTCCAAAAGTGACGCCGCAGGGCCACGCCGAAGAAGTGCTGGCGCTGATCAAGGGGATGAAGCGGAGCTAGCGGGGCCAGGGCGTTGGCGAGTCGGAAGGTCAGCGAGCAACGCGGAGCGGGGGTTGTGGGACGCGATAAGAAAGGGCTGATGCCCGGGCGGCTGCTGGAGCGCAGATTCTTTGAGGCGGCGCCGGAGCGCGTGGCACCGCGACTGCTGGGCAAGGTGCTTGCGCTCCGCACGCGTTCCGGATGGGTGGCGGGCCGCATTGTAGAAGTCGAGGCCTACCTGGGGCCCCACCACGCAACGCCCGATCCCGCGGCGCACTCGCATCGCGGGCCCACGCCAAGGAACAAAGTCCTGTTCGGCCCCGCGGGCTTCGCGTATGTGTACGCCATCTATGGACAGTATTTCTGCATGAATATTTCCTGCGAAAAAGCGGACCGGGCGGGATCTCTCCTGCTGCGCGCGCTGGAGCCGGTGGCTGGCATCGAGCAGATGGCGCGGAACAGGGGGCTCGATTCCAACGCCACCGCCCGAGAGTTGACGGGCGGCCCGGGCCGGCTGTGCCAGGCGCTTGGACTCACGCGCGAAGCACATAATGGGCTGGATTTGTTGGACGGCGACTCGCCCTTGCAGGTGCTCGACGACGGGATGCGCGTCAAGCGCGTGCTGGTAACACGGCGCATCGGCATCCGGCACGCGGCGGAGCTGCCTCTGCGATTCGCCATTCCCGACAACGCGTGCATCTCAGGGCCGAAGACCATGGCCGGCCAGACTCTTTCTTTGCGCCACGCCGGCAAAGTTAAACTGATTCCGTAGCAAAGCCGGGGTTTCAAGAACAAACCCCGAGAGGAAACGTGCCAAGTGAAGCTCACTTCCCTGCTCTCACCAGCCGCCGTAGTCGCCTTGTTGACCGCGGCCGTGCTTGCCGCCACCACTGGAGTGCAAGCGACGCAAGACCAGCCGCAAGCGAGCGCACCGGCCGCGCAAACCGCACCGGCCCCACCTGCTGGAGGCGCGCCGCCGCAGGGTATGCCGGGAGGCCGGCCGATGCGGAGTTATCCTGCGCCGACTAACCTGCAGGTGCTACCGAAGGATCTCACCGGCCAACAGGTGCACGAAATCATGGAGGGTGTCGCCGGTTCGCTGGGCGTGCATTGCGATTTTTGCCACGCGGCGGATCCGAACAACATGGGGCCCAATGGAAAGCCGCGGCTGAACTTTGCCGACGATTCCAAGAATGACAAGAAGATCGCGCGGATCATGTTCACCATGACACACCAGATCAACGCGGACTATATCAGCAAGGCGTCCGCGCTCGATCCTGACGCGATGGGCATGAAGGTGACGTGCGGGACGTGCCATCGCGGGCACGAGATGCCGGAGGAGTTCGTGATTCCGAAGGAAGAGCGGCCGGGCGGACCGCCGCCCGGCGCCGGCGCACCGGCGGGTGCCGCCGCGCCTACGGCACCAGGCACACCGCCGCCGTCGAACTAAGCTGAGCGCGTATCCTGCGCCAATGCGAGGGTTGCGACCCCGGCGCTGTGAATGTCCGCGTTTGCGCCGGCCGGAATTACACTGGCTCGGTATGCGGTTGTTCGTTGGGATTCCACTGGCGGATGAGGCGATGCGCGAACTTGCGGCGGCAGTGGGGCGGCTGCGCAGTGCGAGCGCGGGGCGGGGCGGATTGCGCTGGACTGCGCCGGAGTCGTGGCACATCACGCTCGAATTCCTGGGGAATACAACGGAAGAACAACTGGCATGCCTGAAGATACGGCTGGGCGAGGTGCGGAACGCGCCAGTTTCCGTTCAACTCGGGGAACTAGGTTGCTTTGACCGCGCGGGAGTGTTGTTTGCCGATGTCACGGTGACGCCGGAACTGGCTGCGATCCAACGACGCGTGGTGTCGGCGACGAGCCGATGCGGATTTGAGGCAGAGGCGCGGCCGTTTCATCCGCATATTACGCTCGCGCGAGTAAAGGGAGAGGGACGCGCGGCAGATTTGCGCATGCTTCAGAGCAAGGTTCGGAGTCAGCCTGCGTTTACGCGGTTCACTGCGCGGGAGTTTGTGTTGTATGAGAGCCATTTGGGCGCGGGCGGGGCGAAGTACGAGGCGCGGATGCGCGTGGCGCTCGATGGCGGGTGACGCCCGATAGAGGGCGGCAATGACTGATATACTGAACCTTCGGCACGGTGATGGCGCGCGCTCCGGTGAGTGTCCCGGCCGCCCGAAAACACTGAGAGATTTGGAGTTGGACGATGGCACAAGTTTGCGATATTTGCGGCAAGGGGCCGCGCTTTGGCAATAACATTTCGCACGCCCACAACGTAACGCGGCGGCGGTGGAACGTGAATCTGCAGGTGGTAAAGGCGCTCGTGAACGGCGCTCCGAAGCGCCTGCGCGTGTGCGCAAGCTGCATCAAGAGCGGGAAGATCGCGAAGGCATGACTCCCACCCTGACCGCTCGCTAGCGCACGCGGTTAGGATGGGTACCGCAATTCCTAGTACAGCCAACAACCCCGTTCCGAAAGGACGGGGTTTTGTTGTGCGCGGAAAGCGGGTCTCGATGCCGCCCCACCTTCAAAGGGTCCGAACCTATCCGCTCCTTGATGTCCGCTCCCTTGTGTCCGCTCCTGATGCGCGCGAATCAGGATGGGGCAACGACAGCACGCTTATTCTCCCTGGCGAGTGAAGGTGAGGGAGGCGGAGTTGATGCAGTAGCGAAGGCCTGTGGGGCGGGGACCGTCGGGGAAGACGTGGCCAAGATGGCCGCCGCAGCGGGCGCAGGTGACCTCAATCCGGCGCATACCGTGGCTCAGGTCTTCGTGCTCTTCGACGGCTTTGGAGCCGGCGGGCAGCATGAAGCTGGGCCAGCCGCAACCTGAGTCGAACTTGGCGCCGCTCATGAAGAGCAGGGCGCCGCAGGCAGCGCAGTGGTAGTTGCCTGTCTCGTGATTCTCAGTGAGGACGCCGGTGAAGGCGCGCTCGGTGCCCTTTTCGCGGAGCACATGATACTGCTGGGGCGTGAGCATTGTGCGCCACTCGGCGTCGCTGCGGACGATTTTTTCGGCGGGGTCTTGTACGGAATCGGTCTTGGGATGGTTCAAGGGGACCTCCTGCGCCTGGGTGACGGCGCGACGGATTGCGGGGCCCGGGAACGATGCGCCACGGAATGCGCGGTAGAAACCCCACCTCCTATTGAAACAGATGCGGAGGGCGGCGGCGGGATCCATGTGGCCGTCGCGGTCACTCACACCTCGGCGACGACTTCGATTTCGACAAGAACATTGCGCGGCAGGCGGGAGACTTCGACCGTGGTGCGCGCGGGCAGAGTTTCGTCGTCGGTTCCAAAGTAGGACGCGTAAACCGCGTTCATGGGCGCGAAATCGTTGAGGTCTTTGAGAAAGACGGTGGCCTTGACGACCTGGCCGAGGCTGCTGCCACCGGCCTCAAGAACCGCCTTGAGGTTCTCAAGGGTTCGCGCCGTTTGCTCTTTGATTCCGCCGGGGACGATCTGACCGGTAATGGGATCGAGAGCTCCCTGGCCGGCCGTGAAGACGAGGTTTCCTACGCGCACGCCCTGGGCATAAGGCCCGATTGCGGCAGGCGCGCCATCAGTGGTGATGTTCGATCGCGTCATGGGTCGATTCTAAGACGATGGCGGAGGGATGGCTCAGGAAAATCATGCGGAGCATGAAACTCGCGGCCGGGTGAGGAGAGAGGTGTGTGGTGGAATGCGGAGGGGCAACTCGGCGAACGAGTTGCCCCTTTCCGGGCCGATTCCCCGAGGCGCCGGCAGAAGTGAGGGTCAGCCGTGGAAGGCAGCGAGGATTCCGCCGCCCAACGCCATGACCAGAAGCCAATAGGCTGCGTTGATGGCGAAGAGATTGACGCGGCGATTCTCGTAAATGTGCTGCGTGAAGAGCGGCGGTGCCATAAACCCAAGCCAGCAGATGACGCCGAGCTTGGCTCCGTGGGTGAAGGTCGCGGCTCCGGTCCAACCCACGATGTGCGCCAGCACATAGGAGAGGAGCAGGCAGGCAATAAACGAGGAAACCATGGCCAAAGCGGCGTTCTTGGGCTTTTCACCCTCGGCAAAGCCAACCAGAGCCTTCCAGGACTTCTTAAACACGACACCGTACCAGAGAAATCCAAGCACCCATTGAACGATGGCCGCAACGAAAACCATCATCACGACGTGCTGGGAGAGCATTACCGATAGCAGCATCGCGGAATTGTTGACAGCGTGCATTCGCGAATCCTCCACAACGGGATTGAGGTTCGGCTCCTACGAACAGAAGCCCCAAAGAATGGGGCCGCTGTTGACTGATCTGACAGGAGTCACCGGAAACACTCTGCGGGATCGAAGAAGGCAATGTCAAGATAATTCAGGGGATATGACGCAGAAGTGTTAATGAGTAGAACATCATGGCAGGCGGCATTTTTGCGCGCGCTCAGCGGCGCTTGAGGCCTTCGAGCTCTTCGAGGGTGCGCGGCCAATCGGCCCCGAGGAGCCGCGAGAGGCTGCGGTCAGCTAGAACCTTTCCGCCGGTCTGGCAGGTGGCGCAGTAATTGGTTTCGTTGTCGGCATAGCGGATGCGCTGGATGGGGCTGCCGCATCGAGGGCAAGGGCTGCCGAAACGGCCGTGGACGGCCATTTCAGGACGGAAGGCGGTAACGCCCTCAGGGAATCTTTTCCTGGCTTCGGACGAGAGGCGTACGATCCAAAGCTCCAGTGTGGCGCGGGTGGCGGCGAAGAGGCGCTCCCAATCCTCAGACGTGAGCTTGTGGGTAAGGGTGATGGGCGAGAGGCGGGCGGCGTGGAGAATCTCGTCGGAGTAGGCGTTGCCGACACCGCTCAAGAGGCGCGGATCAGTGAGCGCGCGCTTGAGGGTGCGGTTTTCCAGGGTGAGTGCGGCGCGGAAGCCGCCGAGGTCGGTGGAGAAAATCTCGATGCCGCCGGGATCGACGTCGCGGAGGGCCTGCTCGCCGCGGAGCAGATGCAGCGAGGCGCGGCGCTTGGAGCCGGCTTCTGTTAAGACCAGGGTGCCGTCCAAAAAGTCAAAGCCCGCGAGGGCCTGGCGGCCGGAGAGTTTGGCCTGTGGCGGGCGCCAGTGGAGGCGGCCGGCAATCATGAGATGAATCACAAGCCAAAGGCTGGCATCGGGGCTCGTGTGAGGATCGGGGTCGAGGCCGATGGCGATGCGCTTGCCGATGCGGCGGAGTTCACTGACGGGGCGGCCTTCGACGGAGGTTATGGGCGGGTCGGCGGTGCGCAGGACGAAGACGCTCTGCAGGCGGACGCGTTCGAGGGTCTTGCCGAGAATGCGCGGCTCGAGCGCGGTGATGTAGGCGGCGATGTCGGGGAGTTCCGGCATTCATTTCAGATTGCGGCCGGGATGGGCGGGTGCGCAACGGAGAATTTCAGGTGATGATCGTGTTGTCGATGAGCCGCGTTGAGCCGACCCGTGCGGCGACGGCGAAGAGCGTGCCGGGAGCGGCGGTCGCGACGGGCTCGAGCGTTGACCAGTCGACCAGTTCGATGTAATCAACGCGGATGGCTGGTTCGGCGCGGAAGAATTCGTGTGCGGCGACGAGGATAGCGCTTGCGCGACGCTCGCCCTGGGCAACAAGTGACTCGACGTGGCGGACCGCGCGGCTGAGAGTGAGGGCCTGGGCACGCTGGGAGGGGGTGAGATAGGCGTTGCGGGAGCTGAGGGCGAGGCCATCGGGGTCGCGGACGATGGGGCAGACGACGACTTCCGTGGCGAGGCGCAGATCGGCGACGAGGCGCCGGATGACGGCAACCTGGGCTGCGTCTTTCTGGCCAAAGTAGGCGCGATCAGGCTCGGCAGCGAGGAGCAACTTGGCAACAACGGTGGCGACTCCGCGAAAGTGGCCGGGCCGGGACTGGCCGTCCAGGCGTTGGCTCAAGGCTGGAACTTCGATAAAAGTCGAATCGGGGCCGTTTGGGTAGAGCTCTTCGACTGAAGGCGCAAAGAGAACATCGGCGCCTTCGGCTGCCGCGAGGGTGCAGTCGGATTCAAACGATCGCGGGTAGCGGCTGAAATCCTCGTTGGGGCCGAACTGGGTGGGGTTCACGAAAAGACTGACTGCGACGTGCGTGCATGCGGCGCGGGCGGCGCGTATGAGCGAGGTGTGGCCGGCGTGAAGCGCGCCCATTGTGGGCACAAGGCCGATGATGTTGCCGGCCGCGGAGCGGGCAGCGCGCGACCAACGTCGGAGTTCGTTGACCGTGCGGAGAACAAGCATCAGCGGCGATTCGATTCGCGGCCGAGCGGCTGGCGCACGCTTTCATTCGCGGCGGAATTCGCGCGGTCAAGTTCAATCCGCACCATTTTGAGCGCGGACTCGGGCAGGTGGTAGCTTTCGGCGTCAGAGGGAAAGACGCGATGCTCGACGTCCTCGCGATAGCGCTCGATGGCGGAGCGGAAAAGCGCCGAGGCATCGGCATACTGGCGAACAAACTTGGCAGCGGGCGAGAAAGTGAGATTCACGAGATCGTGGAAGACGAGAATCTGGCCGTCGCAATCGGGACCAGCGCCGATGCCGATGGTGGGAACAGACAACGCCGCGGTGATCTGCTCGGCCGCCTCGCGCGGAACGCCTTCGAGAACGATGGCGCCTGCGCCGGCGTGAGCGAGCGCGAAGGCATCGGCCTGAAGCTGGAGAACGGCGTCGGCGGTGCGCGCCTGCACGCGATAGCCGCCCATGCGATGCACGCTTTGCGGCGTGAGGCCGAGATGGCCGACGACGGGAATCTCAGATTCGACCAGAGCGCGGACGAGCTCGACGCGCGGGCCCTCAATCTTAACGGCCTCGGCCCCAGCCTCCTTGATGAAGCGGACGGCATTGGCAATGGAGGCGGGGATGCCGCCGTGATAACTGCCGAAGGGCATGTCGGCAACGATGAGGGCGCGGCGAACAGCGCGACGAACGGCGCGCGTGTGATGGAGCATCTCGTCGACGGTGACGGCGAGCGTGTTCTCCTGGCCGAGAACCACCATGGCGAGCGAGTCGCCAATGAGGATGAGGTCGATGCCGGCCTCATCAGCGATGCGCGCAGTGGGGTAGTCGTAGGCGGTGAGCGCGGAGATGGGCTTGCCCTGACGCTTCATGTCGGCAAGCGCGGGCATGGTGACCTTGGTGATGGGGACGCCGGGCGGCGAGAGATGCGCGCCCTCGGAAGGTTGGGTAACGCTCATTTTGGCTCCAGTGCCGCTCCGCGAACTCAGGATGCGACCCGAACACTACAAGTATACGATGCGCGGCGGTTGGTGAGGGATCAGGGTAAGGGCCGGTCGACAACGAAGGGTCTACCCACTGCGGCGGCAAGACAAAGCTGCCACGAGGGTTGGGCGGCTCCCGCAAGGCCGTAACTGGCTCTGTTCCCGAGAGCGGATCCCCAGGCCGCGTTCCGTCGAATATTGGTTGAGAATCCCCTAGAATGTTCTAGGACTACGGGTGAATGTTCTAGGACTACGGGTGAATGTTCTAGGACTACGGGCCTGGCATCGGCTGGCGAATGGAAAGCGCCGTCAGACTAGACGACCGGGCGCCGAGGTTGCGGCGCGGCGGAGGAACGAATGGCCTACGATCTGACGATCGTGCTTCCCACATTCAATGAGAGCGGGAATGTAGGCCCGATTATCGATCGGCTGCAGAAGGCGCTCCCGGGCATCCGCTACGAAGTGCTTTTTGTGGACGATGACTCGCCGGATGGGACCGCGGACAAGGTGCGGCGGCTGGCCCTGGACCACGACAACGTGCGCGTGCTGCAGCGGATCGGGCGGCGTGGGCTGGCGTCGGCGTGCATCGAGGGAATAATGGCGGCGGCGGCGCCGTATGTCGCGGTGATGGACGCGGACATGCAGCACGACGAGAGCATTCTGCCGGAAATGCTGCGGCGATTGCGCGAGGAGAACCTCGACCTGGTGGTGGGCTCGCGGAACCTTGCCGGCGGAAGCATGGGCGAGTTCACCAAGTGGCGCGTGCGGCTGAGCCAACTGGGGAAGCGGCTGAGCCTGATGGGCGCGGAACACGAGTTGAGCGATCCAATGAGCGGATACTTCGTCGTGCGGCTCGCAACGGTCGAGCGCTTCGCGCACCGGCTTTCGGGAATCGGATTCAAAATATTGCTCGACATTGTGCTGTCGGCGGGGCCGGGGCTGCGCATCGGCGAGGTTCCTTACCGCTTCAGGCAGCGCGAGCATGGAGAGAGCAAGCTCGATGTGCTGGTGGGCCTGGAATACTTCGAACTGCTGGTGGATAAGCACCTCGGCGACGTGGTGAACGTGCGCTTTGTGCTTTTCGGGATGGTGGGCGCGCTGGGTGTAGGCGTGCACCTGCTCATCCTGCGAACGCTGCTGGTGCTGGGGGGATTGCGGTTCGCCACGGGCCAGGCGGTGACGACATTCATCGTGATGATCCTGAACTTTGTGCTGAACAACTCGGTGACGTACCGGGATCGGCGGCTCAAGGGATGGAGATTCTGGACCGGCCTGGTGTCGTTCTGCCTGGCTTGCGGGTTGGGCGTGGTGGCCAACGTAGCCATTGCAAACGAGGCCTACCATCACGGCATGGCCTGGATGCTGGCGGCGGTGACAGGCTTGTTGTTCTCAGCGGTTTGGAACTTTGGCGTCACTTCAATGACGACATGGCGGCAGGAGCGGCGCACCAGCGAGCGGCGGGCGAGGCAGCGGCTGGAGGCAGAGGCATTGCAAGCGGAGCGGCGTGGCGACGAGGAAGCGCCGGCGAAGACCATATAAGCAGCGTCGGGACAGGGACTGCGCGGATTGCCCGCGCTTGGCCGAACACCGCATACTGACAATCAGATGATCTATCCCATTGCGACCGGAGTTTATGCAGGGCTGGGCGCCGTTGCGTGCGCAGGCCTTGCAGTGGGCGCGTATGCCTATGCGTCCATGTGGCCGGATTCGCGGCTTTTTGGGAAAGCGCTGATTGCGTCGCCGCGGCCGGGTGAGCTGGCGCTGACCTTCGACGATGGTCCGAATGCGCAGTGGACACCGAGGCTGCTGGATGTTCTGGCGAAGCACGAGGTGCGGGCCACTTTCTTTCTGCTGGGCAGCCATGCCGAGGCGCAGCCGGAACTGGTGCGGAGGATCGCGGCTGCGGGGCACCTGGTCGGAAATCACTCGTGGGACCATCCGAATATGGCGCGGAGCAGCGAAGGTCTGATTCGTGAGGAACTGGAGCGCACACAGAAAGTGCTTGAGCAGATCACGGGCTCGACGGTGAAGTTCTTCAGGCCGCCGTATGGTGCGCGGCGGCCCGTGGTGTTTCGCATCGCGCGCGAATTGGGCCTGAAGCTGGTGCTGTGGAATGCGATGACCACGGACTGGAAGGAGCCCCCGGCGGACTGGATCGCGGCGCAACTTGCGAAGAAGATTGAGAGGCTCCGGAGCCGGGGGCAGGCCGCGAATATCGTGTTGCACGACGGCGGTCACGGTGACCCGAGCGCGAATCGCGCGCCGTCAGTGGCCGCGGCGGAGGCGATCATCAGAAAATACAAAGACACGCGTCGATTTGTGAAGCTGGACGCGTGGGTGGATTGAGCGCAGCGCTTATTTTGCGGCCGGCGATTCGAACGCCACTCGCGCAGCGGCAATCGTAGCCTGCACCTCTGCATCGCCATGGGCCGTGGACAGAAACGCCGCCTCAAATTGCGAGGGCGGAAGCCAAATACCCTGATCGAGCATGGCGCGATGGAAGCGGCCGAAGGCGGCCATGTCGCTGCGCGCGGCCTGTGCGTAGTTGGTGACAGGGCCCTTGGTGAAGAACCACGTCCACATGGAGCCGACGCGGTTGGTGGTGAGCTCGGAGCCGGCGCGGGCACCCTCGGCCGCGACACCTTTAGCGACCGCTTTGGAGGTGGCCTCGAGGCGGGGGTAGACTTCGGCGGCATGCTCCTGGAGATAACTGAGGGTGGCGAGGCCGGCAGCCATGGCGAGCGGATTGCCACTGAGCGTTCCGGCCTGGTAAACAGGCCCAAGAGGCGCCAGGAGATCCATGAAGCGGAGCTTCCCGCCGAAGACGCCAACAGGCAGGCCTCCACCGACGATCTTTCCGAGAGTGACGAGGTCGGGATCGAGGCCATGCAACTCGCAGGCGCCGCCGAGCGCCACGCGGAAGCCTGTCATAACTTCATCCACGATGAGCAGTGCGCCGTGGCTGGAGGTGAGCTTGCGCAGGCCAGCGAGGAAACCGTGCGCGGGAGGAATGCATCCGGCGTTGCCCACGATGGGCTCGACGATGACTGCGGCGATGTCACTGGGATGCGAGGTGAAGGCGAACTCGACCGCGCCAAGATCGTTGTAGGGAAGCGCAATGGTGAGGTGAGCGATTTCCTCCGGGACGCCCGCGGAGCCGGGGATTCCGAAGGTGGCGACGCCGGAGCCGGCTTTGACGAGAAGGCCGTCGGCGTGGCCGTGATAGCAGCCTTCGAACTTGACGATGATGTCGCGGCCGGTGGCGGCGCGGGCCAGGCGGATGGCCGACATCGTGGCCTCGGTGCCGGAGCTGACGAAGCGCATCTTTTCGATAGCGGGATAACAGGCCTTAACGCGCTCTGCGAGGTCGGCCTCGGCGGCGGTGGAGGCGCCGAAGCTTGCAGAGTTTCGCGCCGCGCGCTCGATGGCCTCGACGACAGGCAGAAAGGCGTGGCCGAGGATCATCGGTCCCCAGGAGCCGAAGTAGTCGATGTAGCGGTTGCCGTCGGCGTCGTATAGGTATGCGCCCTCGGCGCGATCGATGAAGGGCGGCGAGCCGCCGACGGCGCGGAAGGCGCGAACAGGCGAGTTGACCCCGCCGGGAAACAGGCGCTCGGCGCGCTCCTGGAGTTCGCGAGAGCGTGTACGTACGAAGGGAGCCACAGTCTCAGTATATTGGAGGCTATCTCTTCATCTCTTTGTCGAGAATAGCCGCGAAGTCATCCCAGCTCTTTGTAAACCGGTTTATGCGGTGGCCCTCCGGGCGCCATTCCACGCTGCCCCTGCCCAGGGCCAGTGTCCCGAGCAATTTCTCCCCTCTTCGCACGTAGATCTCAAGCGAATTCTTGCTTCCGCGCTTCGTCAGCTCGACCGTTGATGCCTGGTAAGCGAAAACACTTGTCCTCGTCTGAGGTTGGGTTTTGGCTGCCATGTCTGTCGTGGCCACCTCCCCGAAGGGATGATACTCGCCGCCTCGATCGAAGGCCAGACCCGTATCAGCCATCACGGTAGCGGCGGGCGCCGCGAAAGGCCCAAAAGTTCAGCCATATCGAAAGACTGAGCAGAAGGGCGCACAAACCGTCAAAGATGGCAGCATGATGAGCGGCAAAACCACGGCAAAGAAGCGACATCGTGACGCCGCGATCGCAATTCCTGAGTGACTGTATCCCGAAGGCATGGCACTCAAGTCGACGCGACCCGCGGGGAGCGGCGACCTTGAACAAATCCAGAAAAGGACACGCCAACTCAGGAATTGCCATAAACAGACAGATGTTTCCCATGCCGAAAGTCAATCGGGGCCTGAGGTTGAGTCGATGCTTTGCGAGAGACATGCGGGCGATTTCGTTTCTCGGCCGGATCGAGTGCGGTCTGCTCCTTGATTTCGGCGACCAGGTCCGCCTCAGGATTGTTTCTGCGCGCTGCGGCGCGCGCAGATCAATGCGCCAAGGTTGACGGCGATGGAGATGCCCATGAAGAGGCCGGTCAGGCCATCAATCCACGCAGGCGCAGGGCTGCTGGAGCGACGGGAGAAGTTCCACAGAAGAAGCCCGGCAACAAGCGCGAGGTTGGCGATGACAAACAGGAAGCGGGTTCTGGGATCGCGTTGACGAATCGGAACACACATGCGGGTTCTTCCTTTCGGGCTCAGGCGTTGATGCGGTACCAGGTGAAGAGCGACATCTTGAGGACGATGAACGCGAGAACGATGGCGAAGAGATCCCAGCTCCAGCGTTGGTCGTGGAAGAAACGGTATTCGAACAGACCAAGGGCCAGCAGCGTGGTGGCGATGCCGGCGATGCTCGAGGAGCGGCGGCGATGCTCGAGAAAGCGCTCATCAACGAATTTGCCGAGGATGGGGATGCGACTGAGGATGGGATGGGTCATGATGGTCTCTCCAACTGGAAGATGTGATCGGTGGAACACGAAAAGATGCGGGCGAAGGTAAGAGCCAGCTCGAGCGAGGGAACGTAGCGGTTGCGTTCGATGGAGTTGATGCTCTGGCGGGAGACGCCGGCGGCGTGGGCAAGCTGCTCCTGCGTCCAGCCCTGGGCGATGCGAAGTTCCTTGACGCGGTTTATGATGGTGGGGCTCATGTAAAGCTGACTTTCCATTCCAGAGTAGCCCGGATTGGTTTTGATGTCAAGCCGACTCGATATTATTTACTTGACAAACCCAAACGAAAATGGCATATTGCCATGTAACCCACACTCAGGGGGATCAAAAATGACTGATCTTGAAATGGCGCACCTAGAGACAAGAATTCAGTTAGCGGA
>Ga0208034_1000285_pt1 | contig 45088 bp, 40 predicted proteins | sample June2015DPH_8_10_FD_184699 | JGI IMG/M metagenome (GOLD analysis project Ga0208034, IMG submission 184699) | Peatland microbial communities from SPRUCE experiment site at the Marcell Experimental Forest, Minnesota, USA - June2015DPH_8_100... | ecosystem: Environmental > Terrestrial > Soil >...
CGCGCTGTCGTACCCGCAACAAAGTGCTCCATCAGCCGTTGCTGTTGGCTCCAGAGCAGACGGCTCTTGTGCATCTGCGCCATCCTAGAAACCCTAGTTCTTCGCTCGTTATCTAGGACAGCCCCAAATTAATAAAGAAAAAAATAAAAAATTTTTGGCCGAAAAATCGATCTTAACACCTGTAGAATCAACAAAACGATCTCAAAATCGTCGAGAAATTTCAAGCAATTTTGCCGATTCTTGTGCCCCGGCTCACCCTTCGCTGCGCCCGGACCTGCCCATGCGCCAGGCGCGCCCTATGGTCTGCGATCTCTCCCAGCGACCATTCGCCGATCACCTGCTCACCCACTCGACGTGATCCACATCACGCGCATGGCCCGTGATTTAAATCACATTTGACCACCACCCCTGAGCGGTATAAGAAGGTTGCTATGTGTCTCGCCATTCCCGGTAAAGTCGAAGAGATCTCCGCCGACGGCATCATCCGCATGGGCCGCGTGAACTTCGGCGGCGTGGTCAAGAACGTCTGCCTTGACTACGTGCCCGAAGTCCAGGTCGGTGACTACACCATCGTTCACGTCGGGTTTGCCATTTCCAAAATCGACGAGGCCACCGCCGAGCAAACGCTCGCCGACTTCCGCGCTCTCGGAGTACTCGACGACGAACTCGCCGGCGAGGAAGAGGCCTTCGCTCGCGCCGCTCGAGCGCCGCAATCGAACTGTCCCGACGGGAGCTGCAACTCCGCTAACTCTGCGGGTGCCCCCGGTCCCTCGCATTTGGGGACCGGGGATAGTATGAACCCCGCCAACTCCGCTAACCCCGCTGATTCCAAGCCATGAAGTACCTCACCGAGTTCCGCAACGGCGAAATCGCTCGCGCCATGGCCCGCGAGATCGCCCAGATCACCACGCGCTCGTGGAAGATCATGGAAGTCTGCGGCGGCCAGACGCACTCCATCATCAAGAACGGAATCGACCAGATGCTTCCCGCGGGTGTCGAGATGATTCACGGTCCCGGATGCCCCGTCTGCGTTACGCCGCTCGAGCTCATTGATAAGGCGTTGGCCATCGCCGCGCAGCCCGGCGTCATCTTCTGTTCATTCGGAGACATGCTCCGCGTTCCCGGCACCGAGTGCGATCTCTTCCAGGTCAAGGGCCGCGGAGGCGACGTGCGCGTGGTCTATTCGCCGCTCGACGCCGTTGAGCTCGCTGTCAAAAATCCCGACAAGCAAGTGGTCTTCTTCGGTGTCGGCTTCGAAACCACCGCGCCCGCGAACGCCATGAGCGTCCATCTCGCAAAGCGTCGCGGCCTCACAAACTTCTCGCTGCTCGTTTCGCATGTCCTCGTTCCACCGGCAATCTCCGCCATCATGTCCTCGCCCGGCAATCAGGTGCAGGCATTTCTGGCTGCGGGCCACGTCTGCAGCGTCATGGGCTACTGGGAGTATCCGCCGCTCGCCGAGAAGTTCCGCATACCCATCGTCGTCACCGGCTTTGAGCCGCTCGATCTCCTCGATGGCATTCGCCGCGCCGTGGCGCAACTGGAATCCGGCCGTCACGAAGTCGAGAACGCTTACAGTCGCGTCGTCACCTTCGAGGGCAATCGCGCCGCGCAGCAACTCTTGAAAGAAGTCTTCGAGGTCACCGACCGTGCCTGGCGAGGCATCGGCGTCATTCCGAAAAGCGGCTGGCGTCTCAATGCGGCGTACCGCGACTTCGACGCCGAGCTGCGCTTCAACATCACCGGCATCCACACGCAGGAGTCGGCGCTGTGCCGTTCCGGCGACGTGCTTCGCGGCGTCATCAAGCCCGCAGAGTGCGCAGCTTTCAGCAAGGAGTGCACCCCGCGTCACCCCCTCGGCGCCACCATGGTCTCGAGCGAAGGCGCCTGCGCCGCCTACTACAATTACGGCCGCTTCCTTTCCGCAGAAGAACTCGCAGCCGCCGGATCTGCGCTCTCCGGAGCGGCGAATGGCTGACAACGCCAAAGATTCCGCGCCGGACTTCTCCAACTGGTCTTGCCCGCTTCCGCTCGCAGACTATCCCACGATCGTCATGGGCCACGGCGGAGGCGGAAAGCTGGGTAACGAGCTCGTCGAGCATCTCTTTCTCCCTGCCTTCCGCAACCCGGCGCTTGAGAATCTCGGCGACGCCGCAGTGCTCGAAACGGCCAGTGCGCGCCTCGCGCTCAGCACGGATTCGTTTGTCGTCCAGCCGTTGTTCTTTCCCGGCGGATCGATCGGCGATCTCGCAGTCGACGGAACGGTCAACGATCTCGCCGTCTCCGGCGCCGATCCCAAATTCCTCTCCGCCAGCTTCATCCTCGAAGAAGGATTCTCGCTCGCTCAGCTCGCCGCCATCGTCGACGCCATGGCCAAGGCCGCCGCAACGGCTCACGTTCAAATCGTCACAGGCGATACCAAGGTTGTCGAGCGTGGTCACGGCGACGGCTGCTACATCACCACCGCCGGCGTCGGCGTCCTTCGTTCCGGCATTGAGGTCAGTCCAAAACTAGCAAAGAACGGCGACGCCGTCATCGTCTCCGGCACAATCGGCGACCACGGCATGGCCGTCATGAGCGTGCGTGAGGGCCTCGAGTTCGAGAGCCCCATCCGCTCCGACTGCGCCGCGCTCAACGGCATGATCGCCGACGTTCTCGACGCTGCAGGCGTGGCCGTGCACGCCATGCGCGATCCTACGCGCGGCGGCCTCGCTTCCACGCTCAATGAGATCGCTTCGTCCTCCGGCGTCGGCATCGTGATCGACGAGGCGCGTGTTCCGGTGCGACTCGAAGTGCAGTCGGCCTGCGAACTCCTCGGCCTCGATCCCGTCTACGTCGCCAACGAAGGCAAAGCGGTTTTCTTCGTCGCGCCCGACGCGGCCGATCGCGTCCTCGCCGTACTCCACGCGCATCCGCTTGGAAAAGACGCCGCCCGCATCGGCCACGTCACTGCCGACCACAAGCGCATGCTCATCGCGCGCACTGCCATGGGCGCTAACCGCGTCATCCCCACCATGATCGGCGAGCAACTTCCGCGCATCTGCTAGTTCGCCTCACACAAACTGACCCCACGCACCAACTCTCTGGCGCGAAGATGAGCCTTCTCAAATTACATTCGTAAGCCGATCCTCCTCACAATTCCTCTTCCGCTTTTCAAACCCCGCGCCTTCAGTGCCGATGAATGAGAAAAGGCTAAGACCACACTCGGCTCGCTTCGAGCCAGTGCCCGTCCGCGCCTCCGTGATCATCCGCAATGCGCCAACGCATAAGAGCCTTCTCATTCCTCGTCGCTGCTTTGCTCATCGCCGGCTGCGCTGGAGATCCGCCTCTCCAGGCTCCCGCCACCCATGCGCCGGCTCCAGTCACCGGCGCCGCAAACACCGTTGATGAATCTCAAACCGTCACACTCCACGGCAATGTGCATCCGCTGGCTCGCGCCGAGTTCGATCTGGGGCTGGCGAATCCCGCCACACGGCTCGATCGCATGTTGCTCGTGCTCAGGTCATCGCCGGCGCAGCAGGCCGCGCTCGACGATCTCGTTGCCGCCCAACAGGACCCGGATTCGCCGATCTATCATCATTGGCTTACACCGGCCCAATTCGGTGCAAGATTTGGTTCCTGCGATGCCGCCCTTGCACAGGTAACAACCTGGCTCGTATCCCACGGTTTCACGATCGACGAAATTCCCGCCGGTCGCCGGTTGATCGTCTTTTCAGGCACCGCCGCTGAAGTGCTCAACGCTTTTCACACTGGGCTGCACCGCTATCTCGCAGACGACGTCGTGCATCTGGCGAACTCTGACGATCCACAGATTCCCTCGGCCCTCGCTACCACCGTCGTCGGAGTCCTCTCGCTCCATGACTTCCGCCGCCGGCCCGAGCTTCGAATGCGCTCAGCCCTTGCCGCGCAGCCCGAATACACAGCCGGAACCACGCACTATCTCTTCCCGGCCGACTTCGCCATCATCTACGATCTCAATCCGCTTTTTACCGTGGGAACGAACGGCGCCGGTGCTTCCATCGCCATCGCGGCGCGCAGCAACATCAGGCTGACTGATGTGGAGGCGTTTCGCTCCATCGCCGGCCTGCCTGCGCACGACCCGGCAGTCATTCTCGACGGCGCCGATCCGGCCCTCGTCCCGCCCGATCAGGACGAGTCCACACTCGATGTGGAGTGGAGCGGAGCCGTTGCTCCAGCGGCCGCCGTCAACCTCGTTGCCGCAGCCTCGACCACGACCACCGACGGCGTGGACTTGGCCGCGGCCTTCATCGTGAATCACGACTCTGCGCCGATTTTGAGCGTTAGCTACGGCACGTGCGAACAGCAGATGGGCGCGGCCGAGCTCTCCTTCTACAACGGCTTATGGGACCAGGCGGCGGCTGAGGGAATGAGTGTCTTCGTCGCCTCCGGCGATTCTGGCGCTGCCGGTTGCGCCGCTGCCACTGACGCCACCGGATCCTCGCCCGCGGTGAACGGCCTTTGCAGCTCGCCTTACGCCACTTGCATTGGCGGAACGGAGTTCGACGAAGGCGCAAACGCCGCTCAGTTCTGGTCAGCGGCCAACTCGCCTGGCTACGGCTCGGCGCTCGCCTACATCCCCGAGGAGGTATGGAACGAGAGCGCGCTCAATGGCGGCGCCGGATTGTGGGCGTCTGGCGGGGGCGCCAGCACGGTATACGCGCAACCGGCCTGGCAAGGTGAATTGGGCGGCGCCGGCCCCGCCAATCGGATGAGAACCGTTCCCGATGTTTCGTTCGCAGCCGCCGATCACGACGGCTATTTCGTCGTGGAGAACGGATCGCGCTGGATCGCCTCCGGAACATCGGTCGCAGCGCAGTCGTTTGCCGGAGTGATGGCGCTGGTGATCGACAGCCGGCGCGGCTCGCCACAAGGAAACGTCGGGCCCGCTCTCTACTCGCTTGCGGCCTCGAGCAGCACGCCTTTTCACGCGACGCCAACGGGAGATAACAGCGTGCCCGGTGTCGATGGCTTTACGGCAACCGGCGCGCCATACAACTTAGCCACCGGCCTGGGATCGGTGGACGCCGCGCTTCTGGTAGAGGTTTGGACCACTCGCGAATCGATCGTTCTTGCGCCGATTAATCCTCGGCCGGTCGGCTGTTCCCGGCTCAACCTGCTTGCCATTCGTTGCACTCAGCCGCCACGTGCGCCGCCGTAGCAAAAGCGTTTCACTCCGGCGCGATCAGCCTGCAAACGGAACGGGGGCTTACTCAAACAGCGCGAATGCTTTCTCAATTTGCGCGGGCAACGCTGCGTGCACCTCAGGCAGTGTATAGCTGATCTCAAGGACGATCGCTGGAGGCGAGGCAAGTGCCTTGATACCTTTTGCCGTTGCAACCCAGTCGATCGTTCCATCGCCGGGCCACAAGTGTTCATCCTTCATCCCTCGATTGTCGTGAACGTGAACGGAGGCAATGCGGCTGCCAAGGGTCGAGATCGCGTCCATCGTCCCCACCGTGATGTGTGCGTGGCCGAGGTCGAGGCAAACGCCAACGTTATCCAAATGGCCCATTTCCAGAATCATGACCAGGTGTTCGGGGGTCGTCGCCTCGCTGAGCAGGTTCTCGACGAGTAGTCTGACGCCGAGCGGACGGGCAAACGCGCCCAGATGTTCGAGCGCGGTTTGAGCCAGCTCGATCGTGCGCTGCGACCAGCTATCGTCGCGTCCGCCAAGATGCACCACCAGGTTGCGTAGTGGGATATGTTCGGCAGCTTCAAGCGCCCGCTTGATCTCGTCCATCGCGTCGATGCGGCGGGACTTTTCAGGATGCAGCACATTCACCCCTGGGGCGCCGGCGCGGCCCATCTCGCGGTCGGGATAGAGTGGCGCATGCATCGAAAATGGCTGCAGCGAATTTGAACGGAACCACTCTCCCAGCTCGGCTACGTGTTCGCGGCTGGTGTAGTCGAAGTGTTGTCGTGCGGCAAACAGTTCCACCGCCTGGGCGCCGGAGCGCTCCGCGAGTTCAAGCAGTCCCGGATGCAAACGATGGTTCAGGAACAGATGGGTCGAAAGAACGCGCAACATCTTCGGTAGGCCCCTTGCGCCGGGTAGATAGCTGATGATTGCCGGGCGCTACTGCTATTCTCGCATCTTGGCAGGGAGTCTCTCGCGCAAGCCCTGTTGTGATCCGTGGTGCCCGGTGAAGACAACTCTCTAATGAGAAGAGGCTCGAATTCCGGGCCGCGCCTTGTGAAGGATCGGACATTCCCGCGAACTGCAAGGTTAGGCCGCTTTGATCTTTGTCCTGCTCCGGCCATCTATCATCGAAATTGTCGAGACGGTTGATGCGGTCCGCGTAAGATCCGAGCGATCGCCTGCACCGTTTGCAGGAGCTTTGATACTTGGACGATGTTTTCTGGATCGAAGGAACTCCGCCTGTGGGACTCGCCATCGTGCTGCGTCCGCGCGGTGACGACTGGCTGAAGGATGAACTCACACGGATCAAGGACAGCGGAGTTGAGACGATCGTCTCCCTGCTCGATCCAGGCGAAGCTCGCTGGCTGGGCCTTGCCGAAGAGGGCCCTCTTTCTGAAGCTGCCGGCATGCACTTTATTTCTTACCCCATTCTCGATGTCCATGTGCCGGCCGAAGTGGCCACATTCCGCGCATTTGTTGACGGGCTGGCGAATCGCCTCCGTGCCGGTGAGCGGATCGGCGTGCATTGCCGGGGTAGCATCGGCAGATCCACCGTTACAGCAGCATGTACGCTCATTCACCTTGGCTGGCGTGCACGGGACGCCCTTAGAGCCATTCAGGCAGCTCGTGGTTGCGTGGTGCCCGATACCGAAGAGCAACTGCGCTGGATTCTGAATTACAAGGCACAGCCATGACTGCGGCAGCGCCCGGGCCAATCGTCGACCTCAGTTTTCCCCATCGCTGGCAGGCCGAGGTGCTTGCCTCGCGCCCGCTGATTCTGCCACAGCGCCGCTTCGTCTATCCGAAAGAGGTTGAAGAAGTCGAGCGTGGCGCGCTGGAAGTGCTCATCCGTCCGAACGCGAACGATGCACAGCCATTTCTGGCCACCTGCGCCTTGGGATTCCTCGACTCCGCTGCTCCCAGCGGAATTTGGTCGGCTCCGAAGCCGGACGAAATCTGTGCTGTGGCTGGAGGCTACGCGTACATCGTCGACACAACGGCGCCGGAACGCTTCACGATGATTCCCTATCGGCCGGTGCTCGAGGTTCGGCCCCTGGTCGAAAACGGTCTCCTCTTATTCGTCGGACATCGTTCGATCGTGGCGTGGGGCCGCGAGGGAATAGCGTGGGAGTCAGACAAGCTCTCGGATGAAGGCGTGACGATTCTGGCAGTGGATAGCGGCGTGCTCCGCGGAACCGGCTGGGAAATGAAGAGTGATCGCGAGCGTCTTTTTGCGCTCGATCTGCTAACGGGAGCGCTCCTTCGCGGGCGCGCCGAGTAATGCTCAATCGTCCTTGTCCCCGCCAATCTCCCACGTTGCTTTGAAGATTACGCCGACCGGGTTGCTGTGCTCACCAGCGCCTACGGGAACGCCCAGGCCCATTTCGAAGCGGTGGGGCAGATGCCTGTAGATTCCGGGCGTGAAATAGAAACTGTTCACTCCAGCGTTGCGCCGGCCATTGAACTCGAAGGTCGGGATCCAACGATGATTGAAAGGGCGCACCGCCGCCAGGTTGTAATCGAGCGACGTATCGTCGCCGCCAAGTTCGGGAATCAGGCTCGTATGAATCTGCAGCGTCCCGAATGCCTTCGCAATCAGCAATTCGGGCTCGTAGCTCAAGTCTCCTCGAGAAGAAAGTGGCGCATTGACGCCCATGGCCCCGCTGAGCGCGAAGGGATGGTTGCCCTGGATGAATTGGTAGAGCAGGCTGATGTCGGCCGTGCTCCAACTTACCGGGGTTTCGCTCGCCAGCCTGGATTGAATTCCATAAGGGACCTCGAAGCCGAGCTGCAATCGATTCGTGAGGCCGTACTCGATGTCGAAGTCGGCCGAACTGCCGTCCATTGAGCCGCCCCGGCCGCGAAATGCTGCGCCGCTCACCGTCAATTGGAGTTCAGTTCGTTCCTCGCTGCGAACGGCCTCTGAAAGGAAGAACTCTTCAATGTATTCCGGCAATGGGCCGTTCGCGGCCGTCGTTGCCTGAGAAGCCGGCGCGGGTTGCTGGCCAGAAATCCGGCCCATCGAAGCGATCACTACGCAGGAAAGCAGGCACGCACTCGCGAATCGACTTGATCTCGCCAGTCGAGCGATATGAATTCCGGTCATTGGTATCTCGATTCCGTTTACTTGCTTGAAGGAACCATGCATCGGCCGGCCGTACGCGCACACAGCAGCGCGACCGTTGCGGAGCAGCAAAGATGGAATCAGATTCGAAGGGTTAAAACGGGGGGCGAGCTTCCTGAGAGGAGTGACGATGGAGGGACTAAATGCATCGGCGCCGCCGCCGAGCTGAGTTGCAGGCCGATTAGAAGATCGAACGAGATGCGTGTGCGAGCGGCAACCACAGCGACTGCCGCAAGGAGCCCCGCCGCAACGGCCAACGCGGCCGCGCGGAATTCCGTATCGTTTGCGAGGCCGGGCACCGCATCCCAGCGGTCAAACGTCTCCAGCACGGGAGCAAGCAAGGCTGAAAGGAGCAGCAATACCAATGCGCTCCGGATAAGTGTCCGGCCCATAGCCGAATACTACAGGACGCAGAGCCTATGCGCTCGGGCTAAGAGCGTGTCAATTTCCGGATTCTCGCGCGATCAATCCGCGGCCGAGACGTGATTCGCCACGGGCATCAGTTCCTGGTACGCCGCGTAGATTCCTTCAAACACTGAGTCCCAATTGGCGCATAAGGCATAAGTCCGCGCGGCCTGGCGCATTTGGGCCATGCGTTCCGGATCGGCGAGCAACTCTGCGGCCGCCTCGGCGAACTCCTCGTCGCGAACGATGCGCCCGGTTTTGCCCTCTCGGACAATGTTGCGCGGGCCGCCATCGGGAGTCACGATGGCGGGCACGCCGCTCGCCAGCGCCTCCAACACAACGTTTCCAAAGGTGTCGGTGTGCGAAGGGAAGACAAAGAGATCCATATTCGCATAGGCTGAAGCAAGCTCTTCTCCCCGCAAAACTCCCGTAAACTCCGCTCGATGCAATCGCTCGCGCAGCCATCCTTCGTCGCCTCCGTGCCCGACGATGAGAAATCGGAAATTCTCGACTCCCTTGCGCGCGAGTTCCTCCTCGATCCGCACCAGCAGGCCAATATTTTTTTCGATGGAGAGGCGCCCGACGAAGCCGAGAATGCGCTCGGGGGCGTTGCGTTCGCGCGTGCGCTTGGCGGGATGGAAGAGCTCCGAGTCCACGCCTCGAGGCATCAGCCGGCAGGGTCTGCCGGTGTTGCGTTCGAGGAGGGCGCAGAGTGCGGGATTCGGCGCGAAAAGGAGCTGCGCCATCGAGTAGAACCGGGCCGCGGTAGCCATGGCCAGGTCTTCAATTCCCTGGCCGGCGGCGGCGGATTGGCGCTTGGGCAACAGGCGCAGAAACCAGTGCGCGCGGCGCGCGGCGTATTCGTGCACGTTGGTGTGCCAACTGGCGGCGAGCGGCAGGCCAAGGTGGTGCGCGAGCCCCGCGCCCAACATGCCGATCTCGCTGGGGCCGGTCACGTGAATCAAGTCGGGCTGGAAGCGCCTGAGGACTTCACCCATGAGCGGAATGTGACGCAGGAACGCGGGATCGATCCGCAGATCCTTTTCGAGGGCGAAGGAGAGGAAGCCGCGAGGCAACTCCAGCGTCCACACACTGCCCTCTTCAACCAGCGCCTGCACACGGTTGCCGGCTCGTACGCATAGAAACGGAAGATTGCGCCGCCGGGCAAAGGCTTCAAAATGGCGGCTGGTGTGTGCCACCCCATTCACTTCGTGAAAGGAGTCGGGGAAGTAGGCGACTCGCGGAATCGATGCAGTCATGCTCATCGGCGGAGCCGGCGGATGCAGCGCGGCTCGTGAAGCCGGCAAAGAGAACCTCGTCGCTTGGACGAACTCCACCGGCGGTGCCAACTCCGCTCGCCTCCGCTGTTTTTCCTCAGAATTCGTGCTCGCCTAATGCAAGGCGCAATTGATTGGAGTCGCTCCAGGCCAGGCGCAGCCCCCCGGCCACAAGGCCGCGGCCCATCAATTGCACCAGCGCAATCCCCGCGCCTATCAGGCGCGGCGCTGATCCGTGCGGCCAAAGCTCGTGCAGCGGCCTCACCGTTCCGCTCGCGTCGGGATGAAAGACGCGGTCGTCCCAGGAACGTGACCCCTGCGGAAATTCGGGATAGTGCCGTATGGCATCGATCGCCGACCGCATAATCCGGTGCTTCCACGGCTCGGCGTATTGCTGCATGAAGAGCACGTTGCTCTTTTTCTCCCGGCGCACTTCGTGCACAAACTCGGTGAAGGTTGTAGCGTTGGTCAGATTCACGTTGGCGTTCGGCTCCACGCCGTGGCGATCCCCGCCGGAGATGAGCACCATGTTCCACTTCTCAGCCAGTCGCCGTACGGCGCGATTCTCATCCCAGTTGCGCAGCCCATTCAACTCCAGCGCGTGAATGTACGCGCCGTTCTTCTGCAGAAATTCGTTCACCAGGAATTGATGCTTTTCCTTGCCGATCAGGTAAAGGTCCCACATGGGGTGGTTGAACACCACCAATACGTTCGGCTCGCGATCGAGCGCGACCAGGATTTCGGTGAGGCGTGCATCGCTCGGGTGCGCGGTCAAATCTTCCAGCGATGCCATCCACTGCGCCGCGCGGGCGCTGGGTAGATTGTGCACGCCAAGATGAAACGACTGTGCCCCGCCATAGGGTGCACTCCACTCCACCGATACCGGAATCTGTCTTGCGCTCGGCACCGTACGCAGCAGCATCGGCGCCTTGATGTTGTCGTGGTCGGTGATGGAGACCATCGGCGCCAGGCCGAGCTTTTCGATCTGCCGCATCTCCAGATCGAATGCCAGCTTCGGGGTCATGGGTGGTGTCCAGTAGCTGGCCGCGTAGTCAACGCGAATCCCATGCATCTGCTCGGCGCGCCGTTCCAATCGCGACAGCAGCGGTCGCATCACCGGGTACTGGTTGCCGAAGTTGGCCAGGAAGTCCAGCGTCTCGCGCGACTGATTGGTATGGCTGTGCAGCGAGACACCTGTCCGAAAGCCCTTGGGGACGTCCTTGTCACGCCACACATAAGAGATGGTTGAACCTGGCATGTCCGCTCCTTGGATCGTTCGGATTTCCACAGTCAGTATCCGATCCCGGCCATGAATGCCCCGTTAAGGACGTGCGAAATGCCATTCAATTCGAGCCGCAATGGAATCAAAGCAGTTACCCAAATACCCAAAATACCGGGTGATAGGTCCCTGATTTCAGTATAGCGGGATGTCATCCAGCTAGCGGAATGCACCTCTCGTCGTCTGGGTTCTCGCGTGGGCAAGGCACGTCGGATTCCATATGCCCTTCGCTTTCATGGATTCCGCGTCAATTTTCTGTAAAGATCGAACACCTGAAGTCGACCACCGAATCGCCACCTTTGCAGATCGCCGCAATTCTCCGCGCGAGTCTCCGCGAAGACCAATCATGGCGGCTATTCGGCCCTCGCTCCTGCCCCGTTATTTCCGCGTCTTTGCGAACTCGGGGCTCAGAAAATCGTCCATGTTCCAGCCCGCCATCAGATCTTCGTCGTGATTCACCTTCCTGCTCTCAGGACGCGCACTCGCAGACGAAACCGCTTCCGCGGCAAGGTAATTGTCCGTCAGTCCCTGGCGCAGCAGTTCAAAGGCCCGCTCTGGTGAATCGGCAAACTGGAACAGATCGAGATCCTTGGGAGAGATGGCGCCCGTGTCCACCAGGGTCCCAAGATTGAACACCTTCTTCCAGTACTCCGGGCCGTAGATGAGTACCGTGATCTTCTTGGTCAGCTTCTGCGTTTGCACGAGCGTGAGAATCTCGAACATCTCGTCGAGCGTGCCGAAGCCGCCTGGAAAAACGACCAGCGCTTTGGACAAGTACGCAAACCAAAGCTTGCGCATGAAGAAATAGTGGAATTCGAAGTTGAGCGAGGGCGTGATGTACGGGTTCGGCCTCTGCTCAAACGGCAACAGGATGTTCATGCCGATGGTCTTGCCGCCGGCCTCGTATGCGCCACGATTGGCGGCCTCCATGATGCCGGGGCCGCCGCCGGAAGTGACCACAAAGCGATGCTTCCGCGAAGGAATGGTCTTTGCCCATTGCGTGAGGAGCTGCGCGAGGCGCCGCGCGTCTTCGTAATAGCGGGCCATCTCGACTGCAGCCACGGCGCGCTTGCGCTGCAAATCGGTTGCTTTGCCCTCCGCGATCTCCATGGCCTTCGCAGGTTGCTCTTCGCTGGGTGCAGGACGCGTCGATCCGGTATTATCCAAAAGCTCCAATGCGTGATCGGCCTCTTCGCGGCCGCGAAATCGCGCGGAGCCAAAAAAGACTACGGTATCCTGGATCTGCTCGCGGCGGAACCGCGCCAGTGGCTCCAGAAACTCCGACACGATCCGGATCAGGCGCCCGTCGGGGCTGTTCAGGAATCCCGGGTTCTCGTAAGCCAGCGGCGCGCGCTCCAGTGGAGTCGGCGCTCCATTTCCTGGAATCACTGCACGGAGCGCATCGGGTGTTGCAGGAGCACGAGAAGCGCTCGCATCCTGGTTTTTTCCGCTTTCAGCTCGTCTGCCCGTTGGTTTGTCCTTGCTTATCATGGTGCGTATCTCGATCGTTGTTTCTTTCCATCCGTCTTCCTATTCCCTGTCGCTCCTGCGAATGGCGTCCTGAAATGCAATCCATAGATTCAACAGCCCGAGACCTGAAACGATACCACGCACCGCGCCCACCGTGGCGATGGCGCCGAAGTCGGGAAACTGCAGAAAGATCGGATTCTGGTCCCAGAAACTGTGCGACCAGGGCGCATAGCAAATCGCCAGTCCGATGTACATCCGCAGCATGACGCGCAGGAACAGCTCAACGCGCTCGAGCCAACGAGGAATCCGATGTGGCGGGTGCGATGCGGCATCCGCCTCAGACGCCGAACCGGATGCATTGTCCGACGCCGTCCCAGGCAGGGGAGCCGGGCTCACTGTGAGTGTTGATGATGACGATTCCGGCTGCTGCATTCGTTTGCTTCGATCCGCTGTCCGTATGTCGCGGCATCGCAATCACTTGCACCAATCGCCGTCGCCTGGCGCCGGATGAGAAAGGCAAACCCGGCGCGGGGACACCGTACTGCAACGGTAACACAATGAGCGCAGACCCGCAGCCGTAGAACAGGCCGCGAGAGGCGCACGGTATGTGCTCGATTTTTCGCCGCAGCTGGGCGCTCCAGAAATCAATCCGGCCCGCGCGAATTGCTCCGGTGAAAAACTGCTACAGCGGTTCCAGAATTGCTGTACTCGGGAACCACCACAGCTGAGTGGCATTTTCCTTAAGAAAATGCCACCTTTCACGGCCCTTAACAGGGCACTTGAATTCTGGGACCGCTCTAGAAGCGGTAAAACACTCCACCCATCGGCTCGTAGATCTGGGTATATTTTGTCGTTGAGTTGAAGAGATCGGAGAGATTGGGCGCTTTTGTCATGTTGCCCTGCACCTGCAGGCGCAGTCCAAGATGCTTGGCAAAGCTCCAATCCACGCCGCCGCCATAGACGAACGCCGGCCTGACCACAGTGTTGACAGAGTACGGGCTCGAACCAGGCACTGTAATACGCAAGCCGATCCCGCCGAGAGCAAATGGCCTTAGGTTCCCCGACTTCACGGAAAAGATCCAGTTAACACCAAACTGATTCGCCTTGCCCGAAACCTTCAGCGGCTGGCAAGCTGGAGGCGTTCCGGTGGGGCCGGTCGGATAGCAGGACGGCAAAGTGGCATTGGTGGCGATGTATGCCTCATTCGCTTCAGCGTATGAGTAATTGAATTCATAGCCGACCAGCGGATTGACGATGTGGCGCAGCTCAAACAGCGCGCCTTCAGAGTCTGTCGGCGTCTGCGTAGTGCCGGAGCCCGTGCTGCTGCTGGTGAGGGTCCTGAAGCCGCTTAATGCTGCGTCGGTCTGCGCATGGGCCGTCGCACTGCACAACGCTGCAGCCACGGCCGCTACGATCGCGCTTTGCATCCAAATCTTCATCCGAGTTTGAGCCTCCTGGTCATATTGCCACTTGTTGTTTTGCGTGCCGGGATTCCGCCCTCTGCTATCTTCAACGCATTCGGACGCTTAGACAAGTCGAACGGAAGATGGCAACACCGAACGGCACGGCCTGTTCGAGCCAAAACCAAGCCGGCGGGTTCAAGGAACGGCTGGCAGGCCCGCAAGCGCCATGGCGATTTCTTCCTCCGGATACTCGTAATTCTCTAGTTTACCTGCCTGGTAGTCGATATAGGACTGCATATCGAAATGACCATGCCCGCTTAGATTGAAAAGAATGGTGCGCGCCTTGCCTTGGTCTTTTGCTTCCAGCGCCTGCCGGATGGCTTCGGCAATTGCGTGGTTCGCTTCGGGAGCGGGCACAATGCCCTCCGCGCGCGCAAACTCGACACCAGCCGCAAACGCGTCCAGTTGCTGCACGGTGGTGGCCTCGGCAAGGCCAAGGTCGATCACGTGGGACACGAGCGGCGCCATGCCGTGATAGCGCAGGCCGCCGGCGTGGATTCCCGGCGGCACGAACGTGCTGCCCAGCGTGTGCATCTTCACCAGCGGGGTCAGATGGCCGGTGTCGCCGAAATCGTAAGTGAAACGTCCCTTAGTGAGGCTGGGGCACGCGGCAGGCTCTACGGCCACAATGCGCGCGTTGCATTTCCCCTTCAGCTTTCGGCCCAGGAAGGGCATCACCAAACCGGAAAAGTTCGATCCGCCACCAGTGCAGCCAATGATGACGTCAGGTTCGTCCCCTGCCAGCGCCATCTGTTCGATCGCTTCCTGGCCGATGACTGTCTGGTGGAGCAATACGTGATTCAATACGCTGCCTAGCGCGTACTTCGTTCCCGGGTCTTTTGCCGCAACCTCCACTGCTTCTGAGATGGCGATGCCAAGCGACCCTTTGGAATCGGGATGCTCGGCGAGAATGGCGCGGCCCGACTCGGTCTCTCTGCTGGGACTGGCGGTGACCGAAGCGCCGAACGTTTCCATCAGGGCGCGACGGTAGGGCTTCTGGTCATAGCTCACGCGCACCATAAAAACCCTGCAGTTCATGCCCAGGAAAGCGCAGGCCATCGCCAGCGCCGAACCCCACTGGCCGGCGCCGGTTTCGGTCGCAAGATTTCTCACGCCTTCCTGCCTGTTGTAGTAAGCCTGCGCGACGGCGGTATTCAGCTTGTGCGAGCCTGCCGGGCTTACGCCTTCATATTTGTAGTAAATGCGCGCTGGAGTATCGAGCGCCTTCTCAAGCCGCCGCGCGCGCACCAGGGGCGAGGGCCGCCATTGCGCATAAATTTGCCGCACCTCTCCGGGGATCTCGATCTCGCGCTCTGTGCTTACCTCCTGAAGGATCAGCGCCATGGGAAAAAGCGGAGCCAGATCGTCGGGGCCGAGAGGCTTCAACGTACCCGGGTGCAGCGGCGGCGCCAATGGCTTGGGCAAGTCGGGCACGATGTTGTACCAGGTCTGTGGAATGTGACTCTGCGGCAGAACGTATTGAATGGTCTCCATGCGCAACATTCTACAAGGGCGCACTTGATGGTGATTATGCGGCGCGACACTCGCTTTCAGCGCTGGCTCGCTTCGCCGGTTGCAACCTTGCGATTGAATTCCGCCGACTTGTTGCGCGGTACCGAGAGTGATTGCCAATGGTCACTGGCGAAATGCTTCGCCAGCAGCACAATCTGGCCCACGTGATACGAATAATGTGCCACCTGCCGGTTGATGGCCTGCATCACCGAGTGCGCTTCGCCGCGAATGGTCACGATGCGGCCAAGGTCGGCGTCGGTGAGCTGCTCGATGGCCGCGAAGAGCCGGTTCCAGCCATCCTCCCATGAGGCCATCAGAGCCTCGCGCGTTGACGGTGGATCGACGAACTCGCTGTCGCGGTTTCGGTCGGGCTTCTCGCCATCTGAGGTCAAGAAGTCAGTCCAGCGGGAACGCATATTGCCGGTCATATGCTTCACGATCACGGCGATGGAGTTGGCCTCACCGTCGAGCACAGTGAACAGTTGATCGTCAGCAACCTGCTCCATGGCGCGTTCGGCTAGCCGTTTGTAGTAGCGGAAGACAGCAACGGCGTCTTCGATGTAGGAAGTTGTGAATTCCAGTGCCATGGGGAAAGTGTATTCGAGAACCGCTACGCAATGCGCAGGTAGATGCGCGGCAGGCGATGATTCCGCTCACGGCTCGTCGTTGTAGATGTGAACTTCGATCTTGCTGCCCTCCACTTGCCGCGCGCGGAACATCCCGGACGTATTGAAGCTCCACGCAAGCTGCCCGTCAGGCGCGATGGCGATGACGCCGCCGTCGCCGTGAATCGGAGCGAGCCGCTGGTGGATGACCTCATCGGCGGCTTGCTGTAAGGTAATGCTCTTGTACTGAACCAGTGCGCAGATCTCCCGCGCGACGGTATAGCGAATGAAGTATTCCCCCACGCCGGTTCCTGAAACGGCGCAGGATTGGTTCGAGGCGTAGGTTCCCGCGCCAATCAGCGGTGAGTCGCCCACGCGCCCGGGCATCTTGCCCTGCAGCCCGCCCGTCGACGTGCCCGCGGCGATGTTGCCATTGCGGTCGAGCGCAACCACGCCCACAGTGCCATAGCGGTGCGTGTCCGCCGCCTCCTCCCACTGGGCCACCGGTACGGCCTGGCCTTGTGGAGGCACGCCTGCCGGCCGCGGCGGAATCGGCTTGCCCTCTTTTCTAAGTTGCTTCATCAGCGACTGCCAGCGGCTCTCCGTGAAAAAGTAGCTCGGTGGCTCCTGTTCCAGACCCGCCTGCACTGAAAACGCGTCCGCGCCCGCCCCAACAAGAAAAACGTAGGAGGTTTTCTCCATCACCGCGCGTGCCAGGCTGATGGGATGTCGCGTGCGCGTAACGTCGGCCACAGCCCCCGCCTGAAGCGTTGCTCCGTCCATGATGGCAGCGTCCATTTCGTTCGTGCCGTCGGCAGCGAACACCGCGCCGCGCCCCGCGTTGAAGTGCGGATCGTCCTCCATGACGTGAATGGCCGCCTCGACGGCGTCGAGCGACGAACCTCCGCGATCGAGCACCGCAGCTCCGGCCTTCACGGCCTCGCTGAGCCCTGCGCGATAGGCCTGGTCGCCTTCCGAGCCCAGTTCCGCGCGGTTGATGTCGCCCGCCCCGCCATGCACAACGATGGCCCAGTGCCGGGCCTGAGGTTGCTGAGCCATAACCGATGCTCCCGTCAGGGCGGCCCACGCGCCCATCGTGCGGATAAGCTTCGTGATGTTTGCTTGCACGCGTCGATCCTCCCATCGCCTCCCATGGTACCGCCATGGAGGCCGCCCGCTAACAATCATTGGTCGCATTACAAAGACACAGTTGCCGATACGGGGCAGGATTCGGCGGCGGATGGGCGGCGGATAGTAGCGGAGCTGAAGGCGCGCTGATTTCAATCTGAATTGAAGCCGATTGGTCTCGCGTGCGTTACCCGGTCGTCAGCGCCGTTTGGCGCCTATTTTGATTGACGTCAATGCTTCTCGCTTAAGCGGGCTCGGTTTCGACGTGCTTCATCCATTCCCTGGTTCCCTCATAACGGCAGGACTCTGAGGCGATCTTTGCCGCCTCTGCCAGCGACTCGATGAACCCGTGGCCTGTGGACGCGAAGTAACAGTACGCGCCGTGAAAGATATCTCCGGCGCCCATGGTATCGACGGCCTCGACCGGCGGGACGAGCAGAGTCCCCGAGGATTGACCCGAGATGAAATGGACCGGCTTCGCGCCGTCCGTGATGGCGATGTTTGCCACGCCGCGGCTCCTCAGGTACTCAAACACATCGTCTCTTGAGCCGCAGTCCGGCGGCAGAAAGTCGGCTGAACATATGGCCGTCTGGACGCTTTGGAGAAGTTCTTCCGTACCTTCCTTCCAGCTTCCGCCATCGAGCACGACCTGTGTTCCCTGGGTGCGCGCGGCCTTAGCCCATGCCTGGCACGCCTGCATGTAGTGCCCATCGACCAGAACAATGCCTACCCTCTCGCTGAGACTCCGGTCGACTTCGACTGAGCGCGAAAAGATGCGTGTCGCATTCGCTGAGACGACATTCCGGTTCCCGTGGCCGTCAATAAAGACCGCGGAGAGGACGGGAACATCCTCAAACTCGGGATTCAGATCGACAAGTTGAATCGAGAATTTGCGCAGCTCATCATGGACGAGCTTGGCGACGGGGTTGCTCCCGACCGACGTGACCAGCGTCGCTTTGCCGCCGAGGTGAGCGAACGCAATCGCTGCGTTGGTCGCCGGCCCACCCACCATAACGTTTTGACTGCGCGCGGCGACCTTCATGTTCGCCTTGGGAAACTCCTCGACGCTGTAGACGATATCAATGGTTGAGAGTCCGGTAAAAATGCCTGAAGTCAACGTTTCACTACTCCGTTCTGAGGTCACTTGCCGCCATTTTAGTTCGCTCAGGCGCGCCGGGTGGCCGCCGGCCTGCCCCGTGCCATCGGTCCCTTTTCGCACTTGGCGAACGCGGGCCCGTCAGTGGAGAATGCATAGGTTCCTCAAATTGAGCTTCGGGCCGCGCGCGGCAATGTTCCAGGCAGTTCCTCAGGCCCGCAAGCCCCTATAAGGAAGGTTGGATGCACTCGATCTGGTTTGGGGAGTTTATGGGCACTCTGGTCCTGGTGCTGCTGGGCGACGGAGTCAATGCCGGCGTCACGCTGCGTAAATCTTATGCCGCTGATTCCGGCTGGATCGTCATCACCACGGGATGGGCGTTGGGCGTTTTATGTGGCGTGATGGTGGCGCAGGCATTTGGCAGTCCTGGCGCGCACATCAACCCGGCCATTACGCTCGCCGCGGCGGTCACAAGCGGAAACTACGGCCAACTGCTCGTCTACTGGTCAGCCCAGTTGCTCGGCGCAATGAGCGGTGCGGTGCTCGTGACCCTCCACTATGCGCCGCACTGGCGGCTCACGCCCGATCCAGCAGCGAAGCTCGGTGTCTTCTGCACCAATGGCGCGGTGCGCAGCCCCCTGGCAAACATCTTCGGCGAGGTGCTGGGCACAGTCGTGCTGATCGTGGTTGTGGCTGCAATCTTCTCGCACGGCGTGGCGATGAATGGGCCTGCGGCGGGGTTGGGCCCGTGGCTCGTCGGCAGTTTGGTGTGGGGCATCGGGCTTTCGCTGGGGGGAACGACCGGCTACGCCATCAACCCCGCGCGCGACCTGGGACCGCGCATCGTGCATGCGCTGCTGCCGATTCCCGGCAAGGGTGGATCGAATTGGAGCTACGCGCCGATTCCTATCGTCGGCCCGCTCACCGGTGCGGTCCTCGCAGGCCTGCTGCTGCGCTACGCACATTTGTGAGCGTCGGCTCTTCGCATCATTTGCGCCGGCTTTTCCACAGCGAACCGGAATGGGTTCGGTCTTGATTTTGTTTGAACCGGCGCGCTCACTCCAGGCAGGACGCAACAACAGCCAGCGCGGCGATGGCTGCGGTCTCAGCGCGCATAATGCGCGGACCAAGCGATGCGGCGCGCCACCCGCTTGCATCGAAGAGGGCTTCTTCCGAGGGAGCCCATCCGCCTTCAGGGCCGATCGCCAGCTCTATCGCGGGCATTTCTTCCCGGGCCGCGTCGATAGCCTCTTCCACCGCGATTCGCAGGGTTGTTGTGCGTTCCTGCTCGGCGAGCACAATGCGTGTCGCTCGCGAAGCGGCGCGCACTCGATCAGCCAGAGCCACAGGATTGTGTATCAACGGCACGTCGGAGCGGCGCGCCTGTTGCGATGCCTCGTGCGCAATGCGGCGCCAGCGTTCTGCGCGCCTCTCTGCCGCCAGGGCCAGGTGCTTCTCGGTCCTTTGCGCAATCACCGGCGCGATTGCAGCGACGCCGAGTTCGGTCGCTTTTTCGATCGCCCACTCCATGCGATCGAACTTGTAGACAGCCATCACCAAAGTAACGGGTAGCGCAGGATCGGCCTGAAGCTCCGCGGCAAGATTGAATCGCACTTCGCTCTTCGCCCCCGCCAGGGTGACTGCGGCCACCTGAGCGTGAAAGACGCGACCGCCCGCCACTACGTCCGCTTCGGCGCCCGGCTGAGCACGCAAAACACGGGCCAGATGTTCGGCCTGCGCGCCGACGATGGTGGCTGTTGCTTCGTCCCAATGTTCTGCGATCCAGCGGCGGCGGGTCATTGTTCGCGTTCAGGCCCTTTCTTTGTTTAAAGTTTATGGCGTTGCCCCGGCTGCGCCCTGCATTCCCGATGTTAGCGGATCGCCGCATTCTACGCGGGTTCTTGAACGATTCGCCCCAGCGCCAAATTTCTTTCCTCGAGGCGCGTTTCTATTCTTCCGCAAAAACACTAAGGGGAACGCTTTTGAGCGTCCCCCTAGAGTGTTGCCTTTTGGGTTGTTCGATCCGCTACTTTTTCTTCGCGGTCTTCTTGGCCTTCTTGGCCGCTTTCTTCGCTGGTTTCTTGGCTTTCTTGGTTGCCATTTGCCTATTCTCCCTTTTCGATGGGTTGCATCGATCCTGCAATTTAAAAACTGCAGTTGAAGAATGTATAGATTCACGAGAGATCGATGTCAAGAGAAAAACGACGTTAGAGCGAAAAAAGATCAACATCGATTCCGCGACGAATCGACGCGAAGGAGAGCCTGGAGTTGAAATTCGAAGCGTGAATTGAAAAGTACGCGCCATCGCATCGCATGCGATGAACTCGCGTGCGAATGAGTTTGCGCTGAAGCGAACGATGCGCAGCGCTGTTCCCTGCTGAGATCAACACTCGATTACGTTCAGCGCAAGCCCCGCGAGGCTCGTTTCCTTGTAACGCGATTGCATATCGAGCCCGGTGAGATACATGGTGCGGATGACCTGGTCGAGCGAAACTTTGTGAGCCTCGGGCTCATTCATGGCGAGCCGGGCGGCCTGCACGGCCTTAGCGGCTCCCATGGCATTGCGCTCGATGCATGGAATCTGTACAAGACCGCCAATCGGATCGCAGGTCATGCCAAGGTTGTGTTCCATGGCGATCTCAGCGGCGTGCTCGATCTGACCATCGTTGCCGCCAAGCGCAGAGGCAAGTCCCGCGGCAGCCATGGAACACGCAACGCCCACTTCGCCCTGGCAGCCGACCTCGGCGCCGCTGATCGACGCGTTCTCCTTATAGAGGACGCCGATGGCCGCCGACGTGAGGAAGAATCGAAAGATGCCCGCGTCGTCCGCCTCGGGAATAAAGCGGCGATAGTAAAGCGCGACTGCCGGAATCACTCCCGCGGCCCCATTGGTCGGTGCTGTTACCACGCGCCCCCCGGCAGCGTTCTCTTCATTTACCGCCATGGCGTAGACCGTCACCCAATCGAGCGGGCCGAGAGGATCGCCTCGCACTCCGGCGTCACGGGAGCGCAGCCGTTCCGCCAGGCGGCGCGCCCGGCGTCGAACATTCAATCCCCCGGGCAGAATGCCTTCCGCAGCCATGCCGCGTTCGGCGCACGCTTGCATCGTTTCCCAAATCGTTTCAATGCCGGTGCGAACGCGGCGCTCGATCGTTTCTTCGGATGCTCCGCGGTCGGCGGCGCGCAGGCGCTCGCATTCGTTGGCCAGCATAATGCGATCGATCGACAGGGAGTGGGCGCGGGCTATCTCAAGCAGGTCAGCCGCGTTATGAAATGGATACGGGACGTGGGCTTCGGATTCACCGGGCGCCTTGTCGGTCATTCCATCCTCGGTAATGAATCCGCCGCCAATTGAGAAGTAGGTGTGCTCGGCGAGAACTGAGCCTTCGGCATCGTAGGCGGTAATCCTCAGACCGTTGGGATGCCGGGTGTGCGCTCCGGGAGGAAACATCTGGTCGCGATGGAAAATCAAATCGCGGGGCTCGTCGAAGTTGCAGGAACGCTTGCCAGCCAGCGCAATGCGTCCTGAATTGCGAATCGCTCCGACGGTGTGATCGATTGAGGCCGGATCGATAAAAGCGGGTTCATTTCCAGCCAGGCCGAGAAGGATGGCGCGGTCTGTTGCGTGACCCATGCCGGTGAGAGCCAGTGAGCCATACAAGTCCGCTTGCACGCGCGCAGTCCGCTCGATGAGGCCGTCGGATTCAAGGCTCCGCGCGAAACGGCACGCCGCGCACATCGGCCCCATCGTATGCGAACTCGAGGGGCCCACACCGATCTTGTAGAGATCGAATAGACTCGCCGTCACGAATCAGATTCTAACGACTAACGGCGAGCCAGGAGAAGCAAATGAGGCGTGGGAACCACCATCCGATTGCTCGTTCCTGAGTCGGTTTGGTCTCGAGAGCCCTGCTTTACTCCAGGAAGTCTTGAACAAACTGGTCTTGACTGTGAATGAGCTGGTCAAGAGAGCCATCGAAAATGAGGCGACCCCCTTCAAGCATCAGGAAAGTGGTGCTGGGATTGGTCTGGCCCTCTGGAAGCGGAACCATACGATTCTGCTCCGCGTCAAAGCGGTGATTGCAAAGGGTGAAGGCGTCCTGGAGGCGGTGTGTAACCAGCAAAGACGGCGTTCCGTGAACGTCGCGCTGCTTGACGATGAGCTCGATGATCGTCGTTGATGTGACGGGATCGAGGCCTCCGGTCGGCGAATCGTACAGGATCAACTCGGGATTATGGATGAGTGCGCGGGCAATGGCGACGCGCCGCTTCATGCCTCCCGAAAGGCTTGAGGGGTACAAATCGAAGGTCTCTTCCAGGCCAACAAAGCTCAGCGCCTCGCGAACGCGGCTGTCGATCTCCTCATCAGCCACGCGCTCCTGAATCAATTGGTAGGCGACATTGTCGCGCACGGTAAGCGAATCAAACAGCGCGCCTTCCTGAAACACCATTCCCGCGCGGGCGCGCAGAGGGAAAAGCTTCTCCTCGGGCAGGCGGGAGATCTCTTCGCCAAAGAGCACGACGCTTCCTTCTTGCGGGCGAAGCAGCCCGATAATGAGCTTCAGCAACACGCTCTTGCCCACACCGGCAGGACCTAGCAGAATGCGCGTTTCTGTGGAACCAACTGAAAAGCTGATGTTCTTGAGGACCAGCGGGCCGTCGAAGGCGAGTGAAACTTCGCGCAGTGCCACGATTGTGGCAGCTGCCGGGTCCGGCGCCCCGGAAGGAACCGAAGATTGAGCGGTGTGGTTCATGAGGAGAAGATGAAGAGCAGCACGTGGGTGATGAGGAAGTCGACTGCGATGATCAGAACGGATGAGTTGACCACGGCGGAGATCGTGGCTCGGCCTACGCCTTCGGTGCCACCTGTGGTCCGCATGCCGTAAAAGCAGCCAGTGGAGCCAAGGATGTAACCAAAGAAGAGAGGTTTTACGAGTCCCTGAACGATGTCGGGATAGTGGAGGCGCTCGTAGGCCATGTGGAAGTATTGCGTACCGTTTTGATGGTTGAGGAAGACCGTGACGGCGGCGCCACCAAGAATGCCGAATGCGTCGGCCACGATGGTGAGCAGCAGGAGCATGGCGATGCTGGAAAAAATGCGCGGGGTCACGAGCTTGCGCAGCGGGTCGACGCCGAGGGCGCGCATGGCGTCAATCTGCTCCGTCACCACCATGGAGCCGAGTTCGCTGGCCATGGAGGACGCATTGCGGCCGGCGACCATAATGCCCGTGAGCACAGCACCGAGCTCGCGAATCATGGTCAGGCTGACAAATTGACCCGTCACAGCCGTGGCGCCGAACTCAGACAGCGTGGCCGCAGACTGAAGCGCAAGAACGCCGCCCGTAAAAAAGCCCGACAGAATGACGATGGGGAGCGATCCAACCCCGATAATGTCGGATTGAATCAAAAAGTCAGTCCAGTAGATCGGCGGCCGGAAAAGGTTGAGCAGCGCGCGCCAGGCGAAGACAGAGTACTCTTGAACGATGAGCACGAGTTGTTTCGCGGTGCGGTCGATCGTGTTTATGGCCATGGAGATGCCGATGTACGGGACGGTAGAGTTGTGGTGCTATCCGAGGACAGGATAGCGCATCGATAAGGTCCAGACGAAAGACGCCCTTGCTGTCACCGCTCGCCCCTGCTGGGATCGATCGCCGCCGCGCCAATCGGTTTGCACGTCGAGACGAACGTTTTTGCGGTTCCGTTTCTGAAGCCGCACAGGATCGTCGCAACGCATGAGAAATCCGCAACGCATCAGAAATGTCCCTTTTGGGACGGCAGTGATGCAAATCGTTGCATTCAATGGGTTTCTTTTTCAGCAAGCGATAGAACGTCGGAGTTCCTTAGGCCTTTGAAGAAGCACTTGGGGCTTCACCCTGCATCTAATAGTACTATCGAGATTTTTGGGGGGAGGGAACGATGAATTGGTTTCGCGCGCGGCTGATTCTTGCGCTCATCGCGAGCGTGACGCTCGTTTCGATTGCTTCCACATATTTCGATGTTTTGGCTCACAACCATACCCTCCGCGAGGATCTGGAACGCCGCACCAAATGGATGGGAATGAGCATTGAGCCTGATGTCCGCGGCGCGCTGGGGACGGGTGACCTATCTGCTCTTCCCGGTCTAGCGCAACTCCTGAAAAACGGAACGGGCGCGTTGGGGCTGGCGATCTATGACATCCACGGCGATCTGCTGGCGTCCAGTGGTCCGCCGGATGTGATGAACGCGCTGGGCCTCGGCGTAGTAGAGAAATCGATGCAGCGGGGCGTCGAAGCCGGGGCATTCGGCCACGCGGGACAATGGCAATGGCTGGAAGAGTCGTTTCCGGTCCATAACGGAAACCAACTCGAAGGCGCCATGGCCATTGTGGTGGATGCGAGCTACATCCGGGCCGAAGGTATCGCTCTGTGGCAGCGAAGCTTCTGGCGCGTCGTCGCTCTTGTGATTCTGATCGTAGCCATCACGCTGTTGATGGTGCGCTGGTTCATCCTCAGACCGATGAGCCGAGTCACTGAACGCCTGCGCCACCTGCGAACCGGCAACACAGAAAAATCCGCGGAGCCGGAACTGAAGGATCTCCGTCTGTTTTCGCCCCTGGCGCGCGAAGTGGAAACCATGGCGGAAAGCCTGAAGGCGGCCCGCGCGGCCGCCGCTGCTGAAGCCCGCCTCCGCGAAGCCGACGCGCATCTTTGGACCGCCGAGCGATTGGCGGTGCACATCCGCAACCGTGCCGGTTCCAGCAAGATCTTCGTCGTCTCCAACCGCGAGCCGTACATGCACGTTCGCCAGGGGCGGGAAACGATTTGCGTGGTGCCGCCCAGCGGTCTGGTCACGGCCCTGGAGCCGGTCCTGCGCGCCTGTGACGGTGTATGGGTGGCCAGCGGCAGCGGTGACGCCGACGCAACAGTGGTGGACGAGTTCGACCGTCTGCGCGTGCCGCCTGATGAGCCGCGCTACACCCTGCGCAGAGTGTGGCTCTCTGAGGAAGAGGAGGCGCAATACTACGAAGGCTTCTCCAACGAGGGGTTGTGGCCGCTCTGCCACATCGCGCATACGCGTCCCATCTTCCGCGCCGCGGACTGGGAGTGCTATCAACGCGTGAACCGGCGTTTTGCCGACGCGCTGCTCGAAGAGATGCAGGACAGTCCGGAGCCGGTGGTCTTCGTGCAGGATTACCATCTGGCTTTGCTGCCCCGCCTCGTCAAGAAGGAACGGCCCGATGCGCGTGTCGCGATCTTCTGGCATATTCCCTGGCCCAACCCTGAAGCATTCGCGATCTGTCCCTGGCAGTCCGAATTGCTCGACGGCCTTCTCGGCTCCGACCTGATCGGATTCCACATTCCGCTTCACTGCCGCAATTTCGTTGCCACAGTCGATCGCGCGTTGGAAGCGCGTACGGACCGCGACCACATGTCGGTGCTTCGTCACGGGCACGCGAGCGTAATCCGCCCTTACCCGGTAAGCGTGGCCTTCGATGGCCCCTCGCAGCCAGCGGCAAGTTGGGACGGGGAAACGATGGCGGGAGAGCGCGACGCGGCTCGACAGCGCCTGTTGAGCGAGTTCGGTGTGCGCGCTCAGACTCTGGCGCTCGGTGTGGACCGGCTCGACTACACCAAGGGTATTGTCGAGCGGCTTGAGGCCATAGGCCAGCTCCTTGAAGATCACCCCTGGCACCGTGAACGCCTTGCGATGGTGCAGATCGCCGCGCCTAGCCGGACGCGCATCCCCAGCTACGCCGAGTTGCGCCGCCGCGTCGAGGAGACCGTCGCGCGCATCAACGCCCGCTACCAAACTGCGCATTGGAAACCGATCGTCCTCATCGAGCGCCAGTGTGACCATGAAGAGGTACGTCACTGGTATCGCGCCGCCGATATCTGCCTGGTCACTTCGCTCCACGACGGAATGAACCTGGTCGCCAAGGAGTTCGTGGCCGCGCGCGACGACGAAGACGGCGTGCTTGTCCTGAGCATTTTCACGGGCGCCGCCGTGGAGCTGCGTGACGCTTTGCTGATCAACCCATACGATGTCATCGGTGTCGCCGAGGCCATCCACAGTGGCTTGGAGATGAGCCGCGACGAGCGCCGTGAGCGAATGGAGAGGATGCGGCGTCAGGTGATGGAATACAACATCTATATGTGGGCGGCCAAGGTGCTTGGCGACCTGCGCGAACTCCGCCTGGATTCCAATGAGGAACCGGATTTCGATCGCGTGGTGCCCTCCAGCGTTCGCTCGGCTGAAGAAGCGATGCAGAAGTCGGCATGAAAGCGAGCTTCGCTTGACGCGAGAAGCGGAAGAGAAACTCGACGAGTTTTTTCGCGCCTTCACCGGCGCCACAATCACTACATTGCTGCTCGACTTTGACGGGACGCTCGCGCCCTTCCGGTTGGACCGGTACAAGGCCCAGCCGTGGGCGGGAGTGCGCGAGCTTCTGACTCGCATCCAGAACCAGGGCCGGACGCGAATGGCGGTCGTAACAGGGCGCCCTGCTGCCGAAATTGTCCCCCTGCTCGGTGTCGCACCCGCGCCGGAGGTGTGGGGTTTGCATGGCGCTGAGCGTCTGTACCCGGATGGCCGGCGTGAGTTCGAGCAGCTCACTCCCGCAGTGAGCGCGAAACTCGATGCACTCACGGGAGAGCTCGACCGCCACGCCCGAGGCGGAACGGTTGAAAGAAAACCCAATGCGATCGCAGTCCACTGGCGCGGCGTCCCAGCGGGAAAGGCACGGGCCATCGAGAAACGGACGCGCTCTCTCTTTGAGCCTCTCGCGCAATTGGACGGCCTCAGCTTGCTTGAATTTGAAGCCGGTCTCGAGTTGCGAGGCGGTCGCAACAAGGGCGAAGCGGTCAGGACGGTTCTCAGGGAAACGGGCGAGGGCACGCGGCATCCCACTGCATTCTTGGGCGATGACCTGACCGATGAGGCAGCCTTTCGCGCGATCAAAGGGCTTGGGCTCGGTGTTCTCGTCCGGCGCGAATGGCGCGATACCTGCGCTGACGTATGGCTACGGCCGCCGCGGGAGTTGCGGGAATTCCTCTCGAGGTGGCTCCGCCACTGCGCACATATACAATCGAATGTGTATGATCCGCTTCTCAACAGCCGGCGAATCCCACGGTGAGGCGCTGATTGCGCTCGTTTCAGGAATGCCTGCCGGCCTGCCTGTCGATCTCGAATTCATCAACCGCGAACTCTGGCGGAGGCAACAGGGCTATGGCCGGGGCGGCCGCATGAAGATCGAGACCGACCAGGCTCACATCCTTTCCGGCGTTCGTCACGGCAAGACCATTGGTTCGCCGATTGCCATTCAACTCGTGAATCGCGACTGGAAGAACTGGCAGGAGAAGCTTCCCGTCGACACCGGCGATCCCTCGAAGTATCGCGCCGTCACTTCGCCGCGGCCGGGCCACGCCGACCTTGCCGGAGCGCTGAAGTTCAATTTCCCCGATGCACGCTATGTGCTTGAGCGCGCCTCGGCCCGCGAGTCAGCCGCGCGCGTTGCCGCCGGAGCATTCGCCAAGCTGCTTTTGCGCGAGTTGGGCATCGAGGTCGCGAGCCACGTGGTTCGCGTGGGCAGCGTCGAGCTCGAACGCGACGCCGCCTGGGACGAGATTGCGGCCCTTGTCTGGAAGGGCGAGGTCGTTCTCGCCTGCGTCGATCCCGCTGTCGAAGCGCGCATGAAGGATGAAGTGGATTCAGCGTCGCGCGCCGGCGATACCGTGAACGGCGTCTTCGAAGTGGTAGCCCATTCGGTTCCTGCGGGTCTCGGCTCCTATGCAAATTGGGATGAACGCCTCGACGGCCAGCTTGCCTGGGCGGTCATGAGCCTGCAGGCGGTGAAGGCCGTGGAGATTGGCCGCGGCGTCTCCGCAGCGGCAACGTTCGGCTCCCGCGTTCACGATCCCATTCACTACGCTGAAGAGAATCCGCCGGGAAGGCCAACGCGATTTACGCGCCCGCACAACAACGCGGGAGGCATCGAGGGTGGCGTCTCCAACGGCGAGGACGTCGTCGTTCGCGGCTATTTGAAGCCCATCTCCACGCTCCGCCAACCGCTCAAATCGGTGCGATTCGATACCCGCGAACCCACCAGCGCAAGTTACGAGCGCAGCGACATTTGCGTGGTTCCTGCCGCGGGAGTGGCCGCGGAGTCCATGGTCGCGCTGGTCCTGGCCAACCTGGCCCACGAGAAATTCGGCGGCGATTCCCTCGAGGAGTTGAAGCGAAACTTTTCTGGATACATCGAACAAATACGGAGCTATTAGCGGCGGCAATGATACTGAAGATCGTGAAATATCCCGAGCCCGTGCTCGAGCAGCCCGGCGAACCGGTCACCGAGTTCAATAGTGAATTGCGCAAGTTTGTGGCCGACATGTTCGAGACGACTTACGCATCACAGGGCATTGGCCTGGCTGCCCCACAGGTTGGCGTGTCGAAGCGTCTCACGGTGATCGATCTGAGCCAGGGCAAAGACCCAGCGCAGAGGCTTGTGGTCATCAACCCCGAAATTGTCCTCAGCGAGGGCAAGCAGTACGAGGAAGAAGGCTGCCTCAGCTTTCCTGACATTCGCGAGAAGGTTTCGCGCGCGGCCAAGGTTCGCATTCGCGCGCAGGACGGGTACGGAAAGTGGTTCGAGATGGACGGCGAAGAACTGCTGGCGCGCGCTTTCCAGCACGAAATCGATCACCTGGATGGAATCTTGTTCATCTTCCGCATGAGCGCGCTCAAGCGTCGCCTTAATCTGCGCAAGATTCGCAAAATGCAGAATGACGGCACCTGGTAACACTGCCATGACGAACGCTGGGAACGGCCTCAAGCTTGTTTTTTGCGGCACTCCGGAGTTCGCAGTCCCCACGCTAGAGGCACTTCTTGCCGCGGGACACAAAATCGCGCTCGTCGTCTCGCAGCCGGACCGGCCGGCAGGACGCAATCAGCAGCTTACCCCGCCGCCAGTCAAACACGCCGCCCTCTCCGCCGGGCTGCCGGTCACGCAACCTGAAAAGATTCGCAACAATCAGGAATTCCGTCTCCAGCTTGAGTCGATCGCACCCGACGCCATCGTTGTCGTGGCCTATGGGCGCATCATCCCACCGTGGATGCTTGCCTTGCCCCGGCTCGGCTGCATCAACCTCCACGCTTCCCTGCTGCCTAAGTATCGCGGCGCGGCGCCTATCCAGTGGGCCATTGCCATGGGCGACGCCTTTACCGGCAATACCACGATGCTTCTCGAGGAAGGCCTCGACACCGGACCGATTTTGCTGCAGCGGACGATCGCGATCGACCCGGATCAAACGGCAGCCGAGCTGTTTCCATTGATGGCACAAGCAGGCGCGCCGATGATCGTCGAGACCCTGGCCGGTTTGGCGAACGGAACCATTCATCTTCAACCGCAGAGTCACGAGGCGGCGACCTTTGCGCCATTGCTCACACGCGAAGACGGCAGGATCGATTTCGCCACGCGCACGGCGCACGAGATCTACAATCGCTGGCGCGGATTCCAACCCTGGCCCGGCGCGTTCACCAGCCTCAATGGGAAAAAGCTGATTGTGCATCGCATGGCAATCGCACGCGGCGCCTATGCCGAAGGGTTGGGCTTTGCCGAGCCCGGCTGGATTCTCGTGGAGCATCAGCGCATTCTGGCCGCGTGCGCGGGCAACACCTGGCTCGAATTCCTCGAACTTCAGCTCGAAGGCAAGAAACGTCTTGCTGCCGACGAGTTTCTGCGCGGGAATCCGCTGGCGGCGGATGCGCGCCTGGGTTGAGCGCCGTGGCCACGATCTCGCCTGCCCGCAAAGTTGCCTTCGCGATTCTGTTGAGCATGGAGCGCGGAAAGGCTCATTCCGACGAATTGCTGCGCGGCAAGACGGTAGAAGCACTCTCGCACGTCGATCGGAATCTGGTCACCACGCTCGTCCTAGGCGTGCTCCGCTGGCAGATCTATGTCGACGGACAAATCAGAGGCCTGCTCAAAAAGCCTGGAGCCAAACTCGACCCGGAGGTTCGAATCGCGCTGCGTCTCGGCGTCTTTCAGCTCGAATTCCTCGATCGCGTTCCCGCCCATGCCGCAATCGATGAGAGCGTCGAGCTGGCGAAGCAGTGGGGCCATCGCTTCGCTTCGGGCATGGTGAACGCGGTGCTGCGGAGCGCTGCGCGCGGCAATCTCTTGAATCGGATCCCTGACGAGTTGACGGCGGTACAGGCTCATCCCGCGTGGATGGTCGAGCGATGGACGCGCTTCTACGGCCCGGCAGCCGTCCAGGCGATCTGCCGCCACGGCCAGATGCAGCCACCATTCACAGTGCGCCTCGCTTTCCCCGATGCCGAGGCCGAGCTGGCACGCACCGGTGTTGGCTTCGAAGCCGGCGCTTTGCTGGCCAACGCGCGCACTGTGACCGCCGGCGACATAACTGCAACGGCTGTCTTTCGGGAAGGCCGCGTGCGGATTCAGGACGAGGGATCGCAGTTGATCGCAGAGCTGGCCGCATGCGCGAATGAAGATTCCGGCCGGAAAGCGTCGTCAATTCTCGACGCCTGTGCGGCGCCCGGAGGCAAGACGCTCATCCTCGCCGAACGCAACCCCGAAGCTCGCATTCTGGCTTGTGAGTCGAGCCCGCGGCGCTTTGCTGAGCTGCGCGAGCGCCTACAGCGGTTCCGCAGTTATTGTGTCCCGAAGCCACCGGCACCAAGTGAATTTTCCCTTAAGAAAAATCCACCCTTCACGAATGTTGGAAACGGCTACAACAACTGCGGAACCGCTCTAGCCGCGCACGCCGGCCGAGTGGAGTGCCGTCTTGCCGACGCAAACGCGTTGCAAGAAGAATCCGCTTTCGATCTTGCGCTCGTGGACGCTCCCTGCAGCGGCACCGGTACATTGGGCCGCAACCCGGAGATTCGCCATCGCCTGCGGCTTGAGGACTTCGCGCGCCATGCCGAGCGCCAGCGCGAACTCCTTCGCGCCGCGATACGCTGCGTGCGCCTCGGCGGCCGAGTCGTCTATTCGACTTGTTCGCTGGAACCGGAAGAAAACGATCACGTCGTCTCGGCCGTTCTGGCTGAGAACCGGAACGCGCGGCTCCTCTCGTTCGCGCCGCGCATTGAATCGCTCCTGCGCAACGGCATCCTGACCCGCTCAGGCGCGGAATCGCTGCAGGCATGCCTCACGCCCGATGGAAGCCTGCTCCTGCTTCCGGGGGCCGTACCAACAGATGGATTTTTTGTCGCGCTGATCGAGAAGACCGACTAAAGAACGACCGCAACTTTCGATCTGTTGCTATGCTTTCTCCGGCTCCAGCCTCAGCGCCGCAAAGTCGCGCCCCAGCATCGCGCACAGAGCCTCGACTACCAGATTGTGATCGTCGCGCTGCGGCAATCCGGAAACTGTCACGCTGCCCACAACTCCCGCTCCCTCCACGGCCAGTGGAAACGATCCGCCATCTGCGGCATAGTCCGAGACTGGCAGGCCCTGCCGCTCAAAGAGCGTTGTACCCTTCAACTTCTGTGTGATTCCCACGCCATACGAGCTGCGATGAAAGCGCGCCACAACGTTGCTCTTTCGCCGCGCCCATTCAGGATTGTCCGGCGTGGTGCCGTCGAGAGCGGCATAAAACAGGGGCTGTCCGAATCGCCGCACGTCGACGACAAGGGCCAGGCCCCGCTCCATCGCCTTGGCTCGAATTCGCGATCCCAGGTCCCACGCCACCTGCGCATCCAGGCGCGGCAAACGCAGTTCGCGCTCCTGGAGCGCAATTCTTTCTATATCCTCGCTCAGCCCCATCCTGCTCCGCCTCCCATCCTCAACTATCGCACCACGGTGAAATTCACAGTTGTGCTCTGGTCCACGCGCGCTCCCGCAGCGGGCGACTGCGCCAGCACTTCGCCGGGTTTAACCGGCAGCTTGACCGCGGCATCGCCACTGCCCACCGGCGCCACCGGCAGGTCCACGTAACGCGGCGGCCCGGTTTTAATTCCTACCTTGGCCAGCCCAGCCTGTGCACTGGTAAAAGGCCAACCGCTAAAGTCGGGCATAACGTACCCATCCGGCGACTCATCTTCGGGCGCGGCTGCGAGCAAACTCACGCTTGGCTGCTCGATGCCCTGCGCATGCGCCGGGGGGTCCTGCGCCAGCACGGTTCCTTCTGCGGCGGAGCCGTAGGGCATCCGCGCGATTTGGCCCACCTCGAGACCGGCGCGCCGCAACTCGAGCGAGGCCACGCGTTCATTGGCGCCTACCGTGTTGGGTACGTCAACCTTCTGCGATCCAAGGCTCTCAGCTACGCGTACGCGCCATTCGCGCCGCACAACCGTCCCCGGTGCCGGCGACTGCGACAGGATATGCCCCGCGGCGACATCGCCCGAGTAGTAGCGATTGTCCACGTCCAGGTCCAGACCCAGGCCCGCTGCCACGCTGCGTGCATCCGCAATCGTCATGCCTTTCAGCGCAGGCACCTGAACCTCGGCGCCGTGGACAGCGAAATGGATCGTCGCGATCGCCGACAAAAGCCCAACCGCCACCAGCAGCATAAGCAGCCAGGCGATGCGAATGAATCGGGCGATCGAACCAGTGTTCATGTTTGCCGCTCACACTCGACTGTCACTTCTTGCTCTCTACCGCGTATTATCCGTCATCGGCTCGGGATGGATGGTTACGCGGTACACTCCCGGGCACTCCAGTTTGAACCGGTCCTCGAGCTCGGTGATTACCTCGTGAACACGGTGCATGGGAAGCTCGTCTGGCAAAGTACAGTGGCAGCTAACCGAGATGTGGTCCCTCGTGCGCCCAACGGTGATCGCGTGGACATCGACGATCTCAGGCAGTCCTGCGGCCGCTGAGCGCAGCGCCTGCTCCAGCCTGCGATCTTCGACGGCTGTCTCCTCCGGCTGCTCAATCGTCGCGGGCTCACTTTCGATGTGAGTCAGCACCGAATCGATCTCCGGAACGTTGCGCAGGATCTGCGCTTCGAGGGCGGTCACAAAACTGTGCGCGTCCCTGAGCGCCAGGTTCTCGTCGAGCTCCACATGCAGCTCTACCTGCAGGCGCCCGTGGTGCGTTTGGATGCTGAGCTCATGCACCGACAGATTGTTGCGAGAGGCCACGGCGCGCACGCGATCGAAGATGCTTTCCGCCCGGGTTTCGCGAGGAATGGTGTGGATGACCACATCGGCCCTGGGCAGGGCGCGTTGCACGGCGGCCGTTGCGGCCTCGACCAGCTCGCCGGTGTGCTCAAAGGTAAACCGCCTGGGAAGAGCCAGCGTCAGGTCCGCAAAGTATCCGGCGCCTGCCCGGCGGACACGTGCCCGCTCCACCGCCAACACCCCCGCCACGCGCTCCACCTCGCGCACCAGCTTGCGGCGGGTTTCGGCGGGAATCTCGTCAGTGAGCGCGCGCACCGCTTCGCGGCCTACGCGGACCGTCATGCCGAGAATCATGAGCGAAACCACGAGGGCTGCAAGCGGGTCGGCATAGTGCAGAAAGCCGATTCTGAACTCGACGCCGACCCACGCCGCGGCAAGTCCGGCGAGCACCGCAAGCGTGGCCCAAATGTCTGAAGAGAAGTGGAAGGCGTCAGTGGCCAGGGCCGGGGAGCCGGTGCGGCTGGCCACGGCACGCAATTGCCGGGAGCGCCACAGGTCTACGCCGATCGAGGTCACCAGCACCAGCACCGGCCACAGCGAGTGGTGCAGCTCCACTGCGTGATAAAAGATCCGCTGTACAGCCTCCCAGATAATCCAGGCACACGAAACTGCCATCAGCCCCGCTTCACTGAAGGCCGAAAGGTTCTCGAACTTGCCGTGGCCGTATGTGTGATCTTCGTCTGCCGGCTTGTCGCTCACATATACGGAGAAGTAGGTTAGCGCCGCACCCGCAAGGTCGAGCCCCGAATGCGCCGCGTCGGAAAGCACGCCGAGCGAACCCGAAAGCAGGCCCGCCGCGACCTTCAGAGCTGTCATCGCTGTTGCAGCCGCCATCGACCGCCGAGCCACGAGTTGCTTTTCCGCGGAGATTGCAGACAGACTTGCCGTGGCGGGCTCGGTCGCCCTGGGGCTGGAGTTGACGGAGGTCATCGCGATCTTAGGGTACCGTGGGCCGCGCCGCGGTGTACAACCCGGCAATTCCGAAGGTGTACGGCTGCCATGCGCACTCCACGAACCCGGCACGCTGCATCATCGCCAGCATCTCGCTGGGAGCAGGAAAATCGCCGACAGAGCTTGGCAGATAACGGTAAGGACCATCCTTGCCGCAAATCATGCGTCCGATGACAGGTAGAACGCGCCGGAAGTACATCGCATAGGCCTTTCCCAGGGGCCCTTCAGGTTCGCTGAACTCGAGGATCCCCAACTGCCCGCCTGATTTCAGCCTGCAATAAAACTCCCTGAGCCCCGCTTCGTAGTTCGCCAGGTTCCTGAATCCGAAGGCCGTCACGATCAGGTCCAGCGACTCCGGACGCAAGGGCAAGCGCAGCGCATCGGCCTCGATGGCCACGGCATAGGGCGTTCCGGTCACCGGCGCCTTACCCGTCGATTTGCGCATTCCTGGCGGTCCGAATTTGAGCGCTCCGCGGCGCAGCATCGCGGGCGCAAAGTCGCCGGCCAGAATTGGACACGCTCCGCGGGGGCGCAGCTTCAGGAGCGCCATGGTCAGATCGCCGGTGCCGCAGCAGATATCGAGAATCGCTGCATCGGGACGGGCGAGCACGTCGCGGAACCTGCGCGCGGCCCTGCGCCACCACAGCCGATCGACGTTGGCCGAGAGCAGATGATTCAGCAGGTCATAGCGGGGCGCGATCGAGTCGAACATCTGCCGCACGGCCTGTGCCGCGCCTGCTTCGTCCGCCGCTCCCGCAGGTCTGGCTCCCGTCGTGGGCATGCTCCTTGTCCCTTCGCCGATCAAGAGGACTTGCGAGCCGCGCTCTAGCACGCTCGCTCTATCATGCTATCGCCTCTGTTGCACCCGGCGCCTGCGTGCCTGCTGCGTAGCCGGGACTTTCAAGCGGCTGCGAAAAGGGTATAGGCTTGAAGATGCCGATGGCTGCCCCTTCCGTCTCCGCATTCCCCACGCCGGTGGCGCATCCGCCGCTCACGGATAGCCATGGCCGCGTCATCCATGACCTGCGCGTCTCCATCACCGACCGATGCAACTACAAGTGCGTCTACTGCCGCACGGGCGAGGCGGGACCCCAGTATCCCGAGCTGGCGATCGAAGAATACCTGCGGCTCATCGGGCTCTTTGTAGGCCTCGGAATCACAAAGGTCCGCCTTACAGGCGGTGAGCCGCTCCTGCGCCGCGAAATTGTCGACATGGTGAAGGAGCTCTCGCGCCTGCGTACGCTTGACGGCGACCCGCTGGACCTGGCCCTCACAACCAACGGCCATTTACTGGAATCGCTCGCCCGGCCGCTCAAAGAAGCGGGGCTGAACCGGGTGACGGTCAGCATGGACGCCGTGGACGCAACCATCTTCGAGCGAATCACGCGTGTTCCACGCAGCTTTCCCGTCGTTCTCAAAGGTATTCGCGCCGCTCGCGAGGCCGGGCTCACTCCCCTCAAAATCAACTGTGTGCTCTTGCGCGGCTTCAACGACGACCAGATCGAGGGGTTTGCGCGCTTCGCTCGCGAAGAAGATGTCGTGGTGCGCTTCATCGAGTTCATGCCGCTTGAAGAAGGTCGCCTCTGGTCGCCGCAGATCGTCGTCACGCTGCGCGAGATCGTGGATCGCATCGGCCGGAGCATGCCTCTCGTCGAGCTGCCTCCCCGCGAGGCCAGCGAAACGGCGCGGCGCTACACGTTCTCTGATGGCGTAGGTGAAATCGGCATCATCGCGCCCGTGAGCCAGGCCTTTTGCGGCGCCTGCAGCAGGGTGCGGTTGACCTCCGACGGCAAAGTCCGCACCTGTTTGTTTTCGCAGGTCGAGCACGATCTCTACGGGCGCCTGCGGTCCGGCGCCGGCGATGAGGAACTGCGTGCCTACATTATTCGTACGGTACAAGAGAAAGAGGCCCGGCATCACATCGGCGAACCGGGATTCCTGAAGCCGTCGCGGTCGATGGTGCACATCGGCGGATGACTGGCCGCCCTGTGCGGTTTGTTCGACCTGGAAAGAAGAACCAGCCGCAGGCCTCGAGCCATGTGATGACGGACTGCGCGACCTTCTGTGACAGAATGAAGGAAATGCTTCCCCCAACAGGGCCCGCCTATGCCAAATAAGACGGAAGAGCGCATACCGCTCGCCGATCTGCTCGTGTTTCATCAATTGGCACGATCGCTTACGTCAAGCTTCGACCTGGACACAATTCTGCGCACCATTCTGGAGCATATGGAGCGCATGGTAGAAGCAGAGCTTTGGGCGCTGTTGATGCTCGATGAGAACACAAACGATCTCTATTACGCGATCGCCGCGGGCGAGGAACAGGAAGCCTTGCGCGGGCTTCGAATCAAGGCCGGCGAGGGCGTTGCCGGATGGGTGTTACAGCACGGCGAGACACTCATCGTGCCCGAGGCGCAAGACGATCCACGCGCGAGGCAATCCGGCACTCCAGGCGTTAGCGCCATGAAATCGGTGATTGCGCTGCCGCTGCGCGGGCGCAAGGGCACGCAGGGCGTGATCGAGATCTTCAATCCACGCGGCGAGATGTCGGACTACAGCATCGCTTTCCTTCACATCCTGGCTGACCATGCGGCAATCGCTATCGAAAACGCGCGTGCAGTCGGGCGCATCCAGCAACTCACCATCACCGACGACACCACCGGGCTTTACAACGTGCGCCACTTGTACGATGCGCTCGGACACGAGCTGAGGCGCGCCAGAAAACTGAAGCAGCCATCGAGCCTCGCGTTCTGGGACCTGGACCACTTCAAGCTGGTGAACGACGCGCACGGGCACCTGATCGGCAGCGAGCTGCTGGCCGAGACCGGGCGAAGGCTGCAGGAGCTGAGCCGCAAGCAGGATTTGTGCTTCCGTTACGGAGGCGACGAGTTCGTGGTCCTGATGCCCGGCACCGACTCCGCGGCCGCATTGGAACTGACGAGGATCATGCACGCGGCTTTGATGAACACCGAATTCCGGATGAAAAGCGGGCTCAAGCTGAAGGTGAGCGCCAGCGTGGGCCTTGCGTTCGCGCCCGCCGACGGCATGCAAGTGTACGAGATCATCGGCACCGCCGACGCTCGCATGTACGCGGTGAAGCGCCACGGCCGCGGCCAGGTACGCGCCGCTTGAGTAGCCTCGGTCCGATGTAACGCCGGTCTCCTGACCGGCTGTCGTGCGGGTCTCCAGACCCGCACTCCCAACACTCCTCCTGGCTTGTCGTCCGGTTATATGTCGATAGGCCTACTTCTTTGTGTCGCCTCCAATCTGGATGACGACGTATTTCGCTCGACCATCACCGATGTTCTTCACCGCGTGCAACGTGCCGAAGGCGACGTAAACGATGCTGCCCGCGCCGGCGCGCTCGGTTTTGCCATCGTGCTGGAATTCGAGAGTTCCCTCCTGGACCACGATCAACTCCGAGTGCTGGATGCGGTGCGCCGGATTGGGCGCGGCCCCGGCTGGCTGCATCGATTCGTGCACTGCAACGGCTTCGCCGGTTGCGAGCTTGCCGGTGAAGACATAGCGGCCGACGGCTCCGTTGGGCGCGGTTTTGGGAATCATGTCGCCGTAAGCGAAGACGCGCGATGCGGCGAGCGGGTTCGAGCCGGCCTCCTGCGTGGCGACTGAGGTGCAAGCGAGGAAGAAGAAAACCAGCGTAATTCGTCTCATGGTTGATCCTTATACTCTGCGATTGCTCACCAGGCCAAAACACGCGGACAACACGCTCCGCTTGGCGAGGCAGGGGTTTCGTGCGAACGGCGCTACGGGGCCTGGATGGGCCAGTTGGGCTCATGAGCCCAGTGAAATTGGCTGAAATTTGTTGACGATTTTTCGATAGTTTTGTTGATTACAAAGGCGTTAACATCGAATTTTGAGCTGAAAAATTTTTAGTTTTTTCTTTTTGATTTTGCCCTCCCATGGAGTTGAGTTCGCACTCGCGGAGCAGGTGTGGTTGAAACGATCATGGTTTGAGTATGCGCCGGAACGGCGAAATGATATGCAAACTTCACAGAGATCAGGGGTCAGGGATCAGAAAAGGCACGACTTAGGCGCATGTGGGCGGGTGGATTTTTGGGTCCGGGGGCTTGACAAGAGAAGATAGAGATCAGAGATCAGGGATCAGGGATCGGGAGCAACAGACCGGACTGAGGGACTGGGGCCGGGTCGCCAAGCTCGTGTGGGAAATGGATGGATCCCGGTAGAACGCCCTTTGCGACTGCGATCCTCACACGACGCTGAGCCAGAATTCCGTGTGCATTGCCGACTTAGCGGAAGTGATCTCGGTTGGCGAAGACCTGGGGAACCCCATCGTGTGCGAGCGGAACGCCGAAACGAGCGCCGCCCGCCAACCATGGGCAAGGACGATTCGGGGCAGTCTCGAGGAAGACTAGCAAGATTGAACTGTTAGTGCGGCAATTCACTCGAGACATACCTCAGTGCCCCGGCCCACCACTTTACCAGTTCGTCGAGGCTGTTGGGTTCGCACTGATGAGGACCGGGGATCTTGTTTCCATCCCATACCTGCAACATCCATTGCGCGTGTGCGGGAAGGTGAATTTTCTGTAGCCACGAGAAATCGTGAGGCGACCGCGCCGTAGCGCTGACCGAAGTCACGGCCTCGCTAAATTCCTCGGCTTCTTGCTGTACTGGAGTGGTGAGGGTTTCAAGAAATCGAGAATACTCTTCTGGCCCGGTCAACACTGACCGGTCAATGTGCCAGTGTGGGTGTCCAGCATGCTTGCCTTGATAGCTCGGAATTCCGTCATGCGTCGCCGGCGCCACCCACTCCAACCTGAGGAATTGGATAGCTTCTCCGCTTCTTTCGCCCGAGTAGAGCCTGAGACCGCACTGGAGAAAGCGCGCTCTGTGACTGCTTATCCATTCCCACTGTTCTTGCATCGCCATCCAGAACCGAGGATTGTCGGTGTCGGGAATTGGAAGGCGAAGTGCAGTCTCGCGGACGCCCAAGTCTGAAGTTACCTCTCGGCGCAACGCCCAGGGGCAGGACGTCGCTAGAGCGATTGTTCCATTGGCTAACTGGATCAGCGGTGCAGGGTTAGTAGCGTCGCAAGTTTCTTGCAGGACCGCGTTAATGTGCTTGGTGTGCTTTTGTAATTCTGTGCGCGTTACGTCCATTTAATCCTACAGCTCCAATCCTGACAGGTTCCATTCAGAGGCGTCCGTTCGAAACGCTGCTGCTGCAAATCGATCTCGATCTGAAATCGAAGGCAATTTGTCAGGGTAACGAGATCGAATGGAATTGCTTAACACCGGTAAGGATGGGTTCTCTTTGAACTCGCGCGGCAGATCAGGTAGGGGGACGTGTTTGACAAATTTGTGTTCGAGATCTAGCTGGCCGCCAGCCACATTCGGGCAGTATTCGCGGAAAAGGGCAACTGCGACGCGTGAATTCAGCAACCACCAATAAGCCGTCAAGACTTCACAAAGCTCATCTTTGTCATAGCGGTCGCCAGTCAACCTTTCCGTCGGCCTCCAGGCATTGGCTTGTACAACAGCAAAACTGAGATCAAAGTCTCGGCCGAAGGCTGGATATAGGCCAAACCGTTTGGATAGCAGTCTTGGAGGCCCCTTGAATAGCCAACTAGTCCGGGGCTCTGCCAATTCCCAATAGGGCCGGCCACGTAGAGATGTACGTTTCTTCAGTGATTCCTGATTTGTCTTAATGTAGCGATTAAAGAATTCGGGTACGGCCTGGTTGAGTTCTTTCTCAGTTTTCCAGGTACCGTTCGGGGCCAAGAAGACATAGTTTCGAGGTTTAATATCCCCGTCCACGAAGCTCGCCGCATCGACTGCTCTTTTGAAATAGCGCTGTTCGGGCTCAGGAAGGCTCTTGACCACATCTTCGGGCTGTATGAACAGGGGATTTGCGCCAGTCCTGATCCCTTGATGCACGCGGAAAAGATCGCCGACGGTCGTGATCGTGTTCGCTTGTACTGCTTCCAGAAGAGGGCCCAGCGCTCCCGCGCCGGGCAACCACGATGGCCTTCGCTGCCACGCGCTCATGCTTGTAGCCGTCACACTCCAGCCGTTGCCTGAAGGCTCGAACTCATTCGGCGCCAGTATTGATCGTCGAATGGCGCGAATGACTCTTGAAGCAGCCCCGCTCTCAGCAGATGACCACGCGACTCGAATCGTTGTCCTTGATTGCGCAAGATTCGATGCCACGCGGCTTTCCATGGCGAGAATCCCGACATTCACTAGAGCATGTTCAAACAGTCCATGTTCCCCGAGGACCGCGACAAGCGTGGGAGCGCCTTGATCTGTAAGTTGATTTCTCCAACTTGATAGGCTTTCGCTTGCCAGCACTCCGGCTGGGACTAGCGTTGCTAGGCGACCACCCGGCTCGAGCGCCCGAATGGCGCGTTCAATGAATCCGACGCTTAGGTCAGGGCGATAGGTGGCATGTGAGACCTCTTGTACCCAACCGCGTTCGTGTGTGCTCATTCCTTCCCACGAACGAAAGGGCGGATTCATCAAGCAGATATCTGTTTTCGGCCATTCCGAATCGAGAGCGTCGGCTTGGACAATATCTGCAATAACATCCATTGGCAAATCGCGTTGTGCGGTTCGAACGGCGACCTTGGCCATTCTGATCGCTTGCGGGCTCTTGTCGCGACCAATGACCTTCACTCTCCCTCTGAATCCGCACCTCTCAAGCGCGTACAGCGCTTCCGTGAGGAACACCGCAGAGCCGCAAGCATAATCAGCAATGGCAATCACTTCCGGAAGCGGCATGGCTGACAAGGTCCAGTCCGCCATTAGTCGGGCGATTGGGACCGGCGTAAAATAGGCTCCGGCCGGCGAGTATGTTGGTGATGTGGAAATCGAATGAGCGCCGAATAGATCGTATTGGGTCGTTTCGATAGCCGCATGTGCTTCTTGAAAGAGTCGTCCCGCCGCGTGGCGAAGAACCAACGACGGTATTAAGCGCAGCCCAAGGGGCGCACGGCTTTGCAGTCCCCGTGCTCGATCGATAGTTGACTGGTTAAGTCTGGCCTCAAGGAGCACGGGATCATCAATTCCGATCTCCCGCGCTTTGGCAAGGCACCAAGCCGGATCGTTCAGGCTTTCCGAGCCATCTTGCTCAGCGGAGCAGAGCGCGAGAAGAAAAGGCACAAGCGCAGCAACTCCGTCACGGGAATCGCTCAGCGCCCAGATTGTCTTAAACTCCTCGATTAGGAACGTGACTACGTCCGGGAGAGCTGAATGGCGCGGACCGTCCAGGAAGCCTAGGAATTCTTCGAGGCGGCTCTCAACGGTGTCGCGCTGGAACTTGCGGAAGATTGGATCGCGCCCAGAACGGACATACACGAAATCTGGTGTTGCAAAAACGTGATGTGCGAGGTCAGCAGACCATTGCCAATTCCTGGAGTCTTCTGGCGAAACTTCGGGCTCTTCAACGGTTGAGAAAGCGAACGACGCGCGTCTGCCGTCGAGCATGGCGCAGTGATCGCCAAGCACGTTTGCTCTAATTGGGAAGAATGGGCGCACCATTGCCATTCCCAACTGCTGCGACCATTGCTCTGCGCTGTCCATGATGCACAAATCATAGCAACCTCTGGATTCGACCACAACCATGAAGTTCCTTAGACGAAACTGACCGATTACCGCGCTCCCCTTTGTTGGGTCGGAGGCGGAGGGGATTGACAGCGGGTGTGGTGAGGGCGATCAGGAGTTGGACGGGGCACCGACCACCGAGTCGGCGTCAATCGTGGCGAATCAACTGGTCTCGAAGAAATACCCGAAGAGACTAGATGTCGAGGTTCTTGACGTCGAGGGCGTTGTCTTCAATGAATTTGCGGCGGGCTTCGACGTCTTCGCCCATGAGCGTGGTGAAGATGGTCCCGGTTTCAGCGATGCCTATTTGTCGGGAGCAACCTCGCTTGGCAAAGATTTGAGGTCTCCCAGGTCTCATCCGCCGCGGCGGAGGCCCCCCTGCTTCCTTCGAGGTCGCCCGACGGAGCCGGCTGTGAGCTTCAAAAATATTCCCTAACTTTTTTTGGTTACACTCGCCCTCAATTCGTAACTTTTCTAGGTTAGCTTTGCCTCTAAAACGCAACTTTTCTAGGTACATGTCCCCGCAAAATGTAACCTCTCAAGCGAACCTTTGGGGCCCAAAGCTAACCATTTAAGCGAACATTTGACCGGGTTCCGGAACCATAATCGCGAACATTTGCTTTCATTTAGCGGGCTTTACCCGCCCGCACAAAAAACCGGGCATCACAATCGGTTTTCCGTCCTCACCCTGGCTACGAAAACAAGATCGTCGCGAGGGTGGGGCAACCGGCGGTTGTGGCGGTTGAGCATCGCGAAGAGCGACCGCAGATCCTTCGACTGGTCGGGCCGCGCGGAGCGCGGCCCGCTTCGCCCACGATGACGCGTTCTTTCTTCGCATCATGCCGCGCGTTGGTTACCGCTGCTCGGTGATGTGCACCGGATTCTCGAGGCGGAAGGTGAGCAGGGTTTCGGCGGGGAGGACGATCTGGCGGTTGCCGGTGAAGGCAGAGCCTGCCGTGCCCGCGCCGCCGCCGGCGAGTGCGCCGATGGCCGCACCCTTGCCTCCGCCGGCAAGCCCGCCAATGAGCGCGCCCAAGCCGGCTCCGCCGCCGATAAGCACAGTGGAACGCTTGCCTTTGCCCTTCTCGGCGCGATCGATGGAACTGGTCTCAACCGGATAACTGCCCCACTGGGTGTGGACGCGATCGAGGCGAACGGCGAGGAAGGCGCCGCCTTTGAAGTGGCCGAGCGGCTTGGCGTCAATTACGGTTCCATCGGCGCGGGAACCCCTGGCAATGACGGTCTGGCCGTTCACCACCACGTCGTCGGCCACAGTTGCGCTGAAAGAGTCGCCGGGATTGCTGATCTTGGAGCCGAGATCGCCGTCGAGCCGGACGCGGAGCCGCGTGCCGGCAGGCAGATCGACGGTTGCGGGCTGAGGCGGTGGAAGAGACGCCTGCGGTGCGGCGGCAGGCGCGCCCTGGGATGAACCGGGCGCCGGAGCCTGCCCAGAGGCGCCGGCAGGCTGCTCGGCGGATTGCGGCGATTGCGTGCCGGGGGTGCCCGCCGGTTGGTTGCCGGCCTGCTGCGTATTGGATTTGCACCCGCCCAGCGGGATGAGGAAGACGAGCGCAGCCGCGCCCAAAGGAAAAACGTTGCGAAGAAATCTCATGAAACTCACTCCTTTCAGGGGATTCAACGGAGAGCCTATGGCTCAGGGGATTCAACAGAGAGCCTATGGCAACGAAATAGGTGCGCCTGAAGTTGCGCCCTTAAGAGGTTTAGATGCCGGTTTTTGGTTCAGCCTGGGGGGAAGATGCCCGACAGGGGCTGAAGCCGTGATGATTTCGTTGTCGTTATCGGCACAAGTGAAGTCGTGCCCGTTCAAAACGACCCGGGCCTGAAGGCCGGGCTGTTGCAAGGGCAGTATTCAGGGGCCTAAAAGCTACTCCCTCCACGCGTTCAGGAGCCGGAAGGCCTCTGGGTCACCGCGGACTTAAAGCGCAGGAGGCTAAATGTCGAGATTCTTGACGTCGAGGGCGTTATCTTCTATAAATTTTCGCCGGGCTTCGACGTCCTCGCCCATGAGGGTGGTGAAGATGGCCTCGGTTTCGGCGATGTCCTCAAGCTTGACCACAAGCAGGGTGCGGCGCTCGGGGTCCATGGTGGTTTCCCAGAGCTGCGTAGCCGTCATTTCGCCCAGACCTTTGTAGCGCTGCACCTGGTAGTCCTTCTTGCCCTGCTCCACAATGTAGGCGAAGAGATCGCGGGCGGTCTGCTTTTCGACCGGCTCGCGGAGCGCGCGCGGAGTGCGAGCGGCGGCCTTGGCATCGCCCTTGGTGTCTGCCTTGGCTTCGGCGGCTTCGGCTTCCTCGTCTTCTTCCGCGGCGGCTTTGGCTGCCTTGGGAGCGTATTCGACGAGGAACGGCGGCTCAAGGAACTCCTTGATGAGCGAATACTTCGACATCATCTGGCGGAACTCGGGGCTTGATGCGAGCGTCCAGTCGATCGAGCGCGTGGCGCCCTGCGCGTCGGTAAAGCAGACGGACCAGGTGTGGTGCTCCTCGTCCTCGACCGGCTTGGCGACCTTGAACTGGAACTCGTCGGCAAGGTCGATGAGTTTTGCGTGGAGAGCGGCGATTTTTCCCGGAATTTCCTTGCCGTCCTTCGAGGCGAAGTCGGCGCGATGGGTGAGCTCCGCGCGAGCCAGCATCTCGGTGAGCTTCTCATTGCGGATGCGCTTGTCGACCTTTTCGACAAAGCCGAGATATTCGTTGAGCGTGGCCATGAAGCGGGTGAGGTCGGCGCCCTCGATGCGACCGGCGGTCTCGCCGTGGCGGACAATCATGCCCTCGGCGGCGCGGTTGACCATGACCTTGACGAATTCGCGGTCGTCCTTGATGTATTGCTCGAAGCGGCCCTTCTTGATTTTGTAGAGCGGCGGCTGCGCGATGTAGACGTGATCGCGCTTGATGA